>Ga0307476_10000033_pt1 | contig 151531 bp, 125 predicted proteins | sample atmos_gasesECM2C_2_FD_203314 | JGI IMG/M metagenome (GOLD analysis project Ga0307476, IMG submission 203314) | Hardwood forest soil microbial communities from Morgan-Monroe State Forest, Indiana, United States - atmos_gasesECM2C_05 | ecosystem: Environmental > Terrestrial > Soil > Temperate... | reverse complement strand
TGATCCGATCGTGGTCGCGGTCTCGGTGGTGAGCGGCGAACTGGACGGCTTTCTGGTGCGCAAGGCGGAAAAGCAGCACGGAACCGGGCAGCGCATCGAGGGCTTCCGCGAGAAGGGCGCGCGGGTGGTGATTGTGGACGATGTCTGCACCACGGGGGCATCGACTGTGCAGGCGATTGAAGCGGCGCGCGAATTTGGATTCGAAGTGGTCGGCGTGATGTGCCTGGTGGAGCGGGAAGAAGCCAACGGGCGCCAGAATGTGGAAAAGGCGGCAGGTGCGGCGTCGTTCATTTCTATCTTTACCGCGAACGACGTGCGAAAGGAACACATTTTACAGAACGACGACACGGTGCCGAGTGTTTTTGCCGTGGCGGCAGCGTGCGAAGTCTGCGGGCGTCCGGCAGTGACAAATAATCCGCGGAACCTCTGCGAGGCGCATAAGACATAAGAATTGAGAGATTGAGCTATTGAGTGATCGCGCGATCTGGCGTTTCAATCGCTCGATGACTTACTCGCTCAATGACTCAATTTCTATGATTCAGACCCTGGAATGGACCGACGAGGGCGTGCGCTTCATCGACCAGACGAAGCTGCCGACCGAAGAAGTTTATGTGACCTGCAAGACGCATGAGCAGGTGGCCGATGTGATCCGCAACATGGTGGTGCGGGGAGCGCCCGCGATTGGCGTGGCGGCGGCGCTGGGGATTGCGCTGGGTGTCAATAATTCCAAAGCGGAGACGCAGGGTGACCTGAAGCGCGAATTCGACGAGATCTGCGACCTCATCGGCAAGACCCGACCTACGGCGGTGAATCTGTTCTGGGCAATCCGGCGGATGCAGGAGAAGTTTGAGCGCATTCGGATGCGGCCGATTCCGCACATCAAGCGCGATCTGATTGAAGAGGCGCAGCGCATGCACGCGGAAGACATTGCGGCCAACCAAGCGATGGGACAGCACGGCGCGACGCTGATGCCGAGCGCTGGCGGAGTGCTCACGCACTGCAATGCCGGGGCGCTGGCCACGGCGGGATACGGCACCGCGTTGGGAGTGATCCGAGCGGCGGTTGAGCAGGGGAAGAAAATTCACGTGTACGCCGACGAGACGCGGCCATTTCTACAAGGCTCGCGGCTAACGGCGTGGGAGCTGATGAAAGACGGCATCCCCACGACCGTGATTTCCGACAACATGGCCGGGGCGATGATGAAGCAGGGCAAGATTGGAGCGATCGTGGTGGGCGCCGACCGGATTGCCGCCAACGGCGACGTGGCCAACAAGATTGGGACTTACACGGTCGCTATTCTGGCGAAGGAGCATGGGATTCCGTTTTATGTGGCCGCACCGATTTCGACCGTCGATCTGGCTTGCGCTGATGGCAGCGGAATTCCCATTGAGCAGCGGAACGCCAGGGAAATCACCCACATCGCTGGCAAGCAGATGACGCCGGATGGGGTGGAGGTGGAGAATCCGGCGTTTGATGTGACGCCGGCGAAGTACGTGGCCGCCATTATCACGGAGAAGGGGATCGCGCGCGCGCCTTACGGGGAGTCTTTGCGCGGGCTAATGGGGCAGGAGGCGGAGGCGCATCCGTAGCGATTTGCTTTAGCTCTCAACTCTTTAGGGCTCAACGTAAAGAGATGTAAAGATTGGATTTTTTTGTTTTTCCGCGCTACTTAATCTCTAGGTTCGGGTTGATTCTAGCGGCAAACAATCGTGCTAACCTTAGTTCACAAGCTCCAAAAACTGCGCCAAATATTTCGTCAGGGGGAAGTCATGTCGTTACGCAATCGCCTCGTTTTGCCCATCCTACTTTCCGGTCTTGCCGCGCTCGCGGGCTGCGGCAGCTCGAACAGCGTGGTGCCACCTCCCAGCGGCGCCTTCAGCAACACCGATTTCACTGGGACGTACACGTTTTCTGTGGTGGGATCGGACCCTAACGGCGGGATGTCGATCGCGGGCTCGTTTACCGCATGCGGCTGCACTGGCGGCACTATATCGGGTGGCGCGGCTGATTTCGACGACCCTTCGTTGGTGGCTCCTGGTTCGGCAGTTGGCAATAACAGCACCTACCACGTTAACGCTGATGGGCGTGGCACGGCGAACCTCTTCATCACCCCGGCGGCGACAGGCAGCACAGCCTTCCTGGTGACGATTGATTTTGTTCTGACTTCGAGTTCGCATGGGCTGATTACCCGGTATGACGGCGGCGGGACTGGCAGCGGCACAATTGACCAGCAGCCTAACGCGGTTGCACAGACTTCACTTGACGTTACTCCCTACGCATTCACCCTCTCTGGCGGCGACTCCAGCGGCGACATCATTTCCACGGTCGGCTCGCTGACCCTGAATTCCTCTGGGACAATCACCACCGGAGTCGAGGACTGCAACGTAAACGGCGGCACCTCCTTCACGTCAGCGCTCTCTGGCTCCGTGTTGGTGGGCTCGGGAACCGCGCCAGGAGGCGCCGCGATTCAGACGCCCTGCGCGTCGGGGGCCTTGACCTTTGACGTGTACGCGATCGATAGCACACACCTGAAGCTCATCGAGAGTGATGGCGCGGCATTTCTCGTGGGCGATGCCTTCGCGCAGACAAGCGCTTCCTTCCCTCAAGGCGGTCTGGTTTTCACGATGGCGGGTCTCGACTCGCTGTCAAGCACCGGCGGGCCATTTGTGTCCGGCGGTACGGTGAACTCTGACGGCGCCAGCCAACTTACGGCCGGTCTGGAGGATGTTAACGACTTTAATACGGGGGTAGACGGGGGCTTTACGCCTGCCGTACCACTAAGCTTTAACGGTACGTTCGTTTCCTCGCCCTCAGGAAGTGGAAGATTCCAGGTTGCTCTCTCGAACCTGTTCGGAGGCACTGATTTTGTCGCTTATCCTTCCAGCGGTGGCATTTTGCTGTTGCAGACCGATGTCGGAATTAGCGCAGGGGTCACTACCGGCATGGCGCTGCCGCAGACAGCAGGAGCGGGAATCGCCGCTACACAAGGGTACGGATTGAACAACCAGGGCACGGACTTTAACACCGGGTCGGAACTCGACGAAATCGCACAATTCACAACTACGAGTACTGGAATGACCGGCCTCCTCGACGATAACGACGGAGGCTCGCTGAACACGAGCAATGTGAACGGCACCTACACAGCGAACTCCAACGGTGGCGGATCTGCCACGATCGGCAGCCGCCTGCAGAGCATTCTTTACTATGCCGCCGACAGTTCGACCGTGCTGTTCATTTCCACCGACCCCAACCAGATAGCTTCGGGAGTATTCGAGGCGCAATCTGCTCCTAGTGGGAGCGCTGACGAAACCTCAACGGCGCGGCCGCGTGCTCTGCCGATGTTCCGTGCACTGCCGCGTTTGCGCAAGGGGATGCCGCATAGCCAGGGCAAAATTGGCTTGGCGAAATAGCCAGGTTGTAATAGTAGGGTTCGAATTGCGCGGCTCTCACGTCGTTGTGAGGGCCGCGTTTTTTATGACACGTCTTCGCGAAAGGCTTTCACCCCTCCGACACTCTTGCTTTTCCGACCATCGAGCTTCGCGATCCGATCCAGGCGATCAGGCGATACAGCATCAACACGGCCAGGACCGCGGCGTATTCCAGGGGCTTTTTCAGGTCGGCTTTGACTAGCCAGATGTAGTGGATGACTCCGGCGGCGGCGCTGAAATAGATGAGGCGGTGCAGGGCTTGCCAGCGTTTGCCGCCTAATTTCCGGATCGACCACTTGGTCGAGGTCAGGGCGAGGGGGATCATGAGAGCGTAGGCGGTCATGCCGGCGGTGATGAAGCGGCGCTTGACGATGTCGGCCAGCATGTCGTGGACATCGAAGCCTTTGTCGGGCCAGACCCAGGTCATCAGGTGGAGCGTGCCGTAGAAGAAGGCGAACAGACCGAGCATGCGGCGAAAATTGATCAGCCAGTACTGGCGGGTCAGCTTGCGCAGCGGGGTGACGGCGAGCGTGATCAGCAAAAAGGTCAGCGTGCAGTCGCCGGTGAAGTGGGTGATGGCTTCGATGGGATTCGCGCCGAGGGCGTTGTGCAGGGTTCTCCAGACTAGCCAGGCCAGCGGGGCTAGGCATGCGAGGAAGACGACGGGTTTTAGGTAGCGGAGCATGAAAACAGGGGTCAGTGGCTAGTGGTCGGTGGTCAGTGAGAATGTTAGCTCATCGCTCGATCATGGCTCGATCATCGTGGTGCGGTCGCGGTCACCCGTCTCCGTCAGGGGCTAAAGCCCATTATTCTATTTGGGCTCTTTGCGGCACGGCTGAAGCCGTGCCCTTCCCAAAACTATTCGTATCCCGACATGGCCCAGTCCCGACGTCGCTTTGCACTAGGACACTTCAAGACTGGGCACTGGTCACTAGCCCCCTAGACGCTGTTTTTAGAAATTCTTTTTTAGGTCCATGCCGGTGTACAGGCTGGCGACCTGGTCGTAGCCGTTGAACATCAGAGTGGGGCGCTTGAAAAATTCGCCGAGTCTGCGTTCTTTGGCCTGACTCCAGCGGGGATGGTCCACATTGGGATTCACGTTGGAATAGAAACCGTACTCCGTGGGAGCGGAAAGGTGCCATGTGTTTTCCGGCTGGTGGTCGGTGAAGTGAATGCGGACAATCGCCTTCGCGCTTTTGAAACCGTACTTCCAGGGCAGGACGATGCGGAGCGGAGCGCCGTCCTGATTGGGAAGGTCTTCGCCATACATGCCGAAGCAGAGCAGGGCAAGCGGATGCATAGCTTCGTCCATGCGCAAGCCCTCGACGTAGGGCCACTGCAGCACGTTGCGCTGCTGGCCGGGCATTTGAGAGGGATCGAAGATGGTGGTGAACTCGACGAACTTGGCCTTGCTGGTCGGATTGACGCGCTTGATGAGTTCGCTGAGCGAGAACCCGACCCAGGGGACGACGATGGACCATCCTTCGACGCAGCGGTGGCGGTAAATACGCTCCTCGGGAGGGGCCATCTTCAGGATAGTGTCGATATCAAGTTCCTGCTTCTTGTCGACCAGGCCATCGATTTTTACTTTCCAGGGGCGAGCGCGGAATTTCTGGGCGAGCTTGGCGGGTCCGTCTTTCTCGGTCGAGAATTCGTAATAATTGTTGTAAGTGGTGACGTCTTTGTAGGGAGTGACGGCCTCGGTAGTGCTGAACGAGCTTTTCTGGATGCCGTCGATTTTGTTGCCGGCGAGCGCCACGGTCGAGGGCGAGATGAGTTCGCGCAGGCCATCGCCCGTGGCCGCCGCAGCTCCGGCGAGCGCCGCGCTGGCTAGAAACTTGCGGCGGTTCAGATATAAGCTCTTGGGAGTGATTTCCGACGAAGGGATATTGGGCGCTTTCTTGATCAGCATGGGAACCCCTAGCTATATACGCACATCCGCCCAGGCGGATTGGATAATTCTATTTTCAATCAGATAGGACGCGGCGGTAAGAAAAAAGTTGCACGGGGCTCCCAAGAAGCTCTGGACGAGGAAACGTGTTTGCGAACTTGGGCTAGCCCAGCACGTCTCTTACTTTGCGCGTCAGACTCTGCAGGGTGAAGGGTTTTTGCAGAAAGGCGGCGCCCTTCTCGATGGTGCCTTCGCTGAGGATCGCATCCTCGGTATATCCGGAAAGGTAGAGGACCTTGGTTTTGGGACGCGCCTTGGCCAGTCGCTGGACTAATTCGCGGCCGCCGATACCGGGCATGACCACGTCGGTGATGACAAGATGGATGTCGCCTTTGTGGCCGGCGGCGGCGGCGAGTCCGGTCTCGCCGTTCTCAGCTTCGAGGACGCGGTAGCCTTTGGCGGTCAGCGTGTCTCTGACCAACTGGCGAACTGGTTCTTCATCCTCTACCAACAGCACCGTCTCGGTGCCTCCAGCGGCCGCGTGCGGTGCGGGCGCCGAATGGCGCTCGGCGACGCCTTCGACGCGAGGCAGATAGATTTGGAACGTGGTTCCGACGCCTTCTTCACTTTGCACCATGACATATCCGCCGCTTTGCTTCACGATGCCATATACGGTCGAGAGGCCGAGGCCGGTGCCCTTGCCTTTCTCTTTGGTGGTAAAGAAGGGTTCGAAGATTCGCGACTGAGTTTCCTTGTCCATGCCGGCGCCCGTGTCGCCGACGGTGAGCAGAACGTAGTGGCCGGGACGGATAAAGGTCTGGCCGCGGCGATGAGTCTCATCCACGATCAGATTCTCGGTCCGGATGGAGAGCTTGCCGCCGCCGGGCATCGCGTCCTTCGCGTTCACCACGAGATTCATCAGGACCTGTTCCAATTGTCCAGCGTCGGCGCGGGTCTGGGCCGCATCAGGGGCGAGGGCTGTGGTGAACTCTACGGTTTCGCCGATCAGGGGCCGGAGTAGACGCTCCATGTCCTGCACAATGGCGTTGACGTCGACGATCTTGAGTTCGAGCAACTGCTTGCGGCTGAAGGCAAGGAGTTGGCGAGTCAGAGTGGTGGCACGATCGGCGGCCTGCTGGATGGCTCGTCCTTTTTCGTGCAGAGGATGATCGAGGCTGAGGTTCGCGAGAATCACTTCGGCGTATCCGCTGATCACGGTCAGCAGATTGTTGAAGTCGTGGGCCACCCCGCCGGCGAGGCGGCCGACGGCTTCCATCTTTTGCGCCTGACGGAACTGGTCTTCAAGCACGCGGCGGTCGGTGACGTCTTCGGCGATCGCCTCGAGCACATCGGCGGGTTCATCGACATTGCTGACGGCGCGGCCGCTGATGCGGACCGTGATCGCCCGGGCATCCTTGCACTTCCACTTCACCTCGATTCCATCCAGGCGCCCGGTGCGGCGGAATTCTTCGATGAGACGCGTGTGTTCTTCGGAGTGCGCGAATACATCCCTCTCGGGATCGAGCAGCAAAACTTCCTCGGCCGAGCCGTATCCCAGCATGGTGATGAGCGCAGGGTTGACGTCGAGAAACCTTCCTTCCAGGCTGGAGCGATAGATTCCGTACACCGAACTCTGCACCAGAGAACGGTAGCGAGCCTCGGAGCGGCGAAGGGCCTGTTCGTTGCGCTTGATCTCAACTGCGCTGGCCACTTGCCGCGCCACGAAAGTGAGAATCTCTTTGTCGCGTTCGCCGTAGCGGATGTTCTTGGAGTAAGTCTGAACCACGAGCGCGCCGAAAGTGTGGCTGTTGACCTTCAACGGAACGCCCATCCAGTCGAGGGAACGTGAGCCGTTGCGGGCCACTTCGCCGCGATCTTCCATACCCTGCAGAACCTCGGGCGTCGCCAGCAGAGGTTCGCCCACACGGATGAGATAGTCGGTTAGTCCCCTGGCAAGTTTTTTGGGAGACGGCGCAGAATCGCGTTCATCGACGAAATATGGAAAGCTGAGCAACTCAGTGGAGGAATCGAAAAGCGCGATGTAGAAGTTACGGGCATACATCAACTCATCGACAATGCTGTGGACTGCGGCAAAAAATTGTTGCAGCTCGTGGGCACTGCTGCTTTTCTCGGCTACGCGGTAAAGGGCTGAGCTCAGCGCCTCGACCCGCCTGCGATCGGTGATGTCGTGATATCCGGCGTAGAAGCCCGCCATCTGGCCGTTCAGCAGCAGAGGTGCGCAGGATAAGGAAACATCTAGCAGGGTTCCATCCTTTTTTCTGCGCTGGGTTTCGAGGGTGATGCGCTCACCTTTGACGAGCGCCTCGGTTACCCATCGCGACTCCGCCTGACGCTCCGGAGGCACCACAAGATTTTCCAGAGATTGCCCGACCACTTCGGCAGCCTGGTAATGGAACATGCGTACGAAGGTCTCGTTGGCCCAGAGCACTCGATGGTCGCAATCGGCGATGCTCAGTCCATCGGGCGACGCCTGAAACATCTGCTGCAAAAACTGCAGCGGAGGCTGCGCGCTCGGGACAAATTCAGAGGCAGGTGGCAGTGGGCAGGAATGTTCTGCGCAAGAACCGTTCGGGGGAGAGGCGGCAGTTGGCGGAGATGCGTTGTCTAAAATGTCTTCCGACGAATTCTCCGGCGGAACGAACGCAGGCGGGACTCCGCGCTCCAAGGCTTTTTTTAGCCGGTTGGCGCGAGAAATGTCTGTCCGTCCTGATTGGGCGACACGTTCACCCATCCGCGAATTCCCCCTCGAAATACGCAGTCCATGGGCATGGTAGAGCCGGGGAGTACCAAGCTGAAAGTTACGTGGGTAATCCCGAAATGGTAGATTCCGAACTGGGAGCAATCCCCTAGCCCTTCGTAACTTGGAACCCCGGCCACTTGATCTTTAAGCTCTACTGTGGAGGAGCGTGTCGCGAAGAACGCCCTTTCCGGAGGACTAGTGTCTCCAATTGTCGAACGATCGCGGCCCGCTGGTACGGCCCGGAAGCCGGACCCTACCGATCAACACTGGACCATGCTGCTGTTTGAAAGCCTGTCGGCGGGCGTGTTGGCGGTTGGAGTTGGCATGGCTGCGGTGCTGACCGTAGTAGGCGTCTACGTGCTTATCGTCTGGCCGCTTACCTTTTGGGATCTGGCGAACCTTGGCGCGGAGAACTACAACTCCTGGGCGGACACGGTATTGTGGTCGGTCTTCGCCGGCGGATCGCTGGCGGGATACTGGTGCTTCAGTGGAGCAGCCTTCAAGAACAAAGCCAAAAATAGAGTTCCGGTGCGCCCCGGCCGCGCCCGAAAATAATCGAGGATCCTCCAGGCAGACCTCTGCCCCGGTACTTGTTGAAACCCGCCACTGCGAAAAAAGTTTCGTCAACGCCGTATGACCTGTTGGCGTCCATCCCCAGTGTTTCCGCGCGTGCATCCCACCCTGGCCCCTCCGCATCTATTGAATTAACCAGGTAGTTAATTCGTAAAGATTCGTCAATGGGTCGGAGGTGACCTTTATGGCAAAAGAAAAGATCGGAACAGAAAAGAAGGGATTCGTGAAAATGCTGGGAGCGCTGCTGACCATTGGGTTGTTGAGCGCGACGCTGATGGCGGACTCCACTGCGGCGTCCCGGTACGACAATCAAATTCAGACCACGGCGGCTCAGAAACTTGCCGCCAAAAGCCAGTTCCGCGATGTGACGGCAAGCGTGGAAGATGGGATCGTGACCCTGACGGGAACGGTCGATCTGTATCAGAAGAAACTGGACGCCGCGAAGCTGGCGCGGAAGATCGCGAACACGCAGGGTGTGCGCAACCTGATCACCGTGGCTGGTCCGAATGTGCCCGACACGCAACTGGAGCAGAAACTGGCGACCAAGCTGACTTACGTGCGGGAGGGCTACGACAGCACGTTCGATTTCTTCGCGCTGGGAGTAAACGACGGAGTGGTAACGGTTGAGGGCCAGGATCGAACTGGCGTTGGCCGGGACGAAGCTCTGGCTGACATAGCGAACATGCCGGGTGTGAAGGACGTGATCGACAATGTTTCGATCGCTCCGGTTTCGCGCTTTGACGACGGGATCCGTTTGCGGACAATGCGCGCAATCTACAGCGACCCCGTGTTAAGCAGGTATGCCATGGATCCAGCGCGCCCGATTCGCATTATCGTGACGAACGGGCACGTTACGCTCTACGGCGCGGTCGACAGCACGATGGATAAGACCGTCGCCGGGCTCAAAGCCGGCCAGATTCCGGGCGTCTTCAGCGTGGAAAACAGGCTGGAGGTTGTGAAGAGCTAAGTCGAACGAGTTGATGTAACGGTGAAGAAGAGGCGCGGCTCGACACTGAACGAAGACGAGTCGCGCCTTTTTTATTTGTGGGAGGGAACCGCGGGCATGATTGCTCGTTGGGGTTATGGTAAACGATTAATGAGCGAGGCGACGTAGCCGGCACCGAATCCATTATCGATGTTGACCACGCTGACGTTTGAGGCACAAGAGTTGAGCATGCCAAGCAGCGCGGCGATTCCCTTGAATGACGCGCCATAGCCGACGCTCGTGGGCACCGCGATGACGGGGACCCCGACCAGGCCGCCAACGACGCTGGGCAGAGCGCCTTCCATGCCGGCACAGACGATGACGACGCGGGCCCGGGTCAGGGCCTCGCGGTTGGCCAGCAGCCGATGAATGCCGGCCACACCGACGTCGTAGAAATGTTCGACTTCGTTGCCCATGAGTTCGGCGGTGACGACGGCTTCTTCGGCGACAGGGATATCACTGGTTCCGGCAGAGACCACGGCGACGATGCCCTTGCCATACTTCGCGGGATCGCGCTGCAGCACGACGGCGCGGGCGAGTTCGCGATATTCGACGGCGCGTACTTTTTTCTTGACAGCGGCGAATTGTTTTTCGTTGGCGCGCGTGGCCAGGATGTTGCCATCGTGTTTGGCAAGACGCGCGAAGATTTCCGCCACCTGCGCCGGAGTCTTACCTTCTCCGAGGATGACCTCGGGCATGCCAACGCGCAGCGCGCGGTGGTGATCAACTTTAGCGAATCCGAGGTCTTCGAACGGCATGTGGCGCAGGCGAGCGACCGCATCGTCGGGCTTGAGCTTCCCCTTGCGCACTTGCTCGAAAAGTTGGCGGATGGATTCGGAGTTCACGCTGCAGTCGATATTTAACGTTCAATGTTCACGCTTCGGCACTCGATCAGCCGAGCGAGGTCTAGATTAGCATTTCAGGAAGAACTGAGTTCAGGCGTGGGCGGCGCGCGCCAGGGGACGGGCAACAGCCCGCAGTTTGGCAATCACTGCTGTGCAGACTTTGCGGGCCAGGCCGGGTTCGTTCAGGTGTGCGAGGAAGAGCCGGCGCAGACCACTAGGCGCGACTTTTCCGGCGAGATATGCGTCATAGATCTGGCATCCGATGCGGTCGCCGAGGTCTTCGGCGGCGGACTCGCACTTGCTCGTCTCGGATCGAATAGCCGACTGGGCTGCTTTCTCGACGGCGACGCGAGTGAGCGGCGATGTGTCTTCAGGAGCGGGCCGAGACGGATAGAGCACGCGCGAACCGAAATAAGCGACTGCGTGTTCGATCACGCGAATGTAGAAATCGTCGATTGCAGTTTTCCGGTAGCGATTTCCGCTGGCAATACTTCCCTCTTCTACCGCGTCTTCCCTTTCAGTGTGGCCGTTCAGCCGTTGCGGCAAACCTTGACAGGCATGATGCAGGAAGCGGGCGGCATCTTCGGCGGCATGGATCATTTGGAATTCACCCACGTAGAACGCGTTTACCTGCGGCAGATAGGCGCTGCCACGCTCATTGACCCTGGTCAGCATTGATTCGCGCTCGGCCTCGTCGACGCCTTTGCGCGACAGCAGCCGGCGTAGCATGGCATCGGATGCGCCACCATACACTTCCGGGACCATGTCGACGAGGAACTTCGGCTGCCTGCCATTGTGCGACGAGTAGCGGTCGATTTCGAGGAAGCGTGCGAGGCTGTCGATCAGGTTGTACATGGTGGGGGCGAAGTCGGGAGCGTCGTCGCAGCGGCTCCACTGATCGAGGAACAGGCGGTAGCTCTCGTATTTTTCGAGCGGCGTGGCGTTGAAGACACAGAGAACATCGTCGTTCACGCGAACGCCTTCCACTTTGTCGGCGCGCTCTCCGGCGGCGCGCCAGTAGAGGGCGTCGATGTTCTGCAGCACGGTTAGAATTTTTTCTCCGGGCAATTGCTGGCGCAGCACGCGGGGCAAATGGCCGGGAGCGAGATGCGACTCGCCGAACAACACGAAGATGACGGCGTTGGGATGGCGCTCGCGGATTTCGGCAAGCTTTGCGGCGGCGTGACGGTCGCGGGCGCCGATCTTGCGCAAATCTTCGCGCGGCATGCAGTCCAGACCATAGACCGCTTCGGCGTGGTCGCGCGCAGTGACCAGCAGTTTGTGAAACGGGGCCCAGTCGTATCCCCAGTCGAGGTCGAAGCGGATCCGCTGACGGAGCTCGCTCTCGTCGATTTCGCGGCGCCACCATTCGTCGAGAATGTGCTGGTCGCGGGCGAAAATGGTTTCGACGCCAAGCACAATGGGACGATCCCCGGCGAGCGCGCGCTGCTCGATCAGGGAAGCTGCGTGGAGCTGAGCGGCGGGCAATGCGTGGTAGTCGCCGACGAGGACCACGTCGGCGGAGTGCAGAGTCTCCTGGATTTGGTGAGAGTCGAGCAGCGATTCGTAGCTGCGAAATGCCTGATTGAATTCGCGAAGATATTTGCGGCGGTTCTGCGAATCCTGGGCGCGGATTTCACGCTCCACTCCGGCCAGCGCGTGCAATTGGGCTGCGCTGCGGCGGGATCGGAGATTGCTGGTCGAGGACATAATAGCTTCTAGCTACTGGCTTTTGGCTCGTTCATCTTGACTTACGGTTCATTGACTCCCTATGCTCCGAATTCGAGGCCATGTTGCAGTTGCCTCATCCGGAGGCTTGTTGTCGAACCATCCACCGCGGAATCTAACCGTTGCCACGACCGGCGCCAGCGGGGCGATGTTCCTGCGGCAGCTGCTGCTGGCTGTCGCGCGGGATGCGCGTGTAGAGTCGGTGAATTTCATCGCTTCCGACAGCGCGCTGCGTGTCATGGCCGAAGAGTTAGACATCCAAGGACGATCCAACCTCGTCGGGCGAATTCTTGGCACATCTAAAACTCAGGCCAGCAAAATTCGGACACAAGAAATTCGGCTACAGAAAATTAAAGAGCAATCAAACGCCGACATTGGGGCGAACGTAGCCAGCGGGTCTTATCCCGCCGATGCCATGGTCGTCATTCCGTGCAGCGTGGGCACACTGGCCCGCATCGCCAACGGCGTGGCCACGCAACTGATCGAGCGCGCGGCCGACGTCTCGCTCAAAGAGAAGCGTCCGCTGGTGTTGTGTGTGCGCGAAACGCCGCTCAATAAAATCCACATCCGCAACATGTACCGGGCCGCAGACGCCGGTGCGACCATCTTCCCGCTGATCCCGGCTTTCTATTACCGCCCCGCTTCATTAGATGAGATGGCGCGCGAATTCGCTTATCGCGTGCTGGCTCAGCTGGGGCTAGCTCAGCCCGACGCCTTTCGCTGGAAGGGCTGACGCTTCAGCGACTTAGCCCGTAAAGCAAGAAATACGCTCACCTAAGGAATATCGGCACTTCAGGGGATGAATTCAGTGTAGAGAGCCGGAGGTGCAGCGGGGAGATATCCGGCGGCCATGACCTTGTGGGACGGGCGTTTCTTCTCAACCGCGTTTTTTCGCAATCCTTTTCAATCCATTTTTCTCAATCTGACCGAGATTTCCAAAGCTCGGATCGCGATGCGATAGCGTAGAATTCGGCAAATTCCTGAAAGGTGAATTCATGTTCAGACGGTGGCGCGTGGGTTTGGCGGCATTCGTGTTTCTGGGCGTCGCGGTATACGGTCAGAATCCGTTGAAGGATGATCCTAAGGCGGCGAAGGCTGGTGAGTACGAGTTCCGCATCAACTGCGCACTGTGCCACGGGCTGGGCGCTCATGGCGGTGGACGTGGGCCTGATTTGACGCGGGCGGTGAAGAAGCATACGCATTCAGACGCAGACATGTTTCAGGTCATCAGCAATGGCATTCCCGGGACTGCGATGCCGGCCAACGGGACGAACGGGCAGGGCGTGGGAATGACCGACGAAGAAATCTGGCAGATCATCACCTACATTCGCAGCCAGGAAGTGAAGGCTCCAGCGCAAGCGCAGGGCAATGCCGCGCACGGCAAAGAATTGTTTTACGGCGATGCCAACTGCTCGCTGTGCCACATGGTTGCGGGTAAGGGTGGGCGACTGGGGCCGGAGTTGACCGGAGTTGGCGGGTCGCGGACGCGGGAGGCGATTATCGATTCAGTGCGAAATCCGAGCCGGAGGCTAGCTTGGGGATTGACCGAGGCGACGAAGGAATTTCCAGAGGAGTACGAGAGTGTGACTGCGGTTACCGCGGACGGGAAGAAAATTACGGGCGTCACGATGAATGAAGATAGCTTCAGCGTGCAGATTATGGACGCGGGCGAACATATCCACCTGCTGGAAAAGGACAAGCTGCAGTCGTTTCAGAAGAGCCGAGAGTCGGCCATGCCGAAGTACGACGTGGACGTGTTGAGCGACAAGGAACTGGAGGACATCGTGGCTTACCTGGTTAAAGTGGGGGCGAAATGAGGGAACGCAGCGACGTTCGCAGTAGGAAGGTGAACGATTTTGGGTGGCGCAGCGCTTTCAGCGGTGGGAAGAGGTTCCCATCTAATCGAATAATCGCAGCGCTGAAGCGCTGCGCCACCCAAAAGCTTTTCATTGCCCTCCCGTGCATCGTCGTCTTGGCTGGAAACTCCTCTCTGGGACAAGTCACCTTTGAACGGTTGGTGAATTCTGCGAAGGAACCGCAGAACTGGATGACCTACTCCGGCGATTATTCTGGAAAGCGCTTCAGCGGGCTTGATCAGATCAATGTCGCGAATGTGCGCACGATGGCTGCGAAGTGGGTCTACCAGACGGCTGCCACGGGAAAGCTGGAGACGACGCCGCTGGTTGTCGATGGAATTCTTTATGCGACTGCGCAGGATAACCGCGCGTTTGCGCTCGATGCCCGCACGGGCCGGCCGATCTGGATGTACCAGCGGCAGGTTCCCGCGGACATTCGTCCGTGCTGCGGGCACGTGAATCGCGGGCTGGCGATTCTGGGGGACAAGGTTTTTCTGGGGACGCTGGATGCGCACGTCGTTGCGCTCGATGCAAAGACTGGGGCTGTGGTGTGGGACGTGGCGGCGGACTATCACACCGGGTATAGCTTCACGGTGGCGCCGCTGGCGGTGAAGAACCTTGTGGTCATTGGCGTTTCTGGCGGCGAATACGGAGTGCGCGGATTCATCGACGCTTACGACGCCGACACTGGCGAGCGCAAATGGCGGTTCTATACCGTGCCGGGGCCGGGCGAGCCCGGGCATGAGACGTGGGAGGGCGATTCGTGGAAAGTAGGCGGGGCTCCGGCTTGGAACACGGGAACTTACGATGCGGTCACCAATCAGATTTTCTGGCCGACCGGGAATCCTGCGCCGTCGAATCGCGGTGAGGGGAGGGCGGGCGACAACCTCTACAGCAATTCCCTGCTGGCTCTGAATGCTGATACCGGCAAGATGCACTGGTATTTCCAGTTCACCAAGCACGACGAACATGACTGGGACGCGACGCAGGTTCCGGTCATGATCGATACGCCGAGCATCGACGCGAAGAGCGCTGCCGGCAGCAAGCATTTGATCGCGCAGGCGGACCGCAACGGGTACTTTTATGTGCTCGATCGCACCACGGGCAAGCTCCTGTCGGCGAATGCGTACGGTAAGACCACATGGAGCGACACGAAAGATGCCGACGGGCGACCAGTGGCGAACCAGAATGCTTCACCGACACTCGAAGGACATATGGTGTGTCCGGGAGCGCTGGGGACGACGAACTTCATGGCGCCGACGTACGATCCGCAGACTCGGCTGTTCTACGTGACGGCTCGGGATCAGTGCGACATCTTCAGCACGGCTCCGCAGCCGTATGAGGCAGGGCACGCGTTTTATGGGAGCGCGTATTTTCCGTCGGAAGAGGCAGAGCCGTATCGCGGATTTCTGAAGGCGATCGATCCGGCGACGGGCACGATCAAGTGGAAGTTTGAGCATACTTCGCCGACGTGGTCTGGGGTACTGTCGACGGCGGGCGGGTTGGTGTTTAGCGGGGACGCGGAAGGAAACTTCATTGCCTTTGAGGCGGCATCGGGCAAACCGCTTTGGCACTTCCAGATGGGCGGCGCGGTCTACGCGGCGCCGATGGCGTTTGCGGTTGATGGGAAGCAATATGTGGCGATCGCGGCGGGCAGCGGAGTATATGCGTTCGGGCTGCCGTAAGGCGGGAAACCAGACGAAAATAGAACGGCCCGCAAGCACCTGTCTGTGAAAACAAGGCCTGCGAGCCGCCCGGTGGACTGTTTGGGATTGACCAAGAGGTGGTCACTCTACGTGGCCTCTACGGCAACTCCGGGATTCCCGACCGACCTGCGTCAGGCGGAATCGAATCCTTACTCACCGGTAGTGTGCGGGCTGTAGCTTCTGGCGCGTCGATTCTGCTTTTCTGCGCCCGAAGCCCCGCTTAGAGCAACCGCTCTAAGTCTCAGCCACCTCACCTGGTCTTTGATAACCCCAACTACTGCCTTCAGAACTTGTCATCCGACCACCTCCTTTCCGGTGTAGCCGCAGAATATCGGGTCTCGAATTTCGTGTCAAATAACTTCTGAGACACCTCTGCGAAAATCGCATGCTATGCAAGTTCGCGAAGGGGCGAAGGCGGTGATGCAAAAAAAGCTGCGACATACGCCGCAGCCTCCCTTCAGCCTGTGTGAATTAGCCACTAGTCGGCTGGCTTTATATGAATCATCTTGCTGCTTGCGTCCAGCGTCCCATGTACTGTGACCTTCTTGCCTTCGAACTTCTGTACCTCATCCTGGTGGTCAATGTCATAGACGTTATTGCTGGCGGCATCCTGGAACATATACTTGTTGCCCGACTTTACGATGGTGCCGTTAAAAGTCTGAACTCCCGCCTTCTGCATGGGCTGAGCCTGAGCGTCGGGATTATCCTGTCCCGCCTGGTCCGGTGGCGCTTGCTGCGCCGGTTGTTGCGACTGTGCATCCGGCTGCTGCGTCTGTGAGGTCTGCGCATTGAGCGAAATGGCCACGCTCAAGAACAGAGCCAAAGCGCCAAGGTATGACAAGTACTGAACTTGTTTTTTTATGCAGTCTTTTTTCATGCAATCCTCCGAAAGAATTCTAGGACGCTCTTTCTCGTCGAGTCTGCTGGCAGCAAACAGCTTGCCAAAGCTCTCCATTCTGGCTCGCATTTTCTTTGGGTCAGGACGAGTTGTTCTATCTGAACGGTCTTAGCCCTGTTTAGAAACCAAGCGACAGATTCGAGCTACGGAAGTTTATATGCAAGGAATACAGCGGACACCGTACTGGACGAGCTAAGCTTGTCTCCGTCTGTCGCACCGGTCGTGCAGATTTTGCTCGCCATGTCGTAGTTTTGTTGCCATGTTGAGGAGTATGATTTTTGCCATGGCGACGATTGATCCGGAGCAGGAGAGGCAGCGGCTGGCCGAACTTTACTCGAGCAAGACGGATATGGAACTGGAGCAAGTCGCCGAAGAAGCCGACGGTCTCACCGACATCGCACGCGAAGCACTGCGAACAGAACTGACAAAGCGGGGGCTTTACATCGGGCAACTCGACGACAGAGCGCCGGATGAGGAGAGTGCGGAGTTTCGCAATCTCGTGGTAATCCGTACTTTTTGGAATTTATTGGAAGCTGAACTGGCGAAGGGATTGCTCGACTCCGCTGGAGTCGAAGCTTTCCTGTTTGACGACAACATGGTGCGGCTCGATTGGTTCAATGCGAATGCGCTCGGTGGTGTGAAGCTGCGCGTAGATGCGAGCAATGTCGAGGCCGCCAATCGAATTCTGAACGAAAGCGTTTCTGATGCTGCCGCTGCGGAAGAGGCAGACTCAACGGACTAGTCTCTCGAATCCTTTGTTGACAACGTCCAGCGTGTCTTCGGCGAGGTGCAACGCGGGTAATTCTTCGCGCGTGAACCAGCAGACTTCGGCGGCGTCGCTGGCGGCTGAGAGTTCGCCGCCAACCTTGCGGCAGAGGAAATCAATCAATACGTAGTGATACTGCACGCGCCGCTCTGGGTTGCGGAGGATGCGGTCGTAGACGCCCAGCAGTTCGACTGGGTCGACGATGAGTCCGGTTTCTTCGCGGGCCTCGCGGATGGCGGCTTCGCGGATGAGTTCTCCGACTTCGAGGACACCGCCGGGGATGGACCACTGGGCCTGCAGCGGCGGATGAGCACGCTTAACGAGCAGGACGCGGGCATCCTCGATGATAATAGCGCCGACGCCGACCAGCGGGGCTTCAGGGAACTCGCGGTTCATCGCGCAAGGATTCTATCGCAGGGCAAAATCGGTGGCACGGCTCGGGGGCGTCCCTTCCGCGCGGGATTGGGATGGTCCGGTCGGGATGACAATTCAGTCGAGTGATGATTCACAAGTGGGAATCACAATTTCTTCTCGTTCTACGACAGTGTTTTCCTGTAATTCTGTTTTCTCCGTGACTCTCTATCTTGTGGTTAAAATGGCTCCCTATGGCGCTCGAAGAATATAAACGGAAGCGGCGGTTTGAAGAGACGCCGGAGCCTCCACCAAAACTGGAGACGAAGAGTGGGAACCGGTTTGTCGTGCAGATGCACGATGCGACGCGGCTGCATTATGACTTTCGGCTGGAGATGGAAGGTGTGCTGAAATCGTGGGCAGTGCCGAAGGGGCCGTCGCTCGATCCGGGGGACAAGCGGCTGGCGATGCAGGTGGAGGATCATCCGGTTTCGTATTTCGATTTTGAGGGCAATATTCCGGAGGGGAACTACGGTGCCGGAACCGTGATCGTTTGGGATGTGGGGACTTGGCAGCCGCTCTCGCCGGTTGCGGTCAACGGGAAGTATGTGCCGGGCACCGAGGCGGAAGCGGCCGCGATGCTGGCTAAGGGAGATTTGAAATTTCGGTTGAAGGGGAAGCGGCTGAAAGGAGATTTCGCGCTGGTCAAGATGCGTGGGCGGCGTCCGGGGAGCAAGGGTAACGAGTGGCTGATGATCAAGAAGCACGATGACTATGTGGTCGAGGGATACGACATCGCGACCATCGACACGTCCGTGCTCAGTGGACGGACGCTCGATCAGGTCGCGGGCGATGCGGGATCGGCCGAGTGGAAAAGCCGTCCCACGGGGCGAGGAAAGCTGAAGGCGGCGTGGCTGGCCGATGCGGTGGCGAAACTCGATCAGAAAACAAAAAAAAAAATAACCACAAAGGAAATCGAACAACGAGAAAGAAAAAAAAACGCTGAGGCCAATAGCACGATAGAGAAGAAATCGTCTGCTGCATCGGTGCCTCGTGTGGTTCAAGGTTTCGACGGTGCGGTGAAGCGGCCAATGCCGACGACGATTCATCCCATGCTGGCGGAGTCGGTGGAGAAGGCGTTTGACGGAACCGAGTGGCTGTTTGAAATCAAGTGGGACGGATATCGCGCGATCGCGTTTATCGCAGACAGGAAGGTGCGGCTGGTCTCGCGGAATCAGAATGATCTGACGCCGCGTTATCCGGAGTTGGTCGATCTACCGAGGTTCGTCAAAGCGAAGACGGCGATTCTGGATGGTGAAGTGGTAGCCCTCGATAAGGGGGGAAAGGCGTCGTTTAGTCTAATGCAACAACGGACGGGATTCCGTTCGGGCGGAAAGCGCGCCGCGGCCAACGCCGATGTTCCGGTACTGTATTACGCGTTCGATTTGCTCTATCTGGATGGCTACGACTGGCGGCGTGTACCGTTAGAGGAACGCAAGCGCAAGTTGGCGGAACTGCTGGTGACGGGCGACGTCTTGCGCTTTTCCGATCACTACGAGGAACACGGGAAGGCGCTGTTTGAGATCGCGCAGAATAAGGGGCTGGAGGGGATTGTTGGCAAGAAGCGCGCCAGTTTCTACGAAGAACGGCGCAGCCGCGAGTGGCGGAAGATCAAGATTCGGCGACGGATCGAATGCGTTGTCGGCGGCTATACGGAGCCCGAAGGCAGCCGCGCGCATTTTGGATCGCTAGTGCTCGGACTCTATGACAAGCAGGCGCGGCTGATTCATGTGGGGCAGGTGGGGAGCGGGTTCGATCAGAAATTGCTGGGCGAACTTTGGAATGTCTTGCAGAAGCTGGACACGAAGAAGAATCCGTTTTTCGGCGAGGTTGAGGCGCTGCGCAAAGTATTTTGGGTGAAGCCGGAGCTGGTGGCCGAGATCGAGTTCGCTGAGTGGACGGGCGGGACGAGTGAAGGTAGCGGGCCGAAACTGCGCGCTCCAGTGTTTCTGGGATTACGCGACGACAAGGATCCGAAAGAATGTGTGCTGGAAGACGAGGCTACTTAATGCCCTTCATCGCCAGCAGGGTGCCGTAGTCGCGGCCGCTGGGGTCGACGGCGCGGGCTACGATGCCTGCGAACGCATCTTTCAATTCGGGATATTTCACGACCAGCGCTTTGATTACGGCTACGTTGTTCTGGTAGGCCTGATTTGTGTTGGAAATATCGGCTGCCTGATATCTCACGATCAGGTCGAGGTCATCCCCTACGGCCTCGGGAAATATGGCGCTTACTTTGTAGGTGGCGGGCGCCGCGAGATCTACCGTTTTGCCGGCGGCAGGAAGGTCGGCGGGCCGCAGAGTTTGGGACTCGTCGGACATTTTGTCGGTCGCGGCGGTGGCCATGAAGGGCAGTGGCGAGACGAGGCTGGTCGCTTCCAGATAATAGAACCATGCGTTGTGCACCTGGCCTTTGATTTTGAACTCGCGGGCGCGGGTGACGAACCAGTCGCTGTCGTGTCCTGCGACGAGAGCGGGCTTGAGGTAGAGGCCGCCTAATTTCCAGTCGGTTCCCGCCTGTTGCAGAATCACGGAAAACATCGTTCGCCCCTTGGGTGAGGTCGCGTCGAGCAGAACGATGGCATACTTGCCGGGAGACAGATTGTCGAGTTCAAAGACAGCGCTGCTCGCGGTCTGGCCATTCTTGCCGAAAACTCCGCAAAAGAATTCGGCGTGAGACGAGGGAGCCGAGCCTGGGGCCTCAAGCAGGAAAACCGACTTCACCGTCGCTTGGGCGGCCGCAAGGACCTGCTGGTGGTCTTTGATAGTGGCCTCGATTCCAGAGAAATCGGATGCGAGCGTGGGAATGGAGTCCTGCCGGAGAGATACAACGTCGGCCTTGGCGGCCAAGCCGAAATAGCGCTGGCCCGCAGCGGTGATGCCAGCTAATGTGGCGTTGTCAAGTTCACCAGATGTCTGACAGCTCTGGGCGCGGGCGCCCACCGTCGAAAAGACCAGTGCGCACAGCGCCATGCGGGACAGAGCCATGCGGAGGACTGTGACTGGGCGATAGGACCCTGAGTTATGACAGAATTCCGTTCTTACTTTCATAGACGAGTAAAGCCCGTGGCACAGTTTACGCCGGCAGCGGCTAAGGGCTATTAAGATATTAAATCCCCGGAAATGGTTGACTGCATTCGAGTTGTTAGTTCATTTTCGTGCCATATCGGGGTCGAGGCGCAAGAGAGTAGTCTGAAGACGTTCCATGTATGGGAAGCGAATGGCTGCGCTTTGAAAACCGTCCGATGGTAAAATTGCAGTAACGGCGTTTTCTGGCGGTACCCCCGAAAGAGGCTGGAGGAGCAAAGTGACGAGCAAGGGATGGAAGCTCAAGAAGGCGGGTATGGCGTTGGTGTGCGCCGCCGCTCTGTGCCTCGGGATCGCGAACGGGATGGATGCGGCCACGCAGACTCACCACAAGACGAAGAAACCGCCACCGCCGCTGCCTCCCTTGCCATCGGGCCCGACCGGGCCGATGCAGCCGATTCCGCTGGATTCGATGGCGCCCGTGCCTCCGCAAGTGAGTTATCAGAACGACCAGCTAACCATTATCGCGCCGAACTCGACGCTGGGCGATATTTTGCGAGCCGTGCGCAAACAGACAGGGGCCGAGATCGAAGTGCCAGCGGCGCCGGAACGGGTGGTCACTCATCTCGGGCCGGGGCCGGCGCGAGAGGTAATGGCTGAGTTGCTGAATGGATCGCGGTTTAATTATGTGTTGCTGGGGTCTTCGGCAAACGACGCCGCGCTGACGCGCGTGGTGCTGGTGCTGAAAACCGGCCCGGATAATGCGAATCCTTCCAGCGACGCGTCATTAGCGGAACAAAGACAACCTGGGGGTATGCCGGCCAATGCCAGGCTGCAGCCGGCGCAGGAAGCGGAAGCGCAAGCGGCGGACGACAATACGGACGACGCAGCGGACCAAGCGGCAGCCGAAGCGGAGGCGGAGCAGCAACAACAGCAGCCTGCGCAGCCTGTTGAGCAGCCGCAGCCTGGAGTAAAGACGCCGCAAGAATTGTTGCAGGAAATGCAGCAGCGTCAACTGCAGTTTCAGCAGCAGCAGAATCCTGGGCAACCGCCTGCTCCACGTACAGGCGTGCCGCAACAACCGCCGCCGGACCAGCAATAGGTCCAGCCGTTCAGCCTCGCAATGAGTAAAAATTAAGATGGAAGAGCGCCGCGTCGAACGACGCGGCCTTTTAATTTTGCAACGTAGGTGTTGCGATTCAGAGGTACGAATTCTGCCTTGCTGTTTGCGGATGGGAACACTGCGCGGTCAGGGCCGGTTGCCCCGGAGCTTTTCTGAGCGCTGCGCGGCGCCGGCGACCAGTGAAGAATCATTCTCGGCGATGGCTTTCTGCAGGAGGTTCCAATCGCGCGCTACCTCAGTTTCGGACAGATCGCGCGCAGACCGGCGCCGCAATTCCGACTGAAGACGAGCTTCGAGAAGTTGACGAACTAGTTGCGGAGGGGCTTTGGCGTTCAAGACGTTGTCTGCGGCCACGCCGACCTGCACGAAACTCGTTCCCACCAGCAACTGAAGAATGGGGCGGCCTCGCTCGTCGACGCCTGCTTGAGCTCTGGATTGCAGCCTCGCCCACATCTTGTCCATATTCTGTTCGGGCTTTTGCGGATAAGCATCTGCGAGAAAGTGTTTTAGTTGCTGCTGGTAGGCGCGGCGGTCTTCGCGATCGAGTGGCCGCTCAGGGTCGCGACCTGCCACGAGAACCATGGCGTTGGTCGCCGGATCGAAACGCTCCGCACCCGTGCCCAAGTAAACTGCGCCCACGCATCCGGCAAAGATCGGGCTGAATACGGCGCTGGGCACAATGTATTTTTTCGAGCGGAAAAAGGAATCGACCACTCCCCGCACGGTGGAACTGCGAGGCATGCTACCGGGTACCTGCGCGATGATGAGGCGCGAAAACTGAAGCTCAGGATGGCGGTCGCTGAACTTTGTCAGCATTTTCGCGATCTGCTTCGGCGTGGTCATACCGACGTCGGCAACCAGGCTACGGTGCAGAGATTTTGCATAGTAAAAGTTGAGGACGTCTTTGGCAAAGTCGGCGCAGTTGCGCGAAACCAGGTGGAAATGAGACTGGTTCGGCGACGAGTCTAATTTCCGGATCAGGGCTTCGTCCTGCTCTCTCGTCGTTTCGATCTCGAAGCCGTAGATGGTGCGATCATAGGAAGACCCGACCAGTTCGTACCAGTTTCCGCCGGGAGTTTGGCCGTCTTTACCATCGGGCGCGACCTCTTCCAGATATTTGCGGCGATAGCGGTCGCGCAGGAAGGCGGTCATTTTCGCGTCGGCAAACAGAGGCACATCCTCCGGGCGGTCGACCGCGTAGAGATAAGGGACGAGTGGAATGGCGACCCAGTCGTAGCGGCCCACGCCATCGTAGCGGCTGAGGACGATTCCTGTTTCGCCTGGAGTGCAAGGACGCAGGTGGACCGGAGTGTCGGCACACACGCCGGAAAGATAAACCGCAGCGTGACCGGTTGCGGTAAAGAATCCCATTTTGCCGTAGGGCTCTTCCAGAAGGAGAGTGGCGGAAGCGCAAGCCAGAGAAGTGCAGGCCAGCACTATGAGCACTAGGCGGACAAAAAAGCGCCGCATTGGTTGGATGTGGCGTGGAAACATGGTCACCCCGGGTAAACATAAAGCTAACCCACCTAATAAGAACCCTTTGGCCGAAGAATAGTTGCCGAGAATCGGAAAACAAAACGATCAGAGGAGAGCGAACATAAAGCGAAATTTGAGTAAAGCGACAGGAGTGCGGGGACGCCATTCCGTCATTATTATCCTTATTTTTCTAATTCCTTCGACGCCAGCAAGCGTGACTTAGCCCAGCGGGCGCTGTCGGCGACGGAGCCATCTTCGTCGGCGGCGAGTTGGTCAAGCAAGGGCAGGAAATCGCGATGGCCGCTGTTGCCCATGGCAATGACGGCGTTGCGGCGCAGACCGGAGCGCTTGGTGCGGCGAATTGACGATCCGCGAAAAACTTCGCGAAATTCTTCTGCGGACATTTCGGCGATCCAGGCGAGGGCGGGGTTCACCAGGCCGGAGCGGGGCTGGAATTCAGGGGCGCTCGAGGCTGGGGCTTTGCGATTCCACGGACAGACGTCCTGGCAAATGTCGCAACCGAAAATGTGGCGACCTACGCCAGCGCGAAGATCCTCAGGAATCGAGCCGCGCTTTTCGATGGTGAGATACGCAATGCATTTATTGGAATCGAGCTGGTAAGGCGCGAGAATCGCGTCGGTCGGGCAGGCTTCGATGCAGCGGGTACAGGTTCCACAGCGGTCGGGAGCAGGCAGATCGGGCTCAAGTTCGAGCGAGGTGAGGATTACGCCCAGGAAAAGCCACGAACCTTTTTTCTGGTTGATGATGCAAGTGTTCTTGCCGATCCAGCCGACGCCGGCATATTTGGCGAAGACGCGCTCAACGATCGGGCCGGTGTCTACGTAGCTGCGCGTGGTAAGAGCGGGCGAGCGAGAGTGCCACATGGCCTGTAGAGCGGCCTCGACCTGTTTGAGGCGGCGAAGAACGGCATCGTGATAATCTTCACGGCTCCAGGCGTAGCGCGAGATCCATCCGCGATCCGGGTCGTGGACTTCGGTCGAGTAGGGATTCGCGGTGTTGTAGTTGATGGCGCAGACGATCACGCTTCGTGCCCAGGGCGCGACACGAGCGAGCGAGGCGCGCTTGAGATCGCCACTGTCATCGCGAGCCTCCAGATATTTCATCTCGCCGGCATGGCCCGCAGCGATCCATTCGGGAAAATGTTGGAGTTCGGCGGTGTCAGTTGCGGATGCGATGCCCGCCAGATCGAAGCCAGCTTTCTCGGCGGCGTGTTTTACGATCGCCTTCACATCGCTGATCTGGCTGGGCAACGATCACCTCTGAGCAGGGTGGCGTCGGATCCATGCGGACTTGCTACACGCCGAGCTTTTTTACTTCCTCGTTGTAGTACTTGCGGTAGAGGATGTCCCACTCTTGCGAGCCTTCGAGGATGGTGCGTTTCTGGCTCTCGATTTTCTGGCGGGCAGCGACGTCGATTCTTGCTTCCTGCATGAGCAGTTCTTCGAGAATCTTGCGGGTTTCCTGGCGGATGGTATTGGGGTCTTCGATGAACTCGACCTCGTCCATCTGCTTAAGCACGTCGGAAACGGCGCGGGCCAGCACGTTGACTTTGTCGCGGCTGAGTCTCACAACACCGCCTTGTACTTGCGTACCAGTTCGGTCTTCACCTTGCGGAACATCTCCTGGTAGTTGGCGCCGGTCTTATTCATCTCTTCCGAGTAGGCTTCGAGGATGACGCGCACTTCGTCGTTGATGCGGTCTTCGAGGGAGAGTTCGTCGGCCAGAGCGGCGTTCACCCGCACGGTGACTTCCGGAACCGCCGAGGTCTCGATGAACTTGCCAGCGATCAGTTTCTTGGTGACTTCGCGGGCCAGATAGCCCACATATTCCTTGGAAAAAAGCATGTGTGGATTGAACGTCCCTGCGTGCTAACTGTTTTTGTTTGTCAGTATGAAGCAAAAAGTGTAACACACCGAGAGACAGCGCGGAGGGCTGGTCTGGCGGCTTGGTCCAGAAGAGTTGCACGGCGGCAATCCTCGCCGCACGCACGTGGGGCGCAGTTCATGGGGCTTGTGGCACAGGCCGGTCGCGCAAGGTATATACAAATTGCCGGATCTCATGACGTTCTCGTTCGGCTTCTTTTGCCAGATCTTTGTCGATTTGGTTGCGAGCCTGGATTTCGGCTTCAGCCTTGGCGGCGTCACCGATCTGACGATAGGCCTGGGCGAGGCGAAAGTGCGCCTCTTCCATCTGCAGTCCTGTCATATGCGGGTTTGACTGTATGGCTTGCTGGTAGTTAGAGATCGCCCGCGGATAGTCTTTCTGCTCAGAATGGAGAATGCCTAACTGGAGATAAGCGGCGCCGAACTTCGGGTCGAGATGAATGGTGTTCTTTAAGAGAGCTTCGATCTGCGCAGAGTTGGCGGGGTCCTGGGAGCCTCTTCGCTGCTTCCTCAGGGCGACGGCGTAGTAGTAGTTCGCCTCCGCGTTCTTTGGTTGCAGGGTCACGAAGCGATGCAACTTCTCGAGGACCTGCTCCGAAGTCAGCGTCTCGGCGCTTTGTATCATTCCCAGAAACAAGTATGGCATTGCATCCGCGGGATTCAAGTCGGAGGCCTCACAAATTCGCTGTACGGCTTGATCGTTAGATCCTCTGGCAAACCAGGCAGCGCCGAGTCCGATCAGCATTCGGGCCGATTGAGGGAACAGGCGATTGGCGCGCGTGAAGACTTCTGAGGCGGGCTCCGGGGCGTGATGCAGCAGAAGTTCGGAGCCCCAGTCGAAAAGATAAGCCTCGCTGGGGTCCAGTTCGGCAGCACGCTGGTACTCGCGAACCGCGTCAAGAGAATCGCCGAGTTTCTCCTGGACATCGGCAAGTTGGTGGTGGAGTGCGGCGCGATCCTCGTGAGTCAGCAGCGCCAACAGGTGGTCGCGCTCTTTCCCGTAGTCGCTAGTTTGGGCGGTGTCCGCTGGCGGCTTGCCGAGCAAAACCGTTTCTTTGGCGATCGTGTCCCGGGCTCGCACGACCGTGTCGGACCCGTGGCCGCCGAGACTTGTGGTGTCAGTCACACCGGCGACTGTGAATTGCGGCTCGTCAAAGAACTGCGGCGTGGAGGCCGAGTGCGATTCAGTTTTTGCCACCAGCAGAGTTAGGTCGAGATTCTTCGCTTCGTTGGGAGCGACAAAGACAGCAGGAATTTCCGCGTCGCTGTACCCGGCCATCTCAGCACGCAGACAATAAACTCCGCCGGAGAGCGCGGGAACAATATATTTCCCTTCCGGATCAGTATGGACGGTTTGAGTTTGAGTTGAATCCTTGAGTTGCAAGTGGATGGTTGCGCCGGGGACCAGCTTTCCTTGCGAGTCGCGAACGCTGCCGCGTAACGATGCGGTGCCTTGCGACTGCAGGGGCGAAGCAAAAAATGAAAGAGTAACCAGCACAGCCATGCCGCGACTGGAGAGGGATGCGGACCTGGGTTGCCGTGAGACTGCGCAGAGACGACGCATGAAGAGGGGCGCGATTCGGAACATTCGGCGAGAGTGTCCGCACACCTAGAGCGGCATTCTATCAGCGACGTAAGAAAACTGCTGGCGTTTGACTTGCGTGCAAAATAGAATGCATTCCTTTCCGGTTAGATCAAGGAGACTCGACGAGATGAGATTGGTCCGGTTGTGGCTGGTCACAATTGAGGTGCTGTTGCTCACGTGCGTGTCCGGTTGGAGCCAGCAGTCCTTTGGCAAACGCAAGATCATCATCGATCAGGACGCGGCCGGGCCCGGAGGGACGGATCAGCAGTCCATCCTGTTGCTGGTTCAGTCACCGCAAACAGAAGTTCTCGGCGTGACCGTAGTGACCGGCGATGCCTGGCTCAGGGAGGAAGTTGCGCACACGTTGCGCATGCTGGAAATTATTGGGCGGACGGACATTCCGGTCGTTCCCGGAGCCGAGTATCCGCTGGTGCGGCGCAAAGAAGACACGGAACTGTGGGAGCGGCAATTCGGCTCCGTGCCCTGGGTCGGTGCGTGGACGCCGCGACGGTATCACGCGGCTGACGATTTGGGCGAGATGCCCGAGGGTAAGCCCACCACCAAGCCGATGGACGAAGACGCTGCGCATTTTCTGCTGCGCATGGTCCGAAAATATCCGCACGAGATCACGATCTATGAAGGCGGGCCGATGACGAACCTCGCGCTCGCCATCTCGATTGATCCTGAATTTGCCGGGCTGGCAAAAGAGTTGGTGTTCATGGGCGGAAGCCTGAATCCGAAGACGGACGATCCTGAGTTTGTGAATACGCCCCGGCACGAATTTAATCTTTGGTTCGATCCGGAGGCGGCGCACGTCGTACTGATGGCGCCGTGGAAGAGAATCGTCTGCACGACTGTAGATATTTCCGTGAAGACGCGACTGACACAAGAATTGATCGACCGGGTGAAAGCCGGAAACACACCCGCGGCTCGCTATGTCGCTTCGTATTCACACGTGTCGGGCAAATACAACTATTTGTGGGACGAACTGGCAGCGCTGGCGTGGCTCGATCCGAGTTTGATTACGGCGAAGGATACACGTTACCTCGATGTCGATCTCAATCGCGACGCGGGTTATGGAAATACTCTGAGTTGGACGGAGCCCGACAAACCGACGATTGTGGGACTGCCAGCAGAGATGCAAGTCGATCTCGACTCGGAGAGGTTCTATAGGATGTTTGTCGAACTGTTGACTGCACCGACACCGAAGCCTTAGGCGCCCGTTACTACTGCAATTGCTCGAGTAACTGCGTGGCCTGGGGATGGCCGGGGTGCCGTTTGAGCAAATCGAGCAGGACGCTGCGCGCCTTGTCCCGTGCGCCTTCCAGAGCATAGATGCGCGCCAGATTCAGATACGACTGATCGAATGACGAGGCCACATGGATGCACTGTTCGAAGCTGGCCACGGCCTGATCGCGCCGCTGCGTGATCAGATAGAGCACTCCCAAATTATTCAAAGCCTCCGGATAAACCGGGCGAGACCGCAAGGCGCGCTGCAGATGCTCTTCCGCTTTAGCGGTGTCGTCGGTCTGCGCGAATACCATTCCCAGACTGTAGTTTGCTTCAGCATCCTGGGGCGCAACCTCCAGCGCGCGTTCCAGAACTTTGCGGGCATCTTCCCAACGTTTTTCCGAGCGATATGCGTTGCCCAGGTTATCGAGCGATAGCAGATGATGCGGATTTAGTTGTAGAGCCTGCAGAAAACACGCGACCGAATCGTCGACGCGTCCCTCGCGCGTGGCGATAACGCCAAGATTGTTCCAGGCGTCGGGCAGGGTGCCGGGATAGTTCGCCGGCAACTTCACCGTTCGCTCAAAAGTTTCGCGCGCCGCGGCGTTCTTGTTCTGATTCAGGTAGACGCTTCCAATTCCGTAGAGAGCTTCGGCGCTCGCAGGATCGTCGCGGAGGGCCTGCTGGAATGAAGCTTCGGCCTGATCGAGATATCCGCGCTGAAAAAAAAGAGCGCCATAAGAGAGGTAGTTGCGGCTGAATTCGAGACCATACGTTGTATTCGGGAAAGGCAGCGCCCGAGCCAGTCGCTCGGCGTCGGTTCGGGGAATGTGCTGGAAGTCGTGTTCCACGTGCTCCGGGACGATTGCGCCCTGATAGACCTTGACGATGTCGCCGTTATCGTCGATCAGGAACGATGTGCGAAGGCTCAGATCGCGGTGGCGGTCGAATAACTGGCGATAGAGAATGTTGTAGATTGCAGCGAAATCATCGGAGCCGCGAAAAACCAGATGCTCTTGGTTCTGATAGTGGGTGTAGACACGAATCGCCTCGCCCGACGAGAGTTCCGATGCGGGATCGGCGATAGTCACGACGACGATTTGCAAGCCATGACTTGCCCAACGCGCATAGTCGCTCAGGAATATCTTCGTTTCTTGCCGGGATGCCGCCGACTGTGCACTCCAAAGATTCAGCAGGAGTGGCTTGCCAGCAAACTCAGAGAGGGTACGCACCTTCCCAGACAGGTCGGAGAGAGAAAAGTCTGGCGCGGCTATCGGTGACAGAAGCCAGGTTTCAACCGTATCCGGAAGCGACTCGACTTCTCGCGCGGCTTTCGGCTGAACAGGACCGCTCTTTATCGGCTGCGGCTTGAATGGATCGGTGCGCGAAGGTTCGGCGCCTTCTTCGACCCAGATTTTGTGATCGATGGGAAGGTTGTTCAGTTCCTGCACAAGTCCGCTGGGCCAGCGAATCGACGCTCGCACCGGGCCTTTGGTTTCGCCAAGCCCGAAGAGAATGTCTTTGCTATGTTGGGAAAGAAACCCTGATCCCGCCTGAAGCATGCGGGTCTGCCGTCCGGTGGCAGTTTCAATGGTTACGGAGGCGCCGATGGCGTCGCGATTGCTTTTCGTGCCTTGCAGACGAAAAATGATCGACGGAGGCAGAGTCGCGAGCGCGTTCTTCAGGATGCGCAACTGCGGAGCGTTGCGGTTCTTCAGAAATATTTCGAGACGGCCATCGTGATCGAAATCGGCGAGGGCGAATGACCGGCCGTCCTCCACGAAATCGAGGCCTACCAAGGCAGAAACATCGGAAAAGGTTCCATCGCGATTGTTGGCGTAGAACACATTTCGCTCGTAACCGCTCCAAGTCCAGTCGGAACGGACGAGTTCGTTGATTGCGTTCCATCCTTGCTCGTACTCGGGTGACGCACGGGCCTCGTCGGGGGACAATGCTACGACCTGTCGCCAGAAAAAACTGTTGAGATCTTCACGCGTAGAATTCTCGGGCGCAGAATCTTGGGGCGAATGCTCCTCATGCGACGGACCGGAGACCATGCCATTGGCGATGTAAAGATCGAGGAAGCCGTCGTGATCGAAATCGAGGGCGTCGCTCGACCACGACCAGCGCCCCATTCCAACTGCAGCGGAATTCGTCGCGTCGGCAAACATGGCGCCGCGATTGTGGAGAAGTGAATTTCCCATCGCGTGCTTTTGATAGAGGGCGCGAATCTCGCCAGGCGAATCTTTCTTGAAGTTTTCCTGCGTCGAGATGCGTTTGCCGGCCGCAGTCCACATATTGGCGACGTAGAGATCTTGCGCGCCATCGTTGTCATAATCGAGCCAGGAGACACTCATGCCCGCGCCGATATCTTCGGCCGCGGCCTGAGGAGCGACGTCGGTGAACATCCCATTCCCGTCATTGCGGTAAAGATTCTTGCGGCCAAAATCGTTCACCACATAAAGATCGGGCCAACCGTCGCCGTTGTAATCACTCCATCCGCAGCAAAAGCTGTAGCGGGCGTTGTTCTTGTTCAGTCCCGACGCAGCGGTCGCGTCACGAAACGTGCCGTCGCGCTGGTTACGCATTAGAAAATTGGGCGGACCGTTTTCGGCGTCGTGATACGGAGACGGATATTTATATTGCCCGGTGCCCTGGTAGTAGGAGTACAGACAGAAGTACACGTCGAGCCAGCCATCGCGGTCGTAATCGGCTGCAGCCGCTCCGGTGAATGTTCCCTGCGGAGGGTTCGCGAACTGGAATGCATCTTTCTTCAGGCGGAATTTTCCGTTGCCTTCATTCAGAAATAACAGCGGGCCGTTGGCGCGCACTACGATGACGTCCTGACGGCCGTTGTTGTTGAAATCGGCGAACAACGCGCAGGCCGTATTGTCGAGGATTCCCAGGCCCGACGCTTCCGTGACGTCTTCGAACGTTCCGTCGCCGCGGTTGCGATAGAGGCGATTGGGCAGGCCGGCGGGCTGGCAAACATAGAGATCGTCGAAGCCGTCGTTGTCGATGTCGGCGACTGAGACGCCGTTGTGTCCGTAGATATCGATGCCAGAGGCGCCGTCGAGCATGGTTCGCCAGTAGTCGGTGCCGTGCAGCAACTGGGCCGAGTAAGAAGAATTGCCGCCGAGCGCGGCGGATGTGACGTCCACAAAAATGGGCGAAGTGGAACGGGCTTGGGTCTCGTCAAGCACGCGCCAACTGCGCACGCGAAAATCGCCGGAAGAGGATGGCTCCCAGGTCAAGTCCCATTGGCCGATACGCTGTTCGCGGTAGAAACCTGAGCCGGTGCCGACGATTTCATAGCGAACGCGGGTCTCCACGTTGCTTGGAACGTCGCTCGGAACCTGTGGAGTTGCTGACGAAGCGGCGCCTTCCCTGCCCTCTAAATCGATCTCCGTGATCTGGAACTCGGCGGTGACTATCTTTAAGAAGCCGCTGAGAGCAGCTTGCCACTGTCTGAGGAATCCCTCACGGCTCTGCGTGACTTGATTGTCGAATATGCCCTTGCGCACCTCCAGCACGGAACTGGAACGCACGACCAGCGACTCAGAGGGCTGGAGGGATGCGGCAGAGAAACCGGCGGCGAGCACATTCGCGATGGCCTGTGTCTGTCGGGGAGACTCCAACAGGCTGGCGCTCCACTGCGCGAGAATAGCTGCAATCTGGTCGGCATATTTTTCGGTGACGAAGTCGTCAAGGCCCGACTGCACCTTGAGCATCGTTGCATCCACCGGGCGTTCGCTTCGATAGTGCGGGTGCAGATGGAGTTTGGGCGCCGCAGCAGCGGCGTCGTTACTGCGAGATGCCGAGGGGCGGGCGGCGGGGAGAGTGAGTCCCCACAAACTTGCCGGAACCAGACTGGCTGCAGCGCCTTGGCAGAAGCGGATCAGGAATTCACGCCGGCGAAGATCGACGGAATGAAGATCCACGGAATGAAGAATGGAGTGGAGATCTACGGATTGAGGTGGCTTTCCTGCCCAAGTCAGAGTAGTATCCCTCGCACGGTCATGCGTGGAAGCGAAACTAACATTCACGTTTGTACCGGTCAAGACGCTGTGAGCCAGAGTCAAAACCGGATCGAACAAGGCCGGATTGAGTAAGGCTTTTCGATCCCCATCTCGACGTCGAACCGATGGCGGCGTGTATCGACGACCTCTCTGGAAATAAAATCGAGAAGGTAGATTCTCTCGGAGGAATCACACCCGGGGGTCCGAAGGGGTCGAATCTACGATGACGGATGAGCGCGCTTCCCGCCTGACGGTAGTTGGTCTTTTCTTTATCACTCTCGCCACCATGATGCTTGAGATCCTGCTGACAAGGATCTTCAGCGTGACCATGTGGTACCACTTTGCCTTCGTTGCCATTTCTCTGGCGATGTTCGGCATGACAGTGGGCGCGTTGAGAGTCTACCGGCATCCCGAACTTTACAACGAAACCAGCACAAAGCAGCAAATGGCGCGTAGTGCGTTCTGGTTCGCCGTCACGGTGATCATCAGCGTGCTGGCACACATCCTTGTGCCTTTTCGTTCCGAGCCCACACTGGCGCTGATTTGGATTGCAGTGACTTATTTCGTGTTGGCGGTCCCGTTCTACTTCAGCGGAGTGTGCGTTTGCGCGGCTCTGACTAAATTCCCCCTCAGCGTCAGCAGCCTGTATGCCGCCGATCTGTTCGGCGCCGCGACGGGTTGTATCGTCCTCATTTATGTGTTGCGCGGAACCGATGCGCCCACTGCCGTCGTGTTGGTCGGCCTGTTGGGCTGCGTGGCAGCGGTCTTGTTTTCGATCGACGCAGGGGAACATCGGTTCCGAAAAGCGGCCTTCATTCTAGGAGCTGTGTTCGCGATTTTTGTTGTCGTCAACACGGTGCTGGCGCAGCACCAGGCCTCGTTGCTGCGGATCACTTGGGCCAAGGGTGAACACGAGCCGCCGGCTCTGTACGAAAAATGGAATTCGTTTTCCCGCGTCACGGTGCGTGGTGACGCGAATACTCCGTCCAAGGTAATTACTGAAGGAATCAGCGTTACGTATCCCACCGACAAGCCCTTCCGCCAACTGCACCTAAAGATAGACTCTGACGCTGAAACGACGCTGACAGCATTGGATGGAGCGAGCGGAGTTTCGATCGACAGCCTGGACTATCTCAAGTACGACGTAAAAAATCTCGTCCACTACATACGGTCCAACGCGAATGTACTGATTGTGGGCGCCGGCGGGGGCAGAGATGTCTTGTCGGCTCTACTGTTCAAGCAGAAGTCCGTTCGCGCGGTCGAGATCAATCAGAATATTATCGGCACGGTCAATGGCAGGTTTGGCGCTTTCACGGGTCACCTGGATCGAAATCCGAAAGTGACATTCGTGAACGATGAAGCGCGTAGTTATCTTGCCCGTACACCGGAGCGCTTCGACATTCTGGAAGCCTCGTTCATTGATACCTGGGCCGCGACGGCCGCGGGCGCTCTAACGCTGACGGAGAACTCGCTCTATACCGTCGAGTGTTGGAACATGTTTCTGCAGCGCCTAACTCCGAATGGCGTACTCTCATTCTCTCGCTGGTATTTGCCAGGGTTGCCGGCCGAAGCCTACCGTCTTACGTCTCTGGCGGCTGCCAGTTTGCGCGCCAGCGGCGTGGATGATCCGCGCTCTCACATTCTGCTGGTGAAAAATTCCCGGCGAAGTGCAGAAGGCGAGCCGATTGGGGCGGTCACCATCCTGATTGGCAAAAAGCCTTTCAGCGCCGCTGAAATTGATCGCGTTGAAGAGATCTCCAGGGAGATGCATTTCGACGTAGTGCTGAGTCCCCGGTTTGCTCTCGATCCGGTTTTCGCGGCGCTGGCCACCGGAGAAGACCCTGGCGGAATCGTCGAGTCTCTGCCGGTGAACCTATCCGCCCCGACCGATGATTCACCGTTCTTCTTTTACATGATGAAATTTGGCAACCTTCTGCGACTGCAGCAACTCGCAGAAGACCCCAACGCGGCGATTTACGCCACGTCCGGCGCCGTGGTCGGCGTTCTTTTATTGTTCATCACTGTGCCGACCCTGATTTGCATCTGGCTGCCCTTGCGCTCCATGACAAAGACGGTTGTGCGCAGCGTCGTGCCTCATCTTCTGTTCTTCGCGGCGATTGGCCTGGGCTTCATGCTGATCGAGATCTCTCAAATGCAACGGCTGATCGTTTTCCTGGGACATCCCACCTACGCGCTGTCGGTGGTTCTATTCTCGCTCTTGTTGTCGAGTGCATTCGGAAGCTATACGACTCGAAACATAACCTACGCGGGCCGGGAAGCTCTAGGCCGCCTGTTGCTTTTGTTGGTGGCGATGCTTGTCTTTGGAGTGCTGACGCCCTACGCGACTGCGGCCTTCTCATCCTCTACAAATGGGGTGCGCATCATGGTCGCGACAGGAATTCTTTTTCCGCTGGGATTTTTTATGGGCATGGCGTTTCCCCTTGGTTTGAAACTGGCGGCTAGCCAGGTAGACGCACTCACGCCGGCGTTCTGGGGAGTGAACGGAGCGACATCCATCTGTGGCTCGGTACTGGCGGCGGCAATCTCGATGAATGCGGGAATCGCCAGCACATTCTGGAGTGGCTTCCTCTGTTATAGTTTTGGTTTTGGTGCGTATTTGTGGGCGACGCAGGGAGCGAAAGCAGAAGTGAAGACGACTTTGGTGGCTGTTCCGATCGCAGCGGTCAGCGAACCGGGCGTCAGTTGATGGGCCGGTGACACGCAAACCCTCCGGGCTGGGATCAATGAGTGATAAGGAATTTTTCATCGGTCTCTAACTGCATAAGGCACGTGATAGAAATCATCGAGAATTTGCCTGTGCCGTTTCACTATTTGCCAATTGCTGGCGTTTAGCATTCTTCCCGGCTTCACGGCAATCTCGGCTTCACGTTGACTTGCTGCTCCCGCTGCTCCTAACATGCACGCAGCGTTTTCAACGCCCCCTCATGATCGGCGAAACCGTTTCGCATTACCGCATCCTCGAAAAGCTGGGCGGCGGCGGAATGGGTGTGGTTTACAAGGCCGAAGATACGGAACTGGGTCGCTTTGTCGCCCTCAAGTTTCTGCCCGACGAGCTAGCCCAGGACCCGCAAGCACTAGAACGTTTCCGGCGCGAGGCTCGGGCGGCGTCAGCGCTGAATCATCCGAACATCTGCACCATTCACGAAATCGGCAAGCATGAAGGCCGGTCTTTCATTGCGATGGAATATCTGGACGGGCTGACGTTGAAGCATCGCATTGCGGGGCGGCCACTCGACCTGGAGATGCTCCTTCCGCTGGCCATCGAGATCGCAGATGCGCTCGACGCTGCGCACGCAGAAGGAATTGTTCACCGCGACATCAAGCCTGGCAACATTTTCGTAACCAAGAGGGGCCACGCCAAGGTTCTTGATTTCGGTGTGGCAAAGGTTACGCCCGCGGATAGGTCGAGCGAGCAGGCTCTACTTACCCAGACGAGGGAACTGACGGGTCCGGGGATGGTTGTGGGGACAGTAGCTTACATGTCGCCCGAGCAAGTGCGAGCAAGGGACGTCGATTCCCGCACGGATCTGTTCTCGTTTGGAGCAGTGCTGTACGAGATGGCGACTGGCGCTTTGCCATTCCGCGGAGAAAGTTCGGGCGTGATTTTCAAGGCGATTCTCGATTCCATGCCCACTGCGCCGCTTCGCTTTAATCCCGATCTTCCGACTGGTCTCGAAGACATCATCTATAAGGCGCTGGAGAAAGATCGGAATCTGCGCTACCAGCACGCTTCGGAGATGCGAGCCGACTTGCAGCGTCTGCGGCGCGACACCGAGACGGGACGACTGGGCATCTCCAGTTCCGGGACCGTGACCGCCGCGAGCACTCCAGGCGCTCGCCGGAGCGGCTCGCACGTTATGGCCAGACTTGGCGGGTCACAAGCTGAGGCGCTGCCCTCGACCGTCGCCCCACGATCGCCGCGCGCGTTGAGAATGGCGGGACAACAAATTCCCGCGCGCAAGCCGTGGAGGATTGCGCTTGCTGCAATGCTCACCGGGGCGTTGGTCGCAGGCGGAATCTACTATCGCTCGCACCGAGCCGAGCCGTTGACCGAAAAAGATACGATCGTGATTGCCGATTTCGCCAACACCACGGGCGATCCCGTGTTCGATAGTACTCTCAAAGAGGCGCTCAATGTTCTCTCCGACCGCAAGGTCAACGAGACGCTGAAGCTGATGGGAAAGTTCAGCGGGGAGAGGATCACCCGCGACATGGGCCGCGAGATTTGCATACGCATGGGCAGCAAAGCGCTGCTATTCGGCTCGATTGCAAGCCTGGGCAGCCACTACGACATTGCGATCAAAGCGCTGAACTGCCACAGCGGCGACATTCTGGCGGCCACTAACGCGGAGGCCGAAAGCCGCGAGAAAGTGCTGCAGACTCTGGGCGAAGAAGCGTCTGCGCTCCGGGGCAAGCTCGGCGAATCGCTGCCGTCGATCAAGAAGTTCGACAAGCCGCTGGAAGAAGCGACGACTTCATCGCTGGAGGCTCTGCAGGCCTATACCGAGGGCGACCGCCTGGCTCGCGAACAGAGTGACACTGCGGCTGTTCCTTTTCTGAAACGAGCGGTGGAGCTTGATCCTAATTTTGCGCGCGCCTTTGCTTCGCTCGGCGTCCGCTACAACAATCTGGGACAGGCGAGCCTCGCGATAAAGAATGTGAAGAAGGCTTACGAACTGCGCGACCGCGTTAGCGAGCGCGAGAAATATTACATATCTTGCGCTTACTTCACTCTGGCCACCGGAGAACTGGAAAAGGCTATTCAACAATATGAGTTCTGGATTCGGGATTATCCCCGCGATTATGTGGCCGCGACAAATTTGGGAGTCAACTATTTCACTCTCGGACAATTTGAACGGGCCGCCGCAGTTACGCGACAGGCGCTCGATCTGGAGCCAGGGTCCATTCTCGGCTACAACAATCTCGGCGTAGCCTACTTCTCGATGAACCGTCTGGACGAAGCGAAATCTGTTTTTGATGAAGCTCTGTCTCGAAATCTGGATGGACCGTACCTGCGGCAATCGATCTACTACTTGGATTTTCTTCGGCAGGACACGTCGGGAATGCACCAGCAGGTTACCTGGGCGATGAGCAAGCCGGGGGCCGAAGACATTCTGCTCTCGGCGGAATCGGACACGCACGCCTATCACGGCCGTCTGGAGAAAGCGCGCGAACTTTCGCAGCTGGCCGAGAATTCGGCGCGTCACAACGATTCCAAAGAGACTGCGGCTTTCTGGCAAGGCAATGACGCTCTGCGCGAGGCTGAGTTTGGCGAGATCATTGAGGCTCGCCAGCAGGCGCAGCAGGCGCTGGCCCTGGCGCCCGGCCGCGATGTTTGGGCGGAAGCGGGACTAACGTTCGCACGCGTAGGTGACATTGCCGAAGCCGAACGACAAGCCGATCACCTCAACCAGGAGTTCCCGCTCGATACGTTGGTGCAGAACTATTGGATTCCAGCGATTCGAGCTGCAATTGAACTCGATCGCAGGAACGCAGAGAAAGCGATTACGTTTCTGCAGGCAGCACTGCCTTATGAGTTGGCGGACCCGCCGCCGTTTGCCGCAGGAACCATGTATCCGGCTTATCTGCGCGGGCAGGCTTATCTCTCTAGCGGTAAGGGGGCCGATGCTGCTGCAGAATTTCAGAAACTCATCGACCATCCTGGAGTCGTCGTGAATTTTCCGCTCGGCGCTCTGGCGCACCTCGGCTTGGCAAGGGCGCATGTTCTGTCTGGAGAAGTTGGCGCGGCCCGCACTGCGTACCAGGACTTCTTCGCGATGTGGAAAGACGCCGACCCCGAGGTGCCTGTCTTGAAGCGAGCCCGGTCTGAGTACGAAAAATTGAAGTAGGCGTGGAAATTACGGAGGACCGCTAAGGTTTCCAGTCCAGGGAGTATGCCGAGAACGAGGTGGGACGCAGAACGTCAAACTCGACATGAACTGGAGCTTGAGGCTGAGTGAACGCCAGTTCTAACTTTGTCTCACTGCCGGGTGTAGCGACCGGCAAGTTCACTTCCTGCTGTTCGACGGGGATGTTGCCCTGTTCATAGAAGACGCCTCGCAGCTTGTAACCACGCAGTGAGTACATCGGAAGCTTGCTCCTGGTTCGGATGCTGATCTGGAATTTGTTCTGCCGATGCTCTACTGTGACCGATTCAATCGGACTGGATTCGTTGCGGAGAAGTTTGTAAGACGGTTTTTGCGCACCAAAGAGATCGACAACGCCGTGGACTCGCTGCTGCAACGAACCTACACCGTGGTCTCCCACATGAGTGCGGTAGTCGTTGTAGCAGAAGAAAATGGCACCGCCAACGAAATCCTTCGAGCGGATAACGGAGTCGTGCGAGCGCAGAATCTCCATTCTTGGCTCATCGCCTTCCGGCCGGTCGGGCGTGCAGGCACAGTATCCGTATTCGGAAACGACAACCGGCTTGCCAGGAAACGCGGCGTGAATTTCATCGAGGTAGCGTGACGCGTCTGCCTCCGTCCCTGGGACCCAGGTTCCGTAGTATTCGTTAGCCCCGACAAAATCCATGAGCCCGGCAACGTCGCGCTGCGGGGTGGTGTCTAGGGAATTCGAAGCATAAGAGCAGAGTCTGCCTGGATCGAGCCGCTTGGCTTCTTCCAACAAACGCTTGGCGAACTGATACGCGGGCGGCTTCTGTCCTCCAATTTCGTTGCACAATCCCCAAACGACGACTGACGGATGATTTCGGTCACGGGCGATCATCTCGCGCAGTTGTTCCAGAGCGTTTTCCATGATGTCCGCATCGGGCTGCGCAGTCATGCCGTCGAATGTGTCTGGTCCCCACGCGGGGACCTCGGTCTGCATCAGGATGCCCTGGCGATCGCAGTAGTCGAGTACGCGCTTGTCTTGCGGCCAATGAACCCGGGTGAAGACGCAGTTCAGATGTTTCATGTCAGCCTGGTCGTGGGCGATCCACTCAGACGGTTCCGCCATGCCGAAGTCTGGATTGCTGCCAGCCATGCGTTCCACGCCCATCAGGCGCACGCGCTCGCCATTGAGGTGGAAGGCTCCGTCGCGAATCTCAAAGTTTCGCACCCCGAATGTCGTCGTGCACGAGTGTTCGTTGCGTCCATCGGCGATGGAAAAATCGAGGCGGTAGAGGTGGGGATGGTCGAAATGCCAAAGCCTGGCGTTGGGAAGCGTTGCATGAAGAATGAGCGTTTCGGCCTCGCCGGCGCGGATGGAGAAATCTTTTTCTGACGAACTACGCAATACTGTCGCCGGTTCTTCTTGTTCGGCGATATGAAAGGTAGCCTTGCCGGTCCAGTTCTCAGCACTGGTGTTACGGATGTGGGCTGTAATCGTCAGCTCGCCGTCTCCGCTCGCGAGGTCTGGGACTGCGTCGACATCAATCCGTTCTACGAATGTTTTCGGTGTAACCAGCAACTGCACCGGCCGGAAAATGCCTCCGTCGTTCGCCCAATCGCTTGACCGTCCCCGAGGGACCATGTGCTGATTGAACGCACTATCCACGCGGACTGCGATAGTGTTGGTTCGGTCCCAGTGCAGCAGTTCTGTTGTGTCGATAGTAAAGGCAGTGTACCCCTTGCGTAAGTGTTCTCCCGCGAGCTGGCCATTGATCCACACTGTCGCGGTGTGGAAGACGGCCTCGAACTCCACGCGGACGGCGTATTCCTTCGGATTTCCATTTTGCGGCGGGAAATCAAAGGTGCGACGGTACCATGCGCGGCCGCGATATTCGGTGAGTGGAGCTTCTACTTGCCAGGTATGAGGTACTGCGACCGCTCGCCACCCTTCGCCGGCCACGTTTGCCTCATACCACTTGTTGTTCGTGCCGAGATCGTCCGGGTCCGTACGAAAGAGCCACTCTCCGCAGAGGCTCACTTTTTCCGAGATGCTTGCACCGCTGACCGGTTTCGCTCCTTTCAATGTGGGCAGGGCCAGTGCTCCGACGACTCCGCTGACGGAACCAGCAATGAATTTTCGACGAGAAGGCATGGAAACTAGCCGTGCAGATTTGCCGCATGAAGTTAATCAGTCTGCCTCTTCCAGTGTCAAATAGAAAAGACTGAATCCGAAACTGAGTTATGCTGATTCGCGAATTCGGAAAGGGAATCCCTATGAAGCCTGCGTTGAACCTACGAAGCTTCGCGGTTGCAGTCGTTTTTGTTCTCATTGCGCAGCTAGTCGGGGCGCAGACTACGCCCTCGAAAGCCGAGGTGGATAAGCGCGTCGATTCGATCCTCAGCCAGATGACGCTCGATGAAAAAATCGACATCATCGGGGGCATCAACGACTTCTACACTCGTCCAATTCCCCGCTTGGGAATCCCCTCTCTGCGAATGTCGGACGGCCCCATGGGCGTTCACGATTATGGACTGACGACTGCGTATCCGGCGGGAATCGCGCTGGCGGCTTCGTGGGATGTCGATCTTGCGCAGCGCTTCGGCACATCTATGGGTAAGGATGCACGTGCGCGCGGAGTGAATTTCATTCTTGGACCTGGCATGAACATCTACCGCGCTCCGATGAATGGCCGCAACTTCGAATACTTCGGCGAAGACCCATTCCTGGCTTCGAGAATGGCGGTCTCGGTGATCGAAGGCATTCAAGGGCAACGGGTCATCGCCACAGCGAAGCACTTCGCCGGGAACAATTCGGAATTTGCGCGGATGACGTTGAGTTCTGATATTGATGAAAGAACCTTGCGCGAAATTTACTTGCCTGCGTTCGAAGCGTCCGTGAGGGAAGCTCACGCGGGCGCAGTCATGGACGCCTACAACCTCGTGAACGGCACATACATGACCGAGAACGTGCATTTGAACAACGAAATACTCAAGAAGGAGTGGGGATTTGAGGGCATTCTCATGTCGGACTGGGGTGCTACTCACGATGGCATTGCGGCCGCAAAGGGCGGCCTCGACCTTGAGATGCCGTCGCCTACGTTCATGAATCGAAAGGCGCTGGCGCCTGCTCTCAATAACGGCGCGATGTCGATTGCTACGCTCGACGACAAGGTAAGAAGAATCCTGCGCGAGGCGATCGAGTTCGGATTCCTCGACCAACCACAGACCGACATCAGCATTCCCACCTTGAGTCAGGAAGGGCGGCAGGTCGCGCTCGAAATGGCTCGGGGCAGCATCGTTCTGCTCAAGAACTCGGGCAATCTGCTTCCTCTCGATGCAAACAAGCTGAAGACGATTGCGGTCATTGGTCCGGATGCTTATCCGTCAGTTGTCGGGGGAGGCGGGAGCGCGGAAACTAAGCCATTCAACAGCGTCAGTTATCTCGAAGGCATCAGCAACCGACTGGGAAAGAAGGTCAAGGTGCTCTATGCGGTCGACGTACCTCCTCTCGATGAGGTTTTTGAGAGCTCTGAGTTCGTTACCGCCCCGGGCGGCGAGAGCGGATTGAAGGGCGAATATTTCAGCAACGAAGAATTGAAGGGCACGCCCGCTTTGGTTCGCACCGACAAGCACGTTCACTTCGACTGGGGTGAGGGCAGTTTTGCTGACGGCGAACCCGTCGATCATTTTGCGATTCGCTGGACGGGCTATTTCGTGCCGAAAGAATCTGGCGACTACAAGTTCTACACGTCCGCCGACGACGGGGTGAGGCTCTACGTGGCCGACGAGATCGCGATTGATGACTGGCTTCCGCATTCCCAGACGCTGGATATCGCGACGCGGCATCTGGAGGCCGGTCAGGCCTACAAGATTCGCCTGGAATACTTCGAAGCAGTGGGCAGCGCTATCGTCGGCTTCGGGGTGACCCGGGCCGAGGCATTCGTCGGTCGCGAAACCAAGCCTCTCGCGACGAAGGCCGATGCTGTGATCATTTGCGTGGGATTTGATCCTAAGACGGAAGGAGAGGGATTCGATCGAACCTTCCAGCTTCCAGGCGGGCAGGACGAACTCATTCGGCAAATCAGCTCTGTGAATAAAAATGTGATCGTTGTGATCACCGCCGGCGGCAACGTCGACATGGCGCGATGGATCGACAACGTCCCGGCGCTTCTGCACGCGTGGTATCCGGGACAAGAGGGAGGAACGGCGCTGGCCGAGATTCTGTTTGGTGACACCAGCCCGTCGGGGAAATTGCCCGTGTCGTTTGAGAGGCGATGGGAAGATAATCCCACGTTTCACACCTACTACCCCGAAAAAGGTGGGGGCCGGGTGCAGTACTCGGAAGGCGTTTTCCTGGGGTACCGGCATTACGACCGATCGGAAACGAAGCCGCTCTTCGCGTTCGGCTATGGTCTCTCTTATACGGCGTTCGCCTATGCCAAATTGTCGGTGACGCCGCAGACGGGAACCTTGAACGAGCCAGTTTCAGTTTCGTTCGATGTAACAAACACAGGCCAACGTGGGGGCAGAAGTGGCTGAACTATATGTCGGCGACTCGCACGCCAGTGTGCCGCGACCAGTCAAGGAATTGAAGGCGTTCACAAAGATAAACCTGAAGCCCGGCGAAACCCGGCGCGTGACGCTGACTCTGAACCGAAGAGCACTTGCTTTTTTTGACGTTCGAAAGAAAGACTGGAGCGCTGAACCAGGGGAGTTCAATATCTTAGTGGGCGGTTCGTCCGACAACATCCAACTGCGGGGCAAGTTCACTCTAACACGCTAGACTTGAAACGACGAAGAGGAACGCAGATTAGTTCCACGTAAAAGTGGCCACCGCACCGGGCGGCAACGTGTAGTTGAACGACTGCCCGCTGAAACTCACGTTGAATGTGCCGGAGCTATTTGCGGAGTTCAGGACAAAGAGGACGATCGATCCATTAGGATTCTGGAACGCGACGTCTTCGATGCTGCCGGAGCCGAAGGTATTCGAATTGATCCGGTGTGCGCCAGGGGTCACGAACTTCCCGAAATGTCCCAGGATGTAATACTCCACGTTAAAAGTTATCGTGGATGGTGAAACGCTGTCATTGATAGTCACCACTCCTCGACAATTGGCACAGGTGCCGTTCTTGGGGCCAGAGTTCTGATCGAGGGCCAGGTTCCATAAGGAAACGCTGCGCGCCCAGTTACGCGTGGCACCGATGAGAAGGTTCTCGGCGTTCCAGACAAGGTCGCCTGAGAACGTGCTCGAGGTAATGCCTGAGCACTCGGTGAACCAGATGGACTTGGCCGGGAACGCGGTTTCCACGGTCGATTGCGCGCTGGGATCACCCGCATAGCAATGGAACGAACTCCCTGCAACGTATTGCGCGGCGGAACTGCCCAGCACAGTCTCCGGATACGCGGTGTTGTCCCAATTATGTTCGTAGCCGAAGATATTTACGCTCCCGAGTCCGGCAGCGCTCAGGGCAGGTTCGAGATTGTTGGTGATGAAGTTTGATTCGTCGGTTGCTGCGAGATATTCGGACGGATATCCGGTAGTCGTGTACAGGGGTTCGTTCTGTATCGACAAGGCATAGATGGGGATCCCCTGCTGCTGGTAAGCCTGTACGAAATCGACAAAATACTGCGCCAGGCTAGGAAAGTAAGTGGTGTTCATGTTTCCGCCGTTCATGGTTCCTGTCGTCTTCATCCAGCCGGGCGGACTCCAGGGCAGCGCAACCACTTTCATATTCGGGTTGATGGTGAGAGCTCGCTTGATCAGCGGAATGATGTAGGTGGCGTCGTGCGCGATCGAGAAGTTGGTCAGATTTGGATCAGTTTGACCCGTGGGCATGTCGTCGTAACTGTAGTTGCCACTGGCGGAGAAGTCGGATGCGCCCATGGGCTGGCGCAGAAAACTGATGCCGATGCCGGTGCTCGGGCTGAATAGCTGCTGCATCAGAGTCGTTTGCTGCGAAGGGCTGAGCTCGTTCCAGATCAGCCAGGCGGAAGAATCGGTGAGGGAGCCGCCAACTCCGTCCATCTGCTGATATTGGGTTGAGGCGTCGACGGTGATAACGAGACTGCTGGAACCTCCTCCCGAAGCAAAAGAGACGCTGGGCTGCGACTGCAGCAGCATCGTTTGGTCACCGGTAGTTTCGACGATCTGCACAGTGGGTCCGGGCTGTGTGGCTTTGGTCGGGCCGCTCGATCCGGGACAACTGCTCAGGATGAGGCACGCGGCGCAGGTCGACAAACACGCAGACATCTTGCGAAGACGATCTGGAACATAAATAGGATTCATTAAGTCCCCGAACGACGCGGTAAATGGCCCAGAACATCTGCACCATCAATCTTCACTTCCATGCCAATGTAGTTATGGAATCAGCGGGCAGCGATAAATCGACTGCTGACGCGCCCATTTGCAGCACGACCGAGCGCCCGGCGGTTGCGTTGGTCAGCACCACAATTTTCTGGCCGTCGAGATTCTCGCAAGCCACGTGATCGACCTGCGGTGTCGTTCCGTGCGACGGTATCCCTCGAGACTCGAAGCGACGTGCGCCGCGGCGAATTAGACGTGAAAAATGCGCGAAAGCCCAATACTGGCCGCTGCGCGTGATTTCTTTGGTCTGCGAATGAATGGTGACAAGTCCGCCGCATGGGAAAGGGCCAAGGTTTGGCTGCCCTTTCTCGTCGAGAGCGAGGTTCCAACCGGTTACCGACTGACACCAGTTGCGTAGCACGCCGGTGAATGTGTGCCCCCAGTCGGACCAATCGGTGGCGTAGCGCGGACTGGTGATGTCAGGACCACCTTCGGTCCAGTACATCTGAGCATCGGGATGAGCGTCGTGAACCTTGGACATCATTTCCGCCTCGCCCACGTAGCCGTGCCACGCAATCGCGTTGGAGTAGTTGCGCAAGTCCGGATCGTCCAGTTCGCAAATTGCCCGACCCCACAGGTTGTAGTTGTGATCGAGCAGCCAGATCTTAGTGGGAATGTTGTTAGCTTTCAGCAAAGGTCCCAAGTGATTCTTCACAAAACCAATCTCATATTCCTGGCCCCACAAGCAGGCCGGCATGCGGCCATCCTGATCGGTGTCCACTTCGTTCTGCGAAGTAACGGCCTGGATCGTGACTCCCTCGCCGGCGTAGGCCTGAAGGAACTTCAAGAAGTGGTTCGCGTAGCTGTCAAAATATTTCTGGCGCATCGAGCCGCCGAGCATTGAGCCACCAGCTTTCATCCAACCGGGCGGACTCCACGGTGACGAAAATAAAAAGAGGTCGGGATTCTCCTTACGGGCCTGCCGCAGGGCCGGGAGGAAATAGGCGCGATCATGGTCAATAGAAAAGCGCTTCAATTCCGGATCGGCTTCGCCTTCGTCAAAGCCGTACAGTTCGGTAGAGTAGTCGCTGGCGCCGATACAGGTGCGACAGACATTGAGTCCCATCTCGGAAGGATGAAACAGCTCGTGAAGCAAACGCGCACGCGCGTCTGCAGAAAGTTGGCTGAACATATAGCAGGACGCGTCGGTGAAGGCAGCGCCGAAGCCCAGAATCTCCTGAAATTTCTTTTCAGGATTGAGCACGATCGTCCCGGCGGAGGGCGGGCTGGAACTCTTCCGCCAAGCTAAGGCGGGGGCGCTTTCGAAGCGCCGCTTCTCGTCGGTCACACGAACGGCGATTTCTCCATTTGCGGAGTCGGCCGTGCGAACTGGGCTGGCAGCAGCGGAACTCCACGCCGGTAGGGCCTCTGCGGCTGCACCAGCTGCGAGTCCTGCGGCCGATAATCTTAGAAAGTCGCGTCTCGATGCTTCTGACATTTTTATTCTCGATCCCCGTCAATCGCAGATGGTGAACTCAGGAACTGACGTTACCGACAAGAATCTCATACGTGTCAAATGACCTTACCATCTTCATAACGAGCAACCCTCAAACCAGTACTCGTTTGCTGTGTGCGCGGAGATGCCTAAGATACTGGGTCGGGCGGAATCCATTGCCCTAACAACGATAACGGCCCTGAATACGGAATTACCGGTACCCCTTCGACCGATCGCAGTCCCGGCACTGGGTACGTGGTGCCAGGGACTGTCGAGTCAGAGGCCGACATCTATCGCTTGCATGTCATCGACGTTTCAACCGGTCTCGATAAAACCACGATCAACTCCGGCATGCCGGTTGAGACCAGCGCTACGTGACAATGACAACTTCGTCTCTTGCAAGCCGATGAACCGACCCGAGCTTCTTCTGGGGAACGGACACGTGATCATTTGCGTGGGGATCACATCGCGACTTGCTAGGTATTTTCGGTTGGTTTTGTCTTACGACGCTTTGACGTTAGCACAGGAAGCGGTCTACAACGACGATCCGAATGCCCCCGGGGATAGTGGGGGACTAGGCGCCGACATTTGCCAAAGAGAGGTAACCGGCAACGTGTTCCCAGTACTGTAGCTGGATCGGCCCGGAGAGATGGCGATGTTCGCTGTCTCTTTCTTTTTGGGTTCATGCTCAATGATTTAGCCGACGATATAATCTGGGTGGCTCCCAATGGTGGCGAAGCTTGGCATTGCCTTGTCCGGAATCGCGCAAGATGGCGTGCGGGCGCAAGCGCGAGATCGATCTCTACAAGAAATTTGAGGAGATTAAAGAGAAATTGAAGAAGGTCTATAAAGAGTTGCAGGTTCAGCCCAAAGAAATTCGTGCGGACGAGCCGGATGAACCTTAGGACAACAGCTTCCGAAAAAATGGTGCCGTGCGAGAGAATGCCAGCTGGGCTTCTCCGATCATGCGTCGCGCTTCTGATTGTATTCGCGAGTACGGGAGCGATGGGACAAATGGGAACGGCCACTCCGCTGCCGCCCGCTGAGCGCAAGAAGGCGGAGGCTGAGAACAAGGCCAGCGGCACCCTGGCCAACTATCCACGCCTCGTCGACATAACGGATTCAACTGGCATTCACTTTGACCACCAGTCGAGTCCGGAGGCAAAATTCATTGCCGAGTCAATGAGCGGAGGAGTCGCGCTAATCGATTACGACCACGATGGCTGGCCCGACATTTATTTCACGAATGCGCAGAGCGTGGATATGGCTCTGCACGGTGTCAAAGCGCGCAGCGCTTTGTTCCACAATAATCACGACGGGACATTCAGCGATGTCACGGACAAAGCTGGAGTGGGTTACCCCTGCTGGGCGATGGGCGCGGCGGTTGGTGACTATAACAATGACGGCTGGCCTGACCTGCTGGTCACTTGTCTAAGCGGCGTGGTGCTTTATCGCAACAACGGAGACGGAACCTTCACCGATGTAACCAAGGCCAGCGGACTTGGGTCCGATTCAGGATGGGCAACGGGAGCGGCCTTTGGAGACTATGACGGCGATGGCTGGGCCGATCTTTTTATTTCGCACTATGTGGATTTTCATCTCGACAATCTGCCTGTCTTCGGTTCCAGCAAGACTTGCAAATATATGGGACTCGACGTGCAGTGCGGCCCGCGCGGCCTGAAGGGGTCCCCAGACAATCTTTACCACAATAACGGTGACGGCACGTTTACCGATGTATCGAAGAAATCCGGAGTCGACGATCCTGAGCGCCGGTACGGCCTGACCGCTATCTGGTCGGATTTCGATAATGACGGGAAGCTTGATCTGTTCGTAACCAACGACGGCCAGGCGAATTACCTTTATCAAGGCGACGGAACGGGAAAGTTTTCGGATGTCGCACTGGTTTCTGGCGTGGCGGCGAACGAGGACGGCCTGGAGCAGGCCAATATGGGAGTCGCGATCGGCGATTATCTCCATACGGGGCGCATGTCCCTGTTACTCTCGCATTTTGATATTGAGTACGCTGCTCTCTATCGCAATGATGGAGGGAAGAACGGAGAGACAAACTTCACCGACACGTCTATAGCTTCAGGCGTTGCCCGCGGCACGCAGGGTTATGTGGGCTGGGGAGACGCTTTTGTCGACTTCGACAATGATGGCTGGGACGATTTTTTTCTCGTCAACGGACACGTCTATCCGCAGGTCGATAGCACTCACACGACAACCAGATACCTCGAGCCTAAGCTTCTGTTTATCAACCAACGAGACGGAACTTTCAGGAACGCCAGCAAGCTGGTGGGAGACGCGATTCAGGTTCCGCAGGTGAGCCGTGGTATGGCGGTGGGCGATCTTTTCAACGATGGAAAGATGGAGGCGGTGATTGAAAACCTGGTAGGCCAGCCCATGATTCTGCGTCCCGAAGGAGGCCCGCAGAACCATTGGGTCAGTTTTCAATTAGAGGGCACAAAGAGTAATCGTCTGGCCTTGAACGCGCGCGTGCGAGCTACAGCCGGAGACCTGGTGCAGACAGGCGAAGTGTTTAGCGGGGGAAGCTATCTATCGCAGCATGACCTGCGCATACACTTCGGGATAGGCGGCCATGAGCGTATCGATCAAGTAGAAGTGATATGGCCAAGCGGCAAGAAGGAAGTGCTGACCAATCTGGCCGCCGACACGTTTTACATAGTCCGCGAAGGGCAGGGCGTGGTCTCGAGCAAACCGGCCGAGCACGGTGTCAAGCTGCCTTAGAATGGCGCCCCATAGCGGCGTTCAGTGCGAAACGCTCTCGGTCACGGTGAGGATTTGGTCGGCTTTGACGTTTTTCAAAATCTGCTTGATGCCGCTCGGCCAAGTGAGTTCAATGTTATCCACGACCTCGGCCGCGCCCAGTCCGAAGTGAACGCGCTTGTCGCTCGAAGAGTTGTAGCCCACTGCCGTGGTGGCCTGGTTGTACTGGGAGCCTAACGAAGTTGCTAGTTTGATCTTGGTTCCCAGGCCGTCGCGGTTGGATTTAACGCCGACCAACTTCAGAATGATCCAGTGGTTGCGGTTGCTGGAGTTCTGGCCGGAAGTGTTCATCCATATTTCCGGCGCGCCGTTCAGAACCGACACAACGGCGTCGAGTCTGCCGTCGTTATTAAGGTCGCCGAAGGCCGCGCCGCGGTGCGGAGCCGGAACCTGAAACGACGAACCGGCCTTGGAACTCACATCCTCGAAACTCAAATCACCTTTGTTGCGAAATACTCGATTCGGCAGTGGAAAGGGCCTGTGCGCCAACTCCATCGCGTTGTCAAGAATGTCGGCGTTAGCCGTGAACAAATCTTTATTTCCGTCGTTGTCAAAATCGGCGACGCTCACACCCCAAGCCGTTGAACGGCTAGTCAGAGCGCTCAGTCCCGCCGTGGCAGTGACATCCTGAAATTGACTGTCCCCGAGATTCTTGTAAAGCGGAAAGCCTTCCCCGAACATCGCAGTTTCAAAAATGTCGGGTTTGCCATCGTTGTCGATATCGCGAAAATCCGCGCCCATGCCGGCGATGGCTTTGCCGAATGCGTTGTATGCGACTCCGGCAAGTAACGCGACATTGGTGAAGGTTCCGTCTCCGTTGTTGTGAAGAAGATAATTTTCGAAGGTGTCGTTGGAGACGAAAATGTCGGTGAACCCATCGTTGTCGTAGTCGGCAAATGCCAGGCCCATCCCTTTGCCTATGTACTTCGAAATATTGGATTGTTCGGAGACGTCGGTAAAAGTCCCATCTCCATTGTTGCGATAGAGAATGTTCGGCGTTCCCAGATAATCGACGGGTGAGCAGTAGGCAGGAAGCCCTTGCTGGACGCAGGGAACGGAAGTTTTAATGCTGTAATTAAGGTAGTTCACGACGAAGAGGTCGAGCAGCCCATCGTTGTTGTAATCGAACCATCCCGCAGCCACCGACCATGCCTTACCGAGCTTGGGCACGAAACCTCCCACTCCCGCCTTGTCGGTCACGTCGGTGAAGGTGCCGTCGCCATTGTTATGGAAAAGCTGGTTGCGATTGACGCCGGTCACGTAGAGATCGACGAAGCCATCGTTGTCGTAATCGCCGGCAGCCGCCCCCATGGAATAGCCGATACCCTGCAGTCCGGCCTTCTCGGTGACATCTGTGAAGGTGCCGTCGCCGTTGTTGCGGAAAAGCCGGTTGTAATAACTGGCATCGCTTTTCTCCAGCGACGGGATGGCGGCGCCGTTGGTAAAGAAGATGTCCAGCAAACCGTCGTTGTTGTAATCGAAAAGCGCGACGCCACCCACCATGGTTTCAAACGTATAGCGCCGGGGACTGATGCTGTTCCTCAGCTTGAACTTGATCTTCGATTGTTCGATGACGTTCTCAAACTGGATCGGTGCAGATTGGATCGGCGCAGACTGGAGTGGCAATGCCTTGCCAGTAGCGGTTCGGCGGGACTGCCCTGCCGCGGTCGGCACAGTCCCGGAAACAGCCCCTGGTGTCTGGGCATGCACGGGGCCTGCCCACAGCAGGCAAAAGGTCAGCTGAACAGCAAGAACGAATGTCGCCCTGGCCGACAAGCTTAGCTCGGCAGGATCTCTTTTAGAGCCCACTCAATCCGATCTACCTCTTCCCGGATGACCCGGATGGACTGCTGATTTTGCATCGGGTGGGCCAGCGGAGTGATCGCTTCGAGAGCGCCGCGGATTTGACGATTTCGATCACAAATAAAGGTCAGCCGGGCTCTCCTCTGCTTCCGGTTCCGGTAGACATCGCCGACAAACTTAACCGTAAGCCAGGCGAAAACCAAACCGAACAAAGCTTCGATCGGAATGCGGTCGGTGGCGCCGTCAAACTCCGAAAACAAAAGCCGATAGACAGCCTCTCCCGCTCCGAACGAGGCAAACAGCACGGTGACCCCGAACAGATAAACCTTTAACCGCTCGATCGCCCGAAAGCGCAGGGAGTCGTCGCCTCCGTCAGGTGTTGGGCCAAAGTCAATCGTCATAATTCCCTCCCAGCAAATTGGTCACCGCTTCCGGATTCCAGCCAGTGGTCCAGTACGGATTTCTCTGACAATGATAACTTGAAATCGCAACCGGCGCGACGCCGATTATCGACTGGAAATGAATGGCAACCCTGATTGGAACCCTCTGGCGTGAAAGTCTTAGCACCAAGAGCAGGTCTCGATTTGGCGAGGTAATCCTCGGTCGGCAGGGACCATCGGTGGCCTGCTCGGCGTCCGGGACGCCGAGCAGGAATTTCTTCGCCGGGATTAGGCCAAGTCGTAGCGATCAAGGTTCATGACCTTGTTCCATGCCGCCGCGAAGTCCTTCACAAACGCCTCCTTCGCGTCGTTAGAGGCATAGACCTCTGCGAGAGCCCGGAGTTGAGAGTTCGAACCGAACACGAGGTCGACGCGCGTGCCAGTCCACTTGGTTTTGCCCGTCACGCGATCGCGCCCCTCGTAGACGCCTTCGGAGGTAGAGGCGGGCTCCCACTTCGTATTCATGTCGAGCAAGTTGACGAAGAAATCATTGGTCAGCACCTCCGGCCGGTTGGTGAAGACGCCGTGTTTGGCCTGCCCAAAGTTCGCATTCAGGACGCGCATGCCTCCGATGAGAACCGTCATCTCGGGGGCGGTCAGCGTCAGCAACTGCGCTCGATCCACGAGGAACTCCTCAGCCGATAGAACCTGTCCGCTGCGGAGATAGTTGCGGAACCCGTCTGCGACCGGCTCCATTACGGCGAATGAGTGAACGTCGGTCTGCTTCTGCGAAGCATCCGTGCGCCCCGGCGAGAAAGGAACCTTCACCTTTTGCCCGGCCCTTCTCGCAGCTTCCTCGACGGCTGCGCAGCCGCCGAGAACGATCAGGTCGGCGAGCGAGACCTGCTTTCCTTTGTTTCCGCCCTTGTTCCCGCCTTTACTCCCGTTCGACTTGCTCCCATTCGACTGCGAGCCGTTGAACTCCTCTTGGATGGCCTGAAGCTTCTTGAGAACCTTCGCCAATGCGGCCGGCTGATTCACTTCCCAGTCTTTTTGCGGCGCAAGGCGAATGCGCGCTCCGTTCGCCCCACCGCGTTTGTCGGATCCACGGAACGACGCCGCAGACGCCCAGGCAGTTGCGACCAGTTGCGAGAGCGACAGTCCGGATGCGAGGATCTTGGCCTTCAGAGCGGCAATTTCTTTCTCCCCGATCAATTTATGATCCACGGCGGGAACAGGGTCCTGCCAGATCTGAGGCTCCTTGGGAACGAGAGGGCCGAGGTAGCGCGAGATCGGCCCCATGTCGCGGTGAGTCAGCTTGAACCATGCCCGCGCAAACGCGTCAGCCAACTGATCCGGATGTTCGTAGAAACGCCGGGAAATCTTTTCGTAAGCAGGATCGAACCGCAAGGCTAGGTCCGTGGTCAGCATAGACGGAGCGTGATGCTTTGACGGATCGTGTGCATCCGGCACTTTACCGTTGCCTGCACCATTTTTCGGTGTCCACTGGTGCGCACCGGCGGGACTCTTGGTCAGTTCCCATTCATAGCTGAACAGGTTGGTGAAGAAGTTGTTGCTCCACTTCGTCGGAGTCGTGGTCCAGATCACTTCCAAGCCGCTGCCGATCGTGTCACCACCATGGCCTTTGCCAAGTTTATTCTTCCATCCTAAGCCTTGCTCCTCGATGGCAGCACCCTCCGGTTCGTTCCCTACATATTGAGTAGGAACGCCAGCGCCGTGGGTCTTGCCGAACGTGTGCCCGCCAGCAATGAGCGCAACGGTCTCCTCGTCATCCATCGCCATGCGCGCGAAAGTCTCCCGGATGTCGCGCGCCGCAGCGATGGGATCCGGCTTTCCATTCGGCCCTTCCGGATTCACGTAGATCAGACCCATTTGCACGGCACCAAGCGGTTTTTGAAGGTCGCGATCGCCGCTGTAGCGCTCGTCCGCCAGCCACTTGCCTTCTGGACCCCAGTTAAGCTCTTCGGGTTCCCAGACGTCCGCGCGTCCGCCGCCAAAACCGAACGTCTTAAAGCCCATGGACTCGAGGGCGACGTTGCCGGCGAGAATCATCAGGTCAGCCCAGGATATTTTCCGCCCATACTTCTGCTTGATCGGCCACAGCAGACGGCGCGCCTTGTCGAGGTTCACGTTGTCGGGCCAGCTATTGAGAGGAGCAAAGCGCTGCTGACCGGCTCCGGCTCCGCCGCGGCCGTCGCCGATGCGGTACGTGCCCGCGCTGTGCCACGCCATACGAATGAAAAGTGGCCCATAGTGGCCAAAGTCGGCCGGCCACCACTCCTGCGAATCCGTCATCAAGGCATGCAGGTCCTTGATCACGGCATTCAGGTCAAGGCTCCTGAATTCTTCCGCGTAGTTGAACCCCTTCCCCATGGGATCGGACTTTGGGGAATGCTGGTGCAGAACCTGAAAGTTCACCTGATTCGGCCACCAGTCAACGTTCGTATACGAGCTGCGAGCGCCATGCCCTACGGGGCACTTCGATTCGGTTGCGGTGTTTTTTTGTTTAGCCTCTGGGACAACACTACCTGATGAGGTCGCGAGTGTATTTTCCATAATGTTTCCTTCCCTTCTTTAATGTTGACTAAGAATTGCGTTAAAACACTACTTCTTGGCACTGCAGCGGCGACAGAGGCCGAAGACCTCGATCATCGGCTGCGTCAGATCAAAGCCGTCCGGCGCGTGCCGGGACAACCGTTTGAAATCGATGAACTCCCCTTCGATGTCCTGCACCGACTTGCAGCGGGAGCACACGAGGTGGTGATGAGGTTTTAGATTGCCGTCCACCCGCAACGTGGACGCATGAGGAGTGACTTCCCGCAGTAATCCACACTCGATGAAAACCCGCAAATTGTTATAGACGGTGGCGAGAGAGATGGATGGAATGCGGCGCTGCACCGCGGCGTAAATGTCCTCCGGGGAATAGTGTCCGTGGGAAGCAATGACGGCCTCAAAGACCACCTGACGCTGGTGAGTAACCGCCAGTCCGTGTTTCGCGGCAAGTTCACGGAACTGTTGATGGCTGAGGCGCATAGGTGAGAAACATGATTATCGAATAAGAATGATTATAAAACGACCCGGAGTAGTGTCAACCGAAATTATTCCTTCGACCTCGATGCAGCAGCCGGCGCAACCCGGTTTGCCCACCTTGATAGCGCGAGTTGAAATGCAACAAAGCCAACTTTCGGGTGCACGAATTTAACAAGAATGTGACCGTTCGGTGACAAGTTAATCGCCCTGCCGGAGCTAACGTAGGCGCGGCAGTTACATTCGACGGCCGTCCTAAAACCTGAACATGTCGGACCTACAAGTCAAAAACGACGCCCGCCAAATCAAAAGCGAGACCCAGGTGAAGCAGTTCGGCGAGATGCGCCTGGATTTCCGCAAGATGGAGCTCTCGCGCGCCGGGCAGCAGGTTCAGATCACTCTGCGGGAGTTCAAGGTGCTGAAGTTTCTCGTGTCCCGGCCCCGGATCGTCGTTTCGCGTCAACGGCTTCTATATTCCCTTTGGCCAAAACGAAAGCTGTCCAGTCACCGCACGGTGGATAACTGTATCGCGAAACTGCGGCAAAAAATCGAAAGCAATCCTGATTGTCCGGTCTTTATTCGAACGGTGCACGGGGTGGGCTACAAGTTTGTCCCTCAGGAAGACGGTTATTCCACCGAAACGTCTTTGCTGACTGAGGGCACGGAGGCAAAATGAGAATTGGAGTCTTCAAGAGAGTCGCCCCAGGATCGGTGGCTCTGATACTCATGCTGGCGGGTATCCCTGCGGCGCATGGCGTTCCTGCCTTCGCACGCAAATACGGGCTGCCTTGCTCCGCGTGTCATGAAGCTTGGCCCATGCTGAACAATTTTGGCCAGACTTTCAAAGACAATGGGTACCAACTGGGAAACGGGCGCGATGCGCCAATCTACCAGGAACCTTCTTATTGGCCGATCATGTTCAGGACGACCCCGCAATGGCACCGCGAGAACAACAATCGTCAGGCCATTGACATCGTTCCGGGTAGTGCCGCCAGCGGACAGGTGGAGGCGTCAGTAACAACATCCGGTTTCGACCTGGGCGGGCTCGACGTGATCACCGCCGGTACGCTTTACCAGAACATCTCATTCTTTATTCAGCCTTTTATCGGAAACAGCAGCATTAATTTGTCCCAGGCCTGGGCCCGATTCGACAATCTAGCAGGCTCTCACTGGCTTAATCTCAAGATGGGCAGGTTCGAACTTGACGAACCCATCTCGCTGGAGCGTTCTCTCATCATCAACAACACCGGTGGCGCTTACTACACTTATTTCTTCGCTCCCCCAGGAGACAACAATTACTTCGCAGGGATTGGCTTTCCTCAACTCGGCGTCGAGTTTCTGGGGCATTCGGCAAACGATTACACCCGATATTCCGTTGCGGTGGTCACCGACAGCAATGGCGCTGCGGGCTTACCCAGCAATCAAGATTATGACGTCTACGCCAACTTCAATCAGGCTTTTGAGATGCCCTGGTTCGGCAAGCAACAGGTTGGCCTTTACGGACTTTTCGGAGAGTCTCCAACTTATTTTCAAACGCAAAACGGGAACCCGATCCCTGGGACAGGCACGGGCAACCGAAGTTTCTATCGCATCGGCGCCTATGGGCACTGGTACGTGCACAAGACTGATTTCTACACCTTCTTCATGCACGGATATGACAACGTATTTCTCGGGAATGCAGTGCCGTCGAATCAGCCGTTCAATTTGCCGGCCGGTGCAGTGGGTCCGACGTGGAACGGCGGGTTCATTGAGGGACACTATAATCCCAACCCTCGCCTGATCCTTATCGGCAAGTACGAACTGGATCGCATGTCGAGGCAGGCCAACCCGGGCATACGCAGCGACGCGGGGGATCTTGATACATGGACGGCGGGCTACCGTTGGTATCCAATCATGAGCCCGCGGGCTGGGCTGGCCTGGACGCAGGAATATTCGAGGATCACCCTCTCCGGAGCCGCCCCTTTGTCCGGCAAAGACGCAATTCACAATAGCTATCTGATGGGCTTTGATTTCGATTTCTAGGAGGGCACTGCGTGCGCATAAAACTCAAACGGACGGGCGCAGCGGTGATGCTCGTGTTCCTGCTGTCGAGCGTATACGGCACCGCGCAAGACAGCCACGTCGGCAAGCTGTCGGGCAATGCGAAAAGGGGCAAGGCCCTGTATGTGCGTTACTGCATTTTTTGTCATGGACCGAACGGGGACGGGCAGGGCGAGAGTGCGCCTTATCTTGATCCGAAGCCGCGCGATTTCACCAAAGCATTGTTCAAGTGTCGGTCCACGCCCAGCGGCACTCTGCCTCTGGACAGCGACTTGTACGACACAATCAGCCGAGGCGTCCATGCCAGCGGCATGCCTTCGTGGCAGCCTCTTCTGCGACAGGAGCGCGTGGACCTGGTTGCCTATATAAAAACCTTCTCCTCCGCGTTTGAGGAGGAAAAGCCGGGAGCTCCAGTCGAGATTCCAGCGGAACCGCCGAATACAGCGGAGAGCATACAGCGCGGCAGCGAGCTTTTCCAGAGCATGAATTGCTGGTCCTGTCACGGTAAAGACGGGCGAGGCCACGGACCATCGGCCGCCGCTCTTACCGACAGCAAGGGCTACGCTATCACTCCTTTCGACTTTACCAGTGGATCGCGATTCAAGTGCGGAGAGTCTGATCGAGATATGTTCCGCGATTTGGTCACCGGGCTCGATGGAACCCCGATGCCCTCGTTCGCCGCTGCCACGACCGCCGACCAGAGGTGGGACGTGGTGCACTACATCCGCTCTCTCAGCGCTCATAAGACGCATGCCAAGTTGAAGATTGAACCCGTAGCAAAATGACTCGATTAGGAACGCGAATCTCATATCTCTTTTTGTCACCAAGTTGTTAAACACGACTGAGAGCCCGTAAGGGAGAGAGACTGATTACTGACTACCGATTGCTGAAGTCAACCAATAAACGTTAGGAAGTCTCCACCATGGAAGGACAAGTCATGAACTTGAAATCGGCACTTATCTCTGGAGGCACTTTGGTCGCGTTGGCGGTATCGGTCGCGATGATAGCGGGGTGGACCGCCCCGGCTGATGCCCCCGCGTCGGTTAAGGGCACTGTGAAGTTCGACGGGCCCGCACCCAAGCTGGCAAAAATCGACATGTCGCAAGATCCAATCTGCGCCAAAGCGCACCCCACTCCGGCGACGACCGAGGACGTTGTTGTCGGAGCCGGCGGAGGTCTGGACAATGTGGTGGTCTACATTTCTGATGGACTCGCCGCGCATGACTTTCAGCCTCCACAGCAGCCGGCCGTTCTGGAGCAGAAGGGCTGCCAATACAAGCCGCATGTCCTGGCCCTCGAAGCCCACCAGAAACTTGATGTCGTGAACAGCGACGAGACCACCCACAATATCCATCCCAGCCCGAACAATAATCGGGAGTGGAATATGACACAACCTCACGGCATGCCTCTCGAACAAACGTTTGCGCGGGAAGAGGTCGCGATTCCCGTCAAATGCAACGTGCACCCTTGGATGAAGGGCTACATTGCGGTCTTCAAACATCCGTACTTTGCAGTGACCGACGCGAATGGCAGCTTCGAACTGAAAGATCTGCCTCCTGGCACCTATACGATCACGGCGTGGCAGGAGAAGTTGGGGACACAGGTGCAGAAGGTGACCGTGGGAGCGAGTGAATCGAAAACGCTGGACTTCATTTTCAAACAGTAAGCGCGGTTAGACTCCGATCCGATTGTGCTCGTCTTGTTCCGAGATACCCTGCTGCGGGACGTCTTGCCGCGGAACATCTTGCAACGGGAGATGCAGAGAGCACACGCATCGTTTGCAGGTTTCGTTACTTGCCACATTTAGGCTGGCTCGAAAAGCCAACGCCTCCGGACTGTTGATGACGTCTGTGAACGTCTGCCGGTGGATATTTCCAACCACGGGATGGAAAAAGCAGGGCCGCACATCTCCCGAAGCTTCAATCACGGCCGAGACCCACGGCGCATTGCAGCGCGGCGCCACGTTCTCGGCCTGACCTAGATGCGCGCGAAAGTGCTGGACGATGCGGCGCAATTTTCCCGCGCTCTCGACGATAAATCCTGATTCCAGATCAGACTGATGGTCCTCGATCAGCCGTTCCACCTCGGCCGCCAGTGCATCCACTTCCTCCGGCAGAAGGGCAACGCGGTCCGCTCGATCCGGGAGCCAACCCTCGGGGTGGTTGAAAGCCGACGACGTTAGGTCCGCTGCCAGAAAGGAGATCGAGTTCAGGCCAATCCTCTTCGCAGACTCAACGGCTACGCGAAGCGCCTGGTGATTTGCTTTCTGTACGGTGCAACGCGCACGAATCGGCATGGCAGGGCGGATCTGGCGTAGAGCGCTCACTCCTTCCGCCAGTTGCTCGAAGGCATTCGGAACGCGTCGAATGGCGTTGTGCAAAGCAGGAGGTCCATCGAGCGAGATGATCACATCGTCGACACTGTCGACAACAACTTGAGCTTGAGATTTCAGCAGCAATCCCGCGGTCAGAAGCGTGACGCGACTTCCCGCCGAGCGGACGATTTGCGCCAGCGAACTCCACTTCTCATTTAACTGGGGTTCGCCCCCGGAGAAGACTACCCAGCGCACACCCAGGCTTCGGAACGAGGACAGTTGTTCTTCGAGGTTTGCAGGAGTAAGTTCCTGCGCCTGGCGAATGCGCCAAATGTCACACATCACACAACGGCAATTGCATTGGTTGTGAGGGAAGATGACCATGACAGGCAGAGCATGAATCTGGTGCAGGGTAAGCGCCGGCGGTTCCGCCGGAGCTGCTATGGATACCAGATTGCTCATACTTCAACGCCGCCGCAAGCCATTTGCTCGCGTTGCAAGTGCACTAATACGTGATCGCCCATCGACCGGATTCCCGGGCAACGCCCGAAATACGCATCGAACTGCCGGCAAAGGCGGAGCAATCGCGGATGCCGCCGGGCCCAGGGATCGAGGTAACTGGGGGGAACGGCAACTCCGATACCTTGTACGGATTTCAAGCGAAACTCTGGGGCAAATGCACGGGCGAGAAATCTCACAGACGGATAACGGACGTGGATAGATGCCCCGTCACCGATTCTGGCGCTGACTCCGTCCGAGTTAAACCGGCGGAATGCCTTGTGTCTGTTCCCTTGCGCGAGATAGCATCCGATTTCCCAAAAGCAAGAGGGCCCCATCCAACACAGCACGGCAATCGCGCCAGGTTTGAGCAATCCAGCGAGACCGCGAGCAACTCCCTTAAGGTCTTCAACACAATTCAACGCACCGAAATTTGAAAAAGCTCCATCGAATAATTCGTCTGCGCGAAGAGCGGTGATGTCTTCGGCTCGCATTACAAATGGCCGCACCAACTTCTCCAGACTCATTTGGTGAATCCGGCGCGTGGCCACGTCGATCATCTGCGGCGAAGGGTCGCAGGCAGCTACTCTGACGTTGCGCTCAGCGAGAAAACAGGCGTCAACACCGGTTCCACATCCGATTTCAAGGACGTGGTCTCCGGGTCGAAATGTTTTCACTAACTTCCGCCAAACGGCGCTGCGTTGGGCCTCTCCGATCAACGACGAGGTGAAGGTCTCGTCATATCGATCTGCGATCGCATCGAATGGAGCGGCGAGACCTGCTTGTGGCATGGCCGGCATTGAAGATCAGGCCTCGACCTCGGTAAGAGTTGCCTGCAGACCGGCGCGCGCCTCGGCAATTCCAGTCCGCAGCGAGGCTAACTGTGTTCCGTCTGCATCCGGCTTAGGCTGCAACCGATTCAGTTCGACTTCACTCCGAAGCAATTTATCGGCGAACTTGTAGAACTGGCGCGAATGCCGGTTGCGGATGCGAAACTCCCGGTCGGAGCTTTCGCTCCAGAGTTTGAGGCCCTCCACCCGGTCAGCCACTTCAGTAAAGTAAGGCGTGCCCTTGATGGGATACGCGACCGTGGTGAAAAAGATATCGGGATCCGTCTTCTTCACGTGTTCCACTGTAGCTTCAATGTCAGACATCTCCTCGCCTTCGTAGCCCCACATCAAGAACATTCCTGTTTGAATGCCGGCCGACCGGCAAAGAGCCACAGCAGTTTGCACCTGCTCGACTGTGACGCCGCGTTCCATCGCGTCAAGGATTCGCTGCGAACCGCTCTCGGAACCAATCCAGACCCGGAAGCATCCCATTTCCGCCAGTGTTTCTACGACTCGAAGATTCAGCCGGTCAGCCCGCGAAATGCACTCGAAGGGCAGCTTCACTCCGCGCTTTTTCAATTCGGCGGCATATTGAAAGAGCCAGCCGTGGTGGATCGTGAAGACGTCATCGGCCATCCACGCCATTTGTGGCTGGTAGCGATCGATCAGCCATTCGAGTTCATCCGCGACCGAAATTGGCTTCCTGCGGCGATGCGTCTTCCCGAACACTTCGTGACTGCACCAGCGACAGTGGTAGGGGCAGCCGCGCGCGGTGATCAAAGAAACGGAGCCCATCCCGTGGTGGGTCCGCCAGACCTCGACATATCGAGACATGTCGATGAGTTCACGGGCGGGCCAAGGCTGCGCATCGATATCTTTGATTTGCTCGCGCGGCTTGGTGCGCACCACAGAGCCGTCCGGTGCCAGGAACGCGATCCCGTCGATTTTGTGCAGCGCATCTTTGTGCATCGCACGAGATTGAAGCGCCGGCACCAGCTCTTCCAGAGTGAGTTCGCCTTCACCGATTACGACTACGTCAGCTCCTGCTGCCAGATATTCCTGAACATAGGCGCCCGGCTCCGGTCCTCCGACAACGGTTTGCCAGCCCATTTGTTTAGCGACACGCAGGATTTCGACAACGATCGGCCGGGTCATGAGATTGGCATAGACTCCGAGAATGGAGGGCGGCCCCTTCTGCAGGAGGTCCCACAGTTCCTGGCGCGACGAAAACGTAGAGTCAAACACTTCGGCGTTGAGGCCCTGTTTGCGGAGATGCGAGCAAATATAGAGGATCCCTAAAGGAGGATAGGGCTTCATGATTTGAAGCTCTTTGGGATCCTCGTAAAGGAAATAGCCGTGAGTGAGCAGGATGTCCATGAGGGTGGTTAACTGGCGAGAACGTTCAGCAAATCGTCGAAGTTTGTGGCATAGCTTTGAGCTTGAAGCTGCACTAGCTTTTCCTCGGGGCGACCGTCTAGAACAGTGGGTCGCGGATTACGGCATGTGCTTTCCAACTGCATGACTCGCCGCCACAGCTGTTCTGGTTCGTGGCGGGCGAGCTTATTCTTTGGTGAAGCCGACCCTGAACCTGAATTCCAGCAGTCGACCTGAGCGTGCAAGGCGTCGTGCAGAGCGCGGTAAAACTCATTGGTATACGCGCCCTGAAACATCATCGAGAGGTCTTCGCTATCCGACCAGTTAGTTTTCTCTCCCAGTTGGGCATGCACACGGTCGAAGAATTTAGTTCCGGGAAGCGGGTAAGAGACGGAGACGCCAATGTCGTCGGGGCGAGTGTCGCGAACCAGTTTGATGGTGCTTTGAATGTCGCCCCAGGTTTCACCGGGATATCCGAATTGCAGGAAGTAGCAAGCCCGGATGCCTTCGCGCTTGAGATTTGCGCGGGCCGTGGCGACTTGATCGACGCGCGTGCCTTTGTCCATAGCATCCAGAATTTTCTGCGAACCAGATTCCGCGCCCATCCAAACCTCGGAGCATCCGGCGCGTCGCAGGGCTGACACGTTGTCGGGAGTCATCAAGTCCACGCGGGATTGCATTTTGAAAGGAATCGCGGCGTTCAACCGCTGCACTTCGGATGCGAGTTCACGGACCCACTTGGGGCGCAAGCCGAAGATGTCGTCGGCGAACCAGAGGTGTTCGGCGCCGAAGTCGTACTTGAGTTGGCGCATCTCTTCCGCGACGCTGGCTGCGGACCGAACCGAGAATGAATCTCCATAAATTGGCTTCGCGCACCAATTGCATCGATAGGGGCAACCGCGGCTGCTCACAATGTTCAGCGAAAAATATCCGTGGGCGGACTTCCATGCGCTCCGGTACTGATCGGTATCGATGAGATCGCGCGTGGGAAACGGGAGATGATCCAGATTCTGCATCAAGCCTCGCCGCTGAGTCCTCACGACTTCTCCCGTCTGTTTGTGGAGATAGGCGAGGCCGGCAACGTGGTCCAACGCATCGTCTTCTCCCCTCAGCAGATGATTGACCGCTTCCAGCAACGTCTGTTCGGCTTCCCCCAGTAGCACACAGCGGAAACCCTTCTGCAGATAGTCCCGAGCATGATCAGACGCATCCGAGCCGTTCACCAATACGGTTGAGCCCGCTCGCTGTGATGTCTCGAGAATGTGATACGCGACGTCGCGCATGCGAGTCAGGCACATTTTCGAAAGAAAATTGAAGTTATCTTCGAACACGACGACAATTCGCGGCCGATGCTGCAGGAGCGCAGACTGAAATCCCGCCTCCGGATCATTCAGCATCGTATCGAACACCGCGACGGAAACGCCTGCCGCGCGTAAGAGTGCGGCGGCGTAAAGCGTGCCGAGCGGAGGATACGGCTGCATCTTCCGCATCTGCTTGCGGTCGTAGTAAAGGTGATACGAATGAGTCAGCAGTACATCCGCCATATTCGTTGTCCCTAGTTCATTGTCCCTAGTTCGTTGTCCCCAAATCGAATCAGCACACTTCCTGCGTACGCTCGGCCAGGGGTTGTCCGGTCAAAAGCGAGCGACGGGTGACGAGTTTCTCGACGCTACGCGACAACCACAGTTCCCACGGAAACGAGTAACTGCTTCTACCGATTCGCCAGCGGACCGGTGCTCCGAGAATCCGCTGCACACTCCGGCGTGCCCAGGGAATTTTTTTTGTGACCTTGCGAATCTGGTTGTTGAGCAGGAAGTACTCGAGACTTCGGCGCAGCCTGCGCAACTCCTCTCCTCGCAACCAGGGCAGAACATTGGTGCCGAGGGCGAGGGTTTCCCATTCTTCGAGCGACTGAGGCTCGCGAACACCCATTTCCTTGAGCTGAGGCCAGATGGGAATTCCCGGATAGGGCGTAAAGATATTGGGCGAAAAGCTGATATTGGGATACTCTCCTGCGATTTCGCTCATCTTCTGGAACGTCTGCTGACGCTGCGCTTCGGTCTCACCGGGGTAGCCCAGAATGATGTTGAAGATGACATGAATCCCCGCCAGGTACGTCTTGCGGGCGGTCTCCACCATCTGTTCCACGTGTTGAAAACGCTTGTTCATCATGGCCAACACTTCCTGAGACGCGGACTCGGTGCCAAATCCGATCAGATGCACGCCGCTTTCGGCCAGCAAACGCACGTCGTCATCACTCATCAGCGCGAGAAAATCAGTGGAGGTTTGGAAGTCCCACCGAAAGCGGACTCCGCTCGCAATAATTCCTTTGGCGATCTCCAAGGCCCGCTTGCGATCGACCAGAAAGTTAGAGTCGAAGAACGGTACATGCTGGATGTTGTAGCGCGGAACCAACTCGGCAAGATCGCCGACAACCCGCTCCACCTGATAGGCGTTAAAGCGTCGTTTATAGAAAACCTGGTCGGTGCAGTAGTTGCATTGGTAGGGGCAGCCCACGCTGCTGGTGTAAGCGAGTTGCCGTACGCCATCCGCGCCGGCATAAATGCCGGGGTCGGCGAGATGATAAGCGGGTGCAGGCAGCGTATTTATGTCGGCCACCGGCCGTTCGGGTTCGTGAACGATTTTTCCATCGTCATCTTTGAAAGACAGGCCGCGGATGCCGTGCCAGTCTTGCTTGCTGGCGATTCGCTGAGCGAGTTCGAGCAGGGTTAGCTCCCCTTGGCCTCGAACAATCGCATCGACGAAGGGCTCGCGCATAGTCTGATGAGTGGCCAGGCTGGCATGCCATCCTCCGAAAACAATCGGCAGAGTTGGGTAGACGCTCTTGACCGCCTTCGAAACTCGCACCGCAGCTCCGATATGCGGCCCGGTAAAGGCGGAAATGCCGAGCAGGAGGGCGTCTTCCGACTCGCGCAGGATAGTTTTTTCGTAATCCTGGAAAAGCAGATTATCGACGAGCTTAACTTCGAATCCAGCCTGCAGCAAAGGAGACGCGAGACAAAGCAGGGATAGAGGCGCGCCCAACGGTGGGCCGTCGTAGGGCGGATAGAACAAAACGACTTTGTTCGTCCCGGGCAAAGGCTTCACTTTTGCAGACTTCGGCTACTGCACTCTAGGTTGCGAGCCCCTGAAACTTGTCATCGGATTGTCAAATGTCTGTCACTTTGCAGGAGGCGAGACCTCGGTTTAGGCGAATGAGGAAGGCCACAGATTCCGCGGGATTTTCGCAATTCAAGAATTGCCAGAATTTTGACAAAACTGAGACAAATGACAGCTCCGCAATTGGTACCGTAGCGGCCGTATTCAGTCTCACCGGAATAGACTCTGCCAATCCCGCAACTGTTGTGCAGCTGGTGTCGGCGAAATGATTCTTTTCTATAATCCGAAGGCAACGCGACCGCGTAATCGACGGTTTCCGTTGTCGATCCTCTCGCTGGCCGCAGTAATAGAGGGCAAGGAAGAGTACGAGATCGTAGACGGCAACCTCGACTCGCACCCCACCGAAAGTCTCGTTGCCTTCCTCAAAGGATGCAAGGTCGAACTGCTTGCTGTAACGGTGATGCCAGGGCCGCAAACCGTGGGCGCAGTGGCGAGTTGCCGCGAAATTCGTTCTCGATTTCCGGAGTTGCCAATTGTTTGGGGTGGCTATTTTGCCTCCAACTACACGGCAGCCGCTCTGAACGCGAACTATGTGGACTATGCGGTGCGCGGCCAGGGAGAGCAGACGTTCCTCGAACTGCTGGAGGTGATTCGCGGGCAGCGCGATGCCAAGGACGTTGCCGGACTCTCCTACAAAATGCCGGACGGCACGGTGCGCAACAATCCGGAGCGCCCCATGCGGGGGCTCGATGATTTTCCGACCTATCCGTATCACCGACTGCCCGCGGAGCAATACCTTCTGCCCACTTTCCTCGGACGGCGGACGGCTGTGCATCAGGCGAGCCTGGGTTGCCCCTACCGCTGTAACTTCTGCGGGGTGGTAACTTTTTCCGGCAGCCGGCAAAAAATGGAGTCGCCCTCCCGCACCGAGGGCATGCTGCGACATCTGGTCAAAACCTACGGAGTTGATGCCGTACAGTTCTACGACAACAATTTTTTCCTGCGCGAGGATCACACCCGGGAACTGGCTGACCGCATGGCGCCTCTGAATCTGCGGTGGTGGTGCGAAGGCCGCGCCGACACCATGATGAAGTATTCGGACCGCACGTTAGAAGCGCTGCGACGCGCCGGCTGCACGATGATTTTCTTTGGAGCGGAATCGGGCTCGAACGCGATCCTGAAGGAGATGAACAAAGATCTGCGCGCGGAAGACACACTAGCGCTGGCATCGCGCATCCGGCGGTTTGGGATTATCCCGGAATTTTCCATCATTTTTGGGAACCCAAAAGATCCCGAGGGCGACACCCGCGACTGCATCGGGTTCATCCGGCAGTTGAAGAGCTTGAATCCGGACGCAGAGATCATCGTCGAGCACTACACTCCCGTACCACAACGTGCTCGCATGTATGGCGAAGTGGAGGATAAAGTCCAGTTTCCAACCACTCCGGACGAGTGGGCTACCGAGCATTGGCAGCGTTTTGCCACGCAGAAAGATCCGCAGACACCATGGCTGCAGCCGACCACGAAACAGTTGATCGACAATTTTGAGCTGGTGGTCTCGTCGCGCTGGCCGACGGTACAGGATATCCGCTTGCCGAACTGGGGGCGGTTGGCGCTGAAGGCGCTCAGCAGTTGGCGTTATCGACTGGGAGTATACGGAGCGCCGCTGGAATTGAAGTGGATGCAACAGGTCATCGAACTGCGAAAGCCGAAGGCCGAGAGCCTGTGATGGCTGCAACCAAGATCGATCCCGATTCCGCGGAAAGTGCGTTTGGCGAGTCTCGCAAGGTCTCTGCAGAAGAGGGCTATGAATCGTGGGCTGCGAGCTATGACGATGCTCCGAATCCACTGCTGGCGCGGGAAGAACGTTTTTTGTCGCCCCTCCTGGCCGACCTTCATGGCAAATCGATACTCGATCTGGCCTGCGGCACCGGACGGTGGCTGGAAAGACTTTTGGCGCTGGGGTGCGAGTCCGGAGTTGGGATCGACTACTCCAGCGCGATGCTTCGCGTCGCGGGAGAGAAACCTGCGATCTCCGGGCGGCTCGCAAGGGCGGAGTGCGAAAATCTGCCACTACCGAGTCAGTGCTTTGACCTGGCGATCTGTTCATTTGCTGCGGGACATTTTCACGACCTGGAATCGATAGCGGTCGAACTGGGGCGGGTGACCAAACCTGGTGGCGACGTCTTCGTGACCGATCTTCATTCTGAAGCGTATACACAGGGCTGGCGCGTCGGTTTTCGATTGGGCAACACGGCTGTTCAGGTCGAGACTCATCCCCGCACGGCCTATGAAGTCGTACGCGCGTTTGACCTGAACGGCTTCGAGTGCAAGATGCATGAGACTTTGTGGCTGGGCGAACCGGAAAGACCTGTCTTTGAGCGCGCCGGAAAATTGAATGCATTCATTGAGGCTTGCAAATGGCCCGCAGTCCTGGTTTGCCACTTCCGGCGGGATGGGTCTCCGCCTTCGGAGAACTGAGTCGTGAAGAGCACTCCCGCCGAAGCTGTCATTGGATTCCTCAGCTTTTCCGGCGACCGCCGCGACTCACTCAAGGCGATTGAGAATTTCACTCCGCGGCAGTGGAAATATATCCTTCAGTGGTTGGATGACGCCGGACTAGCTCTCTATTTCCTGCAAAAACTCAAAGACGAGCGCGCGGGCGGGAGCGTGCCGCCGTCTGTCTTGTCCCACCTGGAACAGAATTTCGCCTGTAATCAGTTGCGGATTGAGGAGATGCTGCGGCGCTTCGACGCCACCAATCGCAAGTTTAGCGACGCCGGCGTGCATTACACGGTGATCAAAGGTTTCTCTCTTGTTCCTCAATTTTGTCCTCAGGCCACTCTGCGGCATCAAGCTGACCTCGATTACCTGATCGACGAACAGTCCTTACCAGCCGCCAGCCGATTGTTGACCGAGGCGGGGTATCACTCGAAGATCTGTAGCTCGAGCACGCAATCTGTCTTCGTGGCTTCGGGAAAAGAGCCTGCACGCAGCGGGGGCCAATATTCTCCGCACGCGCCCCACGCCGTCGAATTGCACACGGATATCTGGGACGATGATATGCACGGTGTGTATGGAATCCCAAAATCGTTCTCAGTGAAGCAGTCCAAAACACAACACTGGAACGGCCTGACGTTTCCTGCTCAAGCTGATGAAGATGCTTTTCTTCTGCAGGTCTTACACACTTGCCATCATCTCTTTACGCAATGGATACGACTCTCTTCTGTGCTTGAGATCGGATATTTCCTTCACCGGCGAGCTTCGGATCGTGAGCTATGGAAAGGGATTGAGAAGAGGACTGGCGACAGCGCAGTGTTGCGGGAGCTTGTGGTTATCGTGACGGAGATGTCGGCGCGTCTTTTTGCTGCGCCCATCCCCAAGGTAGTTCAAAGCTGGAGCACGAGTATTCGTCCGGGACCGCGCGCATGGATCGATAATTACGCACGGGATTGGGCCATGGGCGGGCTCCCAGTTTATGAGTTCAGCTTGTTTCCCCGATCAAAGCTCGCTCTATTTCTCCTTCATCAGTACAAGAGCGCATCGTGGGTAAAACAATCCCGTACTCATCATCATCAGCCCCCGTCCTCGCGACTGGGGCGCATAGCCTGGTTCATAAAAGATGATCCTGCGCTGCTCTGGAATGCGGACTGGTGGAGACGCCAACATCTGTTCAGGCGGAGTGTTTTTTATGCCCTGGCGGAACTGCGCTACCTAGCCGAGATTCCTCGATGGCGGTGGCTGAATCGAGCAAACCCGCGGACTGCCTCGTCCATTCCATGGTCGAGTGATTCATATCGATCGAAGAAAGCTTCGTGATCGTAAAGTACCATCGACTCAAGGAATTTAACGGAGGCGCTTCGCACGTCGGATTTTGCAGAGTTTTGACAATTCTGAGACAAACACTGTTCCGCCAGTTGGTACTTTTGGGTTTCTTTCGAGTTCGATCGACTTGTGACTTTCGCATGACACGACAAAAGGCCCTCCCGTGAAATCGTCGAAAAAAATCGTATTCTTCGTCGCATCGTTTTCCAGCATCGAGGCCACTGCTCCGCTGGGCATCCTGGCCATCTCAACTCCACTGCTGGAAGCTGGATACGAGATCTGCATTGTCGACGCGTCGATTTCTCCCGACTACAAGAAGCGCATTATGGAGGAAGTGAAAGATGCGTTGTGCCTGGGCATTTCTCTCGTCACCGGGCCCATGATCCGCGAGACGGTTGAAGTTGCACGGGCGATCAAGAAGTGGGATCCGAGTTTTCCAATCGTCCTTGGGGGATGGCACCCTTCTCTGCTTCCCACGCAGACGCTCGAAGCGCCTTACGTGGACATTGTGGTTCGCGCCCAAGGAGAAGAAAGTATGCTGGCGGTCGCCGACCGATTGCGGGACGACGCTTCCCTGGCGGATGTTCTCGGGATCGGATTCAAAATCGATGGCAAGCTTCACTTCACGCCAGAACGTCCGCTGAAGAGGCTCGAGGAAATGCCGGCCAAGGCCTACCAGCTTGCCGATTTCGACGCGTACGAAAAAGTCTGCGGTCGACGCTGGGCCATGTACGTTTCCAGCTTGGCCTGTCCCTTCAATTGCGCCTATTGCACGAACGCTGGAGTTTACGGGCGGAAGTGGAACGCACTGCCGGTCGAACAGGTAGTCGCGGAGACCGTCGAACTAACGCGACGCTACCGGCTCGAACTGCTGTGGATGGCCGATGACAATTTCCTGGTCGACCTCGATCGGTCGCTAAAGATCGCGGAGGGACTGGTTCGAGCAGGCGCGGATTTTAAGTGGAGTGTTCAGGCGACAACGAATCTGACAGCGCGCCTCAGCATCAGCGAGTTGACCCTGTTGCGGCGGTCCGGGCTACATCAAATCTGCCAGGGGATCGAGACGGCATCTCCCACTGTCATGAAATTGATGAACAAAGATTTTCAGGTTCTCGGCGATATTTACCAGTCCACGGAGCGCTGCATCAAAGCGGGCGTGATCCCGTCGTTCAACATTATTTTTGGATTTCCCGGAGAAGGACCAAAAGAACGGCGCGAAACGGTCAACTTCATGATGGACATTTGCCAAAAGTTCCCGGGCGCAGAGTTTTGGACGAACATTTTCACGCCGTACCCAGGCTCGCCGATTTTTCATCAGGCGGCTCAGTTGGGTATCGAAGTACCGAAGACTCTCGAAGGCTGGGCGGACTATTTCCCGCGGTACACCGTTCTGCCCTGGCTCAAAGGCAGTGATCACCAGCGGGTGCAGACCATGCGAGATTACCTGCGAATCGCCTTCGATCGCGAACCCATCGCCACCACCGGCCACGGACGCATTGCCAAGGCGGTTCAGCACCTCACGGCCTATCCGGCGCGAGTACGCCTGAATTTCGACTTTTACAGTTTCCCGATCGAACTGTGGATTAATCGACAACTCAAGAACATCGTGAAACTGCCCAAGCCGAGCGTGGACGCGAAAAGGCTTCAGCCGGAAACGGCGCCGACTTGCACCTAGCGGCCGCCGAATGCGCTGCTCGAGCGGAAGACTCGTCATAGGTCGAGTCGTCATGGGTCGAATCAAGGAGTTAGACGGTCTTCGAGCGCTCGCCATTATTAGCGTCCTGGCGGCGCATTTCGCGCCCTCGAATACTAGCCTTACCAATTTTCTGCGCCTAGGTTGGACGGGCGTCGACTTATTCTTCGCCATCTCAGGATTTCTAATCACCGGCATCTTAATCGGGTTGCGTCACAAGGACGGGGCGTTCCGGACTTTCTACTGCCGTCGTACGCTACGCATCTTTCCACCGTATTACGTGGCGTTCGGGCTCATTCTGGCATTGGCGCTAGTGCACAAGGAACGACTGAACTTCCGGGAGATTATTCCTCACGCACTGTTCTTATCTTCAGCCAAACCGGGCCTGATTCAACTCGCGGTGCGGCGACTTTTATTTCCCCAACCGGCCGCCCAACTCGGCACGCTCAAGCACATTGAATATTCCCTGCTCCAGTTCAAGGATTGCCTTGGAATCTACTGGTCGCTGTCGGTGGAAGAACTTTTCTACTTGGTTTGGGCACCGGTTATGCTAAAGGGCAGCCGCCGGATGATCTTGCTGTGCTCGGTTGCACCTCTGCTTGTATGCCCGCTCCTCCGCGGACTGGCGCACATGACTCCGCATATCGATGAAAGTGTCGGATTCATCTTTCGTTTTGACAGTCTGGCGGCGGGAAGTTGCGTGGCACTGGCATTGTGGGGAGTGGAGCACGGCTGGGTGAACAGAAAAGCTTCCGATCAGGTCTTGACCTCAGGGATCATTGTTTTTCCGCTCGGCCTAATTGCGCTGGCCGCCGTCTGCGGAGTGCACCGCGGTGTGGATGTGAGGACCACATGGGCTTTTAGTGTTTTCGGGTTCTCTTTGCTTGCCGGATCCTGCGCATCGTTCGTCGGAGCGCTGGCCCGCTGGGGTGCTGAGCTTGGTTACGTGTCGCATGTGCTTCGCTCCAAGACTGCTAGCTATTTGGGAAGGATAAGCTACTCGATCTATTTGATTCACTTGCCGACATACCTCGTGGTTCAACTTTTGATTGTCCGATGGATCGCCCCGGAGGCGATCGCTTTGAGTCCTACGCTGGTCATCGTTGCCGGAGGTCTGGCGATGGTTGGAGCAATCCTGTTCGCGGGCCTCTCATGGCAATACATCGAGGCTCCAATTCAGGAATGGAAAGACGAATTGTTTCCGGCAAGAAGCACGGAACTCCCGTTGGCAGTCGGGAGCGTCGTTGATCCCTCTGACCCACTTTGCGCGTAGTCATTTCGCATAGTCGAAGTTTCTCTCCCATATTTGATCCCCATTACTGAAGGTTTGAGCCAGGTGGTAGTGCTCACGAAGGTACAGCCGTATGGGAGCGAGATGATTGCCTTCCGGATGGCGCGCTGCATCCTTCTCATAATCCAACCCGATATACCAACTGACAAAGCGCACATGGTGGTTTTCTATGCCTTGAATTGCATCCGTGACTTCCTCGGGGCGGGTATAGTCCGTAGGACGTAGGAACGGAACCCGGCCGGCGTTGCGCAACTGAAGCGTGAATGCGACCAAGTGATCACCAAAGAAATAGTCGAAAGGATGGGTTCGCTCCGACATCCACTTGCACTGCTCGTATAGTAAGGGATCGTAGAAGGCAGTACGGCCGGTAGGAAGATCAAGGTACGCCTTCCACCGAATTTGCATCATGATTGGTCGCGCCAGCAACATGGTAAACACAATCAGCCAAGCGAGCCGTAACCAAAGCCGAGATAAGTTAGGCATCGACTTAAGAAGCCACACTAGAATTACAAGCGCCGGAGGCGACACTGCGTAGAGGCGGCTGTAAGCAGGAGCCGACGCGATAGTGAGGAAGAGAAATAATCCAGTGACGTTGACTAGAACGAGGCGAATGAAATCAGTGGAGGGCTGCTTCCGAAGCTTGAGAGCGTAGACGAAGAAAAGACAATAAGCGAACGGAATGATCAAGTGAATCAGCAGAAATGCGGGCCCATCGAACCAAGTAGTCCACGCGTGAAGCTGCGGCCGTCCCGTGAGGTAAACGCGCCAGTTATTGAACCAGTCCGCAGGATAATATCTCGCTACGAAAATAACCGTGAATTGGAAGATCTTTTCTGCTCCCACGGTCCGTACAAAATATGCAAGGCCAGCAGCGACCGTTATCAGGAACCCTGCTCCTAGAGCGGCCTCTTTTCTTAACAACTCAAACCAGGCTTCATTCATCCGAACCCGCTCCCACAGAAGGAAGAGCCCGAAGCCCACGATAAGAACGGTCATTGACTGGGTAAAGAGGGTTGCGATTCCTACCAGAGCGCCTGCCAGCGCGAGCCGCTTGGGCGTTCGCTCTTCGAGCAGAATTGCGAGGGCTGCCATGATCGCAACCAGACTGAACCAGTGATGCGTTGCATCGAGGTAACTTGAAAAAGGCAAAGTGATAAATAACAGAGCCGGCAAATAAGCTGAAACCCCGCTCACTAGCTCTTGCGAAACAAAGATGATGAGCCACACCAATGATGCTCCAAGAACGATGAGTACGGCTTGCGGGATCCAGGCGCGCACGCCAAAACACTTGAATAACGCGGCATAGAAGACGTCAGTACCGGGGAAAGTGAAGTGGTCGTAATCGCGGTAGATCAGTTCTCCGTGCAGCAGTCGCGTCGCATTGTGCAAGTAGATGGCCTGATCACCAGATGCCAAATGAGGCGTGCACGGAAGCGCAAATACTTGTAGATAAACGAAGGCGCACGACAGCGCGACGACAGACAACGTGAGTCTTCTCGAACTCGACGGGAACGTCGAAGGTTCCACCCGATCCATTGCGGCAGCCTGGCTCGGCGGTCGATCTTGTATCCCTTCGCGCATATGCGGGCGTACTAGCGTACAACGCTCAGCTTCGACAATGCAGTGATTCCCAAAGCGCGGCCGCAGTCGGTCGCATAGATCAGACTTCTGGAATCGGGCAACCACGCTGGGGTTATCGAATTGCAATCGCTGCTTGTCAGTTGGTGCTGTTCAGCGGATGCGAGGTTCATGACTGTGAGTTGCCAGACCCCACCCCGCTCGCAACTGAAGGCAATCCTCTGTCCATCGGGGGAAAGAGCCGGGTAACGAGCGGAACAGGTCACCGACTTCAACTCGACGACATTTCCCGATTGCGAGTCGATCGAATAGAGACGATATCGATCAGGCTGCGATGAACTGAAGATGATCTGCGCGTCGTATGAAAACACTGCTTCGCGCACATCATACTGTGGCCCAGCTAGTTCACGATCAAGATTGGCATGAGTTGTGCCCATATTCCCAACGAGCGGACGAATCCACAAGCTGCCGCGGCCCCGAACTTCGCGAATGTATGCCATCCACTCCCCATGTGCCGAAACAGCAGGTTGCTGGGCGTCCACAACCTCCGTGGTCAGGATCTCACTGCCTTCAGGGACACCCGCAAGCTCAAAGCGGATGACCCTCGACCCGCCTTTTGACGCGACTTCCGCCCAACTAGCAGAACCATAGCTTGCAGAACCATAGCTCGCAGAACCATCGACCGTAGACGCCGGATAAAACCAGTCACCGTTACCTCCATACGAGGTGGCCACGCCAGCACGCAGAAGGCGGATGACGTAAGTATCCCGGGAAGCAAACTTCGGGACCAAGGCTTCAAACAACACGCCGTCGCCGGATGCGACAGGATTGACTGCGATTGCTGAGCCGACAGAAGTGGTTACACGGCTTGCGTAATTATCGAATTGCCCGGCGAGGTGGCGGCGCTCGAGAACAAATCCTGTAGTGGTGAGGATGAAAAATGTCAGCGCTGCCCAAGCCAGAGAGCGGAAGCGAAGCCGACTCGGAAACGAATCTTCCGAGGTTGAAATCTTAATCCATAACAATGCTCCGGCAAGCAGCGCCATACAAAAAAGGCGCGGAAAACAAAACAATGCTTGCCAGCCGTGCGGGTTTACTCGGTATACGCGATCGTAAGGAACGCATGCGAGCGCATATAACACGACGACTGTGAACGCCCAGCTTGACTGGTTTCGCGCCAGAAGATAGCTGACGGTCAGGGAGACCGTCAAAATCAGAATGACGAAATGGTATGCAAACGGCTCCGACGAAAGGAGCAGAAGAAGAAAGCAGTAGATCGCCCATTCCAGCTTTTGCCGGGATGCGCTGGTCCTCCTGAAACCGATCGCCCACAGGAAGACTACCAGGATCAGCGATTGCAGAAGCGGATGCAGCATGCCGTACAGCATCGGCAGATGCGCCACGGGCGCGGGGTTCAGCTCGGGCTCGTAGATGAAGAGCCGGTGCAGCAGTGCATTCAGGGAATCCCATGCCGTGGCGTAAGGATCAATGATTTCTCCTCGAAGGCCCGCGGGGAGGACTTCCCGAAAATATGTGCGGCAAGCGGTTGCTCCAAAAAGGCGGAGGGAAAGCAAACACGCGCCAGCCATACCACACGCCAGCCCTGCCGCGGCTCGCCACTGTCTTTTCATCAGAAACAACAGCAGGAAGAATGCCGGATATATATTCACGGCGGCCGCAACCGCCAGCACTATGCCGGAGAGGAAGGGCCGATCGCCGAAATACAACCACGCGGCGAGCGCCAGCAACAAGAACATCAACCCGTAAATCTGCCCCAAAAGAAAGTTGTCGTGAAGCGGAGCCATGGCCAGGAAAGTAAGCACACCAATGCGCCGCCAGGTCAGATTTGTAATTCTCTTCAGAACCGCGGCCGCCAGAAACAGGCTCCCGAGGCTGATGACAAGCCAACAGCGGTTGGCTTGCAATGGAGGAAGCGACGAGAGAGGCAGAATCAGCAGGGTTGAAGGCAGAGTCGACGGTGAAAAGCCAACCAGGGGGAGTTCCAGTCCTAAATGATCCTTTTGCCGCTGAAACCACGTCCAATCGTAGATTCGTTCGACCGGGTAGCCCTCGCGATAAACATGGGCGGCCAGATAGTAGTTGGCAAAATCGGAATCAAGGTGCCCCCAGGCCGGAATGAATCCTCGAACAGCGAACAAGGCGAGCAAAAAGACCAGCAGCGATCTTTCGGCCCACATCCTCCAAACAGCGCGATCAGCGGACTGAGGACTCTCGGCCGGGCAAATCAGGGTGCCAGAGGCTTGCATCGCAGAAGTCCTGTCTTAATGTCGAACTGAACCGAACCGACCCTCACACATCATGACGAGTAAGCAAATGTGCAAGAAATGGCACGGCAGTTGCCGGATCACTGCCATAAGCGAGTTGATACGCCGGCACGTGCGCCAAAGCCGTGAGAGTCTTCAACCGCAGTTCTTCGAATCGGTCGTCGTCTTTGAACGCGACGTACCTGGAGAGAGAATCAGAAAACTCACTCTTCGCCAAGCGTGTCAGACGTGGCACGGAAGCGGAATCCCTTTGAAGAAAGACGCAACAAATTGGCGTTACAAAGCCCGGCAGCCTCGAATCCCGCTTATGTTTGTCCATATAGAAGAAATTGAAATCGCAATATGAAAACGCGCGGGTTCGAGACGCAAGTTCGGGCAAGAAGTGAAGCGTTTCGGGTCGAAATGCGATGGGAACAAAGTCGCCCCAAGCTCGCAATTCGCCACTTGCCATTTCCAGAAACACCGACTGATCGGCATGGAAGGTAAGCCCGGCCCCAGTGGCAAGATAGCTCGCGGTGGTTTTGCCCTGATTTGGAGCGCCCATGACCAGAAGCCCCTTCGTGCCTGACGAGACACACGCAGTTACGATGGGAACCAGACCCAGGCTGCCGGTCGTCATATAAAACAACGTGTCAATAAAAGGGCTGGTGAATCCTGGCCCGTCTTCGAGAAGTCCTGCCGCGACAAATGCGACTGCTTCGCGCGCTACGAGATCGACCGCCACAAAACTCCTTTGCCCAAATTGGGCAAAGCGGAGTCCATCACCAGAGAAAGCCGATCTCCAAGGCCAGGGCGGGCCGACCGCCACATCGTCATCCACGATAATCCGCCATTGAAAGGTCGACCTCCCACTCGCTTGCCCTTCATACTGTGCGAACAGTTCAACCATGTGAGTCAGAAGCTTGGAACTGTTGGTCTCTAGTCGCACCGAGCTACCCATCACTGGCAGAACGGCAGAGTATGGAACGGGCGCGAAGCGGCGCATCGGGTCGATTCTGGCTCGGCTCGCGTGAGCGACTTCAACACAGGCCGTTTCTGCACGCATATCGTTTTCTGTTTGAATCGCTGCGGCCTCGATAATCCGTTTCATGAATCGCTTTCCGCGATGACTTGCGTTTTTCTCGCTGGTTCGTATCTGTTCGTCTTCGGACTTCGGCAATCAGACTTCGGCAAGATGACGGTTGATCTGTTGCGCGATCAGGTGAGGTTGACCGCCATACTGCAATAGCCAGCATGGAAGGTCGGCTATTTTCTGGATGGTCTCCGAGCGCTTTTCGTCTGCTTCGGGCGGTTCCGCAATCAAGTCTCCTCTCAAGCGGTTCAGCACATCGGAGGACGATATCGGGGTCAGTCGGAATTCCGGCGCGTCTCGTCGTTCCAGAAACAGCAGTGCGGTGGGCCGGCACTGGCGAACGCGCTCCAGGCCGATAAGTCGCCCAGGTTCAAGCCAGAATGCTGGTCCTCCGCTCCGGGCGTCGGTCAGTCGCTGCTCGCGCAATTCATCAAACCATTCGATGGCTCCGGGGCGCAATTTCAATGGAGTCGGCAACCCCCAGGCCCGCGGTTCACCATTCTCAATGGAGTAGAACGTCCGATCATCGGACAGAAATCCAAAGCCTTGTTGGGAAAGCGCGTACGCCAGTGTCGATTTTCCCGCGCCAGAGGGTCCCGCTAGAAGTACGCCGCGCCCGCTCTTCGCGACACATGCGCAGTGTAACTCGGCAATGCCGACCGAGGCGCTCACGATGGTGAGCAGCATGGGAAAAATCACTGCTTGCCAATGGGCTAGATCAGCCGCCATCCCTGCCGAAAACCGCCCAATCACGCGATGCGAACGAAGGTCGGCGAGCATCGAACTGCCCTCGTCAAAAGCGGCAAAGACAAGATAGTCGCGTCCTCGCACATAAGGTTTCGGCCAGGGCGGCTGTGAACTATCGGTAGTGTCGACCCAAAAGCGCAGCCTGAAATCGACCGAAGCTGACTGTGAGGTGACGGCCTGGAATGTGTTGCGCGCAGCGTCGAGTATCGGTTCCGAATTAGTGAACAGGCTGCAACGTGCACCTACAGCGATGAACTGTTCGCAGAGATCGGTCCGGGCATCTTTATGTAGAAAATCCGGCTGCTGCATATGGTTCGGATTTGTTTGCGCAAGCAAAACTCAGCTGTCGCGAAAGCGACACCATATTCGTCGACGCGAGCGGCCGCCTTGTCACATTCTTGTCAATAACTTGTAACGTTTTGTCGGCGATTGCGAATCCAACTACGGCTCGATTGCGCCGTCGGTCGAAATGTTTTTCCCGCACCCATGGAGTGCAGATATCGGTTGGACACAATCGACGAATCCGTTGAAACGATCAAGGAGGATAACAATTCCCATTACCGGATTTATGACACTTTATTTACATTTCCAAGACAATTCCGCCTGCGCCGGGAGTTTAATTACTCTTTGCAAAACCAAATCGTAAAAAGAAGGAGGTATCGCACGCGACCCGCGACTCCGGACCACTGAACTCACGGTCCCTCAGCGGAACAAACGACACGGGCTCGGACTGCGGCTCTCGACAAGAACTTCACCTGTTCCTAGTGAGCCTTGATCTCAGGATCAGAAACAGCGGTGGAAGGTGGAATTGAAACCTCGGTGAGTCTTGGAAAAGGAACCAATCACGCTGAGAACTATTTCTTTTGACGATCATTCGCGTTTTCTTGACAGATTCCTATCTGTCTAACTTGTTAGTTGCATTGTACATTGACTAAATTGTGCGCTTAGAGGACTATTCAACGTCCAGCACAATGACCCTATAGATTGCATTAGTCGTACTTGTATCCAGAAACTACAAACAGTAGAGTCTGGAATCAATCCATAGAAAGTAAAGACTAGGTTCCGGAAGAAATTGGTAAAAGCTTCACCGAGTCAGCTACTAAATCATGTGTCTTCCAAGATTTTCGCAGGCAAGCAACCTACTCGGGCGGCATGCGATCTAGTGTCTTATGTCCCAGGGCTAGTGATGCGAGCAATCAAACGAAGGCTGTGTTAGTTGCACGTTAGCTGAAAGCAAAGGGTTTAGCTCACAGCACCCTGTAAGTGAGGGGGCGAAGCTACATCCAGCACCGGAGAGCCCATGGGCGCGCTCACAACTTCAACCGTGAAAGTGCACACTAGCCCGCCCTTAGAAGGCAACCGGGCGAACTGGTACGCACTATATACAGCTCCGCGCCATGAAAAACGTGTTGCGGAGCAGATTCAGCAGCAAGGTGTAGATTGCTTCCTGCCTCTGTACCGATCCGTACGCCGCTGGAAGGACCGCCGCAAAGAACTGGCCTTGGTCTTGTTCCCCGGTTACGTGTTCGTGCGGATGGTATTCCAGCATCGATTGCGAGTCCTGCAACTTCCCGGAGCGGTGCGGCTGGTGACGTTTAACGGACAACCTGCAACGCTACCGGATGCTGAAATCGAAAGGCTGCAACGCCACATTTCAGCATCAGGAAATTTAGAACCGCACCCGTACTTGAGCGTCGGACGCCGCGTCCGATTGCGGAGTGGTCCCTTGAAGGGATTGGAAGGCATCATCCTGAGGACAGACGACCGCTGCCGCATTGTCCTGTCAATCCATCTGATCATGCGCTCGGTGGCCGTCGAAGTTGACAACGCCGATGTGGAATTCATCGCCTGAATCCGCGGAGACCACGCACCAAGCCTCCAAGTGAGAGAAACCAAAATGTCAACTGACCGGACTTTCATTGCTAAGAAGCTGCTCGCAAGGATGCACTGTATCATCCTCCTGATTCTGTGCCAGTGGGCGTACGGCCAGTCGAATGGGTGGCCACGCGCTCAACAAGATACCTACTCCGGACATGATGACAGAGCGCTGTCCGATCTTGCGCAGGAGAATCAGAATCAAGTCGCGGCCTCGTCCATTCAAATCCGGGAAGTATTGGTAAAGGATGCGGGGCTGATGGTGGAATTGAGGCGATGGATTGCTAAAGAAGCAACCGACAACGGGCAGGTCGTGCGCGAGTCGAACCTATCGCAAGAGACTATCTTTGAAAGGCTTGATCGGGATGTAACTTTTCGTTCGGTCGCGACCCGACTGCTGCAGCGCTACGGCTATTTACTGCCGTCCCCCAACCCGGACTCGAGCCTAGCGAAAGAGCAAGACCTCGTGCTGAAAGAACGAGCGCGGCAGTTGGTGCAAATTGAAGCGCAAGAGGATAGCGACGCTTTGCGGCCCGAGAAACACGAGCAAACCGACCGCGATGTAGAACGCGCTGCCGAGTGCGATCCGCAGGATCGTGGCTGCGACAGGACCGTACCTCGCAGGAAGGGTTCAACTTCGCCGGTCAGAAATGACCCACGCAATCGAAACACGGATCCGGGAGTGTCGCCGGACTTGCCGGCCTCACCGCCGCGCACCTTGCAGACGGATCTGCTAACCGGAACCAGGGACTCCGCGCAGCCGTCATCGGGCATCGAACTGGCATCCGAAACCATGCAATCACGGATGGATGCTGCGAGCGCATCGCAAGTTTCCGACTTGTTTGCTCCTGGGAATCTGACTCCGCCGAACGGGAACACGTCGTATCCAGACAAAACTAAACCGCGAGCGGGCGCTTCGCGAGACGAACTTGCGGAGAGCCGATCTTCATACTCAAAATACTCAGAATACTCAGATCGTCGAACGCCAACCTCCAATTCTTTCGAGGAGGACGTAACTCCGGTAAAAATGGTACGCCCGGCCAACCCGTACTCCGATGTGCCTTCCCTCTATGACATGTATATGCAGGCCGCGGTTTCACAGCGTTCGCCGGAACGCTTCGGCCTTGACGTATTCCGCAACAGCGTGGATGAGCCCGACGTAATTCCGATGGACCTGCCCGTGGGCCCGGACTATGTGGTCGGTACGGGTGACAGCCTGGCGATCGATTTATGGGGCAGCGTGTCGCAGAGATTGGTGCGGCTTGTCGATCGAGAGGGGCGCGTGGCGCTTCCGGAAACCGGACCGCTTTTGGTAAGCGGGAAGAATCTCGGCCAGATTCAGTTCGAAATTCAGCACGCGCTGCGCAATGTCTTTCGCGAAGTGTCGGCGGATGTGTCGCTTTCGCGGGTGAGAACGGTCCGTGTTTACGTCGTGGGTGACGTGACGACACCCGGCGCTTATGACATCAGTTCGCTCTCGACCCCATTGAACGCGCTGTTTGCCGCGGGCGGTGTTACTGGGCGAGGATCCTTGCGCGCACTCCGGCATTCCCGCGGAACCCAGCTTGTGCAACAAGTAGACGCCTATGACTTGCTGCTGCATGGCGTTCGGGCTGATCTCAAGCGACTGGAAGACGGCGATACGCTGCTTGTTCCTCCACTCGGGCCACAGGTAACAGTGGATGGAATGGTGCGTCGTCCAGGAGTTTACGAACTGCTCGACGAACGCTCGCTCGCCGACGTGCTTGCGCTAGCAGGGGGAGTTCTTCCAACCGCTGCGCTTCGCCACATCGAGGTGCAGCGCGTCGAAGCCCACGAAAAGCGCACCATGCTCACTCTCGATCTCGTCTCGAATCCTGACCACGGCGAAGTCGACAAACAACTCGACGCGTTCAAAATCCAGGATGGAGATCAGGTTCACATCTTCCCAATTGCCGCCTACAACGAAGATGCAATTTATCTGCAGGGACACGTGCTCAGGCCGGGGCGCTATTCCTACAAACCAGGGATGAAAGTGACCGATCTGATCTCCTCTTATGCCGATATGCTTCCCGAACCGGCGCCGCACTATGCAGAAATTGTTCGCCTCAATGCGCCGGATTTTCACCCCAGCATTGAAAGCTTCGACGTCAACGCAGCACTGGCCAATCCAGCTTCAGCCCCGACACTGAATCGACTGGACACGGTGCGAATCTTCAGCCGGTACGATTTCGAACGCCCGCCAAATGTTTCTGTCGGCGGAGCAGTACGGGCCCCGGGAGACTACCGAACGACCGGAGTAGCCCACCTTCGGGATGCAGTCTACCTGGCAGGGGGAATCACACCCGATGCGGCTCTTGACTCAGCGCAGTTGTTCCGCACGCAAGCGGACGGAACGCTCAGAATTCTAAGCATTGACCTGGGCGAGGCGCTGGCGGGAAACCCTGTGGACAATGTTGTGGTTCAAGCCCGTGATCGTCTGCTCATTCATCGCAAGATGGAGAGCATCGACGCTCCCACGGTCAACGTCACAGGTGAAGTGGCGAAACCCGGTCGATACCCTTTGACTTCCAACATGCGGGCAGCAGATTTAATCAGGGTTGCGGGTGGACTCAAACGAAGCGCTTTTGCAGATGCAGCCGATCTTACCCGATTCCGGCCCGACAATAGCTCCACCGAGCGGATGGAGGTCAAACTCGCGGCTGCTCTGGCGGGAAACGTCAACGAAGATGTTCCTCTTCGCAACGGAGATGTTCTTGCGATCCGGCAGATAGCGCAATGGGATGACCTTGGAGCATCCGTGGTCGTCAAGGGCGAGGTACAACATCCGGCCACTTACGGGATCGAACCCGGAGAGCGCCTGAGCTTGCTTCTCAAACGTTGTGACGGCTTCACGACGCAGGCGTACCCCTACGGAGCGGTGCTGATTCGCAAGGAAGTCCGGGACGTTGAAATGCAGTCGCATCTTGAATTGGTAAACCGGCTCAAAGCAGAAGAGAAGTATCTGAAGAGTCTGCCGGAAGGAGACAGCGATCAGAAGAATGCAAAACTGACGGCCATCGCGGAGACCGACACCGTGTTGCAGCAGTTAGAGGCTACGGCCCCAATTGGTCGCCTGGTGGTTCATATTCCTTCGAACCTCAGTTCGCTCGCCAAATCTCCCGCCGACGTTGCCCTGCGGGATGGAGACGAGCTAATCATCCCCAAGAGAACCAACTATGTGGTTGTAAGTGGGCAGGTGTTCAATCCGACCGCGGTCAGCTACCTGCCGGGGCGAAGCGCAAAGTGGTACCTAAGCCAATCCGGGGGGGTTACTCAAATCGCGGACAAGAGCGCGGTGTTTGTCGTGCGAGCCGATGGGTCTGTGCTCTCCGCAAAGAACAACTCCGGCTTGTGGTCGGGAGATCCCATGAACGCCGTGTTGAAGCCGGGAGACTCGATTGTTGTGCCGGAGAAGGCACCGAAGATTGCATCTCGAAATTGGACCGCCATTCTGCAGGCGGCGCAGGTCGCCTCAACCGCTGCGCTCACCATCGGATATCTACACCCGTAGTCCATGAGTTTCGGCGTGAGAGCGATGGCACGATTTATGACGCTGGCACTTGTCACAGCCTTCTATTGGGCCAATCAAGCCGAGTCGCAGAACACAAACGGGCAGAACACAAACGAACAAAATACGAACCAGGAGAAGAGCGCTTCCACGACTGTTATGCCTGCCCTGCCTGCCCCTCCCGAGACAAGCTTCCGCACGGATCGTTTTGTCGCCTCGGCCGAGGGATCACGTACAGGTCTTGCGGGACACTTTTTCGATCTTTTGCAGGACCAGAAGGAAATCATCACCAGTCCAGCGCGGGTTCGACTTTCGGACGCGACTTGGCTGGTCCCGCTTGGCGGACTCACGGCCGGCCTTTTTGCAACCGACCGGCAATACAGCGCTTCACTTTCGCAAAACCCTTCGACACTGCGCCACTACCGGGAAGTCTCCGATGCCGGCCTCGCAAGCCTGGTTGGGGCGGGCGCTGGCCTTTATCTGTTCAGCTATCCAACCCACAACCCACATTGGCGAGAGACTGGATTTCTGGCGGGCGAGGCGGCCCTGAACAGCCTGATCGAGGTCGAGGCGCTCAAGTATTCGCTGCAGCGAGAGCGACCCAATCAAGGTGGCAGCGGCCAATTCTTCAGTTCCGGTACTTCTTTCCCTTCGGAACATGCCGCAGTTGCATGGTCGATTGCGGGCGTGATCGCGCACGAATATAGCGGAACGCTGCCCAAGCTGTTTGCCTACGGAATGGCTTCTGCAGTCAGTTTCTCCCGGGTTCGCGCGCACGAACACTTTCCGTCCGACGTATTGATCGGAAGCACGCTGGGTTTCCTGATCTCTCAGAGCGTGTACAGACGGAGGCACGACCCTGAACTGGGCGGGGAGGCGTGGGAGTCGCCGCATGAATTTGTTACGGAACCGGGAATGCGCACGCCTGCAAACATGGGATCACCATACGTTCCTCTGGACAGCTGGATCTATCCCGCAATGGAACGACTGGCAGGCTTAGGATACCTGAAGACTGCAAGCTTGGGGATTCGCCCATGGACGCGCCTGGAGTGTGCGCGCCTGCTTAGCGAAGCTGCCGACCTTGCTGGCGATGTCGATGGATCCCCGCAGGTGCAAGAACTGTCGCAGGCACTCTCTGAGGAATTTGCCTCAGAGTCTGATCGGCTGGGGGATGAGCAAAATCTTCACGCACAACTGGAATCCGTCTACCAGAGATCGGTCGGAATTGCCGGAACACCTCTGACGGATGGCTATCATTTTGGCCAAACGATCTCCAACGACTACGGTAGACCTTTTCAGCACGGGTTTAACATGGTGTCAGGTTTTTCGGGTTGGGCGGTCGCTGGACCTTTTGTGATTTACGGTCGCGGTGAATATCAGTATGCGCCCTCCGGCCCAGCACCGTCGGCGGCTACGCTAGGCTTTATCAGCATCGCGGACTATCTTCCTCCCAACGCCCCCGCCATACCCACTGCGTCCACCAGCCGCCTCCGTCCACTCGACGCTTATGTCGGAATGAATCTAGGGAACTGGCAGATGTCCTTTGGCCGCCAGAGCCTGTGGTGGGGGCCGAGCGAGGGTGGCACCCTGGCCCTTACGGACAACGCCCAGCCCATCGACATGTTCCGGGTGAACCGGGTTTCTCCTTTTCGCTTGCCTTCGGTTCTCGGCTATCTCGGCGCTCTTCGGCTCGACTTCTTTCTCGGACGGCTGACCGGACAGGAGTTCATCAACAACGGCGTTCTCGGGATGGTGGCTCAAGGCCAATATGGCAAGAATCTGAACTCGCAGCCCTTCCTCAGCGGCGGCAGAATCAGTTTCAAGTTCACCGAGAACTTCGAGTTCAGTATGTCGAAGACCAGCATTTATGGCGGCCCGGGCAATCCACTGACGTGGAAAACACTTTTTGAGAGTTCGTTGAACCTTCACGAGGCCAATAATGAACCTCTGGGGGACGGCCGGAGTGTCGTGGACTTTTCTTATCGCATTCCGAAGCTGCGAAACTGGCTAACTCTATACGGAGAGGGCTTCAGTGAAGATGAACCCTCTCCTCTCAACACTCCGCAGAAATCTGTCTGGCAAGGGGGACTCTATGCTGCCCAGCTACCGAAAGCCCCCAAGCTCGATTTGAGGCTGGAGGGTGGCTCGACCAGCCCGGTTGATTTTCCCAGTTGTAACGGCTGCTTCTATCACAACTTTCAATATGTGAACGGATACACCAATGGCGGCCAGTTGATGGGAAGCTGGATCGGCCGGGCCGCCCAGGGCGAATCGATCACAAGCAATTATTGGCTCACCGCGACCCGGAAAATTGGACTTGCGCTGAAGCATCGAAAAATCGACAGGGAGTTCCTGCCGCAGGGCGGAACCCAGAATGACGTGCAGTTGAACTCAGATTTCCTGCTTCGATCGGGATTTCGTCTATCAGGCAGCTTGCAGTATGAACGCTGGCAAATACCGCTTCTGGCGGCGAACCACCAATCCAACGTCACCGCATCATTTGAGCTCAGCTACATACCCAAGGTCGGGAGAAAGTGAAGATCGCCAGAACCAACGTCAGAATGAAGCACAGAACCGCTAGCGTGATTGAGACTTGCCAATGCCCGGTACTCCGATTCGCCTAAAACCCGACCCCGGAATGTCCGGTTCGACCGTGCTCCCCGATCCGCCTCGGATCAGCACTTACGGCGAGTTCGAGGGGCAGACCACGTTTAGCCGTCTGCGCCTCCTGCTGGATCAGCGTCTCTTCGTCCTGCGAGTCATGGCGTATGGACTTGCAGTGTCGACTCTGCTCGCATTTCTCATCCCTGTCCGCTATGAAGCGCGCACGCAACTGATGCCGCCGGACAACGAACTAAGTTCCGGGTTGGCATCCTTAATGGCAATGAGCGGCCACGGTGACAGCGGACTCGGGATGCTGGCCGGCGACCTCCTTGGCCTGAAGACCTCAGGATCTCTATTCGTTGGAATTTTGCGCAGCGAAACCGTCGAAGATCGTCTCATCGATAAATTCGACCTGAAATCTGTCTATGGCGTGCGTCAAATGCAAGCCGCCAGACGTCAGCTCGAGGAAAACACGGGAATGTCGGAAGACCGCAAGAGCGGAATCATCGCAATCCAGGTGACTGACCACAGTCCGCAAAGAGCGAAAGCCATCGCCGAATCATACGTATCTGAGCTCAACCGGTTAGTGGTGGACCTGAACACCTCCGCAGCCCATCGCGAGCGCGTCTTCCTGGAAGATCGTCTGAAGGCGGTTAAGCAGGATCTCGACACTTCCGCCAGGGAGTTCAGCAAATTTGCCAGCGATAACACCGCGATTGACATCAAGGAGCAAGGCAAGGCGATGGTCGAGGCGGCGGCGACTTTGCAGGGCCACTTGATTGCGGCCCAATCGGAACTGGAGGGCCTGCGCCAAATATATGCCGACAGCAACGTTCGCGTGCGTGCAGTGCGGGCGAGAATTGAGGAGCTTCAGGCCAAGCTGAAGCAAATGGGGGATGGCGATTTGTCGGCCGAAGGAACCGCCGGAAACGACAACCTTTATCCTTCGATTCGCAAATTGCCCTTGCTGGGAGTGACTTACGCAGAACTATATCGCGCCAATAAGATTCAGGAAACCGTGTACGAACTCCTGACGCAACAATGTGAATTAGCCAAAGTACAAGAAGCCAAAGAGACTCCGAGCGTGAAGGTGCTGGACGCCGCGAGGCTCCCGGAAAAGAAGTCGTTCCCGCCGCGATTGTTGATTATGTTTCTGGGCACATTCTTTGCGGCGGCGATCGCCGTTGTATGGGTGCTTGGCAAGGCCGGGTGGGACCACCTTGATCCCGAACATCCCGGAAAGTTGCTCGCCCAAGATACCTACACAATCGTCAAGGGGGACCTGGGCCTCGCCGCAAAAGGAACACGATTGCATCAGATGCGAGACAGACTTCTCTGGTTCAGGCGCTCGACTGACAAATAGATCTGACAGTATCCCGACCGCGCTACCGTGCTTGGTGATCGAATCCGATTCTGATTTGCCAATTCAAATCTGCAGGCTCTGGAGAAAGACTTATGAGAATTCTAGTTCTCGGCGGCGACGGTTATTGCGGCTGGCCGACGGCTTTGTACCTCTCGAACCGCGGTCACGAAGTCGCCATCGTCGATAGCTTTGTCCGGCGATCCTGGGATCACGAACTCGGAGCGCAAACCTTGACGCCGATTCTTCCTTTAACTGATCGGCTGCGAATTTGGCATCGGCTGACGGGAAAAGAGATTCCCAGCTTCGTTGGGAACATTCTGGATTATGAGTTTCTCGCTGAAATCATGCAGGGGTTCGCGCCAGAAGCCGTGGTGCATTTTGCCGAGCAGCGATCGGCCCCGTACTCGATGATCGACCGGCAGCACGCGGTTTTCAGCCAGATGAATAATGTCGTTGGAACTTTGAATGTTCTATTTGCAATCAAGGAATTCCAGCCTGACTGTCACCTGGTGAAACTGGGCACGATGGGAGAATACGGTACGCCGAACATCGACATTGAGGAGGGCTACATCCGCATACAGCACAACGGCCGTGAGGACGTTTTGCCGTTTCCCAAACAGCCGGGCTCTTTTTATCACCTCTCGAAAGTACATGACAGCCACAATGTTCATTTCTGCTGCAAGATCTGGGGCATCCGCGCCACCGATCTGAATCAAGGAGTCGTCTATGGCACGGTAACGGAGGAGACGGCGTTGGACGCGGGGCTGGTCAACCGGTTCGACTACGACGAAGTATTCGGCACGGCTCTGAACCGCTTCTGCGTGCAAGCCGCGATCGAGCACCCCATCACCGTCTACGGCAAAGGCGGTCAGACGCGCGGGTTCCTGGACATACGCGACACGGTGCGATGCATTGAACTGGCTTGCCAGAATCCGGCCGCCAGAGGGGAGTTTCGAGTATTCAATCAATTCACCGAGCAATTCTCAGTGCTGGAACTCGCAGAGATGGTACGCGTCGCCGGCAAGCGATTGGGATTTGAGGTGACGGTGGATCACCTGCCCGATCCTCGAGTGGAGGCGGAAGAACACTACTACAACGCAAAGCACACAAAGCTGACTCAACTCGGTCTCAAGCCGCATCTGCTCTCCGAATCATTGCTCGATTCCCTGATGAACATTGCCCTCGAGCATCGCGACCGTGTGGATTCCTCGCTCTTGATGCCTCGCGTGAACTGGCGTAGCAGCCGCAACGACCGCCGTTCCAAGCCGGTACCCGCCGCCGTGGCGGCAGATTGAGGCTGAAGTCTGTCGTGTCCAAGCCTGTTTGGCGACCACCAAGTGAACAGGAACCGTCGACACCATCGATATTCGTGCAGCCGACACGCGTGCACTTGACCGCTTCCAGCCAGGATGCCGCTGGTCAGGACCTTAGAAGGAAACTGATCCGGGATTCATTCAACTATTTTCTGAGCAAGGCCATCCCGGGAATCATGGGATTCTGTTCCGTTCTGGCCTTTGTGCGATTGGTAGGAAGATCGGAGTACGGCAGATATAGCGTCTTGTTCGCGATAGTAACGGCTTGTACGGCCGGCCTGTCGGCATGGTTACCACAGGGAATTCTAAGATATTTCAGCATGTCCCACACCGAGCCTGAAGTAACACGATTCAAATCGGCGACGCTGTTGGGCTTGCTTCTTTCGATTGTCATAGGGACGTTTGTTCTCGGCGCCGCTCTTTGGTTTGAACGGCAGCCTTTCTGGAGTGGGATTCTTGGGGTGTTACTCCTAGCGGCTGGCATAGCCTATGGTGTATTCGTGGTGGAACTGCAGGCTATGCTCAAATCCCGGAAGGTTGCATCTTTTGAGGCTATTCGATCACTTTCGTGTTTTGTGGTTCCGATATGCATCATCTTCTTGGCAAGAAGAAGAAGCGCCGGAGCACTGCTAACAGGTGTCCTCGTGGGTTACATTCTCCCACTGCTGTTCGCCTGGTGGAAAGAACAAGATCGGGCGAGTTTTCTCCGGGCGACCCTCAACAGTCATTCGTGGGATGACAATCTCAAGGTATTGAAAACGCTTTGGAGATATGGCTGGCCCGTAGGAATCTGGAGCATGTGCTTAACCCTGCAGAGCGCGATCGACCGCTATTTCATCCAGCACTATTCAGGTGACGCTAGCGCAGGATCCTATGCAGCAATGTATGACGTTATCGTGCGTTCCTTCAGCCTGCTTTGTTTTCCACTAGTCCTGTCTTCGAATTCTCTTGTAATGGAGCGTTGGAACAAGGGTGAGAGGAGAAGTGCGGTATCGCTGATTGAGTCATCCTTGAAATACCAGACACTGATTGCTATTCCGTTTCTTCTTGGCTTAGTTGTATTGGCGCAACAGGTCGACCGCGTGATTTTGGGTGGCAGGCACGAATCAAGCTCCTCCCTTGTCCTTCCGTTGGCTATTGGCGGGTTTCTCTGGCAGATTTCGTATCTGGCACATAAACCGTTAGAACTCATGTGCCTGACCAAGCGAATGTTGACTGCAATGATCGTAGCGCTGATTGTAAGCGTCGGCGGAAACTACCTATTCATTCCTGTGTACGGTTACACGGCTGCCGCGTACGTGGCCATCGCCGCACCACTGGCATACTTGATTACCGCGATCGTTTTGACTCCGATGGCGGAATTTCGTCGAGAGATTTCTCTTGCTGCGGTTCCTCTGGCTGCCGGAGAAATCGGTAGCGATTGAGGAGCAACTGATTTATGAGCTTAAGAGCCGAGATGAAATTGACCGCCGGCCCCGATGTGGTTTGGACTCACCCCTCCCTACCGCTCATCCTCGACTCGATTCCTGTCAATTGCGGATCACTATTGGATGTTGGCTGCGGAAGAGGGATCATCGGAGCTCTATGTCGGATTTATCGAGAACCTCATCGCCTGGTCGGCGTTGACGGCTTTGAACCATACTTGGCATTCACCCGGAAGGCAGGATTCTACGACCAGACTATTCTTCGAGATTTAAACGACACGCCACTGCCGTTCCGTACTCGCGAATTTGAAGTTGTGACCTGCATTGAAGTCATCGAACACCTGGAATGGAGTGCGGGACAGAAGCTTCTTGATGAACTCGAACGAATCGGTTCTCACGTCATTGTCACGACGCCAAACATTCGTTTCCAACAGAGTGAATACGATGGCAACGTTTTTCAGAGGCATTTGTCTGGGTGGAATCCAAGAGACTTCCGAGCTCGGGGATATAAGGTCTATGGCGCCGGCAATCTCAATGTCGGGTACGCACTCAAAGATGTGACCGAGAGAGTCGTGGGTCGTGCCGCAGGCGGTGCCGTCTTTTCGGGGATCAAGAAATCTGCCCGCTACATATCCCAAGCATTCGGACCGTTGACCCATGATGTCCCACGACTGTCTACGAGCCTGCTGTGCGTTTTGAGCCGCGAGGCTCAGACCGGGATGTGCGTAACTTAGAGGCTAGCAACTTTATTTGCATTAGCAAGTCGTCTGATAATTCCTCTGGTAGTTCTAATGATTGACACTCTCGGATCTCCGTGGCTGGCTTATGCGGTCCTCGTGATCGTGACTGTAGCCTCCCGCTTGCGATGCGGCAGCTGGTTTGCACCGGCTGCTTTTGTAGGCATGGTCTGGTCATTCTTTGTCGGCGCTTCCCTGTGCATCGTGGACTACCCTATCCCTGGCCGTGGATTGTGGATGCTGGTGACTTTGATCGTTGCAATGCAGCTTGGAGCGCTGATTGCCCACGAGCTTCAGCCCCAGAGCAGCGCCGCCGCGACTGGTTCCGACTGGTCGAACTTCTTAGACTCGTTGATCCTCCCCTGCCGTCGTTACGCTTTGCTGTCGGGCGCAATCGCATTGGCCGGTTGTGTGTATTTGTTGTTCACCAGCCTGGATGACTTCGGCTTGCCTTTCACTCCGCTGGGAGTGCTGGAAGTGGGGGCGAAATGGACCTTGCTGAGATATGACGACGTCTTCGAGCCGTGGTCCGTGCGACTGCTGGTGACCTGGTTTCACCCGGCGGCCTTGCTCGGAGGTGTCCTATTCGCTTGCAGCCACAAACGCTTTGATCGGGCGATTGCAGTTCTTACTCTTTTGCCCGCCGTCCTCTATGGAGTTTTTATTGGCGCTCGGTCCGCAATTCTTCTTGGCCTAACGTGCTGGATTGGCGGTTTCGTTGCCACGCTGTGCATTCAACATCATGGCAGGCTGGCTTTGTTCACTGCCAGGCGTCTGCTTGTGCTGCTTCTGTCGGCAGCTTGCCTGCTCGGCATGTTTGCCTCCATCAACGCGGTGAGGGACTCATCTTGGCAGCAGGATTTTGTCCCTCAGGCTGCGGAAACCCAACTCGAAAATTACATGTTTGGATCGCCCGCAGCCTTTGCGGACTGGTATGCACACTCCGAGGTCTCAGGCGCCGAATGGGGAGCGCAGACATTCGCTAATGCGTTTGACGTGCTGCATCTCAAATCGAGGATCGTCGGGAGATACACGGGGATGTCAAATGTTGTTGGAACAGAGCGCACGAATGTGTACTCACTCTTCCGTGGCCTCATCGAAGACTTCAGTGCAGGTGGAGCGGCCCTGATTGCCGCCTGCATCGGCGGAGGTGCAGGCTGGGTCTACGGCAGGACCTCGGAAAAACCGCGCGCCGCGCTCTTGTGGTTGTCTGCCTTTTATGCCGCGATGCTGTACAGCCCGCTCGTCTCGTTGTTCAGTTTCAACGGGGCGCTATTAGCCTGGCTCCTAGGCTGGCTCGTGTTCATGAGAAAACAAACAGGACCTCTCTTGCTCCCTCAGCCCTCGCTGCCTGGCCAGGAGGCCCTTCCGTGAACCACGGCTTGCGGGTGCTCATCGTCACGGTAAATACCCGGAATGCTGACTGCACTCTTCAATTCCTAGAGAGTGTGTCTCGACTCGAAGGGTTCGAGCATTGCCAGATTCTGATTGTCGACAACAATTCCGGTGCCGCGGACTTGGAGCGTATAAGACAGGCGACCTGCGGTTTCTGTAACGTCGAACTGGTGGAGGCTAAAGAGAATCTCGGCTATTTTGGCGCCGCGAAGCTCGGCCTACAACACTTCCTGGTAAACCATGCCATACCGGACTGGGTCATCATCAGCAACGACGACATTGTTTTTGAAGACACTCACTTTTTGTCGACGCTTTTCCAGAAAGATCCGATGGCGGTCGGAATGCTCGCTCCGTCAATCATTTCTGCTTTGACACAACATGATGCCAACCCCAGCATTCGTCACCGCCCCAGCCAACTCCGCATGGTGCGCTACCGCTTGTGGCTATCGAACTACTATGCCATGCGATTCAAGCAATGGTTATCTCCGTACGTCCGGCGGGCGCGTTATCGTCTCTACCAGCGGACGCCCCCTCCAGCAGAAGCCGCGCAGAGCGCGATCTATGCTCCTCATGGCGCGTTTCTCATTTTCAGCAGGCAGTTTTTTGAAGCGGGAGGGTTCATTGACACCGACTTCTTCCTCTACGCCGAGGAGTTCATAGTTGCCGAGATGTGCCGGCGCCTGGGCCTGCCTGTCATCCACGATCCCGATTTGAGGGTATGGCACGCGGAGGGCCAGACCCTCGGACGAAAACTCAGCCGCAGCACGTATCTGCACCAGAAAAATGGCTTCCGCTACCTGTGGTTTCGATACCAGAAGTCCTATCCGGAACTTCATCCACAGCGCGTCGAGAGCACCGGGGGGAACGACGCCGCGGGTGGTCCTCGCTCTCTCCGTGCCGAAGGCGGCGTTCGATGAGAGAAGTGGATTACCTTCTTTGGCTTTCCCTGGGTCTTGTGGTCTACGTCTGGGTCGGATATCCGTTGCTTGTGTTCGTGCTGGCGTCGTTCTTTTCGCGTAAGCGCAGCTGCCCTGAACACGCCGGCGATCCTTTCGTCTCCATCATCGTTCCCGTTCATAACGAAGAGCAGAAGATTGCGCTCAAACTAGGAGACTGTCTGGAACTGCTCTACCCCAATGACCGGTTAGAAATCCTGGTTGCATCGGATGGCTCAACCGATAGAACCGAGGAAATCGTGCGCGGCTTTCTTGCGCGTGACTCCCGCATCCAGTGGATCCAAAGCGATCGCCGAGTGGGAAAGAGCGGCGTACAGAATCTTGCGGTGCAGCGTGCGCGCGGAGATCTTCTTTTCTTTACCGATGCCAACACGGCCGTGCCTCCCGGGGCCCTGCGAACCCTGGTCCGCAACCTGGCTGACGAGAGGGTGGGCCTAGCCACTGCAACAGTATTTTTCGGCCATGCCAAAGACCCGGTTGAGAAGGGACAAGGATTCTACTGGCGCTACGAACTCTTCTTGCGTACGGCGGAATCCGATCTCGGCATCCTCGCGACTGGAAGCGGGCAGGCATTGCTGGTGCGGCGGGAACTCTTTCGCCCACTGCCAGATTGCTACGGCGATGATTGCATCATGCCCCTCGACGTTCGTTCACAGGGATATCGCGTCGTTCAAGACCGCGAGGCCACCGTATTCGACGCCATGCCACACAGCATAGAGGGCGAGCTTCGCGCGCGAATCCGCATGACCTCTCGAAATTGGACAGGAACATTATCACGGCCGGCTCTTCTAAATCCGCTGTCGTTCCCACTCACGGCTCTTGGATTGATCTCGCACAAGTTACTGCGTTGGCTGACTCCGTTCCTCCTGGCAATCATCCTGATGTGCAATACGCTCCTCGCCCTGGAGGGACGCCTCGTTTTACTCTGGTGGCTTCAGGTCGTCTTCTATCTCTCGGCCTTGATCGGATGGGGATTAGCGAGAAAACAACGACCCGCATGGGTATTCGGCTACTCATTTTCCTTCTGTCTCGCCAACGTCGGATTTTTGCTCGGGATGGTGAAAGCCTTCCGCAATCAGAAGATCATCGCATACTGAACTGAACACATAGATTACGTTTGCTTATGTCGATCCCTTGGACTCATTTGCCGTATTTGGCTCGCGTCTGGATGGGCAGCCAATTCTCCCAATCTTTGCTGCCGGCACGGGTAAAACCGCTGTCCGCCAGCCTCAAGCTCACGGAAAATTGTCAAGCCAAATGTGTTACCTGCAACTACTGGCAGACTCGATGGGAAGACGGCCTTAACACCGAAAAGGCCGTGGACATCATCAACGGCCTGGGAACCTTCGGCATTCGATATCTGCGCTTTACTGGGGGAGAGCCCTTACTTCGCCGCGATTTGTTTCAGATCATGCAAAGAGCGGATATGACCAAGTTCAAGCGGATCACTCTGCAGACCAACGGCCTTTTGCTGAAGAAGTTGAGCAAAGAGATTAATGATTCCCCCATCACCAAAGTCGCAGTCTCAATTGACGGCCTCGAAACGTCGAACGATGCGATTCGCGGAATAAAAGGATATTTCAAGTTAGCGATGGAGGGTATTCGGCTTCTGAAAGGCAAGCAGGTCCAGGTAGTGGCCACACTCAACGCGCGCTCCGCCGGAGAGTTGGAAGCATTGGCGGACGAGGCCACGCAGGCCGGTGCCGGTTTCGCCTTCAATATTCTGGACGACCGTTCCTATTTTCTCCGCCACACTTCCACTTCCGACTTGTGGCCGAATCTCACCGAAACCGCGAGCATCGTCCGCTTCCTCAAGGACAAACTCAAACGGCCAGCGTATGAACTCGATTACATATTCAGATATTTCAGTCGCGAGGCGCTGGACGAGCCACCATGTATCCTCGGATTCATTGAGCTCTTTGTGGTTTCCAACGGAGACGTGCTGGCAGGATGTTACGTGCTTAAACCGGTTGGCAATGTTCTGAAAGAAAATCTCCAGGAACTGGTAGGTTCTGCACGCTATCGGCAAGCATGCGTGGCCATGGTCCGCAGGGAATGTCCGGGGTGCACCTGCGGCATCCATATGTCTCTCGCTTTTAAGAACGCAGCATCACCCTTTATCACGAACCGCCGGCAGAGTTCGGACGAAGCATTGCATAGCGCCAAGTGACGCGCCTATGACCCTTCATCACGCACGGTGTATATGCGTAGCGCGATTGACCGGTCCGAAGGTCATTATCTGTATCTTCTGAAAAAGCGCCGATCATGCCCGGTTCGAAAATCACTAAAAGTGAGGAGGTCATCCCATCCGACGCGATAAGCTACTGCCGTTTTCTCCTCCGTTAATCGGAGAAGAAGAAATCAGCGAAGTCATCGACACGTTGCGCTCCGATTGGATTACCACCGGCCCGAAGGTGAAGCGCTTCGAAGAAGACTTCGCTCATTTCGTGCACGCTCCCGATGCGCTCGCTTTAAGTTCATGCACCGCTGCAATGCATCTATCGCTCTTGGCTCTCGGAATCGGCCGCGGAGATGCCGTGATTACCACTCCGCTGACTTTCTGCTCAGGAGTTCACGTCATCGAGCATGTGGGGGCCACACCCGTCTTTGTCGACGTCGAACCTGTGACCTTGAATCTTGATCCGGATCGCATTCGTCTGCAAATCGAGAGAACTCAAGAAGTTCTCGGCTTGAGAGTCAAAGCCATCATGCCTGTGCATCTGTACGGCCATCCTTGCGACCGCGACGCCATTCTGAAAATTGCGGCGGAATACCATTTAGCCGTAATCGAGGATGCGGCTCACTCATTGCCCGCTGCTTATAAGGGCCGTCCAATCGGATCGCTTTCCGCGACCGAGAATGTCCCGGTGCTGACCTGTTTCTCGTTCTATGCCACCAAGAACCTGACGACCGCGGAGGGGGGGATGCTCACCGGCGATCATGGATTGCTGGAAGAAGCCCGGCGCTGGAGTTTGCATGGCATGAACCGCGATGCCTGGAACCGATATGGGGCAAATGGTTCATGGTTCTACGACGTGGACTGCCCGGGATACAAATACAACATGACCGATATTCAAGCGGCTCTTGGGCTCATCCAATTGAGAAAACTATCCCAGTTCCATGCCAGGCGGAAAGAAATTGTTCACAAATATCAGGCTGCCTTTCGGGCCCACGAAGAGTTGGAAGTGCCCATCGAGCGCGGTGACGCTCAACATGCGTGGCATATATACGCATTGCGGCTCAATCTGGATCGTCTTCGCATCACTCGTGACCAATTCATAAAGGAAATGCAGAGTCGCAACATTGGCTGCTCGGTGCATTTCATACCGGTTCACCTGCTTCGTTACTATCGCGAACGATACCACTTCATGCCGGACGATTTTCCCATCGCAATGCGCGAGTACGAGCGTCTGATTTCCTTACCGCTATCCGCTCGCATGTGCGATCAGGACGTTGAAGACGTGATCGATGCGGTAACCAGCATCGTTGAAACGCACGGTTCTGCGAGGCCGGTCGATGTCCTCAGTGCCTAAAAGAGCGGGATCGGTCGTGGAGCGCCATCCTGTGCTTGCAAGCTCAGGCTCATTTCACCGCGTGTTCGATTCTCTTTGTGCAGTCGTCGGACTCGTCTGCCTCTCGCCGCTGTTAATTTTGATCGCGGTTGCCATCAAACTGGACGACGGTGGGCCTGTATTTTTTTCTCAGGATCGGATCGGCAGGGGGTTTCGGCCATTTCGGCTCTGGAAATTTCGCAGCATGGTGGCGAACGCCGACCAGGGTGTTTTGCTGACGGCGCCTGCGGATTCACGCATTACGCGCATCGGACAGTTCCTGCGGCGGTACAAACTCGATGAACTCCCCCAATTGTTCAACGTACTCGCCGGCGACATGCAGTTGGTGGGGGCCCGGCCTGAGGTCGAACGCTACGTGCAAATGTTTCGCCTCCAATATGCCGTCATCCTGCAGGACCGCCCGGGGATAACTGATCCCGCAAGCCTCGCCTATCGGCGCGAAGATCAGATTCTTTCCGCCGATGGAATCGAGCAGCAATACGTACGAGAGATCCTTCCCGCCAAGCTCCAGCTATCGCTCGATTACCAACGTCGGCGAAGTTTCCTCTCTGACCTCGGAATCCTGGTACGAACTGCTGTCGGACTGTTGGAGTAATCAAGCCCATCGATTTTTACTTTCTATCTGAACTGATCCTTACATCCGAATGAAGATTATCAGCCTCGCTCGGACGCTGTTGCGGAAGAATTCGTGGTTTGTCGGTGCGTTTCAAGCCGCGCTGATTTTTGTGTCCCTTATCCTGGCGTGGTTCTTGAAGTTCGACTTCGCTTTGCCGGAACGGCGAATGCTCTTTGCATCGGCACTTCTGCTTATTCTGATTCGAATGTTCATGATTGCGCGTTTCGGTTTGTTGCACGGGTGGTGGCGGTACACCGGCCTGAGCGACGCGCTGGATGTAGTGAAATGCGTAGTCGTTGGTTCCTTGCTGTTCATTCTGGCCACGCAATACCTGACGAAACTCTCTGCATTTCCGCGGGCCATCTACGTCCTGGAACCACTGCTGACGGCGGGCATTCTTATCGGAGTGCGGATATTCTCCCGTGTACTGGCCGAATCGGTCAGGCAGGACCTGGCCGCCGCCAAGAAGGTAATACTCATTGGAGCAGGCATCGGAGCACAGGCCGTTGTTCGCGAGATTGGCCGCCCCGGCAGTGAATACGCCCCCATAGGATATGTGGACGATGATCGCTCCAAGGTGGGCCTTAAAATCGAGGATATTCCTGTTCTCGGGACTGTCGGTGAACTTCCCGAACTGGCGCGCAACTATCCGGTGGACGAAGTATTGATTGCAGTGCCCTCCGCCTCCTCCAAACAAATGCAACGGTTCGTCGAGGTGTGCGAACGCGCAGCGCTGAAGTTTCGAACCGTACCGGCGCTAAGGGACGTCATTGCGCAACGAGTGAGTATTAGCGATTTCCGCAACGTCGACGTGGAAGATCTGCTGGGCAGGGACGCGGTAGAGGTCGATCTGGACTCGATGCGAAGCGCCATCTATCAACGCTCGGTTCTGGTCACCGGAGCTGCAGGATCCATCGGCTCGGAACTCTGCCGCCAGATTCTCGAACATGAACCGGCCATCATGGTATGCGTTGATCAGAGCGAAACTGGAATGTTTTATCTGGAGCGCGAACTATCGCAGCGCTGCGCATCAACTTCGATGCGCTGCCATGTCGCAGACTGTGGCGACCGCAAACAGTTGCAGCAGCTTTTCCAGGTCAGCCGGCCGGACACGATTTTTCACGCAGCGGCATATAAGCACGTCCCGCTGATGGAAGAGAATGTTTCGGCAGCCTTGCAGAATAATATTTTCGGTCTAATGAGCCTGCTCGAAATGGCAAGTGAGTCTCAATGTCACGGTTTCGTGCTCGTCTCTTCCGATAAAGCGGTAAATCCCTGTAATGTGATGGGAGCAACGAAGCGGATTGGAGAGCTCATCATCGCTCACCGGCCGACCAACGGCATGCGATGCTTATCGGTGCGATTTGGCAACGTTTTAGGGTCGAATGGAAGTGTCATTCCGTTGCTCCAGCGCCAACTACGGAATAACGAAGCACTCACCATCACTCACCCGGAGATCAAGCGCTTCTTCATGACTATCCGCGAAGCCGTGTCGCTTGTGTTACAGGCGTCGGCGATCGGTGAAAAGGGTGACACCTTCGTTCTGGACATGGGACAGCCTTTGCTGGTCCTTGATTTGGCCAAAACCTTGATCAAACTCTCGGGCCGAAACGAAAGCCAGGTGCCCATTCAATTTACCGGCCTGCGCCAGGGAGAAAAGCTGGTAGAAGAACTCTTCTACGAGAATGAAGGGGTCGACGAAACATCGTTTCCCAAGATCAAGCGAGCGCGTGGTCCCGTCCAAGACTGGGAAAACCTCTCGCGACAGTTGGACGAGCTTGAAGCTGCCTTGTTCGTCGAGCACCCAGACGATATCCGCGCAAGAATCAAAGAGATTGTGCCTGAATACTCTTACGTTTCGACCAACCGATCCTTGGATAAAAACGACGCTCTCTGGTCGGCACCCGTCCGGCGCAGCGTCGCCTGACGGCCCTCCCGCCGCCCTGCAGACCCACGCGTGTCGCGCTAATAATGTTGTACGAAACAAAAACAGCCCCGCATTCTGCGGGGCTGTTTTATTTTCAGTCGTTAACATCACTTCCCGGTTCCATTCAGGGCAATGTACTGTGGGCTGTTGTTGGCACTGTCAAAGATACCGTAACTCCCCGGTTGCGGGCCCGTCGACTGTGGAGAGAAGGCGAACGAGATCGTGCATTTGCTTTTTGCCGGAACGCTGGTGCCGCAGGTATTTACAACGGGATACTCAAATGAAGCTGCGCCCGTTAAGGAGTAGCCTTGGATGCTCAGCGCCGTGGGCAGGTTGTTGGTAATTGTTACAACCTTCGGGGCGCTAGTGGTTCCCACCGTTTGAGGAGCAAAAGTCAGGGAAGTGGGCGTATACGCCACCTGAACTTCGCCGGAGCCCGTCAGAGAAACGGTCTGCGGGCTGTTGCTGGCGGCATCGGTCACGTTCAACGTCGCCGTGCGTGAGCTCGTTGCCGATGGCGTGAACGTTACCGAGATCATGCATTTGCCGTTTGCCGCAACACTGCCGCCGCAACTACTGGTCGGGGCAAAGTCGCCCGGGTCTGCGCCTGTGACGCTAAGGCTGATGCTCAGCGGCGTCGGCTGGTTGTTGGTAAGCGTCACGACCTTCGCGGCGCTCGTGGTTCCCACCGGCTGAAGGGGAAAAGTCACGGCGGTGGGTGTCCACGTCACCGGCACTTCGCCGATGCCAGTCAGAGAAACGGTCTGCGGACTATTGTTCGCGCCGTCGCTTACGGTCAGTGTCGCCGTGCGCGTGCCCGCGGCCTGTGGAGTAAACTTCACCGAGATCGTGCATTTACCTTTCGCTGCCACGCTGCTGCCGCAGGTGCTGGTCGGGGCGAAATCGCCCGAGTTCGCACCCGTGAGGTTGATGGTGAAACTCAGTAGCGTGGGCAGGTTGTTGGTAAGGGTTAAGATCTTCGCGGCGCTGGTTGTGTCGATCCCTTGTTTTGCAAAGGTCGTTGAAGGAGGAGTCAATGTCACCTGGACCACACCCGTTCCCGATAGCGGGACCGTCTGCGGGCTATTGCCGGCGTTGTCCTCAAAAGTAAGTGTCCCGGTAACCGCGCCCAGCGCCTGTGGTTCGAACGTGATCTTGACCGTGCATTTCGCTTTCGGGGCCAGAGGGGCTCCGCAAGTCGTGGATAATATATCGAAATCAACGGTCGTGCTGATGCTGGTGAAAAAGAGTGCCGCCGTCCCGGTATTGGTTATCGTCACCGTCTTAGCCGCACTCACCACCTCGACGGCCTGATTGCCGAAGTTCAGCACCGCAGGCGCCAGCGTCAGCGTCATCGTAGGCGCCGACGAGTACTGCAGTTGGATGTTGACGCCGCTACCCGTGCCTACGGCGAAGTCCATCAGGCCGTCTCGATTGAAGTCGGCAGCCAGCAGGCCGACCGGCGACCCGCTCGTCGATAACACGGTCGAAGGCTGGAATGTGCCATCCCCGACTCCCGCGAGAATCGTCACTTGAAATGAATCCAGATCGCTTACGGCTACGTCGAGCTTGCCATCGCCATTGAAGTCACCGGCGACGATCGTGTAGGGGAACGAGCCGGCGGGATAGTCCACGTGGGGTTGGAAGGTGCCATCTCCATTGCCCAACAGAATCGAGACTAATCCCGGCCTTCCGCAAGGCGTTGAAGTGCCGCAACTGTCCGCGACTGCCAGATCGAGCTTGCCGTCGCCGTTGAAGTCTGCAGCGACAACCGACAAGGGCGCGAGGCTCGTGTCGTAGTCCACCTTCGGCTGGAACGTTCCGTTGCCGTTGCCCAGAAATACAGAAACTGTATCCCCTGCGAAGCTGCCGAAATTGGCGACCGCCATATCCAGAATGCCGTCGCCGTTGAAGTCGCCTACCGTCATCTGTCCTGGACCGGCATTGGTTGCAACGGTCGCAGGCGGCTGGAAAAAGCCATCTCCATTGAATGTCGCATCTCCATTGCCAAGAAAAATAGAGATGGTACCAGCAGTCTGATTTACACAGGCTAAGTCCAGTTTGCCGTCTCCGTTAAAATCTCCCACCGCAAGATCCCACGGACCAAGTTCGGCGACGCTGATGATTGGGTCAACGTGAAATGTGCCATCCCCATTGCCCTGCAGCACATAGATACCGGTGTCACTGTCTCCGACGGCGATGTCGAGCTTGCCGTCACCATCGAAGTCGCCCGCGACCAGAGTCGACGGGCCGGCGCCGACTCGGTAGGGCACCGGAGACTGAAATGTTCCATCGCCGTTGCCCAGCATGACCAGAATTTGATTGTTGGTTCCGTCGGCCACCGCCAGATCCATGATGCCGTCACCATTAAAGTCTCCCGCTACGTTTCTTTGCGGGGACGAACCGGCGGTTAAAGTTGACGAATTGAAGGTGGGCGTCAAGACCGGACTGGTGATTGAAAAGAACTGCGTGTTCGACGTACCACCACCGGGGGGCGGGTTCACGACCGTCACCAACGCCGTACCCGCCGCGGCGACGTCCGAAGCGTTGATGGTCGCGGTGAGCCTTTCGCTATTCTGGAAGGAAGTCGAACGCGAACTGCCGTTCCAGTTCACCACGGCTCCTTGCACAAAACCGGTGCCTTCAACAGTTAACGTGAATCCCGCACTGCCGGGTGCGCTGCTATCTGGAAAAAGCGCCTGGTGGATGTGGGGCACGGGGTTTATCGCGGCAGGAGTACGCAGAAAACCGATGTATCCGGGGTTTCCGGGCATGAAGGCCCTACCCACGATTTGACCGAAATCGTTGATATGGTACGCGAACGTGTAATCGGTAATCCCGGGGTAGTCGAAGTTGGTGAAGGTACCCCCGTTGTCCAGGAATGCGTGCGGCCTTGCAAGTGAATCGTAAAAGTAGCCCACAATTTGTCCCGGAACATTTACTCCCTGCAAAAACGTCACGGCCTCGCCAGGGACGTCAATGGTGGTGTAGCTTATTGCATTGTAAGAAAATCCGTGCAGGTTGTTAACACTATCAGTGTAGTCACCCACAGTCTGAAAAGCGTCACTGATAGCTTCGGGGTTGGTTGTCAGGGAGCCCGGGTAGTCGATGATGATGAAACCCCCGTTGAGGTCGATAAGTCCGCCTGGTGTGGCAATCAATTCAACGTTGTTGATGTCAAGACCGGCGCTGCTCAGCGCGGTAAACACCCCTCCTTTGAGCAAAAACCCCACGTTGTTGTCGTGATAGCCAACGATGTCGCCGGCATTATTAATGCCCCAGGGAACCGTATCGATGGACCCGGGATAGTCGAGCGAAGTATACGTGCCGGCGCTGAATAGAAAACCGTGAGTGTTGCCACCCGAATCTGTCCACGTGCCCACAATCTGCCCGAAGGCGTTGATCCCGTGGGCTTCGGTTGCAACCGACCCCGGATAAATGATGGGCACATAAGTCTGCGCTTTCAGCCGCGCCGTGAAAGCGAGCAGCAAAGTCAGCATAATCGCTGCGGTTCCAGCCCACCTGATTTTCATCGGGAATGATTTGACCATGTTTGACAGGAACGATGTTCGTGGCATGACATCTCCTTAAGGCGCGAAATTCTGATTTAGGAAGGCACTCGATCATCCGTGGTCCGGGCTGGAGCAACGTCCGGAGAACCTGGAGTTCGCCCTACTACCTGTTAAAACGGAGGAATGGAAACAACTGGCTCACGCGAAAGCGCAGACGGATGAAGTAATTAGCGGCCTCAAGGCGTTTTTCGCGGTTGCAACCAGTTTGGCCCGGCTGTACCATCAGGGCCGAGCCCTTCCCCTGGCCCGTAAGCTGTGGCCATCGCCCGATTTCGCCTTCCCCCAAGGTTTGACTTGATTACAGTTCAGGGCTACGCTCTGTAGCCAAAGGGCGCGCTGCTTGGTTGCTTGGGGGATTCTGTGGGGGAAACACCTTCTCGGGACGGGGTCACTGAATTACTGTCTCGCTGGAATGACGGAGATGTGGCCGCCAGGGACGCCCTGATTCCCCTGGTCTACGACGAACTGCGCCGCGTGGCAAAGAAAAACCTCGCCGGCCAGCGCAGCGATCATACTTTGCAGGCAACCGCCCTCGTCCATGAGGCCTACCTGCGTCTGGTGAACCGCAAGGCTGCCAATTGGCAAGGACGCACTCATTTCTTCGCGCTGGCGGCGCAGATGATGAGGCAAATCCTCGTGGATCATGCCCGCATGCACAATGCCGAGAAACGAGGAGGCGGCGCGCTCACCCTGGTGCTGGAGGACGACGTAGCGGGCAAGCCCGAAATGAACCTCGACCTGATTGGGCTGGACCGCGCCATGAAGCAACTGGCCTCCCTGGACGCGCGGCAATCGCAAATCGTCGAACTCCGTTTCTTCGGTGGACTCTCGATTGAAGAAGCTGCCCGTGTGGTTGACATCTCTCCGGCAACCGCGAAAAGGGAGTGGGCTACGGCGCGGGTGTGGCTGCATCACGCCATGGAAACCGGTGTGGCAGAATGACGCCGGAAAGATGGCAGCACGTGAAGCAAGTGCTGGCGACTGTTTTGGAGCTTCCCCCTGCGGAGCGTTTACCCTACCTCGACCATAGCTATGCTACCGATGCATCCCTGCGAAATGACCTCGAGCCCTTGCTGGCGTCAGAACAGCGACTTAAAGACCAGTTTCTCGACCAAGCCAATCTAGCCGCGGCCGCCGCTACTCTGGTTTCTCCCTTGATTTCTCCTGACGAAAACTTCTGGGTGGGGCGCCGCGTCGGCCCCTACCAGGTCGTCGAGCAAATCGGGGTAGGCGGAATGGGCGAAGTGTATCGAGCCTTCCGGGCCGATGACCAGTACAAAAAAGTAGTTGCGCTCAAGTTTGTGCGCGCCGGGCAGTATTCCAGCGAAGTGTTCTCGCGATTCAAGAATGAACGGCAGATTCTGGCCGGCCTCGATCATCCTAATCTGGCAAAGCTTCTCGATGGCGGCACCAGCGACGAGGGCATGCCTTATTTCGTAATGGAGTTGATTGAGGGTCGACCGATCACCGAGTACTGCGACGAGCGCGGACTCTCAACTCGCGAACGCTTGAATTTGTTTCTGCAAGTCTGTGCAGGTGTGCACTATGCGCACCAGCGGCTCATTATTCATCGCGACATTAAGCCAGGAAATATCATGGTCACCGCCGATGGCATCCCCAAGCTGCTCGATTTCGGGATCGCCAAGATTGTTGAATCCGGGCAGGATGCGGACACGCCCGCGACCTTGACGGGTTTCAGGGTTCTGACGCCACGCTATGCCAGTCCCGAACAGATTCAAGGCGAGGCCATGACGATTGCCACTGATGTGTACTCGCTGGGTGTGGTTCTGTACGAGTTGCTTACGGGGCGAAGTCCTTACGGGTTGGTGAACGGGTCCACCCAGGAATTTGCTCGCGAAGTTTGCCAGAAGGAGCCACAAAAGCCGAGCTCCGCGATACTTCGTTCGCAGGGGGTTGGCGAGGGTAACGCCGAAAATCGACCTGGTGCGCGTGCCAAAGTTTCATCGGAAAAACTACGCAAGCGGCTCCGTGGCGACATTGACAACATTGTCCTCATGGCTCTGCGGAAAGAACCCTCGCGCCGCTACGCATCGGCCAACGATCTGGGGGAGGACATCCGGCGGCATCTGGAGAGCGTTCCAGTGCACGCACGCAACGATAGCGCCTGGTATCGGACAACGAAATTCGTGGCCCGGCATAAAGCCGCGGTGGCAGCTTCCGTCTTAATGGTGATCGCACTGATGACAGGCCTAGTCGTTACCTTGCATGAAGCGCGCGTCGCCCGCATGGAGCGCGCTCGGGCCGAGCGCCGCTTTAACGACGTCCGAAAGCTGGCGAACTCGCTCATGTTCGAAGTGCACGATTCCATCCGCGACCTCCCCGGAACGCTGCCCGCAAGAAAGCTGCTGGTAAATCGTGCCCTGGAATACTTAGACAGTCTGTCGCAGGAAGCCAGCGGCGACACCGATCTGCAGCGCGAATTGGCCGCGGCTTATGACCGGGTCGGAGATCTTCTCGGTTACTCAGGCGCGGCCAATCTCGGGGATTACGCCGGGGCTCTGAAAAGTTACGAGAAGGCGCTAGCCATACGGGAAGCATCTGCCACCGCTCATCCTGCCGATCGCCAGATGCAAGGCGCTCTGCTCAATGACTATTTCCGTCTAAGTTTCGCGCTCCAGGGCACCGGAGATTACGCGCGCGCGTTGACCCACCTACAAAAGGGAATCGTACTGGCGCAACGGATCGTGGAAACCCATTCTGAGCCCGAATTCAAAGATTTTCTGGCGGGATTCTATTGGCAAGCGGGCAATGTTTCCACGCAAACCGGGGACTTTGCCCATGCCGTGGAGAACTACCGGAAGGGTGCTTCCATTCGAGAAACGATCGCCACAGATGGGAATGCGAATTCCCTCGTCCGCACACATCTGGCGGGGGATTACGTTTGCTTGGGCAGGGCGTTAGGGACGACCGGTGACCTGGTCCACGCCGTCGATGCCGCGCAAAAAGGCACTGAAATTCTGGAGCAACTGGCTCGATCCGATCTGAACAACGCGACTCTGCAGGAATATCTGGGGGAGGCGTACGCCGTGGTTGCGGCGATCTCTATGAGGCGGGGTGATCTTGAGCAGATGTTGGACTACTACACCAGGGCCCGGCAGGTTTTTTCCAAGCTGAGCAAGGCTGATCCCACCAATGCCATGGCCCGGGACAATAGTCTGCTCATGCAGCTCGGCATCGCAGACGCGCTGCTAGGACAAGGTAAGGCCACCCAGTCCATAGTGCAGATTCGCAACGCGGTTTCTGAGTTCGATAAAATCGACCACAAGAATCGCTATCAAATCGCCGGCCAGGCGGCGGCATATGCGGCGCTGGGCAGGGCATTGTTCAGTCTGGCTGGGCAGAGCGGCCCGCCCCGCAAGGTGGCGCTGCTGCGCGAGTCCCACTCCTGGTACGAGAGAAGTCTTTCCGTATTGCGGCAGGCACCCGGCCAAGCCTCAGGAGATCCGCTCGGTGGTGATACCACCGAGGAATCCGTCGAACAGGGCCTGAGCAAGTGCGAGGTAGCACTGGCAAAGCTGACTGTGCACTGAAACATCAGACCTCAGCCTCCGCCTCCCGCATCGTCGACATGGAACGGCCTTCTTAAGGCGTAACCGTGAATACCGTCGGGTTGGAAGCCGTGCCGCCCGGAGTTGTCACGACCAGTTTCCCGGTCTTGGCGCCCGCGGGCACGCGAATGGTCACTTGCAGGTCCGAATTCACGGTGAAGCTCGTTACTTGCACTCCGCCGAGGGTGATTTTCTGGGATTGAATTAAGCCGGTACCCGTGAGCACTACCGAGGTACCGACAGCGCCGCTGGTTGGAGTAATGGTCTTCAGCACCGGAGTGACCTTGAATATCTTGCCGCTCACCAAATCTCCCGAGGCTGTGTTTACGCGGACGAATCCAGTTTCGCCCGATGGAACCGTGGCGGTGAGATAACTATCAGAGACCACATGGAAGCTGGCCTGAGTGCCGTTGAATTCGACGCTGCTCGTGCCGGTAAAGCCCTGGCCAAGAATTCCTACCGACTTTCCCACCGGCCCCAAAGTGGAGGGCATCAGGATGAACGGAGGAAGGCCAGCCTCAAGACTATAGATGCCGCCGTCGCCCTTTACGCCCCCCCGCTTGTTGAGGCCGAAGATTGTGCCGTTGGTGTGCTGCATGGGTGTGGAATAAGCGCCATCTGTCAGAGCCTCTATGAAGCTGGAGAGCGGGGTATAAGCGCCGCCGGTGGTCATCTGGAAGATTACGCCGTCGCCGTTGTTGCCGCCCCATATCGTGGGGCCGTACAGGTTTCCATCGCTCCCCGCCACCAGGCCGGCAAAAGACTGGTAGCCATTAAGGGTGTGAACGTTGTCGAAGTTCACCAGTACCGTCAAAGCTCCCGCTGTCGTGATCTTGTAGATGACGCCGGCGTTCGTGCTGCCTCCGGCGGTCGTCGTGCCGTAAAGGTAGCCGTCCGCCCCCTGCACCACTCCGCCAGTCGGGTACGAGCCGTGCGGACCGTCAAAGCTATAAAGCGTTGTGACCTTGTTGCCGGCGATCTTGTAGACGGTGCCGGCGGAGTACGTGCCTGCGAATTCCGTCACACCGTAGAAATTGCCGTCGTTGGCCTGGAGCAACGCCCCATACGTCGTGGTGGGAATCTTGTTGATGATCGTGAACTTCCCCGCGGCCGTCATTTTGAAGGCAACTCCAGGGTACGATGTGCCGTAGAAAAGTCCGTTCGACGCCAGCGTCAGCGGCGCGACCGGATAACCGCCGTCCGCATTTCCCGTGAAGCTGTAGAGGACGGTCAATACTCCTGCCGGCGTGATCTTGAAGATATTGCCATAGCTGTTGGCGCCGCCCAGCTGGGTAGTTCCGTAGAAATTACCGTCGACGCCCAACACCAACCCGCCGTTCGGAGTGCTTCCGTGCGTGGTATCGAACTGATAAAGGATGGTTTGGTTACCCGACGGCGTCAATTTGAAAACGATGCCTACGTTGTTCAGCCCGCCAGTCGGAGTTGTGCCGTAGAGGTTGCCATCCCGACCCTGAGCCATCATCGCCGGATACTGCGGACAGCACCCGTTGCTTCCAACAAAAGCGACGAGGTTCTGGTACGTTTGAGCCCCTGCGGCGGCCGTGCAAATCAAGAACATACAGAGAAAGAGTCCAAAGTGTTTGCGAACTGACTCACGGCAAGGAAATTTATCTTTCCTTAGTCTGCCCTGCCTCACCGCGCAAGTTTGTTGGGTGGTGGCTGTCATCATAGTCCTGGTTTGATCTGCGAGATTCCTCATGGTTCCTCCCCCGGAAGCTTCCGAAAGATCTCGACAGCAAGTTCAGTCAGTGTCGAAGATCTGCCTTACTCTATAAAACGCAAAAGCCAGAAAAAGTGGCTCACGTTGAAGGGGATGTAACCGCAAGAGGATCAGAGCTAGTCACTCCGTCCGCGGACCAGTTTCATCAACATTTCTGGAGGCTGAAAATGGTGCATTCTATAGGTGGCTGGTGGGACTCCACCGAAACGCGCGAGGCTTACTTATCCCGTTCGTCCCGAGCAAGGGCGGCTGAAGCCAGATCTTATTGGCCACCTCCGGGTTCTGCTTTTCAGAGGTGCGCAGAAGGCTGATGGCATTGGTACTGGAAGAGGTTTTGCGCGCCAGCATCGCTTGAACGTGGCCCCGGAGCCCCGGGCAAGCTGGTCGGACGAGCTACCCGAGATCTGATCCAGTGCGTGACTACACGTATAGGGGCGCCTGCAATTGGAAACCGCCATGCAACGTGTGCACCGCTGTGAGAGTTTAGGAATTGGAGCGAGGGCGCAGCATCACTGCGCGCCCTCGCCAAGGTTCGGGTTTTAGTTGACGGTGACCGTGACAGGTACGCTGTGGCTTAATGTGCCTGATGTGCCCGTGACTGTTAAGTTCGTCTGAGATGTGACAGTTGTCGGTTTGCCGCTACTGCTCCCGCATCCGAGAGTGAATAGCGAACTGAGAAGCAGTAGGCCTAATATGCTCATTCCCATAAGATGGTTACGGGTAAAGGGCTTCCTTCTGCGAGTGGTAAGCACAGTTCCAAACAATCCCAGACCGGGCAACAGCGCTGCCAGGTAGGGATAGCCTCCAGTTGGAGGTGTAGAGGCCGCAGAGAGCGTTAGAGTCGAGGATGCGGCGCTCGATCCCGGAGAGATCGTGGAAGGACTCAGAGAGCAGGTCAAACCTGTGGGCGCCGAACACGTAAGTGCAATCTGACTGTTGAATCCGCCAACCGCACTGGCGCTGATCATCAGGGTCGTCGAACTGCCCGCCATAACGGTCGCACTCGAGGCAGAAATATTCAGAGAAAAGTTCGGCCCGCTGACCGCGGCTGCAGGGATAACGCCCGCGAAGACAGCGGTTGCGCTGCCACCTGCCGGAAAGTTGGGTTGGCCGGCGCTTCCTCCGGCGGTGATATAAAGAGTGCCAAGAGTCCCCGGATTATTATTGGCACCTCCCCCGCCGCCGACCACCATATCCCACAAGCCTGGATTTACCAGCACGTTGCCCGAGGAGTTGGTCAGCTGACCGAGAAACTTTCCGGTCATGTCGAATGCGCTGATAGTGCCATCGCCGAAGTTTCCCACCAGGATGTCACCCGCGAACGTGCCGAAGCTGGACGGAGCTGCCACAACTCCCCAAGGCGCATTGAGCTTGTTGCTGGCGCTCGCAGCAACGAAGGTGCTTACGAAGTTACCGTTCGTGTCGAATATATCCACCTGTCCGGAACCAGCGCCAGGCTTGGCATCATGTTTTGGAGCATCCTGCATCGCGTACGCTACATACACCTGGTTACCGATGACGTGGATGCCGTGGGGAGCAAATCCCGCGGGGAGGTTTGGATCAGTGAACGATCCGCTCAACGAAGTAAGGTTGTAGTTCGAATCGTAAACGTCGACTTTGCCACTATTGAAGTTCGCTGCCAATAGGTTGGTGCCAAGCAAGGCCAGACCTTTGTAGACTGCTCCGCTGGCGGAGTTGTCTTTGCCGACAATCGCAGTATTGCTGGAACCGTTCCAGTAAACAATGAGGCCGTCCTCAGTATCAAAAATGAACGATCCGCCCGCGAAGTAGGAACCGCTCGCATTGGCTATTGTTCCCGTCGGGCAGCCTGGGCTGCAGTTGCCGTTCGGATTGTGTGATGCCCCCGGTATCGTCACCACCAGCCCAGCGTCTTTGTTGCCATTTTGGTCATAGAGTGTGGAGACACCGCTGTTATTGTCGGAAATCCAGAAATCTTCCCCGGGCAGAACGGAAATCCCCCAGGGGTTCAACAGTTGAGGATCTGTGGTATTGGCTACGCCGGCAGTATTGGAGACCAGGTTGGTCTGTGAATAGCCGGCCAGCTGGGCAAACAATCCCGAGGGAATCGCTAACGTCATCAGCAGTCCGATGAACGAGATGGCTTTTTTCATTGTGTTCTCCATAAACCTTGCATATGAATTTGTACGGCTCTAACTCTGAACATTAGTTCGCTGTTGCACACGCAGCTGGACAGAGAATCGAGTATCAGATTGGTTGTTCGTGACTCTCGAACTCTCTGTCGCAACCGCGAGCGCGCGACATCTTCACGCCGAGTTACTGGCCGCCTGAGGCGGACGAAGTGCTCGGGCTTGGAGAGTTCGCCTTGCCAAGCATGACCATCTCCCGCGAGGCCGGCATCGTATAGACTCCGTCCAGAGTTTTGATTGCGCTCAAGAAGTGCTTGCCCCCAACATACTCGAAGCGTAGCGTCGGTTGGTTGTCGGTGGCTGCATTCTCATCGAACGTCACTGGAAGGAGAAACGCTCCGGGCTTGTCATAACTACGAATCGCCAACTCCCGAATTGAGCCATGACTAACCCGGCCTATCCTGTATTCGCCCGCGGGCAGCGTCGCCCCTCCAGCCACGAATTCGAAGGGAACACTCACGACGACCGCATCGGCATCTTGAGCGTGTGCTCTTACTCCAACTCCGAATAAGCCCATCAAAATAAGTACGGCAGTAAAGTACATCTTGTTCATAATGTCTCCTTGTGGAACGAGTATGACCCTTTCGTTATGGATAACTGCATGCGTGAAGTGTTTATTCCGCAGAGCTCACAGTGCTCGCTTCAGTCATCGACATATTTGCAAGTGTCAGTGGGTTAGACGCGTCCAGGGCTGTTGAGATACAGCCTCGATGTCATTTGATTGTCACTTGTTTGTTGGCAGGACGTGACTTGACGCAGGAACCGCCAGTTGTGGCGAGCGATACGGCATGGCAGTGCGATAGGTATTGCGCATCGTTCTCGCAAGGTTGAAGGATTTACCATCACCCACCTGCCTCAATTCAACGCGCACTTGGAATGGGCCATGCCGCTTCTCCACTCTCAGTCTGCGCCCTGTGAAAATGAGCTTCAGGATGGATAACGAACTTCTTGGCCTTCATTCCGCCTAACGGCGCAATCGTCGAGCGGCAAGACAAATTGATTCCAGTTCAATGGAATATTTAGGTGGAAAGCGAGATTTCAACGGCAACTAGGATTATGCGGGGCGTTCAAGAGAGACGCTCGTCATGACTGCGGTGTCAGTCGGATCACTCGCCTAGCCTGCCCTCTCAGTTTTCCAAAACAATTTGTCATTTTGAAGGGAATAGATTCGGGATTGCGAAGTTCTCATGATGTGGCCCCGTCAGGAGAGCGTATCTCCGACTTGACTCGTTCGAAGAACTGGCAAATGATTGGCATTCGCTTAAGGCGTTTGCTCTTCAACTTCGACGGCGTCCACGCTCGCGTAGTTGACGTCGGGGACGAAAGAGACGATTAACTTTCCTTGAGCATTGGGACGAAGGCCATAATAGGTCTTGATCAACGCACGTCCCGAGCCTGCTGCTTCCGCAATATCCAGATTTCGCGTGAGTGCAACGCCATTGCAAAAGACATCGAAGATGCGCCTGCCCACCCCGCTCGTCTTCGAGAGGGATCCCCAGTACTTCTCGGAAAAATACAGAGTCAACGTATAACTACCCTTATCCACAGGGAGGGCGTAGTTGAAATTGCCATACCGTTCCCCGCTGTAGAGGCCCGGCTCCGAAGTCCCGCGAATCGCAACCTGATCTGAGGCGAGCTGGCCGCTGCTGTAGTAGGTATCTGGCATCCACAGATTCCCTGCCGCATCCACGAAAAAGCTGTTCTGAGCCACCATGCGAATCGGGCGCAACCGATGGGGCAGGCCGGGGACAATCTCGATCGCGTTAATAATCGGCAGGCCCAGCGAGCCAGAAAAGTCGACGTGAAGATAGCCGTCATTGCTGGGAGAGACGTCGCGGAAGACGCGTACATCCGCTGTATTTGCCCCGGCATCGGAGACAATGTCGAATTGCTGCAAAAGTGGTTTCCCATTGAGCTGAACGTCGAACACGCGGCTATTCTCTCCCCCGCCGAGCGAACTGGCGGGGCTATAGGTAGTTTCCGCAAAGTGAAGCCGCAATTCGTAAGTGCCCGGAGCCAGAGGTATCTTGTACGAAAAGACTCCCGTTCTGCCGGTGAGATACAACTCAGAATTGCGAGTGCGGGCAATATGCTGGTTGGGGAGTTCGGTGACAAAGCCGCCAGTGAAATATCGATCGCCGGTCCATACATTCCCTTCCGCGTCTTTGAAAATCGCGCGGGAGTATCCGCATCGAATGCGAATCTCAGGCCCTGTCGCGAGAGAAACTGTGGAAGATGACGCTTGCGGCGCGTCGCTGGCGGCGGCATGATGGCTGCGATAGAACCGCCACATCGTCAGAGTCCCAGCGATGATCGCTAAGAATGCACCAATGGCCAGAAATCCGGGGCGGTGAAATGCGCGCTGGTACACCTCCGTTGGCGGACCATCTTGCAGATGAATGCGATCTTTTGCACTTGCTCTTTCCGGAGCGTAGGAAGGCGCTTCCGTCTGGAGCTCGCCGTCCGAATTGTTCGAGGCCGCCCTCGGACCTGAATTGTGGAATGAGTCCTGCAATCGCGGTCCTGGAGTCCGATCAATAAACTCGGGACGATAATGTCCGGTTGCCACCACAATCTCTATGGACTGATTCGCGCCTTCGCCTTCGTAGAATTCCCGCAGCTTCTTTCGCAGCCGAAAAGCTTCTACACGAACGATGGAATCCGTGGCCTGGTCGAAGGATTGAGACCTGCCGAAGACGTCCGTCGCGATGGAATATTCCTTGATGGCGCCGGGGTCGCCATCAAAGTGTCTTTCGCAAATGTATTTGAGCAGGTTGGCTAATTGAGGCTTGTTCTCGAAGGTACGAGAGGTCAGCACTGCGTAAAGCGCTGCTCGCTCCCTGGCCCTGCGGCCCGGATCCACGTGGTCCGGATGAGGAATCGTTCCCCGAGTCGTCATACCCCAAACATCCCCACTGTTTCACTGTCGCCGATTCAGTCTGGTCTTGAAGTCTGACTCGTCGATTGATGTGCGATTCCAACCCCGGGCGTCCTGGCCCGAAGTGCACACCCAAAATATATACCTCCCAGAACACCGTGTAACGTTCCGGATTTAACCGTTACGAAAACCGGAAGGTAACTAAGGATAACGTTTCGCCCTCGGTGTCGATCGCCTAAAGTCTGCGGGTAGAAACTGAGGAGCCCCAGCCATGAGAAAAGCTTATTTCATCCGTTACGCAATATTTGCCACGCTATTGTGCGGCCTCGCGAACACGGCATCTGCGGCCGAAGGGCCTTATGGAGGAACTCCAGCGCCCGTCCCGGGCACGGTTCAAGCCGAAAACTACGACACCGGCGGCCAGGGAGTCGCCTATAACGTCACCTCAGTCAATGGGACCGGGAACAGCTACCGCTCCGATGGCGTTGACTTGGAGGCTACCACCGACACCGGCGGGGGCTACGATCTCGGTTGGACAGCCGGCGGACAGTGGTTTCGGTATACCGTCAGCGTGGCTGCGGCGGGCACCTACACGGTTACTTTCCGCGTGGCGGCAATCAACGCTGTGACCGACGCATTCCATATTTCGAATTCATCGGGAACCAACCTCAGCGGCTCGGTCAATGTTCCCGCGACCGGCGCATGGCAAACCTGGACGAACGTGACCGCCGCCGTGACTCTGCCCGCGGGTCAGCAGACTTTGACGATCAACCAGGATAACGCAGGCTGGAACCTTAATTATTCCACTTTCACGTCTACTTCCGGCGGTGAAGGGCCCTACGGCGGAACTCCTGCCGCGATCCCCGGCACAGTGCAAGCCGAGAATTATGACACTGGCGGCCAAGGGGCTGGCTACGATGTTAGTTCAGTCAACGGCTCGGCAAACAGTTACCGCTCCGACGGCGTTGATCTGGAAGTGACCACCGACACCGGCGGAGGCTATGACCTCGGCTGGACCGCCAGCGGCCAATGGTTCCGTTACACCGTCAACGCTGCCACCGCTGGAGCCTACACAGTTACATTCCGCGTGGCCGCAATCAACGCGGTTACCGATGCTTTCCATATTTCCAACTCCTCGGGAAGCAACCTCAGCGGCTCGGTCAATGTCCCGGCGACCGGCGGTTGGCAAAACTGGACCAGTGTCACGGCCACCGTCACACTCCCGGCAGGAGTGCAAACGCTGACCGTCAACCAGGACACCGCCGGATGGAACATCAACTACTTGGCCTTCGCGTCGGGTGGCGGCGGGACTGGCGCGTGCAGCGGAGTTTCTAACATTACAGTCGGATCAACCACGTACACTCCGCAATGGTGCCAGGAATTCAATGGCGCTGCGGGCTCTCCAGACACCACGGTATGGAATTTCGACCTCGGAAACAACGGCGGCTGGGGCAACGGCGAGGTGGAAGTTTACTGCGGACCTCCGGGATATTCCGGCAATCCATCCCAGTGTCCTACGACGTTCAGCACTTCGACCGCTCCTGTTTATATCGATGGCAGTGGACACCTCGTAATCCAGCCTAGAAATGTTGGTGGAACCTGGATATCGGGCCGCATGAATACAGAAAGCAAACAAAACTTCACGTACGGCATTCTCGTGGCCAGTATCCAGCTCCCGAACACCACAAACCAAGGCCTCTGGCCCGCCTTTTGGACCTTGGGCAGCAACATCACAACGGTCCCCTGGCCTACTTGCGGCGAAGCCGACATCATGGAGAACTGGTCCCCTCAGGTCGACGGGGGCGCAGGTCCGGCAGGGAACAACTCCACGATTCACACGGCTAAGACTGGAGGCGACGGGATCGGAGAACGGTATACCTTCCCCAGCGGAGAAGCTGCGGACACTGCCTTCCATACCTATGGGATAGTTTGGACGCAGAACGAGATGCAGTTCTATGTGGATAACGCATCGTCACCCTTCTTTACGGTTACACCCAGCAGCCTGCCTTCAGGAGATACCTGGCCATTTAATCAGGATATTTTCACCATCTTGAATGTGGCGGTCGGGGGCACATTGGGTGGATCGACCAGCGGCTTGTCCAATCCTGGGCCCATGATGGTGGACTACGTTCGTTGGTATACGCCTCAATAGATGCGTCACTCTCGCAACGCGATGAGGCCAAGGCAATCGTCTAGAACCGCTACGAATGTCTTGGCCTCAGTCCAGATCGCAATTCCCGGTGGAAGTCCCGCAACAACAGCCTGAGCACGGAATCTCTGAAGATCCGATTCTCCTTGCTGGCTTGCTTGCAGGAACCCCTATCGAGAATAAGATAGGTTGCATCGCCCTCGATCAGCATGCACTCGGCGTTCCCGCCCTGTAACTCAATTCCGGCTTCGCGAGCGCTACTGTTTCGACCGGGAACGACCTGCAAAGTCGTGAAATAAAGTTTTGGCATCCTTGACAATAAAAGTTGTCAATGCTAGCCTCTCCTCGTGCTCGATATCCAAGTCATCGATGATCCGGCAGCGGCGACGGTGGCTTTGGAGCCCATGCGGAGTCGACTTCTCTCCGAGCTAGTCGCGCCCGCCTCGGCGGCGACATTGGCCACGCGGGTTGGCCTGGCTCGGCAGAAAGTCAACTACCACCTGCACGCGCTGGAGGCGCACGGGTTGGTGCGGCTGGCCGAGGAACGCAAGTGGGGCGGGCTGACGGAACGCCTACTCGTGGCGACGGCCGCTTCCTATGTCGTTTCGCCCAGCGCCCTGGGCCCGGTTGCTGCGGATCCGAATCGCGAAATCGATCGGCTGTCCGCGAGCTATCTGATTGCCGTGGGCGCACGGGTTGTCCGCGAGGTGAACGATCTGGTTCATCGCGCGAATGAGACCGGCAAACGCCTGGCGACCATGGCGGTGGATACAGAGGTTCGCTTCCGGTCGGCGACCGACCGGGCCGCTTTCAGCAACGAACTCACCGAGGCCATCGCTAAACTGGTTTCGAAGTACCACGATGCATCCGCCCCTGGCGGCCGCGCGCATCGCCTGGTGGTCGTGGCCCACCCTCTGCCGCAGAAGTCCGAACCAAAGTCGCATCCCAAGTCCGATCCCAAGGAGACATCATGAGCGTGAAGAAAGAAGCCTCCGGACGCCGTTCCGTTCAGGTCGAAGTCGAAGTCCCCGGCACACCGGAGGAAGTCTGGCAGGCTATCGCCACCGGGCCGGGTATTTCGTCATGGTTCGTGCCGGCTGAGTTCGAGCAGCGCGACGGGAAACCTGTTGCGGTGAAGTTGAACTTCGGCCCGGGCATGGAGTCCAGTTCCGTAGTGACCGCCTGGGATCCGCCGCGGAGGTTTGCCGCCGAGTCCCCTGGCTGGATGCCGGGCTCGCCCGTCATCGCGGACGAGTGGAGCGTCGAAGCGCGTGGGGGAGGCGTCTGCGTTGTCCGCATCGTGCATAGCCTTTTCGCCGACACGGATGATTGGGACAGCCAGCTCGAAGGCACCGAATCCGGATGGCCTGCCTTCTTCCGCATTCTGCGAATCTATCTCACACACTTCCGCGGCCAACGCTCCGCGATGATGCAGTGGATGGCCCCCGCCGCCGGAACCGAAGCGGAGGCCTGGGAAGCGCTGACCGCCGCACTGGGCCTGAAAGCCGTGAGCGCCGGGCAACATTGGACAGCGCCGGCGGCCGTCCCTGCGGGCGTATCGAAGTACAGCGGCGTGGTGGAGCACGTTACCCAGAGTCCGTACGGCGCGCTGCTGCGCCTCGACAAGCCGGGGCCAGGTACCGCCGCGCTTGGCGCCGTCAACTTCGGCGGCCAGAGCATGGTCACTCTAAACTTCTACCTCTATGGCGATCAGGCGGCCGGAACCGTCGCCCGCGAGACACCACTCTGGGAGGCCTGGGTTCAAGAACATTTCCCGACGCCGTCGGAGACGAGCAAGAGTGAGAGCAAGAGCGAGAGTGATAGTAAATGATCGCGCGGTCAGGGGAGTGCAGGCTCACCGTCTTTTGCGAGAAGTGGCGCTTCTGCAATAAGAAGTCCTGTCATCCTGAGCGAAATTCGTCGCGCGCGAAGCGCGCGACGAACGCAGTCGAAGGACCCCTATGACGCCGGCAGCACCCAAATGCGTACAGGCATTCTCACTGCTTCGATTTTGAACCCGATCTTTGGATCTGACCGGGAAGGGCAACGGCTTCAGCCCTGCCGAAGAGCTCGCGACCACAACCCGCCTTCAGCCGCTGAGGGCATGTCTGTCCCCAGTTTTTTCCATGATCCTGGTCATTCTTCCCCTCATCCTTCCCCTCGTGGCCACCCTCATCGCGGGATATGCTTTCGCCGCCGCTGCTCGCTCTGCTTTATGATTTCGCTCAAATCCGCAACCGGCCGTATCTCGACCGGTCCAAGTCCATACTTAAAGCCTGGTAGCTGTGAGACCAGTTGAACCGCATGATTGAGGTCTCGCGCCTCAAGGATTTGAATGCCGCCAAGTTGCTCCTTGGTTTCCGCATAGGGACCATCCGTCGTCGCGACTTTGCCGTTTTTCCAGTACAGGGTCAACGCGGTCTCCGGAGGCTGAAGAGCTAGTTCGGTGACAAGATGTCCGTTGGCGCGCAGGTGGTCGTTGTACTCAAAGCATTCGTCGAACGTTGCGTGCCGCTCGTGATCGGTCATCGCTTCAAATTTTCCTGGCTCGAGATAGCCCAAACAGATGTATTTCATCGGTGCCTCCTTGCTGCTGCTCTCTTAACAACTTTGTCATCCTGAGCGCAGCCGCTTTTCAGGCGCAGCGAAGAGCCTGCCCTGAGCGAAGCCCAAGGGATCTCCCGCTCGTCCGGCCTAATGCGCAAGCCAAGCTGCACCACTGCCCCGTTTCCTATGACTCAGCGCCGCAGCTCATCGTTCGTTATCAGATAGTCGTTCGGGAGGCCGAAAATCGACAGCCCTACTCCATATCCAAACTTCGGCAAGGCAGTGAAACGTCACCGGCGGCAGTGGTATTTAGAATAAAGGAGGAGGTTCGATCATGATCGCGCGACATTGGAAGGGCTGGACAAAACCGGACGATGCAGACGCATACGAGAAGCTCTTAAAAGGAAAAGTATTACCTGACTTGCGGAAAGATGTGGACTACCAAGGCGGCTATGTCTTACGACGCAACGCTGCAAATGAGACCGAATTTGTGGTCGTCAATTTCTTCACATCGCTTCAAGCTGTTCGAAGGTTCGCCGGCGATAACTACGAGATTGCGGTCTTTGAACCAGAGGCTGAGTTACTTTTGTCACGCAAAGAACCCACCGCCGCACACTACGAAGTACGTGTTAGCGCCATGGAGAAATGATAGAGAAAGGATGGGTCTTAGCGGTCAGCGTCGGCCTATTGACAGGAGATTGAATGGTGACCAAACCTCAACTACCGGGCCAAAGTTTCTTCCACGGGACGAAAGTGGACCTGAAACCGGGCGATCTCATTAGTCCAGGCTACAACTCTAACTACGGTCAGCGGAAGAAGGCGGCTTACATTTATTTCACCGGCACTTTGAATGCAGCTGTCTGGGGATCCGAGCTCGCCCTGGGTGAGGGGCCCGGAAGAATCTACGTCGTAGAGGCGACTGGCCCTCTTGAAGACGACCCCAATCTGACCGACAAGAAATACCCAGGGAACCCTACGCTTTCCTACCGCTCTAAAAGCCCGCTTCGCGTTATCGGTGAGGTCACAAATTGGCACAGCCACTCCCCCGATGAACTCAAGGCTATGAAGGACGGCATCGAGCGAGCGAAACAGCTGGGAATTGAGGCAATCGAAGACTAAGGAGTTGATGAACACGGAGGAAAAACTGGGTACCGAAGAAAAACTGAGGGCAGTCCAGATTTTCCTGTCCTCCTCGGTTTTCCTGTCGTGCCAGCGCTCTCACTTCCTCGTCGGCATAAGGGCCCGGCCGTCCGCCAGCAGCACGGCTTTCGTAGATTTTTCTGTCACTGTTTCAAGTAACGAAGCCCAACACATCCTGATTTAAAAGTCTTTGACTCAACAAGTTTTAGTTGGCATTTCTTCGGCAGGTTGACACCATCGAACAACCGCCTCCCTTCGCCAGCAATGATTGGCTGAACGACAAAACGATATTCGTCAATCAGGCCAAGCTCCGTCAGTTGTGAAGGAATATCCACACCGCCGACCAAAATATTCTTGCCTGGTTCCTGTTTCAATTTAACTATTTCGTCGCGAAGGTTGGTGCGAACAATTCTCGTATTTTTATCTTCAGCGCTGGCCAACGATCGTGAAAAAACGATCTTCGGGATGGAGTCAAAAGCTCGGGCAAATTCGACGTCCGCTTTTGTCGAAGAAGGATCTCTTGCGACATCAGGCCAATAAGGAACCATCAATTGATAGGTTTTACGCCCAAAGACGAGCAGGTCAAAATCTCGCATCAGGTTCGTAAAATATTCATGTGCTTCTTCATCGGCAATTTGTTTGGTGTGGTCGCAGCACCCATCCAGGGTAATGTTGATTGCGTAGACTACATTTCTCATTGGATTGTCCTTTCGGATTTACCAGTATGTACCAGCGGGTATGCGCCCCTTTGCGCAGTCCGGCTTAGCGGCCTTCGGTTCCGTCCGACCAGCGCTGCACAGGAATCACGAACTGCGTCAGGTGCTCCACGGGGTCGCTCATACCAACGACGGGGGAACCCGGCAGATTCGCTCCCCAAATTCCGGGGTCGGTGTCCGAATAGAAAAACATGAGGTGCGGAGGCCAGTGGGGGCTGCTGTCGCCGCCGTAGCCTTGCTTCGACAGCATGTAGCACATCGCCCCGGGTTCCATCGCTGGTGATTCTTTCTTGGCGATGGCAGCTTTGATGGATTCGGTCATCTGAGCTGGCGTACGCCCCGCCAGTCCCCACTCGGTCTCTTTGGTGAGGCGCAGAAGGTAAGAACGTGCGGCTGCCGCATTCACACACATTGGGACGCGCACCTTCGGATTCCAAAAGTCAGCATCCGCCGCGGATGTCCATCCCCGTCCCACGATACACACGAAACCGTTCGTGCCTTTGACCGCTGTCTCGAAACCGTGGCGCCCAAGAACCAGCACCTCTGCATCGTGTGAAATGGAGTCCGGCGCTGCACTGCGCGCCAGGGCGATTTCCGCGGCTTGATCGGTCATGAGGTATTGGTCGATTGGAGCCATCTTAGAATATGGTGTGGTGGGATGTGGTGTGGTGGCGTCCTGTGCCATCGCGCGGTTTGACGTACCGAGGTACAGCGTTCCGAGCGCCACAAGCAGTGCGAATCCTTTCATCGCGATTGCGCTAACCCTGTTTTTCCGCATTGTTTTCCTCCTGTGAGTGGGCCTGCCTTCACGGTATGGTCGAACGACCGGGAACGAATTCGACAAACCGTCCACGAAAATTTCCTTAATCAACTTTGCCAGTGGCGAATGCTTTGCGCAGCGCAGACTTCCAGCTCGCGCTGAATTGTTGCGAGGCTTCGGCGTCGGGCACGAGGAGATCGAATCCATGGAAGGCGCCACGCACGACCAGGAGTTCGGTGGCGACTCCGGCATGGACGAGCCGGCGCGCGTACTCCATGTCTTCTTCGACGAACAGGTCGATAGAACCGACACCGATCCAGGCAGGCGGCAGGCCGGCGACGCTGGCTACCCGCGCGGGGACGGCAGCTACCGGCACCTTGGACGAGCCCGCTGGAACATCGAGCAGCGAGCTCCAGGCAAGACGATTGGCACTCGCGGTCCACAAAAAGTTGCCAATGGCGGGCGGCGCCGGGTGGGAGCTGCCGGTTCGGTCGTCCAGCTGAGGGTAGATGAGCAACTGGAAGATGATAGGAACTTCGTTTCGGTTGCGCGCGTGAATCGCAAGGCTCGCTGCGTGGCCGCCGCCCGCGCTCTCACCGCCCACGGCAATTCTGGAGCGATCAATGCCGAGCTCCGCCGCATGGGCGTGAACCCATTTCAGCGCAGCGTAATTGTCCTCAAGCGCGCCCGGATAGCGCGTCTCCGGAGCCAGCCGGTAGTCAACCGAGACGACGACGCAGTGGCAATCCGTCGCGATCCCCTGGATCTGGGGCATCAACATGGGATTGGTCATCATGAAGCCGCCGCCATGCATGTGAAGCAACAACGGCTTACCCTTCTCCGACGGCGCAGGGTCGACGATCCACAAACGAACCTGGGGTGCTCCGGGCGGCCCGGGGATGCGCCGCTCCACGGGCTGCGGCGCGGGAGCAGGCAACGGGGGCATGCCGGGCGATTGCCGGAACTGGCGGACCATCTCCGCTGTGAGGTCGTAGGCGGGGAACTGCTTCAGCGCAGGAAGAAGTTCCGGATCGACAAGCGAATATGGATCTGCAATCGCCGGCGAAGTTTCTGAGCGTGAACCTTGCTCAGCCTTCGCCAGCGTAGCCGCAGGTGCGAGTCTAGTAGCCAGATTAAAACCGGCCAGACCAAAGCCGGCCAGACCAAAGCTGGCGGTGCGGATAGCGAAGTCGCGACGAGTGAGTTGACTGCTCATTGGAGTAGAAGGCGACTACTGGCGCATCTCAGCGGCCACGTCGTCGCCGAACTTTTTTTGGATCTCCTTTTGGGTCTCGGGATCGAAGTCGGTCATGTCAAACATGCGGCGAACTTCGACCATTTCGTTATCCTTTCCGGGGATGCGCGAAGCCCATTCGAGCGCCTCTTCGCGCGACTTCACCTGGATGATCCAGTAGCCGCCGACCACTTCCTTGGCTTCGGTAAACGGACCGTCGGTAACTTTCGATTTTCCGTTTTTGAAGGTGACGCGCGCGCTCATCGTCGCGGGCGGGGTCAGCCCGTCGAGCGCGACCAGCACGCCGGCTTTCCCTAGTTCCTCGTTGTACTTCCCCATTGCCTCCATGTCTTTGAAGTCGGGTACCGTGCCGGCTTTTGCGGTTGCGTAGTGTTTCGGATACATGATCATCATGAAACGCATGGTGTTCTCCTTGTGTAATGTGTAATGAGTAATGAGTATTGAGTATTGAGTGTCGTGCGGACACCGTATCCGGGCCGCTGCTTCTAATAAGAGCCTGGACCGTGCTGGGCAGTGAAAATTGCGAGTTGCCAGCCGCCCAGTGCGCGCTGCGGCTCCACTTACTAGTCGAACGGGGTGGCGGAGAATCGACACCCGATTTGCAAATTTTTCGCCGGGTCAGACTATTTCGTTGCTTCCTCCGGAGCCGGGAAGAAAAGAAGCTCGCGCACCTCGCCGGCCACATCGCAGGCGATGGCACCCCTCTTCGCCCATGCCAGCGCCTCGTTCATGTCGGCGCATTCCAGTATCCAAAATCCGCCCATGTGCTCCTTGGTCTCGGTGTACGGCCCGTCGGTGACGAGCACCTTGCCGTCGCGCTGGGTCCGCAGCGTCTTCGCGCTGCCAGGCGCGGAAATGCCGCAGGCGAACTTCCTTACGCCAGCAGCAATCATTTCGCGGTTGAGCGCGTGGATCTCCTCCATCATCGCTTCGGTGACGGTGGACGGGTCGAAGTTGTCGGGCATGTAGTTAGCAACCAGATACTGTGGCATGATTTCTCCTTGTGCTGTAACGGTCGTAATTAGTCTTTCGGATTCTGTAGTCTTCGGGCGGGCGGGCCGGTCGCCCTGCCTTCACCCTATAGTCGAACGGCAGGATGGAATTCGACAAATCGTCCAGGAAAATTTTTCTTCAGCGAGATGGACCGGGTGCCCCGCCCTTGTCGCGTCTTGTGCGACAGGGCGGGGGCTTTGACGTTCCTATCCCCGGAAACGAACGCAAAAACTTCGCCACCCTCGCCACGGGGCACCCCGAAAGCTGATTAGACCAACGAAAAACTGGGCTAGCCCAGCACCCTTCGCCTTCGCTCTAAGAGGTTCTTTGGATGGAGGGTGTTTATATCAGCATCTTGGTGTGTTGGTGGCGGGCCGGATGGTTGGGGTCGGTGAATTCGAGCAGTTCGATGGGCGCGCCGTTTTCGACGATGAACGCGACCCGGACGCCGTCGGATGGGCTGTTGGGAGGAATCAGGATTTCGCGGCCAGCCAGCTCGGAGGCGAGATCAGCCACTTCAAACGCGACGTGCGGAACTTGCCGGACGAGATCAGGGACCGCCGCGTCCGCTTCGAAACGCATCCACTCCACGCCAAATTCGCTTTTCTCGTGGCTAACGATAAAGAGTTTCAGGTGTTTCAAGTGAGTCTCGCCAAGCTTCGCTTCAGTAGTAGGAATTCCGATGTGATGGTACCGGCGCATCGCCTTTCGCTCTCCGGGGAATTGGAAGAAATTCTACGCTGGCGTGACCACGTTTGAAACACGGATTGGTTCGGATCAACGGCCGGACTTGGTGGGAGAAGAAAATTCGGCGGAGCGCTGGCTGAGGGTTGGTAGGGTGTCGGCGAAAACCCCACTTCTGGCAAAGAAGGCGAGAAATGGGGCACCCGGCAGGAAACTACCTGCTTGGGCAAGGATACGCTTTTCCAAAAGCATCCATCAGCAGCCACGATGTAGGCTGGTGAGCCTTCTCTGGGTTGTCGCGAATGTACTTCAGCACAACCCGGATTAGTTGACCGTTCTCAACTTCCTCTGGACGACAAAACGGTTTACGAACTTTCTTACCCGCCTGATCTTCCACAAAACCCGCCCCGAATTCTACTCCACTCACGAATCCTGAGACGTAGCCGATGCAGGCCATCACGTGGCCATAATTTGAGTTGGTCACATCATCCCTATCTATCGCAGAGCAGAGACGCGCGAAAGCATTCCCTGATGTGTCCGGAGTTTCAATGGTCTGTGAAGAGCCGGACAGCGGGACGCATAGGGCCATCAAAATCAGCCAGATTGATTTCATGCGCGCATTATACGTGGCAGGTCTTCAGGAGTAATGATGCAATTTAAGACTTTGCTGGCGCTTGTAGACGTGGCGGCTCAGTGGGAAAATGGAAATATTGAGGTGCGGCCATGCCAGAAGGGATTTGTCCACTTTGCCTCGACCCGAAGGAGAAGAGGCTCTACAAGAGCCACTACATGCCTGCGGCTCTCTATCCGAAAGGAAGAAAGCTCGAGTATGCGACCCGAGTCAGCACCGGGACCCTGCAGAATGAAAATCAGATCAAGAATCCACTTTTCTGTTTTGATTGCGAACAACGTTTCGACAAGAACGGTGAGTCCGAGGTAATGCGTTGGATAAATCCGAAGGGTAAGCGATCTCTCCTCAGTGAGAGGTTGGAGGTGGCTCTGCCACGCGATCCTCATCCAACGCTGTCACGATATTCTGGCGATGATCTTGGCATGGACATGGACAAATTCGCGTACTTCGCAATCAGCATGGTATGGCGCGGGGCTGTTCACGATTGGGTAATGTTTGACGGAACTATTCGACCTCGCACACAACTCGGCGCCTTCTTGGAACCCATGCGGCTTTACCTCATCGGGGAGGCTCCGATGCCACCTGACACCTCCGTGATCGTGATTGTGACCAATGATGATCAATCGCGCAAAGTGTGGACTATGCCTTCACTGCATATCGAAGCGGATTGCCTCAATTTCAGATTTCTCGCTTATGGCATGTTTTTCAGAGTAATGATGGGTCGCCACATGTGGGACTATTTTCGACACCAAAGCTGCGTTTCTCCTAGAAAATGCCTCTTCTACGGGAGCGCAAAGCACAGAATGCCAGAGATCATGCAAATATTTGAAGACGCGCCGCCCCGGACCCTGCCTTTAGAGGGTGACGGCGCTAATGCGACATAGAGATTTCATGCGGAGGGTGGCCCAAATCTTGCAAAGAACGCGAGAAATGGGACACCCGGCCGGAATCGCCCACGACTTCTTCTGACGAGTCCTCCTTACTTCAGCTGCTGAAGCCGCTCTTGCAGGAATTGCCGCTCCGGTTCCTGTTGGGTCAGGTTCAGGGGCAGCGCTTTTCATGAGACGCACGAGCCTCACCGTCCTGCCGCGCCTGTCCGCGGGAGTCGATCCCCTATCTCTCCCCCGTCCGCTTCTTACCCTCCATCATGACTCTTCTCAATATCTGGTTGATTCGCGTCTGGTAACCCGGACCTTTGGACTTGAACCAGTCGACCACCTCGGTATCCACGCGCAACGAGATCCTCCGCTTGCGTGGACGGTTCCAGCGTGACTCTACGCTTCCCTTCTCCTCTGCCAGCAACAACAGGTCGTCCTCAACCGATGCCTGCAGCTCGATAACTTTCCCAGCCCGCGACCGCGCCTTCCGCCGCTTTGTTTTCTTGGCCTTAGCTGTCATGACACAATCGTACACCCGTTACCGTCATGACGATAAGTTCCTGCAGGAACATCGCGCCGGCAGAGTCGACTACTGTTACCTCAACTCCGCGAGCCGCTTCGTGAGGAATTGCCGCTCTGGTTCCTGTTGGGTCAGGGCCAGCGCCTTCTCATAAGCAGCCCGAGCCTCAGCTGTCCTGCCGAGCCTGCGGTACATATCTGCACGGGCGGAATGCGCCAGATAATAATTTGCCAAGTCGCCTTGTTTTCCTGAACAATGTTCCAACACCGCGTCGATCTCCGCCAGGCCGGCCTCTGGACCATCGCGCATGGCGATGGCCACGGCACGATTGAGCTGTACCACTGGCGAAGGCTGAATTTGTACCAGTTGGTCGTAGAGCGCAACAATCTGCCGCCAGTCGGTGGCAGCGACCGATTCCGCCTCCGCATGAACGGCCGCAATCGCAGCCTGCAGGGTGTAGGAGCCGAAGCGGCGGGACTTCTGCTGGTAATTCAGTGCTTTCTCCAGCAATGCCACTCCCTCCGCGATCTGCTCCTTGTTCCAGAGCGAGCGGTCTTGATTCTCCAGCAGAATCAGCTGTCCGGTCGGAGAGGTTCTCGCGGCGCGGCGGGATTCCTGCAGCAACATCAGGGCAAGCAGCCCCGTTACTTCTGCCCACATGACTTCGGTCTCTGGCTGGAGTTCGAGCAGCAACCGGCCCAGTCGAATCGCCTCGCTGGTAAGCTCGGCTCGCGTTACGTTCGCTCCCGCCGCGGCAGAGTAGCCCTCGTTAAAGACGAGATAGATGACCTGCAGCACCGCGCCCAGTCGCTCCGGCAATTCCTGCGCGGTCGGCACCTCGTAGGGAATCCGTTCCTCTCGAATCTTTGCCTTGGCGCGCACGATGCGCTGCGCCAGCGTACGCGGAGTGGTGAGGAAGGCCTTGGCGATCTCCTCGGTGGTCAGCCCGCACACCTCACGCAAGGTGAGCGCAATGCGCGCCTCCGGCGCTAGAAGTGGATGACAGCAGATAAAAATCAGGCGCAGCCGGTCGTCTTCGAGGGACGCATCCTCGTTTTCATTGGAGCTTGCCACCGAACTCCCTTGCGCTTCGAGATGGTGCGCGAGCTCGTCTTGCGATGCATCAAATCTTGCCCGTCGACGCAGAGTATCGATGGCTTTGAATCGGGCCGTCGAAATCAGCCATGGTCGCGGGTTGCCGGGCACTCCACTCTTCGGCCACAGGCTCAGGGCGGCCGCAAAGGCTTCGTGCATTGCCTCCTCGGCAAGATCAAAATCACCGAGCAAGCGGATCAGAGTGGCCAGGATTCGTCCCGAATCCACGCGATAAAGGGAGTCGAGCGATTCGCGTATCTGCTCGGGGGAAGGCTGGGAGACGACTCGCTCGGACATGACTTCCTCGGACATGACGATGACCTTAGCAAACCTCCCACCACGAATCAATTTTGGCAAACGCGCAAACGGTTGATCGATGCCGCGGAGCGATACAAAGTGCCCAGGTCGGGGAGTTGCGCCGCCGTCTTCATCGCTCCACTTCGCGGTATGTGCCGCTGGGCCAAGCGATTCCGCATGGGGTAAGTTCTGGGGTGCGCCTTCAAGAAATTTGACTCGGACGTATCCTGGCGTCGCCGGCAGCCGTAATAGCTGCAGTAAGAACAAATTGAACAAACCTGGAGGACAATATGAACATCGAAAACAAAACAATTCTGATCACAGGCGCCAACCGTGGCATCGGCCGGGCACTTGTAGAAGAAGCACTCAGACGAGGCGTGCGACGAGTGTATGCGGGGACTCGTGGCCCATTACAACACTCTGACAGTCGCGTAACGCCCTTAACCCTCGACGTGACCAACGCTGCGCAGATCGAGCGGGCCGTTGCGCAGGTTGACAGTCTCGACGTCCTCATCAGCAACGCAGGTATCGCCATTTACGACGATCTGAGCAAGCCCGAGGTGATCGAACAGCATCTGGCAGTCAACCTGTTCGGATCTCTCAATGTAACGCGAGCCTTCTTGCCGCTGTTGAAACGATCGAAGGGCGCCATCGTCAACAACATTTCAATGGTGGCGCTTGCGGCCCTGCCGATCATACCCGGCTATTCCATTTCGAAAGCCGCCATGCTCAGCATGACTCAATCTCTCAGGGCGCTCCTGGCCGGCCAAGGCGTGACAGTGCATGCCATTTTGACCGGACCTGTCGACACCGATATGACCCGAAGCGTCGATTTCCCGAAGGCCTCGCCCGAGTCCGTCGCGGTGGCCATCTTCAATGGCGTGGAAAAAGGCGAAGAGGAGATTTTCCCCGATCCAATGTCCCAATCCATCGCCGAGGGCTGGCGCAACGGCATAGCCAAGGCTCTCGAACGCCAATCCGCGGCTTTCGTTCCGGAGAACGTCGCGAGTGCTGCGTAGTAGCGATAGGTTAACGAGCGGATGACCCGTAACTGATGCGGCGGCGTAGAAAGGTTTAAGAATGACTTGATGGCAAACGCGGCGCGCTTACTTTCATCCAAGACTTCCATGTTCTAGTAAATTCAGGAGAAGTTATGGAGGTAAACAATGTGTCCATTCTGTTTCGCAACCGTGGGACTGGTCGTCGCCGGAACGGTCTCGACCGGGGGTCTGACGGCCCTGGCGGTCAACGTGTTTCGCGAGAAGAACCAAAAAGCAGAAACCACTTGCAACGCACAGGAAAGGAGCAACGAAAATGTCAACCCGCGCAGTCGATAACCCGAAAGTGCATATCGCGATGAAGACACCCCCAATCGTGTCGCAGCAGGAGTGGGAGGCTGCTCGGCAGCAGCTTCTTGCGAAAGAAAAGGCCTTGACCCGCTCCCGTGATGCGCTGGCTGCCGAGCGTCGACGGATGCCGTGGACGCTGGTAGAGAAGAAGTACGAATTCGACGGGCCCAACGGCAAAGTTAACCTGCTCGATCTATTCGAGGGCCGCAGGCAGTTAATCGTCTATCGCGCCTTCTTCGAGCCCGGAGTGTTCGGTTGGCCCGACCACGCCTGCCGCGGCTGCTCGTTGGGCGCCGATCAGGTCGCGCACCTGGCGCATCTGAACGCCCGTGACACTACCCTAGCCTGGGCCTCACGCGCGCCGCAGGCAGACATCACGCGCTTGAAGGCGCGGATGAGCTGGGAGATGCCGTGGTACACCATGACCGACAGCTTCGACAAGGACTTCGGCGTCGATGAATGGCACGGCCACAACATATTCTTCCGCGACGGTGACAAGGTGTTCCGCACATATTTCATCAACAGCCGCGGCGACGAGGCGATGGGGAGCACATGGAGCTACCTCGACATCACACCACTCGGCCGTCAGGAGACTTGGGAGGACTCGCCCGAGGGTTACCCGCAGACCGCGCCGTACAAGTGGTGGAACTGGCACGACAACTACGACGCCGAGCCCACGCCTCACCCGAAGTGGGTCGATATCCTGACCGACCCTCAAGGAGCTGCCATCCGCAGGCGCGAGGAAGAGGCGAAAGCAAGCTGAACCAGCGATTGTCTGGCCGCCTGGACCTGGCCCCGCTGCATACGTAAGTGGAGAGAATGATGACAGACGTCATGCGAGATAGCCGAGAGTATGTGGATGGCTCTGGTCGGGTCGAGGCGCGCTATCTGGCTTTCCTGGAGACGGTGACCACGCTTCGGCCGAGCCTGCACCGCTACTGTGCGCGCATGACGGGTTCGATCATGGACGGCGAAGACGTCGTGCAGGAGGCCTTGATCGAAGCTTATCGGAAGCTGGACAAGTACGATGAGAACCGTCCTCTGAAGCCGTGGCTGTTTAGGATTGCTCACAATCGCTGCATCGATTTCCTGCGACGAAAGGGAGTGCGGGATGAAGCCGAGGCGGCCGTTGCCATTTCCGAAGCAGTCTCACCGTCCGAACCAGCCACGCTGGGGATCGGCAAAGCAGTGGAACACCTCGTCGCATCCTTGCCTCCGAAGGAGCGCGCATGCATTCTTCTGAAGGACGTATTTGATTACTCGCTGGAGGAGATTGCAGAACTTGTCGATTCCACCGTTGGTGGGGTGAAGGCCGCGCTCAACCGAGGCCGGATGAAATTAGCTTCGTCTCCGGTTTCATCCCCTTCAGTTCGAAGTGCGAATCCCGAGCTAGCACAAATCATGCAACTTTATGTGGATCGCTTTAATCGACGCGACTGGGACGGAGTGCGCGAATTGATCAGCGCCGACGCCCGGCTCAACGTTCTCGACAGGTTTGCAGGAAAGTTTGCCGACGCACCCTACTTCTTCAACTACGACCGCTGGCCGTGGCCCTGGAAACTCGCGCCGGGCGAGGTGGATGGGGAACCCGTGCTCATTGTTCTCCAACGCGGGGCGGACACATGGACTTCATACTCGGTCATTCGCATGAGGGTGATCGGCCAAGAAATCGAGCAAATCGTGGACTACATTCACTGCCCATGGATGATCACGGAAGCCATCGCCATCTCGCTCGTTGGAAATCGCGAGATGCGCGATTAAACCCTGATGCTCAGCCCGGCCTCCTGCGCCACACCAGTGGTGGGTGAGTTCGAGGCTGATGGTCTCGAAGCCGTCTGTCGATATCTTCCGGTTTGCCGAAAATCCACTTGCAACGAAATCCGATCTAAGCGGCTGCAGCGTCGCCTGCGAGGGCTCGAACCACCTTGGGCTGAGGACGCAACAGCAAATAGAATGCGACGACGTGCGTGATCATCAGCACGGGCACGTAGACGATCGGGATCGCATATGCCGCGCCCAACTGCCCCGCCATCGCAGGAAGGCCAACCTGAACAGCATGGTAATAGTCGACGATCAGATCCACCACCCCGACGAGATTGAAGGCGACCACGAACAGCCAAAAGAGCGGACGCATCCTTACCGTGAGAAGCGCCAGCATGGCGAGCACTCCGGTTGCGAGGTCCCAGTAGGCGGCGAACGGGGCAAAGCTAGCAGGCAGATTTCCGACGACCCCTGGAAGAATAAAAACGAGCCCGAAGAAGCGGAAGCTATGCAGAGTAGCGATGACGCGCTGCGCTTCGACCTGATCCATTGACTTGAGCTTGGGTAGGAGGTACGCGCGGAAGCAAAGCAGCCACGCGACATAACCTAAGATGAGATGCAGATTGAAGATGATTTTCGGCGACATTTGGCCTCCTGTTAGATTGACGGCTTTCCTTTAGATGACATACATCACGGGTAATATCCACACGGCGAATCACGGTTCCGAACGCGCCTATCGTTTCGGCGTTCGAAGTTCAGCCATCGCTTTCGAGCGAGCCGCGGTGGCAAAGTTCACTTATTGGCCGGGCTATCTCGCAATAGCATGCCGAGCGGCAAGAGTGGCCCAACCGGAATGAACTGGCCGTCCACGAGGTTTGCCTTCGAGAGAGGCAGGCTTTCGATGAGGGCGCGAGCCTCCTCCACGTCGTTGCAGTTCATTATGAAGATGACGCCCCGGCCGTCTCCACGCATGTACCACTGCTGAATCTTGCCGTCGAGATACAAGGGAACGGTCGCACGAATTTCGGCGGGCATGATTTTCATGATTTGGCCGGGAATGACCCCCGGTTTTGGCGAAAGCATCGTCACCACACCGGTGATCTTGGGCTGCGGAGGTGTGGACTGGGCTTGTGCCGTGGGTGCGAGGACGATCGCGAATGCGAGAAACAGGTATGACACTTCAATCTTCATTGTTCAACTCCTTTGATTTCCCAGGGAATCATGGTTTTGCCTTGGTACCACTGGGTACCACATTCTCTTAGACGTAACTGCAACTGAAAAGTTTCATCCGTGAGCATAAAATTTTCTTCCCCTCACGCCTGGTGGTACTATACGGTACCAGGCTGGCAAGGAGAGGGTGATGGCGGCAGCATCGATGTCAAAACACCGACACAAAGGCGACGGCGAAGCCGGGGTGCGCAAACGCATCCTTAAGGCGGCCTTTGCGGCGTTCACAAGGGGCGGCTACGCACCGACCAGCATGCTCGAGATCGCTACGCGCTCGCGCGTTTCGAAGCGGGAGCTTTACCGGCTGGTTGGCAACAAGCAGGAAATGCTAATCGCCTGCATCAGCGAGCGCGCCAAGCGGCTAGACGTGCCTGCTGACCTGCCCGTGCTGCGTGATCGCGGGATCCTCGAGTGGGTGCTGGGTTCTTTCGGGGCGAACCTTCTCCGCGAGGTGAGCGATCCCACCGTGATTGCGGTATTCCGGCTGGCCATCGCCGAGGCGGTCCAGGCCCCCGAAGTGGCGCGTGCGCTCAACTCGATAGGACGCGAGACAAGGCGCGCGGCCCTGCGTAAAATCATGGCCGAGGCCCAGGCGTCCGGACTGCTGACGGGCCGTCCTGCCGAACTTGCCGAGCAGTTCTTCGGGCTGCTCTGGCGCGATTTAATGGTCAGCCTGCTGCTCGGGGTCGCCGAGCGACCGAACCCCCGCGAAATCGCGGGACGTGCCCGCAGCGCTGCGGCTGCCTTCCTGCAACTTCATCCGGTACCAAGTGCACGCCAGCTGCCTGACGGCTCCCGGCAGTAATCGTTGCAAACCGGGTGGCTGGTTTCACCCTACGATTTCAACTCGCGGATGGCATCGCCAGCGCCGCTCAGGTCGGCGAGTCGCATCTCGGAATACTTGCGCGATAAGATTACGCCGGGTGCACCAGCATGGAGGGCGGCGAGGACGGCCTCTTTCACGCTTTGCGGGGAGCACTTGCTGTTGTTGGGTTCGGTGGGGATATCGATATCAATGCCGGGCCAAATCAGAGTATGGGTGCCGGCAACGCCCTCGAGCGCGCGCCTCGTCTCGCGGAAAACATAGTCCGGGGAAAGTCCGGTGTGAGGAATCTGATCGTAGCTACCTTCTTTCAATCCCATGACGGCATAGTTGAAATCGAGAAGGCTCTGTCTTGGGAGATCGGCATACAGAGTCGATCCGGCGTTGTCTGCATACAACGCCATCCGCTCGCCGCCGCAGTTGTTGTACATAACTACTTTTATGAAATCGGAGTAGCCCGAGAGCTCGTGAAGGTCTTGCTCGGCACGGTAGATCGGATTGAAGGAATTGTTGTGCCAGATGTGCCAACCCACCGGGACCGCGGGCTTCGCTGTCTTTACTGTTTTGTAGATTGCAGCATAGGTCTCGCGAAGGCTGTCGGTCCACAACATCTCCCATGCGGCCAGTTCGGGATATCGCAATAGCAGACGCCAGAATTGAACGTAGTAGCCGTCCACGGGGCGTTTGCCGCTGCGTGAGGAGCGAACGAATTTTTCGAGGTCCAGAAAACCCTGGCGAGCGCGCTCCACGTTAATACCGCGCTCTTTCCCTTTGGTCTGACAAAACTGGCAAAAGCAAGTGACGGTGCCCGGATCGACCGGCGGCGTATCGTGCGTGGCACCCAAGCTGTCGCAAAGCGCACCCTGCCGCTCCGACCCCCACATGATTCCATCGATGTCGTAAGAACGAGCGTAGTCCTCTACCAGGCCAGTCAGGAAATTTCGGTAGTCGGGATTGTTGACGCACAGCGTGTCGGCGTTCCGCCCGTATAGATCACGCTCCTGCAGTTTCTCGATGTTCGGCAGGTCAGTGCGGAATACGTCCTCGAGCCAGCAGATGACCTTCATGCCCCGCTTCTTTGCCGCCGGGAGAACTTCGGCCAAGATGTCGAGGGTGCCGTGGTCGGGCGCGCGTGTATCTTTGAGAACAGTATTCTTGTAGTACCGAGGATGAGGAGTAGCGAAATTCCCGCCGTGAAAGTTGAGATCGTACTCCTGCTTGCCATGGTCGGGCAGCGGCTGGCCCGGAATCTGTCTTCCGGCAATGCCGCGACCGTAGGTAAAGACCGCAAGGAACAGCGTATTCACGCTTGCACGTTCCTGAAGCACGTCGAGGACTTTCTCGGTACCTTCATCGACAAACGAAACCGCTCCGACCTGGATGCCGATCATTTTCTGAGAGACTGCGGCATCGCCGGGGACAGGCATGGCCAAGGCGGCGCCGGTTCCGGCGGCGAGCTTCAGGAATTCGCGGCGATTCACGTCCAATTTCAGCATGGACCACTCCTACTGTCTTTGGTAGCAGCCGATGTCAATCTTCTCGGATCTGACACGGGTCGAGCCTTCAAGGTCCATATCTCCCACGGGCACTCCGTCAGTCGTGCCTGCACCGATCGCGGGAGAATCTGATTGCAGGTGAAAGTTGTTCGCGGCAACATCGACAAAATGAGGATCGAGAAAGCGCGAATGACGGTCATTCCCCGTGGACTCAACGTATTTGTCGAATCCTGTCACCGTGGCGGAAGCGCCTGTCCATGTGCTTGCCTCCGCTCCCGAGACACAGTAATAAAGGTTGTGATCAACCACGGCTGGCGGGCGGGCATGGTCAGCTTGTGACCGGTTCAGCGTGATCAGGCAGCGGCGCCCTGCATAAACGATGTTGTTCTCAAAAATATTGTCCGACATGTTCCACTGCATCTGGAACTCTCCTGAACCGGTCGCCGACGTATCGTTTTCGTAGAGTGTGTTGTTCACCACGTTCGAGTGCTCGGTGTGCCCTCGCTCAGGCGCATAACCTCCTATGGAAACACCCGCGGTATGGCAGTGATAGATGAGGTTGTTTCGAGCCGTAATGTAACTCGTGGCGCGATCTTTATGCTCACTGGCCAACTCGATTCCGAAGTCCACATTGTGGATGACGTTCTGCTCGATCAGGATCCTGGTGCCGCCATCGACGTAAATGCCATCTGAATTTTCCTCGTTGCCGTATGCCGGATTGCCCCGCGATGTAATGTTGTAAACCAAATTTCCGCTGACGATCCCGTCGCGAGCCTGATCAACGGCGGGATCGGGCGCCGTGCGCTCGAACCCGATGACGTCGATTCCGATGTTGTTGTTGTCGTGGACAACATTGTGAGTGATGCGGAAGTTCGTGACGTTCCCGTTCACAACCAATGACTCGCTCGACCCGGTCTTGAGGTGGTGCACCTCATTTCCGTCAATGATCAAGTCAGTGATCGGCGTCTGCGCGTCAGTGCCGTATACGGCGATGCCAAAGCCGTTGCCGCCACTCCCGGGAGCATCGCGGCCGCCAAAATTGTTTTCAATGTGATGGACGTTGTTCTTCAGGAGTTCGATATGAGAGCCGGACCCGATCACGTTTATACCCAGAGGCGCGAGCCGATGTTCGGCGGTGCGAAAGTTGCGAATCTCGAAACCCTCGATTCTCACGTAGCTTTTATTCTGAATCGTGACTACGCCGGTTCTGCTGGTGGGAATGAAATGCGCTGCGTCGAGGACCGCGGTCTCGCCTGGAAAGCTTCGAAAAGTGATGAATCCATCGCTCGCATTGCCGGAAGCGTTGATACTCACTAATTCTTCGTAGACTCCGCCCCGAACGTAGACTGTACTGCCCGCCCGCGCAGTGTCTGCGGCGTGTTGAATGGTGCGCCAAGGCGCGGATTGAGTGCCGAGATTTGAATCATTCCCGGTCGTCGCAACGTAGAAGGAGGAGCTTGTCTGGCCAAACGCTGCGGAGACGCAAGTGAGCAATGTGAAGAGGATCGAACACTTCATGTTTATAACTCCATGGCGCGCCGACTCGCGCCTTTATGTCGGATGACCGATATCGTTTTCGTTCGTTTGCCCAGCACGAGGCCCATGCCCTGCACCAAAGCCGATGCGGAGATAGTACATTAGAATCGAAACAACATGAAAGTGTAAGAAATAATTCGTAATTATGCCCGCCCGTCGATAGGGCGGCACTGAGCTTCGCGGGTTTTCTTTCGGGATCGCAACGACCGGCGTGGATGAGAGTGTCGTGTTATTCGTCTAAGGTCTTCGGTTCCCGATTGCCGTGCAGCAAAAGCTCATGCGGCATTCGGACATTCGTACCACGATAAATGTTTACGGCGACGTGGTCACGGATGAAACGTCCCAGGCACACAGCAAGGTAGTATGCATGGCTCTTGCCGAGCGGAAGGTTTCAAGAAGGCATGCAGGATAATGAGGCAGGCTAGCCAATTCCAGTATCCAGATGATTGGAGGTTCATGCCTGCCGAGCATCCCAGCGTTGCTGTCGTGAGGTCATTTTGCGATCAAAAATATAGTTTCCTGTTTGCCGACAAATTGCCCTCGAGCTGCCGGCCGGTTAGCGTTTCGGTTTCGCCTGATTCTTAATCAGCGGTCCTCTCTTCACGTGCATTGCATTGAGCGGGCCGGCACTCTTTTCCTGGAAGGTGCCCAGCCACTCGCTGTCGGCGTCCTCCTCGATCGAGAACACGAGCCCCGGACCAGCTTCGTACAGGACCACGGTGAAGTCGACGGTTGGACCGGCAGCGCCGACAGGACCGACGGCAAATGGCGTGGCCGAATGGAATGTGTATCGGCCCGCGGTGTCAGGTGCGGCTGCGGTCCCCGTGATCCGGACGGCAGTGTACTCCCCCGGCGTGCCCGGTACGAAGGACGCGAACGGATCGCTGAGATCCACCAGAGTTGAAGGGCTCCCGGTCGTGAAAGCAAGAGACGAAAATGTTCCTTGCCCGACGAAGTCATACTCCCAGCCCGGGTTCACGCTAGGAAAGCTGCCGTTGTCGATGTAGGCCTGCGCGCCAAAGCCATAGCTGTGGTCGAGGTCAGATCCGTCGGAAGCTACGGTCCCTTGCGGAATCACGACTCCCGTGGGCTGAGCGAAATCATCTAACCCAAGGACAAGCGCGGCTCCGAGGTTGGTCGCGGCGGTGTTGTTCGGATCCAGAAGGTTGAGCGTTGGATCCGTCGCATACAGCCCGAGTGTGTGAATGGATCCCAAGCCCGTGATGCCGGTCATGCTGCCATAACCGAGCTGGGTGCTCGAGAAAGAGTAGTTGCCTGCGACTCCGCCCGGGGTACCGCTGACCGTGACAGCGCCCCCTTCGTCATCATCGCCTTCGCCTGTGAATGTGGCGCTAAACGTTCCAACGGCGGTATTAACGGCAACGAGTTGCCCGGCTGCGACAACGAGTTCGTCCGACGTGTTATCAAGGATGCCGAACACGTCCTTTGACAGCACCGTGCTGTCGAAGGAGGTAGCGCTGCCCTGACCGTAGGCTGAACCCACCAACGCGTCGTTGAAGTCAATATCGATAATGCGCAGAACTTCGGGCCCGACGAGGTAGTAGACAAGCGAGATGGGTGCGTTGCCATTGTTGGGATCGGTGAAGCCGGTGATGCCGCCTCGCCCATACACGTCCGCTCCGACGCCATTGTCCGTCGCCGTGAGAGTATTCCCCACGAGCACCTTCCCGAAATCATTTTCGTCGTACGTGCCGTGGATGGTTCCGCTGGTGTTCGAGAACACGCCTCCATACGCAACCGTGCCTTCGTCAGTGGTGTCCAACCCCGAGAGGGTGAAGGCAAAATTGCCGCCAGCACCACTGCTTGCCGTCTGAAGGTCGAGGCTTCCGCTGGAAGTTGCCGATCCATCAAACTGCGTGATCAGCGCATGATTTGCGTTGATAAACTGGACGGCGAATTTCTCGATGCCGTTCACGCCGACATTCGGATTACTGGCCGAAACATCAAGGATGAGTACCCCGGTGCCGGTGGTCGAATCCACCGTCATGGAACTGCCGGTGGGGTTGATGATGTCGGGGGTGGGCTCGTTCGGCGAGGTGAAGCCGTTCCCGTCGTTATAGTCCTGTTCACCGCCGAGGATTTTTCCGCTTAAGTCAAATCCCACCGCGCCTGCGATGGCGCAGTAAACCGGCCCGGGTCCGAATTGGGGGCTGATTTCCGTCCCGTTCACATAAAACACGAACACGCGGGGAGCTGTGTTGCTTTCTGTGAAACTTGCCGGTGCTGTGGCTCCTGTTGCCGCGGCCGTTACGGAGTAAGCGCCGGGGGTCGAGTTTGCAGTGCATGTGATCGATGCGGTGCCATCGGAGGCGGTGGTGGCGGTGGTGGCGGAGGGAGTGCAGCTCTGACCGACTGATCCCGGGACAGGCGTGAATGTAACCGTTACGCCGCTGGCCGCCGTTCCGTTGGATGTCACGGTGGCTACCAACATATTGGTGAAGGCATCATCGACATTTGCGGTTTGTCCCGATCCGCTCGTCGCTGAGATCGCGAGGGTAGGAGGCGGCGTACTCGAACTGTTGCTGCAACCCGTCAGGAACCCGAAAGCCAGGCAAACCAAAATCAATGCGAGAATGCCGGTGAAGTTGCGGTTCATAGCGTCACTCCTTTCTCGGCGGCGCGTTCACGGGCTTGCGGCGACACTTCAATCCCGTGCTCATTGCGTAGAGTGTAGGTTTTGCCGTTGGCTTTTACGCTGCGCACCACGAAGACTTCCCTGTCGCGAACCGTTTTCATGACGCCGGTGAGTTCAATCTGCTGGCCAGGATTGACGGACAGCGCATCTTTGCCTTCCAACCCGAATCGGCCCAGACTGGCGTCTAACCGGCCGGAGACGGTCTCGACCATGAGATGGGAGCCCCAGCTCATTCCCGGGGCGGGCTTGTAGAGCACGCTCGAAACGGTGCCGCTGAGCGTGACTTCCTTGCTGACGTCATACCGCGAATCAGACTCGGCTGCGTTCAGTGAAACAACCAGAATCGCGAACAGGAGGCCGGTCAACGTCAACAGCCCCGCGATCAGTGGGGTCGATCGGATGAAACGACTATGTCTCATGGATTCGCTCCTCTCTCGAGTGATGAAAGTTGTAGGGTGAGTGCTTTCCGCTGATGCCGTCTTCGTTACTGAATCGCGTTTCACTTAATCGCGCTTCACCAGAGTCCCGCTGACAACCGCGTCCGCGTCCGTCTGAACGGCCAGTAATTCCTTCCCGCAGTCCACAACCACGAAGCTGAAGTGCATTTCGGGCTGCCCCTTCGGCGTTATGGTAGCCGTGCCCCTGCAGTCCTTGTCGACCTTGTAAGAACCGGTGACGGGCTCTTCTGCGAATGTGAGAATCGTGCCATCCTCGCTACCCGCGATGTGTCCGCGGATCACTCCTTGTCCAGAAGGATCGACACCTAACTTCAACTCACCGATGAAAGCCACCGGTCCTGTGGCGGGCGCCCCCGCCAGCAAGGTGCCGGTTGTTTCGAACCCAAAACTACCCGTAACTCCGGCATTGGTGCAGGTCGCGGAGCCCTGCTTTACGGCGAATCCAGACGAGGTCGAGCCTGGATTCTGGAAGAGGAACAAAAAACCTGTTGATGTAACCACAAAGGAAACATTCACATCCTCAGAATGGCCACCGCTGACTAGCTTGACTTGAGCCGTGACGGTGCAGTTCTTGGCGACTTCGTATGTTGCGGTGAGAGACGAGCGGACAATCACGCCATCTATGTTCTCAAGGTCCTCTCCGGTATACGTGCCTGTGGTTGGGTCAAACGTGAGCTGGGTCACGGCGGCGGCCGGGGCGCCATGGCTATCGACGCCGGCGTGCAGAAACCCGTAGGTTCCACTCAGAGAGTCGTTTGAACAAGTCGCCGCCCAGGCAGCGGAACTGAGCGCAAAGCTGGCAAGAATAATCACTCGAGCGATGCGAAGCGTTTTGGAAATCATGGGGCTCTCCTGTTCTCCGTTTCTTCGTTGCGTTCGTCGATCTAGCCCGGAATTTCTTTCTGGCGCGGATCAGCATCCGCCACTAGTTGTGTTGGTTGCCAAGTTGTAGAACGTATTTACTCCCGTGAATGACGCCGGGACGCCGTCGAGTCCCGTGGTAACGCCATTGATGGTATTACCGCTAACCGTACCGGTGAAGCAATTGAACCCGATTCCGACTGGGCCTCCGGTAATGACGTTGCTTTTTACAGTCGCGCCAGTCTTGTCGATGTAGATTCCGCCGGCACTGCTATTGAATACGTGGTTGGAAGTGACGGTCGCCGCGCCGTAGACCCACACTCCCCACTCGGCGCCGTGAATTGTGTTGTCCGAGACGGTCACGCCGTCGACGTCTACATAGATCCCAAGTCCGTTTACTGGGCCGATGATTGTGTTCCCGGACACCGCGGTCGACGGGGAGAGGGCAAAGACGCCACTACCTTCAGCAACTGCATTAATGACATTGTCCGAGACGGTGCCCGCCACGTTGCAACATGTGAGAATGCCATTGAAGCTGCCTGTAACGTAGTTGCCTTTGATTGAGACAGTAAGCGTAGAAAGCGAACCTTCGCTACCGGCGGCAATGCCGGCACCGTTGGCTGCATTCGTAGTGTTGTTCTCGATGATGATGGATCCGGTGGCACCGGGTCCATTTTCGGCTCCGATTCCGATACCAGCCGCGCTACAGTTTTGATTGCGAGCCTCTACCTCACTCACCGTCCCGGAAGAACCGCTGCTGTAAAAGATCCCGAAGTAGGTACCCGCGGGACAGTTGGAACTTCCCGCGGTCCCGTCCACCGTGATGTTGCTTATTTTCACCGGACCGGCAGTTACCTGGACCTGTGGCGCAACAGTGCCGAAGGAAACGCTGGACGTTGTCGTTAGCCCCGTGCTGGGCATAGCGATCACGGCTTGAGACGAGGCGCCATAAGAGACGCCTCGCAGGGTAAGTGGCTGGGAAATGATGACCTGTTCGGCGTAGGTTCCGGGGCAGACGTTAATAGTGGAACCTGCGGGCACCTGGGTGACCGCATCTTGGATGGTGAGAAAAATGGAATATCCGGTCTTGTTGTTCGTGCAGAGCAAGGTCGGTTGGTGCGTAACATAATAAGTAACCGCGACCAGGGGCTGCGCACCTATAACAAGCACCAGGAACAACAGAACAAAATGCACTCGCCGCATGGGGATATTCCTCCTCTTTCAAACCACTGTGACTTCAGCCCGGCTATTCAGGGTCCTTGGGAAGCCGAACGACCCCGTGGATCGCCTGCGGTCCGAAATGATTTGTTGCCTGGGATGGGCCGGTCGAGAGATTCGTGAACACCAGGGTAATGTTCGAAATCTCGAGGTCCGGGCCGCCGCCGAGGCAGACCTGGAGCGGTACTGGCCCGGTAAAGGGAGATCCTCCATTTCCCGCTACATCCGCCATTCCGTTCACTTCCAGAACCCAAGTGTAGGTAGGGAAGGGAGTGATGCCGATTGGGCAATCGGTTTGAGGCGGGTTCCAAACTAGCGTCGCGCCCTTCATCGTTATGTGGTGCGTGTGCTGGTGTCGGGAGTCGGTGCTGAACCCCATGCCGGATCCTAAATCGGAAAACTCCATCGTCAGAGCTGCCGAAAAATCTGCCCCTCCCCACGGTTGCAGGCGCAAGGACCACGGGCCGCGAAGTTCCCACGGACCGGCTGTCGGGTTGGCTGATAATGGATAGTCATTGATCACGCCACTGAAGTGCCTGCCTGGCCGATCTTGCCCCGCTGCACTCATGCCTAGCGCGAGCACGAGAACCCACGCCCCTATCGAGCAGAAGAAAGTTTTGCTTTGCATAGTCGCCTCCTGAAATTTTGGAAATACTTCTTTGTCGAACTCTTACAGGCGGTTCGAAGAGTCGCTTGCCATCCTCTTGCCGCTCCATCTCCTATAACGAGAACCGGCGACAAAAACTGCAATGCCCCAAGAAAAAACTTGTCGCTGGAGGGTGAAGGCATGGGAACTCATTCTGTGGAAAGGGCCTTCCAGCTGTGCTACTCTTTTTGACCAGTCGGGGCTGTAGGCTTCCCGCGAGGAGTTTAATGGGGCCACCTTCAGTTCACGAGATCACTCAATTATTGCGAGCCTGGAGTGCCGGGGATGAAGAAGCGTTAGATCGGTTGACGCCTCTGGTCTACCGGGAGTTGCACCGAGCGGCCCAGCGTTACATGGCCCGGCAACAACCCGACCATACTCTACAAACGACAGCGTTAGTCAATGAGGTTTACCTTCGGCTGGTCGCCTTCAAGGAAGTAAGCTGGGCGGACCGCGCTCATTTCTTCGCCGTCTGTGCCCAACTAATGCGTCGCATTCTTACCGACTGGGCCCGTGGACAACAATATCTGAAGCGGGGCAAAGGAGCCCGGCATGTCTGTTTTGACGAGGCGTTGGTCTTATCCCCTGAGCGCGGTCCTGACCTGGTGGCATTAGACGAGGCCTTGAAGGCTCTTTCCGATGTTAACTCCAGGAGAAGTCAGGTTGTTGAGTTGCGATTTTACGGTGGCTTGAGTGTAGAAGAAACGGCTGGAGTGCTGAAGGTTTCACCTGAAACGGTGATGCGAGATTGGAAGCTGGCCAAACTGTGGCTGCTGCGGGAAATGAGTGGAGGCAAGCGGGTTGGAGCCTGAGAGTCAATCCCGAGTCGAGCAGCTTGTGCAGGAGGCTTTAGAGCTTGCGCCGGAGGAGCGGTCCGAGTTCCTGGAGCGGCGATGTGCTGGGGACAGCCATCTGCGCGCCGAAGTAGAGTCCTTGCTGGCGTTCGAGAAGGATGCTCACAGCTTCATGGAAGCACCAGCCTTGCAAGTCGCAGCCGAAGCGCTGGCAAGGAAGGATTCTCCGGCGCAGGCTCCAGAAGAGGGAGATAGTAGAGCCTTAGAAGGCAAGACCATCGCGCACTACCGTGTCGTGTCAAAACTCGGCAGCGGGGGCATGGGCGTGGTGTACAAGGCGGAGGACACCCGTCTGCACCGTTTTGTCGCGCTGAAGTTTCTTCCCGAAAACGTTAGCGATGATGCGCAGACTCTCGCCCGGTTCCGTCGGGAGGCGCAGGCTGTCTCGGCTCTGAACCACCCGAACATTTGTACCCTGTATGACATTGGGGAAGTAGACGGACGGGCGTATATCGCGTTGGAGTACCTGGAAGGCACGGCGCTAAATCGGATGATCGCGGGTCGGCCCGTCGAACTTGACACTCTGCTGACACTGGCGATCGAGATTGCTGACGGGCTGGCGGTGGCGCACGGGAAAGGAGTGGTGCACCGCGATATCAAGCCGGCAAATATCTTCGTGACCGAACAAGGACACGCCAAGATCCTTGATTTTGGTTTAGCGAAGGTGTCGGTCATGCACCGCCCGGAGCAGGAAACCCTCGCGGAATCCCATACGCCCATGGAGACCAAGCCGGGTACGGCCATGGGAACGGTGGCTTATATGTCTCCGGAGCAGGCGCGGGCCAAGGAGTTAGATAGTCGGACAGATTTGTTTTCGTTCGGGGCGGTGCTGTACGAGATGGCGACGGGAACGCAGCCGTTTCGTGGGCAAAGCGAAGCGACCATCTACGACGCGATCTTGAATCGGGATCCAGTATCGCCCGCGGAGTTGAATCGGAAGCTTCCGGTAAAACTCGAAGAGATCATCCACAAAGCACTGGAGAAAGACCGGCAGCTGCGTTATCAGCACGCTGCAGATGTTCGCACCGACTTGCAGCGCCTGAGACGCGACACCGATTCCGGCACTTCGCGAGCAACTACGTCCCCGAGGTCCGCGCCGAAGCGTTACACCTGGGTGCTGTGGACTTTTCTGGCGTTGCTGGTAGCGGGATTGGGCGGGTGGTGGGTTGCCGTCAATGGCCCCTGGCCAGCGGCCCGAAATCCACTTTCCGGTGCTCAGTTCACACGGCTTGCCAACTTCAATGGCGCCAAAAGCGATCCTGCTGTTTCGCCAGACGGGAACTTCGCTGCATTTACTTCCAATCGGAGCGGCCCGTTCGACATCTGGCTCATTCAAACGAACGGGAGCAACCTGACAAATCTTACTCAGGGCCGAATCGGGGATGCGCGTGCGCCGCTCCGGGCGGTGGGATTCTCCGGAGACGGATTAGAAGTGTGGAGCGCGGGAACCGAAGGCCGGGGAGGAACCGAAGGCAAGAGGCTCATGCTGTGGCCGCTGATTGGCGGGGCGCCACACAATTTTCCAGATGAAAAAGCCGCCGAAGTTGCCTGGTCTCCGGATCACACTCGGCTTGTCTATCACACCTGGCAAGCAGGTGATCCGACATTTGTCGCGGATCACGACGGCGGCAATCCACGCCTGATTCTGCAAAACGATCCCGGATTACACAACCACTATCAGGTCTGGTCGAAGGACGGGCGCTGGATCTACTTTGTACGAGGCCGACCCGCCACTCGTGAGATGGATCTATGGCGCATATCAGCGGAAGGAGGAAAACCAGAACAACTCACACATCTCAACACGGATATTGCTTACCCAACACCGATCGACGACAGGACGGTTCTGTTCGTAGCTCACAACAAAGACGGGGCAGGCCCATGGTTGTCGGCGTTCGATCTAAGAACGCGAACTACAAACCGCGTAAGCTCAGGTTTGGAACAATACACCTCACTAGCAGCCACCGCGGATGGCCGTCGCCTTGTGGCAGGAGTCGTGAATGCTCAGGTCAGCTTGTGGAGCGTTCCAATCGCCAAACGCCTTGTTGAGGAACGGGACGTCAAGGCCTTCCAACTGCCCACCGCACGCTCCCAGGCACCGCGATTCGGGGGCGCAACGTTGTTCTACTTATCTTCGCGAGACGGGGCTGATGGACTGTGGAGCTATCGCGACGGAAAAGCGCTGGAGATCTGGAAGGGCTCCGAAGGCGCACTGCAGTCGCCTGCGGCTGTGTCCGCAGACGGGAGTAGCGTTGCCTTTGCACTGAGGCGAGACGGCAAGCAACAGATGCAAGTAATGGCGACGGATGGAACACGGCTCCGCCCCCTTTCGAGCGATGTTGATGTTCGGGGAACGGCTTCCTGGTCTCCTGACGGCAAATGGATTGTCGTGGCAGGCAGCGACCGCAACGGGCCGGGCATATTCAAACTTCCGGTTGACGGCGGCTCACCGATTAGGATTACAACCGGGCCGTACCTCGATCCGGTGTGGTCGCCGCGTGGAGACTTAATTGTGTATAGCGGACCCCAGTTGTTCACGCTCGCGCCGCTGCTGGCAGTGCACCCGGACGGCACTCCCGCGAAGCTGCCGGAGATCAATGTGCAGCGCGAAGGTGAGCGGGCCCGCTTTCTGCCCGATGGCACTGGCCTGGTTTACATGCTGGGAGATACGCTGGCCGAGCAGGACTTCTGGCTACTCGACCTTGGCACCATGCGCTCGCGGCGGTTGAGTCGATTGAGCAGCTCAGCGGCAATGCGGACTTTTGATATCACACCAGATGGCAGCCGAATTGTATTCGACCGGCTAAGCGAAGATTCGGACATATTTCTGATTGATCTTGCGACGGATCAAGGGCGACAGTAGATCCCTAACTCTTACGTTGGCAACGCGGATGGAATGTGGTAAGAGTTCTCAGCGCAAAACAGATGTGAGTATCGCTCCCTGTTCGAAATTCTCACGGCTCAAAGCGATGGAGTTTTTGGGAAGCAGCGATGCCAGTCTCACGTCGCAAAATCCTGATTCGGTTCCTCACCCTCTTCACGCTGACGGCCTTGGTAACCGCTACGGTAAGGGAGCAGGACGGCGTTGCGGTGATACCGAGGTCTCTTCCGAGTCAGCTTCAGGATTCCGGCACCGGCGATTGCTCGGGTTGCGGTTGCGGCTTTCGCCTCAGGACCAACGCGGAGAACAGCGTGATGACGAGGCCAATCGGGAAGGGATGAATGAACGTGAACACTGCGTTGAAGAATGGGTTTTTGTACAGCTCTTTGTATTTTCTGACCTGCTCAAGTTTTGCCTGAACGGCTGCCGGGCTCGCCCCCGAGGCGGTGAGCTTCTGAACCAAATGAGCGCCATATGCGTCCCAGAAACCAGGCAGGAAGTTGTAGTAGATCACTTCCCAGGTTACGACATAGAAGATGCAGGATATCAGCGTAATGGAGAGGCCAACGGCAAAAGCCTTTAAAAAGGTAATCTGACCATCGCCGATGTTGTCCCGGTAGGTTCGGATGCCGACAAACACCATCAAGAACGAGAGCACGATGGAGGTGTTGCCGATGATCGCGCCGCGGTCGAACCCAATCCTGCCGCCGAAGGTTACCAGCGCTATCATCATCAGCGACGAGATAGCGCCGGAAATCAGCCCGAAGGTGACAATGATCTTTCTCATATCTTTGTAATGTTTTTTATCCGATCTTGACCTTTACCTTTCCAGTATGCTGCCGGCCCCATGCTCATACGGGCTCAGCGACCAACCGTGTCAGCTGGCGACTTGGATGCTGCTGGGATAACTACGATCAGGTTATCGCCTGCTCCGGGGTGAGTCATCCCAAGATAATCGAGCTTCGGTTCGGCGTCGAACCCGATGTCTTTCGTCGTCATGTTCGGCGCATAAAACATCAAGTGCGGAGGGAAAATGCCAGTGCCGTGCTCGGGGATCGCGCTCAAGCGGTTCTGGCTGGACATCATGTAGAGGAACCCCGGTTTGCTCGGATACTGGTAACGGCCTTCCTTATATCCGTTGGCGAGGTCTGCCTTGATTTCGGCCTCGGACTTGCCGTTTGTGCGCAGCTCTTCACCGTGCATGTAGACAAGCAAGAGAGTGCGGCTGCCTTCGGCGTCGAAGCACTGCGGCTCAATGGTTGTCTCTGCGGGCTTTACGAAATGCCGGCCGACAAAACAACTGAAGCCGTTCGTGCCTTCGCGCGCTTTCTCGTAGCCTTTGGGCCCGAGAACATAAACTGTGGCATTACTCGATACCTCGACCGGGGCGGCGCTTTCGGCGAGTGCGATCTGCTGGTCACGTGGCATGGAGGCGTCGTAGACCCGGGGGAGTTCATATTCCGGGGCGGCGGCGGTTGCGGGAATGAGCGCAGTGCTTGAAAACAGGCCGACCGACAGAGTACCCATAACAAAGACAAAGACCTTCATCGAATTTGAATTCAGTAACTTCATGTTCTCTCCTTTTTTCAGGAAGTTCGTTTTTCATGAACTTCATGTTTTCATCAACTTCGCGCCGCTCGTTTTGAGCGTCGACCGGCTCAACATACCGCGCGCGGCGGGGTCGGTGTCGTCATCCTTTTGGCTGATTTTTGCTGCGGAGAGAAAAAATCGTTCGTTTGGGGGAGCGGTTATCGGCGCGAACCGTGCTTCTGCGAGAGTAAGTGCACGAGTAAATCAGGGGAGAAGGCCGAATTCCTTGCCGAGTTGCACCGCTTGCGTTCTTCGTCTCGCCCCGAGTTTGTCGAAAACACGGCTGGAATGGGTCTTCACCGTGCTCTCGCTCACAAAAAGCTTCTCGGCGATTTCGCGGTTGCTCAGGCCCTGGGCGATCAGTTCAAGGATCTCAAGCTCACGGCGAGTGATATGGAGGTCCTCACGTTTTCTTTCGTCAGGGATGAACGGCCCCTCGGCAGGGACGGGGACCTCCCTCACAACAATTGTCTGGCGTTTTGCTGTCAGCTTGAGGCCAAGCCAGATGCCAAGAACGGCAAAGGTCGCGGCGATCAGTCCGCCGTAGATTTCGATGGAATGTTCGACGACCAGGAACTGATACTCGGTCCACTGGAGCAGAGCAATCAGGATTCCGCCGATCAACCCGTACATGAGGACGTGGCGCTTCATAAGTTGCAGGAGGATTCGTTACCGAAATTATCACACCCAGGAAGGAACCTGGGGACAGATGGAACCTTCCCCAGTTTTACGGGAAACCAGGCAAATCTGTGACGGTCGAAAAACGGGGGAACGTTCCGTCTGTCCCCGCATTTCCTGCACAGGTGGTTCGCTATGCTTCTCTCAGGGCAATCATTGGATCCACCTTCGTCGCGCGCCTCGCTGGAAGATAGCTGGCTAGAACGGCAACGGCAAACAAAAGCACAGGCACGATCACAAACACAGCCGGATCATGCGGGCGCACGCCGTAAAGCAAACTACCCATCAACGACGCAGTGGATGCAGAAACGACCATGCCGGCCACAATTCCGAGGCCCGCCAGCACGATACCCTTTTGCAAGAACAGCTTCAGGACGCCGCCTCGCCCGGCTCCCAAGGCCATGCGAATACCGATCTCACGCGATCGTTGGCTGACCATGTAGGCCAGCAAGCCATAAATTCCGATGGAGGCCAGAAGCACCGCCAGTCCGGCGAATCCGCCCACCAGGTCCGCAGAAAAACGGCGTGAAGCCAGTGACCGATCAAGGATGTCATCCATTGAGACAACATTGAATACGGGTAAGCCAGGATCAATGCTCTGGATTTCCCGCCGAATCTGTGGTTCGAGCTGGGGCGCGGGCAGAGACGTTCGCAACACCACGTTCACTTGCTTGCTGGGGTCTTGATAGGTCGAAACGTAGATGTGGGGAACGCCATCGATGTCGAGACCGTCACTCTTGATGTCCTTAATAATGCCCACGACGGTCGTCCATGGCTTGGCAGGGTCCCTTCCGAACCGTACTTGGCGGCCCAGCGGATCGTGGGTTGGCCAAAACTTGCGGGCGGTGCTTTCATCAACGATGGCCACTGGCTGTTTGCCGTCTTCATCGCCCTCGGTGAATGAGCGGCCGCGTATCAGCGTCGCCTGCAACACTTTAAAATAATCGGGGCTTATCCGAATTCTCTCGGCGCGCAGATCCTGCGAGGACTCGACCGTTCTATCTTCAATCGCGAAGCGTTCAATCCTTAAGCCACCGACCGCGTCGGGGTTGCTGTTGGTGGTCGGTAGAGATGAGGTGATTGCAGCGATTTCCACTCCTGGAATCGCCTTCATGCGCCGCAGCACCTCACGATCGAAGTTGGCCATACCAGGAATGCTGAGATACGGATCCGTCTTCGGATCGTTGGGAACTCCTAGCCACGTGTTTGCCGTGACCACTTGAGTGGGATGAAAGCCTGGATTTTCCTGCAACAGATCCCGCAGCGTACGCAGCAGCAAGCCGGCTCCCGCCATCAGTATGACGGCAAATGCCAGTTCCGAGACGATTAGAACATCGCGCAATCGGCCGGTCGCCGTGCTGTAGCCGGAACCGCGACCGCCTTCACGAATGGCCGAGGAGAGAGCGACTTTTGCCGAATGAAGCGCTGGAGCAAGTCCAAACACTAAGCCGGTGAGAATGGAAACCAGCAGAGCGAACGCCAGCACGACCCAGTCGATTCGTACTTCGTTGAGCCGGGGAACGTTCGATGGCATAAAGCGCAGGATGAAACTTAAAGTACCAACCGCGGTTAAGATTCCCGCGGCACCGCCGATCAGCGACAGCAGTATGGACTCGGTCAGCATCTGGCGGACCATGCGGCCGCGGCTTGCCCCCAGCGCTAACCGCACCGCCATCTCTTGTTGCCGCCCCGAAGCGCGCGCCAGGAGAAGATTGGCAATGTTCAACGATACGATGAAAACGATCAGGATTACCGCACCCAGTAACACCAGCAGCATGGGCCGAACATTGCCCACCAAAGTTTCTTGCAAGGGTTGAATCTCAACGGTCCATTGCGCCTGCGGCGGATAATCGGTGGGAAAGTCGTGGCGCAATTCGGCGGCCATGGCAGTGAGCCGCGCTTGCGCTTGCGCCAGTGTCAGGCCAGGCTTAAGTCGTCCGATTCCAGATCCTAAAACCCGATTACTGCGGATTGGCGGGGGAAAGGGATCTCCGGTCAGTCCACCGGCGCCAAACACGTCGACGTCGCCGGAAACTGTCGGTCCAGGATGGCGAAATCCGCGTGGCAGGACTCCGATAATTGTAAAGGGATCGGTGTCGAGCATCAGCGTACGGCCGACAACATTCGGATCGGCGCCATAGGCACGGCGCCACAGTCCATCACTGATCACGGCCGTTGAAGCGAAACCGGGCACGAAGTCCTGCGGACCAAACAACCGTCCAAGTTGCGGGGTCACACCCAGCATGGAAAAGTAGCTGAAACTGCCGTTGACCGCCTCGAGACGCTCGGGCTGCTTGGCGCCGGTCATATTCTCGCTACCCTCGAAGATCGGGGTGACATCTTCAAATACGCCCGCTCGCGTCTGCAGGTCATCCATTTCGGGATTGGAAAACGGAATGTCCCGCAATCCTACGCCTGGCTCGTTAAAGTAGATTCTTACTAAACGATCAGAGTCGCGGAATGGAAGCGGGCGCAGCAACACGGCATTCACAATGCTGAAAATTGCCGTGTTGGCTCCCACGCCCAGAGCCAGAGTCAAAATCGCAACCGCCGCAAAACCTGGATTCTTGCGCAACAATCTCCATCCATGACGCATGTCCGAACCTAGTTCACCCCACCAGCGCACGCCCACCGATGCCCGCACGGCATCTTTGTGAGACTCGATTCCGCCGAACTCAATCCTTGCCTGTCGCATCGCCTCCTGCTGGGAAAGGCCTTTGCGAACCAGGTCCGCGGCGCGGCTGTCAATGTGGAAACGCACTTCCGTTTCCATTTCACTTTCAAGCCGCTGTCCCTTGACCATCCACTTCAACCAGGAAAGGAATCGAGTCAGAAAATTCATATCTGCTCCGGGGTGGTGCGCAGGATGCTGGCGATCAACGATGCCATGCGGTTCCACTTTTCGGTTTCCGAATGGAGTTGGCGCCGCCCGGCTGCAGTCAGGCTGTAGAACTTCGCCTTGCGGTTGTTGTCCGATTCCCCCCACTCGCTGGAGATCCAGCCCTGATGTTCCAGCCGATAGAGCGCTGGATATAGCGATCCCTGCTGGATCTCCAGCTGTTCGCCAGAGATCTGCTGAATGCGCAGCAAAACCCCGTAACCATGCAATGGGCCGAGCGAGACGGCTTTGAGAATAAGCATGTCCAGCGTGCCCTGCAGCAAATCAATTTGTTTGCCCACGATCTCTCCTTGTGTGTCTAGGGGAGAAGCTAACAGAACTCTCCTAGCCGGTCAAGGAGAGAATGCCTGGCGGACAGTTGCTGAATGTCGGGACATTCGGGAAGTTATCTGAACGCCGACACTAAATCGATCACTGGTTCTTGGCCAGCGAGATGTGAAGTTCTCCAGAAGTTGGCTTCGGGGAAGCATCCCTGCACGTGCGAACCGGATTCTTAGAGCTGGCGACAATTCGGGAGTTGATGCGATAAGCCCGTTTCAGGGGACCTATGCATCCTCCGCTTCAAAAAGCTTCCGCGATTCCGGCATGACCCTGTCCTTCAAAACCACGTTTGAGGTATTCACCAGGGTTAGTCCCGACAACTCGCTTGAACGCCTTACTGAACGCAGCGTCCGACTCGTAACCGACCAACCGAGCGACATCTATGAGCTTCTTGTCACGCTGTTGTAGTAACTGCATCGCCTTCTGCATCCGCCACTCGGTTACGTATTCCAACGGTGTTTGTCCGAGCAGCTCTTTAAAACGTGCTGCGAATGCGGAGCGAGACATGCCCGCCGCTTCGGCCAGGGATTCGACCGTCCAGGGTGTATTCACTCTGTCGTGAATGGCGCTCAGGGCAGTGCCCATTTGAGGATCGAAAACAGCACGAAGCCATCCTTTGTTGCGTTCCGGTCCCGACGCGATATGCGCCCGGAGTACCTGGATAAACAGAGCCTCGGCTAGCCGAGTCGCGACTACTTCAGATCCCGGCACCTGTTCTGCCATTTCTGACGCCAGCGCTTGCATTGTGATGTGAAGAGCAAGCGTGCGTGCCTGATCGGCCTTAATCAGAATGAAGCTCGGCAATAACTGAGCGATCGGCTTCAGGCTGGCGCGATCGAAACTGAAGGACCCACAGACGATTGTCGTCGGTGCGCCACCACCTCCACAATGAGCTACATTGCAGTTGGCTTTGGCCCCGATCTCGCGGAAACTCCACCTCGGCCGTGTTCGCGGGCTGTCGCGCAAAACAATCGAAGTCCCCCGGGCCAGCAAAAAGCAATCGCCACCGGTGAGGGGAATCGGCTCCGCAATCCCTTCCACACTCAGCCAGCAGTTGCCGCGCGCAAGCATGGCGAAGTGCGCCAAATCTGTGGGTGAAAATTTTTGGTCGGCAGGCGTAACTCTTTCTTCGGTCTGCTTCTCCTGTATCAAGCCCCACGGGGCTGTGGCTTCGAGCCTGTGCAGACCGAAAGCGGTTACGTGCATCGTTCTGAAGATGTCTGTGATCGGGTCCAACTTAGCCTCCCCGGCTTGGACGAATGGACAAAAGATCAGGACTCCTGAGCAGTTCTCGTCCACCGCCAAAGAAATCTACTCTTCTGTACTGGATGTTAAGCATGTACCGAAGGGAGCAAATTATGGGAAAGCTTGAGGGTAAGATCGCAGTAGTCACGGGAGGATCGAGCGGCATGGCGCTGGCGAGCGCCAAGCGCTTTGTTGAAGAGGGTGCCTACGTTTTCATCACGGGTAGGAGGCAGGAGCAGCTCGATGAGGCCGTCAAGCTGATTGGCCGGAACGTGACCGGCGTGCGCGGCGACGCGGCCAATCTCGACGACCTCGACCGTCTGTTCGACACGGTCAAGCGAGAAAAGGGCAAGATCGACGTCCTGTACGCGAGCGCCGGTTGGGGCGAAGCCGTCCCACTCGGCGAGATTACCGAGCAGCATTTCGATGCGATCTTCGGCCTGAATACGCGCGGCACGCTGTTTACAGTTCAGAAGGCGTTGCCGCTGTTCAACGATGGCGGATCGATCTTCATGACCGGGTCAGTTGCTTCGGTGAAAGGTTTTCCCGGTTACGGCGTGTATGCGGCGAGCAAGGCGGCGTTGCGCTCATTCGCACGCACCTGGCTCAACGAACTGAAGGGCAGGAATATCCGGGTGAACGTGCTGAGCCCGGGGCCGATCGCCACACCGATGCAGGACCAGGTTCTCACCGAGGAGGCGAAGCGGATGTTCGAATCCGTGATCCCGCGGGGAAAGATGGGTCGTCCTGAGGAAATTGCGGCGGTCGCGGTGTTTCTTGCTTCAGAAGATTCGAGCTTCGTGAACGGGGTGGAGTTGTCTGTCGACGGCGGCTTGTCGGCCATCTGAAATCGGCGGATTTCGGTGAGTGCATAGTCGCCAAGGCACTCACCGAGATCCGATAGGTAACCAAAAAGTCGTCCAGGGTTCAGCGATCCGCGGGCAAACTGAGATCTCATGAGATCTCAGTTGTTGCTTCCAGGATAACGTCTTCCAGATGCCTCCGACCGACCACCATTGTGAAGGTGTCCAACACCTGTTTCATCGTCTGATGCGTTTTGGGAGCTTTGTTCGCCTTGCACTCGGCTAAGTATTCAGCCTTGACCGTAGCGAGCAGTCGCTTGCCGTTCTCGGCCTTCTGATCCACCACCGCGATGCCAGCGGCCTGCGCCTGAAGCCTCAATTCCTGACGCGCCTTGGCCCTCAGGACATGGGTCGGTTGATCGCCACACTTGAGCCGCTTCCGTTTGCCCTCCTCGACCCATTCGATCTCCCAGCGTCCACCGGGCGTGTCGATTTCAGTTTCTTTGTACAGACAGCGCTGCGTCAGGAGCGGCTTCCCGGAGCGCTTGCTCCAGAGCGGTTTGAGTGCCCGCCAGCCATCGGCGGTTTTGAAAATGCGGATGATCCAGACAGATGGGTTCGGCACGTTGCCCTCCTTGACCCTAATACCGGAATACCGGAGATCATCCCGATTGAGAGACAATTGAGAGACGGGCTTCATGCTGCTGTATTTACTACGGTTTAGGAAAATATGGCGGAGAGAGTGGGATTCGAACCCACGTTAGAGTTTCCCCTAAA
>Ga0307476_10000032_pt1 | contig 152210 bp, 133 predicted proteins | sample atmos_gasesECM2C_2_FD_203314 | JGI IMG/M metagenome (GOLD analysis project Ga0307476, IMG submission 203314) | Hardwood forest soil microbial communities from Morgan-Monroe State Forest, Indiana, United States - atmos_gasesECM2C_05 | ecosystem: Environmental > Terrestrial > Soil > Temperate... | reverse complement strand
CCCGTATGGTTTGTCGGAGGTTCTTTCGGCTTCTCCTCAGACAACCGTCAATTGATTTACTTGAGCCATTATTGGCACACCGTGCGTATCACCTTGGGAGAAGGGTCTGTTTCGAGCGAATAGAAAGGTCGATGGGCCGTTTAGTTTTAGTCAGACATAGGTAGAGGCGTGCCGGACGTCGTTGGCGACAAACCCGGTTACACTCATCGTGACTCAAAATTCCTCAAACACGTATTCGTGCTGCGCGTCTCTGATGGTCAACGTCCGCTTGGCTCCTGAGCCGACCACGAACTCAAAACCCAACTCACCCGGTACAGTAGTGATGAAGGAGATTGTGCCATCGGGATTCTTGCGGCTGGCGACCTCGCTTTTCCACTCGCCGAAATCAAAGATTGTAGAAGCTCCGGACGTACTGACGGTGATTTCTCCGAGCGATGCGTTCGTGTAGTGTTTGGCGAGCTTGGCACTCTCATTCGCATCGGCAGGGATCGTCATCAACTTGCGCTCGGCGGCCAGGTCGGCATAGAAACTCTTCGCGTCGGCGTTGAGCAGCCCCTCGGCCTCAGGATGTCCGTCGAAGAGAAGCTCGAGCAACTTGCGCCGGATGCGGCCGCGAAGCAGCCATCCGGGGTCGGCATTTGTAAGGATGACTAGGCCCACGTTTTGTTGTGGCAGCCACATCATGTCGCTGTGATATCCGACCAAGTCGCCGCCGTGATGAACGACCCCTACTCCGTATGTCGTGTCAACCATCAAGCCCATGCCGTAGGTTTCGTCTTTTCCGATGCTAACCTGCGGAGCGCGGCGCTCGAGCAATGGTTCTTTCGAAATGTAGGTGGTTCCATCGGGAAGCTTGCCCTCCGCAAGTTCCATCGAGACATATTTCAGCATGTCGTTTACGCTGCTCCACGCGCCTCCGGCAGGGCGCGCGGGAATGACGGCGTCATTAATGGCTGTCATCGCCCTAGCAGTTTTTCCATCGGCGTCAGGCGAGTGCGAGCCCGCATGGTTGCTGGAGAAGGCGCTCTTCATGTTGAAGGTCGTCTCCTTCATCCCCAATGGATCGAAAACATACGATTGCATAGCGCTGTCGTAGGCCGCTCCTAATTCCATGTCGGGATGGATCACGTGTGCCCCGGTATACCCAGCAGCTGCGGCCATCAGATTGGAATACTGGAAGAGTTCACCGAATTTGGATGTCGGCTGCATGGTGCCGAGCAAGGTCATCGTGCTCGCGGGCGTCATCTTTCCGTAATCGAAGATCCATTCCAGATCTTGACGTGGCATTCCGGTGCAGGCGCAGATTAGGTGCTTGACGAGGACGCTGCGCGTGGTTGTGGCGTCGCCAAGCTTAAAACTCGGAAGCAGTTTGGTGACGGGTGTGTCCCAGGTAATGCGATGTTCATCGACGAGTTTGGCGAGCAGCAGCGTGGTCATCGCCTTCGTATTCGAGGCGATCATGAACAGCGTGTCGCCGTCTGGCTTCTCCGTACCGCCCAGTTCTTTCACTCCAAATCCGCCAGCGAAAACAACCTTGCCATCCTGAACCATGCCAAGACCGACTCCGGGTACGCCCAAAACTTTCTGTCCCTGCTCGACGAAGCGGCCCAACTCGGCAATACGCGCTTGATCGAGGGTGTTCGCTTTCTTTCCTGCAAATGACTCACGGCTGTAGCCCTTGGGCAACAAGCGGCTAAAAATCAGGGAAAGCTGAGCGCCGCGTTTCCCCGCGACAGCATCAGCCACATCTTCGATGACGACGGTCCAACTTGAGCCGGAGTAATGGACGAAGGCATCCACTCCCCGTTTCTCGTTGGGCGAAGTCTGATAGTCGTAAGCGCGGCGCCGGCTCCAGCCATCGCGGTCGGGCAGCTCGTTGCTGACTTTGAGCGGCCACTTTGCATCGGGCTTGTAAGCCTGCCAGGCCGCTGCTAATGCCTCATCCTGCGTTTTAGCTTCCACATCGACGAGTGCAACCCAAGAGTCTCCCTCGGGCGCTTCGAGGATGGTCGCCGGTCCCTTGACGCGAATGGACCAATCTTTCGGCGCGATGAAGGCATTGCCGAGTACGGTGGTCTTCGGGGTATCGGCGGAGAGCCTTTCAGGCGCTTGCGCGCTTGCCGCATTGATGGCCGGCTGGGCTGATGCGCTTAGAGCCTGTTCGAGAAGCAGGGCGGAAACGAAAACCAACAGAGAGCAGACGAGGAGTCTTTTCATGGCGTGGAAATTCTAAACCTGCGGTCAGCCGCCAAGGCAAATTTTGTTCAAGGAGGATCGCAGGCGAGCCCGACGCAAAAACGTGCCCGGAAGACTGAAGGGGCGGTTTGAGTGAAATCGCCATCTGTTATCGACACCTAGACTCAGAACTGCTAGCCTGTCCAGTGTCGCGCCCTCAGCCTAACCGCTCATTCATCTCTACTGCTGGCGTACTAGTTGCGTTGAGTCTTTCACTCTCTTGTCAATCGAAACCAACAGGGCAGGCGCAAAAGGCCCGCTCTTCGGGGGAATCGACTGACTCACAGACTGCCGACCTGATTGCTAGGGTCAAAGATGTGTCGGCGTCTAGGCTGGAGAAGGGGTTGCCCACGGTCAGATTCGAAGACTGGGTGCGTGAAAACGCCGGACCGGACTGGACCACTACCTGGCGCTTTAATCGAGCAGATGAGCTGCATTCTTCGGGTCTTGACTTCACCGGCAGCGTGGACGTTCGCGGTGACACTAAGGATGGTCGATACTTTAGACTCTCAATCGGAACCGCCACGAATGCGAACCAAGTTCTTCTGTTCTGGCATAGCGGAGCAGCGAACGTTCAGCATAGGTGGGTCGGTTTGGAGCATCTTAGCCAGTTACCGCGATTACTCCATCACGCGAGCCAAAGCTCGCATACTTCGGAGGGCCAGAAATGAAGAGCGAAAATATGTACCCTCCGCTTTAAGAGTCCGATCCGCGCGGTGAGAGACTGAGAACATCGTGTCGCCCGGTTGATGAAACATCGGCGTAACGCTCATCTTCCCCACGGCAGGGAATTTGAATGTAAATCCTGTCTTCGATAAGCATCGTGTGACTTCGGTCACTTGGAACCTCTTGTCTTCACGACGTGGCTGCTTAGTGATTTACAGGAAGACGGGCAACTTGCCCTTCGGAACGCTTCATCCCACCCGCAAAGCATCCTCTTTCGGAGGTGAAGCATGAGCGCACTTCAGTCAATCGCACTCGGGCCCCTCTCACTTCTTCTTCTCGCAACTTTGAGTTGCGGCAGTGACCGCCAACTGCAAAGCATAAGCATTCAACCTCCCACCGCCGATGCCAAGAACTTCCCCAACGGACAAGTGCAGTTTACGGCCACAGGGATCTTCAGCGGTTCATCCGTTCCGGTGCCACTTACCAGCAAAGACGTGACATGGTGTTACGGGGAAACGACGGCAGAGGCGAGACTCTTTGCAAGGAATATGCGCCGGGAACATCGCACAGTTCGCAGGTGTTGACCAAAATGGAATCGCAGAATGCTCCCCGACGTTCCAAGGCTCTGCGTACATCCTTGCTGGTACTCGAGCGCGTTCTGCAAATCCAGTCGGGGCAACGCAACTGACGGTGTACGGCGCGGCACAGCTGACGTGCCCTTAACGCGAAATTCTACGACTTCTTTCCTCGACCAGGACTCGCGGGCGTTGGCTTGCTTGTGCTCGTCGCGGCAGATGTTCTGACAAGGTTTAATCTGCTTCCCGCAGATGAGTGTAATCAGCTGGTTACACCAATTGACTCGTTCGCGCAGAATGCGGACATGAAACAAGGGATTAGACGCAAGACTGGGGGTTTTTCTGAATTGCGCTGCATCTAGGCTCTCTTATCGACTTTCACCATCCTCACGATGGGTAACGCTTCGTAATTGCTGAGCGGTGCCCACTGATTCTCGACTTCGGCATAGCCCCTCGCCCGATAGAAAGGCACTCCGCTCAAGGTCGCGCCCATCTCAAAGCGCGAAAAACCCGCCTCAGTCGCGGCGTTCTCACATGCCTCAAGGATCATCGTACCGATTCCTTGGCGCACCCAATTGGGATGAACGAAGAACGCCCGGATTTTGGCGGCATCGCGTGAGGGATCGAGCAGCGAATCTTCCCGCTGAGCGTATTGATCGCCTCCGTAGAGCGTCTTGCGCTTGCTCCAGCCGCCGCAGCCAACGATGTGCATTTGGCCTGTATTGGGTTCCGCAATCTCCGCAACGAAATAGGTTCCGTCCGCAATGAGCTGGCTGTCGACGCCGTACACACTCTTCAGCGCTCCCTCGATCTGGGCCGGAGAATAGTCCGCGGCCTGCAATCCCCGCACCGATGCTTCGATCACCTCCTGCAGTAGAGCTAGGTCGGCCACGACGGCCTTGCGCAGCCGCATGTTTAGTCTCGCTACTGCCATTGCCGTGACCTGACTCTCCGCGTGCCATTCTAGCGCCTCAAGGCGCACACGCCCCCGGCGAACAGTCAGCGCAAACTTACGCTATCGCCTGCTTTCGCCAATTGGGGCACGATCTTCAAAAATCACATCGCAGGGGTAAGCTGACCACGCTGCACAGCTTTACTTTACTGACGGTGCAATCCCCTATACCCCTGGTGCAAGGCACGGACGGGAACTTTTATGGCACAACTGGCTCTGTCCCGTATTAACTACAAGGTAATTATATGGGTTAGCTACTTACCTAAAAGCAACACTTTTGCAGAAGCCTCTGTGAAAGATGTGAATATCTTTCCCCCTAGACAGATGAGATGTGGGTGTCGGACGTGGACTTAGTAAATACTTGAGAAGATTAGGGTTGGCCAATTAGGCTTTTTGGATGGGGAGACAATGCCAAATCTATAAAATCGAATTTTCGCGCGAGAGCACTCAGGCTAGCCCAGCGATCTGCACCCCACTTTTCTATTGTTAAATCTCTGATCGCGTCTCATCACAAAATTCTCATTTGTAACACGCCAGTAAATCAAGTGTTTACATAAGCCGCCGCGCTTGAAGGCTACTGCGTCAGCGACCGGCCCCAGGGGCAAAGGAGATATTCACAGACCGTTTAAAACAGCTCTTGATCGTTGTATGTGCACCATTAATTACATTAGTAGACATAGAGCCAAGATGGCCGAAAGGAATGGTCAACACGATGACACCAACGAAGAAGTCGGAACCGAAGCCGAAAGAATCAACCTCAACCCCAGCACCCACCACTGCGGCGCAGGCGCCGCAGGCGCCGAAGCCGGCGGCAATAACTGCTCAACCACAGCCTGCCAACAAGCAACTGGCGACTGTCGCCAAGCTCAAAGCTGCCTGGACAGAGAAAGGGATCAAACTCGATCAGCTCACCGAGAGGCAAGACGGCAAGTTCATGCTCCTGCAACCTACGACTGAGTGGCCGATCGTCCGTGTCGGTCCGACCGGCGGGATCGAGCTGCCGCAGATTCGCAGTTATGCCCGGGCCTGGGACGCTGCCGTGGACGGCCTAGCGGTGTGGACGAAACAGCAACAGCGCGACCAGAAGAAAGCTGCTTCCTCTGCACCGGCGCAGGCAACCAAATCACAATCTGCACCAGCCGCTAAGCCGGAAACGCCTGCGATCCGGAAGGCGCGCAAAGACGCTGCACTGGAAACCGCGCTGGCGTAGTTCCTTCCAGAAGACCACTGCATCCCCGCGGTGGTTTTCCCATGTTGGCCTTTTCGATCTGACTCCCGCCTCTCGCCCCCATCGCCGGTAAGTTTTAGACGCAGAAATTCAGACGTCGCGCGGTCGTTGGCTGATGTATAGTCTAACTAACTGGTTAATTAAGAATGTCCCGGCTCCCTCATCATCGTCAGGTCCGGCACCGCCGCATGGGCTCCCGCGGCCAGCCCGAGGAGAGCCGCGCTGCGATCCTCAAGGCAGCGACTCGCGAGTTCGCCGAGCATGGCATTGCGGGTGCACGCACCGACACCATCGCCCGCGAGGCTCGCGTCAACAAAGCGCTGCTCTACTACTACTTCAAGGACAAGGAAACGCTCTATGGGGCCGTTCTTGACGATGCTTTTTCTGGTTTGAAGGAGACGGTTTTCCGCGTGCTCGACGGCGACCAGCCTCCGCGCCAGAAAATTCTCGAGTATGTGGGAGCGTACTTTGATTTCATCGCTTCGAATCAGCTTTATCCGCGGCTGATGCAACGCGAGATGATGCAGGCCCGTGACGGACAGTCGCCGCACATTGACAAGGTGATCAAGAGCTACATTCAACCGATTTTTAGCCGCGTGAGCGAGGTCCTGCGCAAGGGGATTGCAGACGGCGAATTCCGTCCCGTGAATCCAGCGCACTTTGTGCCTTCCATGGTCGCCATGATCGTGTTTTATTTCAGCAGCGCGCCGATGATGCACAAGATTGTCGGCTTCAATCCGCTCACCACAGAGCGAATCGCCGAGCGGCGGGCGGCGGTGCTGGACTTCATTTCTGCCGCGCTATTTCTTCCCCCACCGAACGCCACGCAAGGAGCACGTTCATGAGTGCGCGGAACCGTTTCCTCATACTGCTCGGCATCATCTTTGTCATTGCCGCCGTGTACTACTATTTCTCCACCGATCACTCGCGCGATTTGGTGCTGATTGGCACGGTGGACGCGAACCAGGTCATCGTTAGCGCGCAGGTCGAAGGCCGCATCGAGAAGTTGCTCGTCGATGAAGGAACGCCGGTCAAGGCTGGGGACTTGATCGCGGTGCTCGATCCCTCAGAGTTGCAGGCGCAGGAAGCCGCAGCCACTGCGACCATTGCCAGCCTGCAACACAAAGTTGCCGAGATGCAGCACACAGAAGAGTCGACCTCGGGATCGACCTCGAGCGACGTGGCGAATGCGCGAGCGAAACTCTCTTCAGCCAAGGCCCAACTGCTGCAGGCGAAAGCCACGCTCGACCGCACAGAAAGCGACAGTCGTCGCATCGTCGAACTCGCCAAGGCAGGCGTCGCCTCCGATCAGGAGCGGGTGCAGGCAGAAACCAACCTGCAAGCGGCCCAGGCGACGGTGCAGGCGCAGCAGGAGATGGTCCGGGCCGCGGAGGCTGATTTGAACTCGGCCATCGCGCGTACGCATCAGGCCAATGCCGCCAAGAGCACTGTGGCCTCGACTGAGGCCGATCTCAAGAACGCAATCGCGCAAAAGAATCAGGCGGCGGTGCGGCTCGGATATACCAACGTTTATGCGCCGGTGAGCGGGACCGTTTCCGTGCGGGCAGCGCGGCAAGGCGAAGTGGTGAACATCGGCGCCCCGATCGTAACCATAGTCGACTTGAGCGACACCTGGGTGCGGGCCGCGATCCCCGAGACCTACACCGACCACATCGGCTATGGCGACGTGCTCCGTGTTCGCTTGCCGGGAGGGAGCATCGCCAGCGGCAAGGTTTTCTTTAAGGGCGTGGAAAGTGATTTTGCAACGCAGCGCGACGTAAGCCGCCGCAAGCGCGACATCAAGACCATCGTGATGAAAATTCGCCTGGACAATTCCAGGGGCGTGTTCGTGCCGGGGATGACGGCGGAAGTCCTGGTCTCGCCCGATCAGATCAAAGGCAGCAGCTCTCCCAGTGCCGCCGCCGCGGAGCAACGATGATGGTAGAGCCGAGCCCACAGCCGAACCCGTCGACGAGTTCACGCGCCAGCGTGCCAGGTTCTGCGCTGGAGAAGCCGGTTTACGATCCAACGGCGCCATCTGCCATCGAAGTGGAGCACATCGTCAAGAAGTACGGGGACTTCACGGCGGTTGACGATGTCTCTTTCAACGTAAAGGAGGGCGAGATCTTCGGCCTGCTGGGCCCAAACGGAGCGGGAAAGTCGACCCTGATCCGCATGATGACCACGCTCATCCCGATCACCGCAGGGAAAGCGCGCATCGCCGGGCACGACGTGGCCAAAGAGGCGAACGCGGCGCGAAGAATGATCGGCGTGATTCCGCAGGCGCTGACCAGCGACCTCGATCTGACGATCGAAGAGAATATGAGCATCTATGCCAAGCTCTACGACGTCCCGGCGAAAGAACGGCAGAAGTCGATCGACGAACTCCTGGAACTTGTGGACCTTAGCAAGTGGCGCGACGCGCAAACCAAAACTCTTTCCGGAGGCATGCGGCGTCGCCTCGAAATTGCGCGCGGGTTGGTACACCATCCGAAGATTTTCTTTCTGGATGAGCCGACCACAGGACTAGACCCGGTATCGCGCGTGGCCGTGTGGGAAATGTTGGGGAACATCAAGGAACATCGGAAACTGACGATTCTGATTACGACCCACTACATGGACGAAGCCGACCGGTTGTGCGACCGCATTGCCATCGTCGATCACGGCAAGCTAGTCGCGCTGGATGCGCCTGCGGCGCTCAAGGCTAGCGTTCCAGGATCGAACGTGATCGAAGCGCAGTTCGAGAATCCACCGGCCGACTGGGAGCAGCGGCTGCATACGCTTGATGATGTCACTTCTGTGCAACACGAAGGAGCGGGCATGTATCGCGTGCTGACCGGCAACGGTTCGCGAACCACCACCGAACTCGTCGAAATGGCGGTCGGCGCCGGAGTGCAGGTGAAGTCGCTGTCGGTGCAGAACACGACGCTCGACGACGTATTCGTACACTATACCGGACGGCAGTTGCGCGACGAGTTGCAGAAGGCCTATGCGTTTGTTATGCCGCAACGGCCGGGGTTACAGCCGTAGGAAAGGCACGATCCACGCGAGATTTCTCGCCTGAAGAACGGCTACGCCCGGGATGACAGCGGAAGGTGGGAGCTAGGTTTATGAATCGGATGATGGCCATTGTCGAACGAGAAATGCGGAAGTTCTTCCGCTCGCCCGCACTGATGCTGGCGTCGATGATCTTTCCGCTAGTGCAGTTGATCATTCTGGGCAACGCGTTTGGGGGAAAAATCCACGATGCCCGGGTCGCGTTCGTCGACCAGGATGGCGGCCCGCAGGCGGTAAGGATTCGCGAGGCGTTTGACTCCGTGAGAGCGAATATTCGCACCTTCCAGTCGATTGACTACGACAGCGACAAACAGGCGATGGAGGACGTGCGCAACGGCAAGCTGCAGGGAGCGGTGATTATTCCTCCGCAGTTTTCCCGGCGCGTGTATGAGGAGAACCACCCTCGCATCGCGCTGGTCGTGGACAACAGCGACAACTTCATGAGTTCAGCGGTCGAAGCAGAACTCACGGATCTGACCAACGCGCTCAACCAGCCCACGGTGTCGCCTCGCATTCTGCAGCAGACCGCTCTGGATATTGTCGAACTCTATCCTTACATCGAGTACATGAAGTACCTGCTGCCGGGTTCGCTGGTGCTGGCGATGTTCGTGTCGGTCATGATCGGTGGCGGCATGCTTTATATCGACGACAAGGCGCGCGGGGTTCACGAAGGCTACCTGGTTACGCCGATCACTAAGCTTGAACTCGTGCTGGGGCTGAATCTCGCAGGATCGATCAAGGCTGTGATGACCGGCGTGATCATTGTGATCATCGGCTCGCTGATGGCGGGTGTGGGAACGATTTTCAATCCGGTGACCATGTTGGGGTTGCTGATTATGATCGTGCTGACCTCGCTGGCTTTCAACACGATGATGTTCCTGCTGATGGTGCGTATCGAAGATCCGCTGGTGCCGCGCGCCATGTTCGGCATCCTCAACACGCTGCTGTTCTTCCCCAGCGGCTCGGTCTATCCGATTCAAGCATTTCCGCCGTGGCTGCGAGGAATTGCCCGGGTCGATCCCTTCACGTATGCGGTGGACGGGTTCAAATGCCTGCTACTCAAAGAGACCACGCTCTCGGCGGTGTGGAGTGACATGTTGTTCCTTACGCTCTTCGCGATGATCACGCTCGGCATTGCGATTCCGCTATTCAAGCGGACCCTGTAAGGATCTACCGCCAGACCGCCAAGCACGCAGAAATGCAAGAGAGCCTATCGGGTTTCTCGGCGTACTCGGCGTGCTCGGCGGTGAATCGGGTTCCGGGAACTTTTGACTTGCGTGCTGTGTCCGTTATGCTAGGGGAGTATGACCCTTCTGGACGCCAAAGAGTACGACCTGGAAAAAGATCGGAAGCGGAAGAAGCGAATCATTTCTGCAATCGTTCTAGTCGTGATCGTGCTTGCCGTGGGCTGGTGGTTTCGCTATTGGCCCGAAGAACGCATCGTGGGCAAGTTCTTCGATTCTCTACAGAGGCAGGATTACAAGACCGCGTACGGCATCTGGATGCGCGATCCGGAGTGGCAGCAGCATCCGGAGCGACATCCGAAGTATCCGTTTGGCGACTTCTATCGCGACTGGGGTCCGGGCGGCGAATGGGGAGTCATCAAGACCCAGAAAGTTTACGGAGCGAGCACCTGCCCGGGCGGTGGCAGCGGGGTGGTTGTCGACGTGGTGGTGAACGATCGGGCCGAGCATGCACAGGTCTGGGTGGAAAAATCGGACAAGACTCTGAGTTTCCCTCCCTGCGAACTGATCTTCCGGTGAGCTCGGGCTGAACTGGTTTCAGGCGGAGGCTTTATCCAAGGACTTCATAGTTTTTTCTAGAGTCGCCTCGTCACTCACGTAGAGGCTGGTTTTCGAGCGGTCGATCTGCCGCATCAATCCCCACAGAACTTTTCCAGGTCCCACTTCGATGAAAGTGTCAACCCCGTGAGCGATGAGCAGGCGCACACATTGCTCCCACTTGACTGCGCCAGTGACTTGGCGGACCAGACTATCGCGGGCCCGTAGATCGTCAGTGACGAGTTCTGCGTCCGCATTGCATGCGACGGGATAGACAGGTTTCTGCATGTTGAGCGCCTTCAGATCGACTTCCAGGCGATCCTGAGCGGGCTTCATGAGCGAGCAATGGAAGGGAGCGCTGACGGGCAGCAAGACTGCTTTTTTAGCGCCACCTTGGGATGCGAGCTTCACCGCAAGCTCCACGGCTGCGGTATTGCCGGAGATCACGATCTGCTCTGGCGAATTGATGTTGGCGGGCTCGCAAACTTCCCCTTGCGCGGCCTCCTGGCAGATGGCGACGACTTTCGCGATCTCCATGCCCAGGATGGCAGCCATCGTGCCCACGCCAACAGGCACCGCTTCCTGCATATACTTACCGCGGTTGCGCACGGTGCGCACGGCGTCGGCAAAAGAGACCGTCCCGGAAGCAACGTGCGCGGAATATTCGCCGAGGCTGTGGCCGGCGACGTAACCGGGCTTGGGAATGTGCGTCTGTAACACGCGCAGCGCGGCGATGGACACGGTGAGAAGCGCCGGCTGAGTGATCTCGGTGAGACGAAGCTCGGTTTCGGGTCCCTCGAAGCAGAGCTGTGAGAGTTTGTAGCCGAGGGCCTCATCGGCCTCCTCGAACGTCTGGCGAGCGGCAGGATACTTCTCTGCCAACTCTTTGCCCATGCCGACGGCCTGCGATCCCTGTCCCGGGAAGAGCAAAGCAAGTGCGTTCTTGGAATCGGTCATGAGGGTCGAAGGTGAAACGGTGATCTAGCTGGGCTGTGCAACTTCCGCTTCGACCGAAGCGGGCCGCAACGCGGCCAGGCCGCGCTCGATCGAGTCGTTAATCCCGCGTTCGGCAAACTCGCCTGCGACACGCACGGCATTCTTGATGGCATTGGCGTTCGACGAGCCATGCGTGATGATACATACACCCTTCACGCCCAGCAGCGGCGCGCCTCCGTATTCGGTATGATCGAGGCGCTTCTTGAAGTCGATGAAGGCGCTGCGCGAGAGCAACGCTCCCACTTGCCGGGTGATGGTCGCCTTCAGCGACTCTTTCAGCGCCGTGCGGACCAGGTTGGCCACGCCTTCAGAAATCTTCAACGCGACATTCCCGACGAAGCCGTCGGCGACGATCACGTCGACATGACCGTTGTAAAGGTCGCGGCCTTCCACGTTCCCAACGAAATTTAAGGGAAGCTGTTTGAGCAGCTGAAACGCTTCGCGAGTGAGTTCGTTGCCCTTGGTTTCTTCTTCGCCGATGGAGAGCAATCCGACGCGCGGGCCCGGCGTTCCGGATCGCTTGCCCAAAGTATTTCCGAACGTCCGTGCAAACATAGCCCGAAAATATATGTCGCCCATGACGGCGAACTGCTCAAGATTCTGCGGTTTGCAGTCGACATTGGCGCCGACATCGAGAAGCATGGCTGCGGTTCCGGGTGCGGTCGGGAATACGGCAGCCAGCGCCGGCCGGTCGACCCCGGGAACCGCGCCCAGCACGATCTTCGCGGTCGCCATCGCCGCGCCGGTATTGCCCGCGGTTACGAAACCTGCCGCTTGCCCTTCCCGCACCATGCGCAGCCCGACACGCATGGAGGAGTCGCGCTTGGCGCGAATCGCCTCCACCTTGTCGTCCATGGTGATGTATTCGCTGGCGTGGACGATTTCAATGGGCAGCGTCGCAGCCGCACGGTGACGGTGAAGTTCCGGCCTGATTATGGACTCGGGACCGACCAGCAGCACGCGCACTCCGTACTGGCGAGCGGCAAGCATCGCGCCCTCGATTTCTGGCTTGGGCGCACGGTCCGAACCCATCGCATCCAGCGCGATCACGCTAGGCATGGTTATGAGTTAGCTGGCTTCCTCGACGTCGAGAACTTCCCGTCCCTTATAGTACCCGCATTTCGGGCAGGCCCGGTGAGGCATTTTCTTTTCGTGACAGTTGGGGCATTCAGAAAGTGAATGGCCTTTGAGTGCGTCGTGGGCACGCCGCGTGGACGTACGCTTTTGGGAGTGTCGCCGTTTCGGATTAGGCATGGTTAAAATTCCTCTCGCGGGGGCCCTCAGGCCGGCCGCTGAAATTAATCAAACAAGCTTTAGCTGTCAGCTATCAGCCGTCAGTCTCGAACGCTGAGCGCTGGGTGATGGCTGAAAGCTTCTTTCTAGTGTTCTAGCTTGCTACGAATCTCTCTGAGCGCCGCCCATCGCGGATCTTCCATGGGAACGGCGCAGGAGCACTTTTCCTGATTCAGATTCTTTCCGCAATGTAGACATAAGCCCCTGCAGTCTTCGCTACAGGTGACCTTCAAGGGCAACGCCAGTAAGACCTGCTCGCGCAAAACGTCTTCGAGCAGAATTCCGTCGCCCTGATAATAGCCGATTTCGGCCTCCGCGTCGGTCACTGAAAGCTCGTCGCGTCCCGCGTCGGCACCGAGCGGGCGGTAGAGCAACTCGAAGTCGCGCGTCACCTCTTGCCGCACTGGCTCCAGGCAGCGAGCGCATTGCAACTCAAGGCTCGTCGACAATCGCCCTCGCACGCGGATGTCCTTGATTATCTTATGCTTGCCGTGATGCTCCTCGACGAGTTCGGCGCGTCCTGCCGTCTTCAGCGGCGCGCGCTGACGGGTTTCGTCTCCCAGATCGATGACATCGGGTTGAAACTCCTCCTCAAAATCGAGAGGATGGCGCTCCAATTCTGTGATGTCGAGGAACATACCGAAACCTCCGCGGCAATCGTGCCGGACCAGCCCGCGGAAGCACGCCAAGTGGCGTAAGTACCGCAAGGAGCAAGACTTAGGATAAAGGGCAAGGCGCGGGGGTGTCAAGAAAGGCAAATGATTCTTGCTTGGACTGTGCTGGGCTTTTCCTGGTAGCCTATGGCGACGCTGTATGTTGAAAACGTGCCCGACGCCGTGTATAAGGCGCTCAGAGAGCGCGCCCGCAAAAATCGGAAGTCGATCGCGGCGGAGGTGATCTCGCTGCTGGAGCAGAACGTCCCCACCGAAGCAGAACTGAAACGGCGGCGGGAATTTTACCACCGTGTCGCCTCTCGTGCTGCTGCCGGAAGCTTTGAAGATTGCCTTCGTGTACGACCGGAGCGTCTATGACTGTCTGTACGCGGCGCGGGCTGTGCAGTCAAAGACCGACATGATCGCTGCCGATCAGCGTCTGGCCAATGCTTTGGCGACACGCTTGCCGGTGAAGTGGCGGGCGCATTTTGACCCGCGCTGGAACGATTTCAACTCCACGATTTAGTCACTCAGCCGCAGCGCCTCAATCGTCCGTGTGGCAGATTCTTCGAAGATCAGCTTTCTCTCGATATCGATGGTATTTTTATCCAGACGATGTGGAATAAACCACGCCACTGCAGCAACGGGGACAAGGCCGATCATTCGCAGAGGTTCCGTTAGAGCCGAGGATTCGAACTCCGGCGTTGAAATCGCATACGTTAAGTATCCGAAACACACGGCTAGAAGCAGCACGATGGAATGCTGTTTAAAGATCGGGAGCGTGCAGGTGAACGGTACTTTGCGGAAACGAATCAAGACAATGTTTGTCAGCAAAACGGACCATGTCGCCACCAGCAGCGTGTGAAGGAATGCGACCCGCAGGCCTTCCAGATAGACATGAGCCGGAAATGTGATGGCCAAGACCAAAGGCAACGCCGAGGTGAGGACCACCTTTCTTGCCAGGCTCTGACACTCCTGCCGATCTGGATCCAGCATCAACTGGAAGATCCAGTTGGAGCGCAACTCAACCGGAATCTCGAAGACAATCCGGAGGCCGATGATGATGAGAAAGGTAAGGATGAAAGGGATCGAGAGGGCGTCCGGCGAAAGGGCTGCTTGATGCAGCGACTTCGCGCCGGCGAAAGCATTCATCAGAGCCTGCGACGACAGAACCAAACCCAGCCCGCCAATCCCAGTCAGAACGAGGCGATGCATCTCGCTGCGAACCAAGGTCCTCCACACAAAGGGAAAGCAGCCTTTCTGGAATGGCGTTCGCAGCACCAGTCGCCCCAGGAACGCCCCTACCCGCGACCTTCGAGGCTTGGGTGCGGTGACCGCTGCCTCGGCAAGCTCCGGAATGCGCACGAAATGGCGGTGGTATCCGATCGCATAACAGCCCAGTGCGACCACAGTCAGGGCTGCAATCCCGGGAAGCGCTAACCGGGCGAGTTCCGTCAGTGCGGGGCTCGCACGGCCGCGCCAGGACTGGCACAGACTCAGAAACCAGCACGACGGAAACAGCAGTGTCCACGAGGGCAGCGCCCCTGTCGTCCGCAATAACTTGTCTGGGACCGCGAAACTGGTGCAGAGAAGAGTGACCAGATAGACCACCACGATGCCGCGTATGTAAGCGGAGAGTCGGCGAAAGGCGCGCGCGGGCAGCAGTGCCATCAACAGACCCAGCATTGAGAACACCGCCAGAAATGAGAAGACGCTCGCCAGCACAACTCCGACGGCATGGACCGCCACAAACTTCGCGAAGAACAAAAACTTGGTCTGCGTTGCTCCTACAACCATCGGAAACAGAATGCACGACGCCGCATTGACGTCGAGTGCAATCAAGCCCGCCAGAAAAAGAACTGCCACAAGGTTGGCAAAAAAGATGGTCCGCGTGGAAATGGGCAGCGGAACCAGGTTCATGTAATCACGCCGGTCGGGGAAGATTGCGTCCCATCGCCAGACGGCGGCACCGCCGGTTACGGTCATGGAAAGCACGATAAAGAAATACTCGTCCGGTACGGACATCAGCAGCGGATCAACGTTCAGGGTCCCGCGCATCCACTGCAGCAGAGTCCCGTACTTGTCCAGCAAGAGAATCGACACGAATCCGCCAGGCAGGGCGAGCAAGGTGAGTACAAGGCCGATGCCGAGATCGATCCCCTCCGTGTCGGAATCGCCGCCGCCGCGGAAGATGCGAGCCACGAAGAGTTGCACCATCCGCCCGAAGGGACGCTGGCGGTAGTATCCCCACCAGTGGCGAATCGGATCGGTCAGCAGGCTTATCATGCGGCGTTCATCACTTCGACGATAGCGTGCGCCACATTCCTGGTGTCGACGTCGTCGACCAGGTGCAGGAAGGTGCTCTCGAGCGATTGCCCGAGGATCTGGCCGATGTTCGCTACTGAATCCTGGGCGATGACCACGCCTTTGCGCAGGATCAAGACATCAGAACAGACCTTTTCGACGACCTCCAGCACGTGCGAGCAGTAGAAGACGAGTTTGCCCTGCTGGCCCAGCGCCTGCACCAGGTTCTTGAAGATCAGCGCTGAGGCCACGTCCAGGCCGGAGAGTGGCTCATCGAAAATAAAGACATCGGGATTGTCCATGATTGCGGCGATGAGCAGAACGCGCTGGCGCATTCCTTTCGAATAAGTGCCGATGCTGGCGTGCCGGTGCGGATGCAAGGAGAACAATTCCAGGAGGGAATCAAGCTTGATTCCCAACGTGTGAGAAGCCATGCCGCGTAGGGTGCCAACCATTTCCAGATATTCCCAGCCGGTTAAGTACGGATAGAGATGAGCCTCTTCCGGGACGTAGCCCAGGCGTTTCCGGTACGCCTGCAGATTGTCTTGAATGTTGTGACCGTCGAACTGAACCACGCCCCGCGTCGGCTCCAACAAGCCGGTGAGCATTTTCACTGTGGTGCTCTTCCCGGAGCCATTCGGGCCGAGACAGCCGAGAACCATTCCGGAGCGGAGCGAGAACGACAGGTCTTGCACGGCGGGCAACGATGCGTAGCGCTTGGTAAGGTGCACGGCTTCGAGCATGGCCACCTCGCAAGGCGAAGTCTCGGCGGCAGAGCGAAAGAGTACCCGATGATTCTTGCATAGACACCGGCGTCGGAAGATAAGTTCCGTCGTAAAATGGCGTGGACGCTTTCCACTAAACGGCGCCCGCAACATTTATTGTTCCGCCGGCATCTTCAGCCCGAGCGCGTTCACGGTAGTTTCATCCAGCGAGGCCTTGCCGTCTTTCTTCGTGACGACGCCGAAGCCGCCGGAGTAATCCCACATGGCCCAGCTGATATTGTGGCGTTCGAGGGAGGTGCGGACATCCTTGATCCAGGCGGCGCGGTCCGGCGGATCGACACCGTAGCGGAACGCGCCGAATTCGTTGCAGACCAGCGGGACTCCATTGTGCGTGGCCCAATCCGCGGCCTGGTTGATCTCGGCTTCAATGCGCGACGCATCCCAATGGTCTTTCCCGTAGCGGATCACGTAGAGCCGGTCGACCGCTTCAGGGACCCCGGCGGCAACTTGCGCGGCGTTCTCCGGCGACGACGGATAATGCAGGCCCTTCAGCCAGTGCCAATAGTACGCGCCCCAGGTGGCGCCCTGATGGGTGAAGATGTGCGGCTCGTAAAAATGAAAGACGTAAATCACGTTGGGATCGCGTAGGGGTTCGAGCAAGACCATGTCGTCGTCGTCGTCCCAGCGCGCCCCGGCCGCGAGGATCGTATGCGCGGGCGCGCCTTGACGGATGGCCGCAGCCAGCTTTGCTTCCACACCGTACCAGCGGTAGGCATCGCGCATCTCGGGTTCGTTCAGAATCTCAAAGAACAGCCGCTCGGAATCCCAGGAAGAATAGTGTTGTGCGACCAGGCGCCAAAAATCGGCGAAGCGTTCCACGAACTCGTCCTCTTTCAGGCGCGCTTTGAAGTCGGAGTCGGGATGCATGTCGATTTCGACGGCCAGCCCCGCATCGAGAATCATTTTGACCGCAGCATCGAGGTAGCCGAAGTATTCCGCCGTACCATCGTGACGATGGGCGGCGTTCATCATCGGTTCGGGATTCACGCTGAGCCGCGCATGATCGAAGCCGGTGGACTTGATCAGAAGAATGTCGGCGGCCGTGGTCCAGTTCTGGAAGTGTTCCTTCGTGTATCCCTTGGGATCGTAAACTTGCGCGAACCACTCGCTCAGATTGATGCCGCGGCGCAGATGCGCCAGGCGAGAGGCCGGAACCGTAGAGAAAGATTGAGCGTGCACACACGAGACAAGAATAATCAAAGTGAAGAAAAGGTTAACCATCCGCCTGCGCATGAAGAACATCTCCTTCGTATTCTTGAAAGATTAAGGAGAAACATGTGGGGACAGCCGCCCTCGGCTGTCCGCCGGGCGCAGCCCGGCTGTTGTTGGCCGATTAACTCAAAATTGGCAGGGCCCGGATCCGTTTCTTTGTCGCCGCGTAAATCGCGTTGCACAACGCCGGGGCGAGCGGAGGGATCGACGGCTCGCCGATCCCCGTCGGGGCCTCCGAACTGGCAACGGTATAGACCTCGACCGCCGGCGTTTCATCCAAGCGCAGCGGCGCGTAATCATCAAAGTTGCCCTGCACGACTCGGCCTTTGTCGATCGTGATCTTGGCGCGCAGCGCATTGGCCAAGCCGAACACGATTCCACCCTGGATCTGCTGCTCGAGAATGCTCGGGTTTACGACCTGACCGCAATCAACGGCTGCGACCACACGATGCACGCGAGGCTGACCGTTTTCCATCGTGATCTCGACCACCTCGGCCATATACGATGCGAAGCAGCCAAAACACGCGATTCCGCGATAGTGGCCAGCGGGCAGCGGTATGTCCCATCCGGCCTTTTCGCCGGCCAGTTGCAGAGCCCCGCGCATGCGGGCCGTGTGCCACGTCGTCGTGAAGTAGGGAAGATCCTGGTCCTTGGCCAGCAGATGAAGCCGATACTGCAGCGGATCTTTGCCGGCTCCAACTGCCAGTTCATCGACGAAGCTCTCCAGAGCGAAGGCTGCCTGCAGCGCATAGACCGACCGCATCCACCCGAGTGGGACGGCAGTCTTGGTCATGACGTACTCGATCGAATAGTTGGAGATGGCGTAGACCGGACCGGCCTCGTCGGGCAGGTCTGGGTCGACGTTGTTCGGAGTCGCTAATCCTTTTTGCCCGCTGATCGAGGGTGAAATGATTCGGTGGGTCAGCGCGACCGGGAATCCCGAACCGTCAAGAGTCGCAGTGAGTTGGTGCAGGCTCGCCGGACGGTAAGTGGAGAATCTCATATCGTCTTCGCGCGTCCAAATAACTTTCACCGGGGTATTGATTGCCTTCGAGACCTGTGCGGCCTCGACGGCGTAGTCGTGCTCGAGACGCCGGCCAAATCCGCCGCCCATCAGCGTCACGTTGACTTTGACCTGATCAGGATCAAGTCCGATCGCCTGCGCCACCGAGTCGCGGCAATCCTGCGGTACCTGCGTCGGCGCCCAGAGTTCACATTTCGTTCCTTGAAAATTCGCGGTGCAATTGCCAGGTTCCATGGGCGCGTGAGCCATGAATGGCGACTCGTACTGGGAGGAGATTCTTCGTCCTGAGGCCTTCGCGGGATCACCGGCCGAGTACAGGCTCGCTATGGATGCTTTGTCCCGCTGGGTTAGGGCCGCCTTGAGTGACGCCATCTCTGCGGCGGTATTCAGGTCTTTATTTGCGCCGCCATCCCAGGTTAGGTTGAGTACGCGGCGGCCTTCCATCGCACCCCACACGCTGTCGGCAACCACGGCCACCGCTGAATCACCGATCTTCCCCACGTAGCTCACGCCGGAAATCTTTTTCGATTCCTTGTCGTCAAAGCCCGCGACTTTGCCGCCGATCGTGGGACAACGCGCGAGCAGCGCGAACTTCATCCCAGGCAGGCGGAAGTCAATTCCAAAGACGGCCTCGCCCTTCACTTTCGCGGGCGAATCCAGGCGCGCCAGGCGTTGGCCGACAAGCTTGTAGTCCTTGCTCTGCTTCAGGGTAGCGTCGGTGGGGATGGGCAGCGTCGCCGCCGTACTCACGAGTTCTCCGTAACTCAGACTTCGATGGGTCGCGGCGTGCTTAATGTTGCCACTTTCGGCCGTGCACCCGGATCGCGGAACCGCCCAGGTCAGCGCTGCGGCGGAAATCAGCATCTCGCGTGCCGCGGCACCGGCCTTGCGCATGGGATCCCACGTGGTTCGAATGCTGGCACTTCCGCCGGTTGTCTGGTCGCCAAACAACGTGCTCGCCCCGGCCTGCTCGATTTCGATCTGCTTCCAATCGGCTTCCAGTTCCTCGGCAAGAATCATCGGGAGCGCCGTGCGCACGCCCTGTCCCATCTCGGAACGCGCGACTACGATTGTGACTCGGTTGTCGGGCGTGATGCGCAGATACGCATTGGGCGAGAAAGATTTTTTCCCGGAACTGGTCCCGCGCGGCAGGTAGAACCCGATCACGAGTCCTGCGCCGGCCGCGACTCCGGCGGTGACAAATTCGCGGCGGGAGAGTGGGCTCATCGCGCACTTCCGTTCCCGGCGGCGCGATGGATCGCTTTGCGAATCCGCTCATAGGTTCCGCAGCGGCACAGATTGCCGTTCATCGCCTGGGTGATCTGGTCGTCGGTGGGATTCGGAGTTTTTGCCAGCAGTGCCGCGGCCGACATGATCTGTCCCGTCTGGCAGTAGCCGCATTGCGGGACTTCTTCCGCGATCCACGCCTGCTGCAGTGCGTGTAGACCGTTGGCTCCGAGCCCTTCAATCGTGGTGACGTTTTTATCTGCGGCCTGCGCGACCGGGATAGAGCAAGAGCGCACCGGTGTGCCGTCGAGATGTACCGTGCAGGCGCCGCACAATCCGGCGCCGCAGCCGAATTTTGTTCCGGTGAGCTCGAGAGTGTCGCGCAGAACCCAGAGGAGCGGAGTTTCAGGAGAGACGCTGACTTTCTTGGCACTTCCGTTAACGCGGAGTGTGATGTCGGCCATGTTGTTCCAGTTGTAGAGTTGGGAACTGGACAACATGGTACGCAACCAATGGGAAAAGGGGAAATGGGCACCGCTCGGGGGCGCCACCCCCTGATCACCAGATGGTCTTCAGTCGGTGGTGGGAGCGAATGCGCTGATCGCGAGTTACCAGGGCCATTCCCTCCGCCATGGCGGTCGCGCCGATCAGCCGGTCCGCGGGATCTTTCGGATAGTCGTCGGAAAACTGAGCGGCGATGGCCGCGACCTCTGCGGTGATGGGCAGTATCACGACTCCGGAACGGCGCAGCAGATTCTGCACAGCCGTTTCCACAGTGCCGTGGGAGCGCAGAATACCCCGCGCGAATAGGAGTGCCAGTTCCCAGACGGTGATGCTCGCGACAGCAAGGCCGTCGCTGATCCGCGCACGGCGGATGGCGGAAGCCGCAGGTCGCGAGAGACGTTCCGGCTCCGCCACCAGCCAGGCGAGCGCGTGAGTGTCCAGGAGAATCAGCGCAAAACCTCCCAGTCCCCGGGCTGGACAAGCGGGGACAAAATGTCGCCCACGATTTCAATTTCGTCTTTCAGGCAGCCGAAGACATCTTCCGGCTGCCCGTCGGCGGGGACCAGCTTGGCCACCGGCTTTCCTTTTTTCGTAATGGTCACGGGCTCGCGAGTGGTCCGTACTTCGTCCATGATTTTCAGGCAGCGCGCCTTGAAATAACCCGCCGGCATGATCTTCATAACTGCTCCAAGAGACTATGGTCATAATAACATGACCTACCGTCATACGCATTCCTATATCGCCGGAAGAGTATGATTCGACTCCTGCCTATTTCAGTTCGGCTAGCTTCTGGGTGGCGATCTGTCCGGCCTCGCCTGTGGGATTTTCTTTCTTGATCGTTTCGTAGGTGCGCTTGGCGTCGAGCGGCTGGTTGGAAGCCTGGTAGAGTTCGGCCAACTGCAATTGCGCCGTTACCTTGGTGACTGAGGTCGTCGGCTTATTGATCAACTCCTGATAGAGAGCGACGGCTTCCTTCGTGCGGTTGGTCTGGCCATAGAGTGAAGCCAGGGCAAGCTTAGCCACCGACGACAGGTCGCGGCTGCCTGACGAAACTACTTCTTTGAAGTTCCTCTCGGCCGCGGTGTTGTCGCTCAAATTCGATGCCGTCACGCCCAGAAAGTAATGCGCCATATCCGCCGTCTGGGTGTGGGCATACTTGTCGACGATCGCCTGAAATTGTTTTCTGGCGGCCTCATTGCGCTCCTTGGCCGAGGTGAAGGTAGGGAAGTCAGGCTGAGCCGGAGTGCCGGCAGGGCGCAACGGGGTTTGCAGTGTGCGCACAGCCTGCGAGAGTTCCGCGCTGGCCTTTTCGTCTTGCACGCTCAAGTAGAACCAGCCGCCAGCGACTGCGGCGATCACCACGACCGCTATGACCACGGAGATTATCAGGTTGGTTCGGTGTTCGACCGTCCAATGGGCAGTTCGCTCGGCGGCATCGATCGTCGCTCGGCTGAATGCGTCCTGTTTAAGTTGATGGCGGGTTTCTGCGCGCACAGACTTCCCTTCTAGTGGTGGTGATGGCTGGATAAACACACAGTCTAACAGGGGCACATGGGGGCGTCAAAAATGAGCCTCAATCCCTGTGAAATAGGGCTCAAAAAATACTCGTTCATCGCCTCGATCACCCTCGCATGAGCCAGTTTCACTTGGGAAACGCTCGGGTTACGGGGTAACCCCCCCACCTCTCTGAAAGCCGCGACGGGCGCGAGGTTTGCAAAAATGGCTTGCAAAATCTTGAGCCCCAATGATTTAGAGGCCAAAATATTGAGAACAAAAGAGTTGCGGCCTTTTTGGCAGCGGTTGCGTGCACGGCTTCGCCTTGACGATGATCTGCTCTTTCGGTTTTGGGGGCAAGATTGGATGTCACCAGACGTCACCAGAATGGGCTGTGAAAAGAAAATCAAAGGACCCGCCCGGTCGCAAAGAACGCGACAAGGACGGGGCCCCCGGCCTCGGGTTGGCGGCCGCTTCCCACTGACTTTACGGCTTTCGCGACGACCGCGGCATCTGCTACTCTGCTTTCCGCTTCAGAGGAACCGAATAATGCCATCGCCCAGATATTCGCTTTCAATTTTTGCAGTGCTTCTGTGTCTTAGCCTCTCCACGCTCGCGGCTGATAAGCAGACGAAGGACGCGAAAGCCGACAAAGACAGCAAGCCTTCTTACGAATTGCCTCAACCTGCGACCGAGAGCCTGGACTACACCATGTACCAGCGCATTCGCGACGAGGGGCTGGGGCATTCGCACGTTATGGAATATGCCTCGGGGTTAATGGATGGGATCGGACCGCGGCTGACCGGGTCTCCGAATCTGAAGCATGCCAACGAGTGGACACGCGACCAGCTGACTGCCATGGGATGCAGCAACGCTCACCTCGAGGATTGGGGCGAATTTGGCATGGGATGGCGCCAGCTGAACGCATGGGTACGCATGTCGGCTCCGGACACAGCCGTGTTCATCGCGCAAGCGCTGCCGTGGTCGCCGTCGAGCCACGGGCCCATCAACGGACGCGCGATCTGGGTTGATGCGAAGGACGAGAAGGACCTCGAAAAGTACAAGGGCCAACTGGCTGGCAAGATCGTCTTCTTCGGTGAGATGCGTGATGTGAAGCCGGTAGACAAGCCGCTGTTTGAGCGGAGGGACGATGCCAATCTAAAGGAGACCGCAGAATATCCAGTACGTGTTGGCCAGCGCCAGGATTTTTTCCAGGAATTCATCAAGCGGCTGGAATTTCGCGAAAAAGCAGGAGCGTTCTTCGCCGCCGAGCACGCGGCCGGAATCGTGGTTCCGAGCCGCGACGGGCGCACCAACGGCGGATCGGGCGGGACGATTTTTGACGACGGTGGTGGCGGCATGGGTTGGTTTACGTACCAGCGGGAGCACGCCGAGCCGCTTCCGCTGGTCGTGATGGCCATCGAGAGCTACGGGCGCGTCTATCGGCTGCTCAAAGCGAATGCGCCGGTCAATGTCGAAATGGATGTGGAGACGGAGTTCACGGGAGATCACGAGCACGGCTTTGACACCATCGCTGAGATACCCGGCACCGATTCCAAGCTCAAAGATGAAGTCGTCATGGTGGGTGGACACCTTGATTCATGGGCGTCCGCGACCGGCGCCACCGACAATGGCGCCGGAACCGTCGTAGCGATGGAAGCGATGCGCATCCTCAATGTCCTGCACGTGCAGCCGCGGCGCACCATCCGTGTGGGTTTGTGGACCGGGGAAGAACAAGGAGAATTCGGCTCATACGGCTACGTGAAACAGCATTTCGGCTACGTGCCGCTCTCGACCTCTCCCGACCAGGTGAAGCTGCCGGATTTCCTACGTAAGCCTGCCGGTCCCGTGCAGTTGAAACCGGACCAGCAGAAGATTTCCGGATACTTCAACGTCGACAACGGCTCGGGAAAAATTCGCGGCATCTACCTGCAGGAAAATGCTGCCGTGGGGCCGATCTTCCAGCAGTGGATGGAGCCGCTGAAGGACCTGGGCGTCAGCACTATCACGATGCGCAACACAGGCGGCACCGATCACGAAGCGTTCGATTCGGTGGGAGTGCCGGGATTCCAGTTTATTCAAGACATGCTCGACTACGGCTCGCGCACACATCACTCCAACATGGATACCTACGAACGCCTGCAACCCGATGATCTGGCCCAGGCCGCCGTGGTGGAAGCGATTTTCGTGTACAACACGGCGATGCGCGACCAGATGTTGCCGCGCAAGCCGCTGCCCCACCCGGAACTTGAGGAGCAGCGGAAAGCTCCGCTCAACAACGTGATGCCGGGAGCGGAGGCGCAGGAACGCCAGAAAGCCGCGAACTAGGGAGCATCGTCGCTTTGACCGTTCAGGGCCGGTCCGTCGGGCGTCCCGCCAGCAGCCACCGAGGGCGAAACCCATACGCGTTGACTTAAGCAGAATTTTTTCTGCATTGCGGAAAATAGGGAATTGTCGGATTGATCAACACTCCGGGGCTAATCGCGAACGATCGTCGAACTAATTCCTTGAACTCGACCCCCTCCAGTTCCTGGGTATCCAAGTCGCGTTCTCGTGGTACGGTTCACCGCATGACGTTCCCCGCTCCGGTTCCGGAAATACCCGCGGCCAACGTCGACAAAGCCGCTGCCTACTATGTCAACACGCTGGGCTTTAGCTTCGATTGGGGCGATGACCAAGGCGGCATTGCTGGCATCGCAAGGGAGAATTGCAGTCTGTTGATCACCAACCAATCCTTCCGACAGTCCTACGGCAACTTAGCCCGATCCTTTTCTGGCTCAATCTCGATCGCAAGGCTGGGGTAGACCAACTCTTCGCACCTTGGAAGGCCGCACGCGAAGATCGTTTCCGAACCCGAAGACAAACCGTGGAAGCTGCGCAAGTTTATGGCCGCCGATCTTGATGGCAACCTCATTCGTGTCTTCTATGATTTCCGGGGCGACGTAAAAGAACAACCCATCGCGCAAAGTCGTCTAGCGTTTATCGATTTCCCGCATTACTGGCAAAACCAGACGCTTGAAGATTCCTTCCAGTTTGCCGAAGAGTACCGGCCACGAAATTTTACGAGTCATCAGAACGCCGTTCTCGCGAGTAGGAGGAGAAAACAGCCGGTGACCGCGGTCGGCATCACCCAGGATTTTCTAATAGTAAACTTGCCCCATGATTCGTCAGATCGCGCCTCAGTTCTTCACCCTGGACATCCCCCGCACCCTTGCCTATTACGAAGCTAAGCTTGGCTTCAAGTGTTTGGGCACGTGGCAGGACCCGCCGGTTTACGCCATCGTTGCACGCGACCAGCAGGCGATTCACTTCCGCTGTGCCGAACCTCCCACACCCAATCCCAACAAGTATTCGGACGAACTGCTCGACGCCTACGTATTCATCGAAGATGCGGACGCGCTTTACGCTGAGTATGCCGCTCGAGGCGTCGAATTCACGCGGGGGCCTGCCAACATGCCATGGCAGTCGCGTGAGTTTGTAGTGAAGGATCGCGATGGCCGACTGCTTGCATTCGGCGCGAACTTGTAATCTTGTGTCGGATTGTCCCGCCCCAGCGCTACTCTGGGCTACGCACGACGAAGTGAGTGTCCATATGTGGTTTCGGAAAAGGTCGCAGCCCGAGGGACGGGCTACTCGACAACAATAGCTTCTTATTGACGTCTCACTTGCTCGTGCAAACCTTGTTGGGGTAGCCTCGTCTAACATCATAACTTCCACTTCTGGGGTCTCCCATGGCTGCGATTCATCTGCTCATCAACAATCGCCCGCATGAGGTTGAGATCGCTCCGGACACGCCTCTGTTGTGGGTGTTGCGCGACAACTTGAACCTGACGGGCACCAAGTACGGCTGCGGGATGGGAGTGTGCGGGGCCTGCACGGTCCACCTGGACGGCGAGGCGGTGCGTTCATGCCAGACCGCCGTGTCTTCCGTCGGCACGAAGAAAATCACCACGATCGAGGGCCTCTCGGCGGACAACTCGCATCCCGTGCAGCGGGCGTGGATTGCTGAGCAGGTGCCGCAATGCGGATACTGCCAGCCGGGGCAGATCATGTCGGCGGCGGCGCTGCTGGCGAAAACTCCTCATCCCGCCGACGATCAGATTGAAGCCGCGATGATCGGCAATCTATGTCGCTGCGGCATGTATCAGCGGATCCGGCGAGCCATTCATCGTGCCAGTGCCGGCACCGGGAAGGGAGCATAACCATGACCATCAGCCGCCGGGAGTTCGTAGTTCGAGGAACCGTGGCAGGTGCAGGGATGATGATCGGCGTCCGTCTTTCCGAGCCGCTCCTTCAGGCGCAGGAAAACGAACGTGGGCCGAAGAAGCCGGCTCCGAATCCGTTTGATGCCTGGATTCACCTAAAGCCCAGCGGAGAGATTTCGCTGATCGTGGCCAAGTCAGAAATGGGTCAGGGGATCAGGACCGGACTGGCGATGATTCTCGCCGAAGAGGCCGAGGTCGATTTCAATTCGGTTAGCGTAGAACAAGCCGAAACGCGGCCCGATATTTATCCGCACTTGGGCACGGGCGGAAGCGGCAGCACGATGGAGAATTTCATGCCGCTGCGGCGTGCGGGCGCGACCGTGCGTGAATTGATGATCACTGCGGCGGCGGCGAAGTGGAGTGTGCCGCCGGCTGAGTGCGCGGCGAAGAAGGCCACCGTGCTGCACCAGAAATCTTCGCGCAAGGCGACCTACGGGGAACTGGTGGAGGCGGCGGCGAAACTGCCAAGGCCCGATCCGGAAAAAGTGTCCCTGAAAGACGATTCAAAATTCGAATTGATCGGCCATGCCGTGCCACGGGTCGACATCCCGGCGAAAGTCAACGGCAGTGCACAATTTGGACTCGACGTCCGCGTTCCAGAAATGCTGTTTGCGGTAGTGGCGCGGTGTCCCACGTTCGGCGGGAAACCGGCGCACTTCGAAGCGGCCAAGGCGACGGCGGTTCCCGGTGTGCGCGATGTTTTCGAGATCCCGGCTATGCCGGGCGACATGTTCACTGCCGGAGGTGTCGTGGTCGTGGCGGACTCGACTTGGACCGCGATCAAGGGTCGAGACGCTCTTCAGATCACCTGGGATCACGGCGCGGCCGTCTCCGAGTCGAGCGATGGCATGCGCGCCGCCCTGCACGAAGCGGTGCAGAAGCCGGGCCAGCGCCTGCGCAATGACGGAGACGTCGAGGCGGTGCTCTCCAATGGCGCGAAGAAGGTCGAAGCTTTGTACGAGCTTCCGCTGCAGGCACACGCCACCATGGAGCCGATGAATATCACGGTCCACGCGCGCGGGACCGAGGCGGAGGTGTGGGCACCGACACAATCGCCCGACTGGGTCCAGCGAACCGTGGCGAAAGTGTTGGGCGTCAAGAACGAACGGGTCGTCGTTCACACAACCCTTATGGGCGGTGCGTTCGGACGCCGCTACATGGCCGACTTCCCGGCGGAGGCAGCGCAGATCGCAAAGATCGTCGGCAAGCCGGTGCAGCTAGTGTGGTCGCGCCAAGACGACATGACGCACGACTTCTACCGGCCCGCCGCATGTCATCACATGCAAGGTGCGATAGACGCCTCCGGCCGCCCCGTTGCCTGGTTCCATACCCTGGCCTCTACGTCGATTAAGGGATATTGGGACCCGAAGACTCCGGCGGGGAACGACGAATCCGGGGGGGCCCGGCAGATGCCGTATGCAATTCCAAGTGTGCGGCTCGAATATAATCCCGCAGCGAGCGCTGTGCCGCGCGCGTGGTGGCGTTCGGTCGAGCACTCGTTCAACGGTTTCGCGGTGGAAAGCTTCATTGACGAACTCGCGGCTGCAGCAGGAAAGGATCCGGTCGAGTTCCGAAAAATGCTGCTGGTGAAGCCGCCCAACTGGAAGCCGAAGGACGACGAAGACGTGGACCCGGCACGGCTGCGAGCCGTACTTGAATTGGCTGCCGAGAAATCCGACTGGGCCAAGCCCCTGCCGAAAGGCCAGGGGCGCGGCATCGCTAGCTACAAGTCATTCGGCAGCTACTTTGCCGAGGTGGCAGAGGTCACGGTCAGCGGCAGCAATTTCAAGATCGATCGCATTGTGGCCGCCGTCGATTGCGGGTGGATCGTGAATCCGGAGTCGGTGCGTTCGCAGACGGAGGGCGCGATCATCTATGGATTGAGCGCGGCGCTGAAGAATGAAATCACGATCAACCATGGCGCAGTTGAGCAGACGAACTTCGACGGCTACGATCCCATCCGGATCAACGAGGCTCCGACGATCGAAGTGCACTTGACCGAGAGTAGGGATGACCCTGGCGGAATGGGCGAACCGGCCTTGCCGCCGATCGCGCCGGCCGTTGCGAATGCGATTTTCGCGGCGTCGGGACAACGGCTGCGGAGGCTGCCGCTTCAGTTGAACCCTGTGGCCTAAGGCGTGCCTCTCGGCAGAAACAGCAAAGCCGCCAAAGTTGGCGGCTTTGCTGATCGCAAAGTCGTCTTAGCGCGGAGCTTCTTCGAGCAATCCCTGCTCCAGTTTTTCCTGACATTCGATGCAGTGGCGGGTCCACGGCACTGCCTCCAGCCGCTTCGGGTTGATCTCTTTGCCACAGTGGATGCATTCGCCAAAGCTGCCTTCGCGAATGCGAGCCAGCGCCTTCTCGACCATCTGCAGGAGTTGCCGCTCGTTGTTGCTCTGGCTGAACAGGAACTCTTTGGTGTAGGAACTGGCCGCGCGGTCGGCGATGTCCTGCGCCGTGTCCTCGTCGGCGGAGCGGCCGTCGGCCTGCGTGCGGTTCACGGTGCGGCGCAATTCCTGCTGCCGCGTTTCCAAACGCTTCTTAAACGTTTCCAGCTTCTTCTTGTCCATAGGTCACTTCAACCGGCCCATTCAAAATAGCCATAACAAAAGTCTTGGGACGCCACCTTCTTCGGAGGCGTCCCGATTGGTTAGGGCAAACCATGATGATAAGCGCCAAAATTGAGATGCGTCAACCGCTCCAAAGGGCTGCAGCAAATCAGAACGCGACCAGAATGCTATTTGCGGCCTGATCGGAGGGATGTGATTTCGATCAAGCGACTATCGCGGCAGTGGATTCTTCATGCTGGCCAGCGCGTATCCCATGACGGCCATGGCAGCAGCGTTCTCGCGCAACTCGCTGGGAACGACCTTGTCCAGCGTATCGGCGGCACTGTGATGGTAGTGAAAGTAGGTGCGGCCATCTTGCATGATGCCCAACGAGGGTACGCCTGCCTCCGACATGGCAGCAATGTCGGCTCCTGGAGGGTAGGGGCTCGATTGCAGCACGGTCGCTCCAAAACTTTGCAGCGCTCCTACCACGGGCTGCAATAGTTCAGCAGCCGCTGCCGTCATTTTAAGATCAAAGCCCAACGGATGCGCGGCCCCGGCGTCACTTTCGATGGCGGCGACATGATTGGAGAATTCAGAGGCGTGATCTTTGGTATATGCCTGGCTCCCCGATCCTCCACTCTCTTCGTCCATCCAGGCAATGACGCGCAGGGTGCGCTTGGGGCGCAGGTGCAATTTCTGCAGAACCTGGGCCGCCTCCATGGCAACCACGACACCCGCGCCGTCGTCGATGGCGCCAGTGCCCAGGTCCCACGAATCGAGATGCCCGGAGACCACTACCAGTTGCTCCGGATGTTCGCTGCCTTTAAGGTCGGCAATTACGTTGTAGCTGGTCTCGTCGGAGAGTTTTTGCGGCGTCAGCGTAAGGTGCATACGTACACTGCCTTGCCCGAAAAGATGGGCGATCAAGTCCGCATCTTCGGCGGTAACCGCGCCGGCGGGGATGCCCGCCGGGGAACTCCAGCCGGTATGCGGCAGGCGGAAATCGGAGTCGCCAACGGCGCGCACCAAAGCGGCCACCGCGCCCAAATCCGCCGCTGCCCTGGCCCCGGCTCCGCGATAGCGCACAGCTTCGCCGTAGGCCGCGAAGGCCTGTCCCGCCGCGCTCTTCTGTTTGTCGAAAAGTTCGTTGAACAGAACGATCTTGCCGGCGACCTCGTCGCGACCCAGGGTTTTCAGTTCGTCGAAATTGTTGACCACGACCAGCTCGGCGACGATTCCTTCCGCCGGCGTCGCCGTGCTTCCGCCCAAGGCCGTGAGTACGATCTTCTGCGATGTGCCTGTAGCCTGGCCGGGGTATTCGACCAGTTCCGCCGTTTCGGCTCCACGCACCCAGTGTGGTACTTTCACTTCTTCGAGTTGCACCTCGAGCCCAATCTTGCGCAGTTCGGCGGCCACGTAATCGACGGCGGCTTTTGCCTGTAGCGATCCGGTGGGCCGCGGGCCGATGTTTTCCGTCAGATGGGCAAGCTGCCGGTAGGTGTAGTCATCTCCCATCGCGGAGGTCTTAATGGCAGCCAGTTCGTCCAGCAAATGCGGCGGGAAGTTCTCCTGCTGAGCCTGCGACAGCTGCGGCGCAGCCCCGAACGGGGTCGCCGATGGTTTAGGTTGTTGGCTCTGGGCATTCACCGTGTTCAGCGGAATCAGGGTAAGAATCGTGGCCAGAATGTTTCTGGTGAGGCTAGTCTTGGTCATGGCAGGCAGCCAGTGTATCTGAGCGCAGGTCGGAATGAAAAAACCACTGTTTCGAAAGATTTTTCCGGCACATAAATAAAAAATGGCCCCATTGCTGGAGCCAAGTTCAAAGAGGCAAAAGGTGGGTATGTCAGGAAAGGCGATGCAACATGCCATTCCGCCAGGAATGGCAGTTCGGGAAGTGACACGGAGAATCGAAGAGAGTGGTCATGCTTGAGTTAGCGGCCTCTTTATTACAAAGCAGAGAAGCATTTCCCGCGCCAAAGCGCGCAACATTGGTGCTGCTGATCACGTTGCCGGACAAGTGAATGACTGCAAAGGATTTAGTGGAGATCGATTCGAGGAGCAGTCAATATCTTCCCCGCGCCGACACTAATGAAGAAGTGCAGAAGAATGCACATTCGATGCATTCTGCTACCAAGCAGCCCGAAATGCCAAGCCCGGCGCGGGTTTTGGCCGATCCGGGCAAATGGAAGCGCGGAATTTCTAGCTGTTTCCCGCCACCGTTCGCAGCTTTCCAGGCAGGAAGTGATAGGGCGGCCACGGACCGCTGATTGCCACCTCGCAGTTCTTTAACTGCTTGGCGGCGGTACTGTAGCGGTTCTGGTATTTTTCCACGCTCTTGGAGTCGATCAAGTGGGCGATGTCGATAAGCATGCCCTCCGGAGCCACCTTCTTGCAGCTCACTTCCTCCTCCAGCGGATTAAAGAGCTTGTGGACCTGTACGGATAAGGCCCGAGCCTTGGTTTGGCGCTCCCGCTCCCGCGACGCCTTTACCCGCAGCTTGGAGAGATAGTCGCCGCCCACGGTGTCCGGCAGTTCGACGTCGATCATGGCCTCGCGCAGGGAGCCGTCCCGGACGACCAACTTGATATGCATCTCGGACTTGCCCCGCAGCCGGGCGACGCTCTGGCCGAAGGCGCGCCGATTCACCCGCACGGCTTGGCGGAGTGCGTCGTCGCTGTCAAAAATGGTTCCAAACTTGAATGGCAATACGGTGGAATTGCGGAAGCAGTTGCTGACCACGCGGGCGTGGTCAATTGCGGATTTCTGGTCCAGTTCACCGGCTGCGTGGTCATATTCGCTGACAATTACCGCGAATTCACCACTGGGATAGCTCAGAACCGCTGCGCCATTGACCCCCTGAACGCCCTCGAGCAGGAAGGGGCGGCGAGTGCGGGTTCCATTGGGGAGGGTTTGATGCTCGGTAAGACAGTACGCGTACCACGCCATATTTGAACTCTCCGAACCGGGATGGAGGCGGAGCAAGCCGCTTCCACGTCGAGTTTTTAACCAAAGCTGTGAAACTGCGAGTTTGGAAGTATGGAAACGGGCGGTACAGGGTCTTGAACGAACCGGAAATGCTTACAGTCACATTCCCTACTTGCATATTACTTTAGGCACATTGAAAAAAGCAACTTTTTCGTTACGAAAGGCATCATTTGCTTTTACTTTCCACTGGAAGCGCGGTTGGCGCGCTCCTGCAAAGCCAGAAGCACGACTCGCAGCATCTCGTCCCAAGGAGCGGGTTTGCCGGTCCAGATCTCAAACTGGCGCGCCGCCTGATGGACGAACATCTCGATGCCGGGAATGATCTGCGCGCCCCGTTCTTTGGCCAGTTTCAAAAGGCGTGTTTCGGCCGGATCGTAAACCATGTCAAAGACATAGCGGGCATTGATCTCGTTCTCATGCAGCGGCGACTCTCGCGCGTTCCCCATTCCCACCGGAGTAGCATTGATGATGACATCAAACGCCAGCTTCTTTAGATCGGCGCGCTTCATGATACGCGCATGGGCCCGGTGTGCCAGTTTCTTGGCGGGGGCAGCGCTGCGGTTGAGAATGTAAACTTCCGAGCCCCGCTCCTTCAGTCCGAACACCGCCGCGCGAGCGGCTCCGCCGGCTCCGATAACAAGAATGCGCGCGCCTTCCAACGTATTCAGCCGGCGTTCGAGAGGCCGGACAATCCCCGAGGCGTCCGTGTTGAAGCCGTAAAGCTTGCCATCCTGCGCGCGCACGACTGTATTGCAGGCGCCGATCTTGGTGGTGTGGGAGTCGGTATTGTCCAGATGCGGCAGAATCGCCTCTTTGTAGGGCATGGTCACGCTGATGCCGTGAATGGGGATCTCCCGCACGCAGGTCAGCAGATCTTTCAGGGTTTTCGCATGCAGGGTGAGGTAGACGGCATTCACATTTTCGCGGCGGAACGCCGCGTTCATGATGGCCGGAGACAGCGAATGTGCAATGGGATCTCCAACCACCCCGTAAACGCGCGTAGCGGCGTCCAGTTGCTCGATGCGATATACGTTGCGCAATTCCTGGGCCGTCACCTGTCCGGGAGCGGTGGCCTCCGCCGCAGTAGCAGACGCGAAGGTGAAAACGCTCCCCGCGCGTACTCCCAGGACGCGGCTGATGATTCCTTGCTCTCCCATGCACATGCTAACCAGGGAATGGCGGTCACCCCGACGGCCGAGAAACTTGATCATGGCGACGTTGTCGGAAAGCGTTGTAGCCGTGCTGACGACCTTATAGAAGTCGGCGGGATAGGCCAGCATTTTCTCCAGCGTCTCGTCGAGCTTCTTGGTCCCCCGGAAATCGTGGAACGAAAGGATCAGGGCGGCGCGGCTCCGCAACTTTTGAAGTTGTTCCGGCTTGCACTTGCTGGTGGTTTGAAGTTCGAAGTCGACTAACTGGCAGCCGGCCGCTGCGGCCTTGCTGAGGATATCCAGCTGGGAGGCGATCGAACCCTTGAATTTCCCTCCGCTGCTGAGCCGGCGGCAGGTGGCAATGACCACCGTTCCGGGATGAGACTCGGTGAAGCGTTTGATCCTCGGCAGCGCCAACCCGGGTTTGGCGAGGTAGTCCAACCTGAACTCAAGAAAGGAGTTATCCCTGGCCAGAGCCTCTGCCTTTTCGACCATCTGGTTGGCATCGGCACCGATCACCGCAACGCAGACTCGTGGCAAACGCAATGGCAGAAGACGCGACGGGTAGCCCGGGGTGGAGGTCATTTCCAGGTTCGATCACTCACGTTCATGCGCATAATGGAAACGGCGAATTATTACAGGGGAGTAATTCCATATGCAACAACGGATTAGTAGTTCCGGCGAAAAAACTTTTGCCTAGGGTGCCCCTCACCCTCGTAACCTTGACCCACCCTTACCCCCTTGTTACCTTCCGGCTGAAGCCTTTCTTTTCTGGAATTTAACTAGGGACGGGGACGCTCGGTGGTCTCGCCCGGAGGTAACATGAAGAAAACAGGACTGTTATTGTTGTTGCTGGCGACGGCCGGATGGGCTCAATCGGGCCAGGATGCCACTGCCGACGTACCGCAAGGAACTGCGCCGAGTTCGGCCAGTTTCCCGACTGAGCGGGTGCAGACCCCGACCTACGCCGATTTGTATTGCGCTGGCTTCATCAGCAAACCGATCCTGCCCGATGCCAACTATGTCGTCGGTGGCCTGGAAACTCCCAGCACCACGAAGTTTACGCGCGGCGATGTAGTGTATCTCCAGGGCACCGCTTATAGCGCCGGAGCCGAATACGAAATCGTGCGTGCCCTGCGCGACGTCAACGAATATGAGATGTTCCCTGGGCAAAAGAAGCTGCTCAAGGAAACCGGCCAGCCCTATGAGGAAGTCGGCCGGGTGAGGATCATTGACACCCGAAGCCGGATGGCGATCGCGCGTATCGAATACGCCTGCGACGGCATCAATCCGGGGGACACCGCGATACCGTTTGCCGAGAAACTGACTGTAGCCTTCCGCACTCCGGCGAAATTCGATCTCTTTCTGCCCTCGAGCAGCAAGCTTTCCGGCCGCATTGTGATGGGTAAGGATTTCGATTCGCAATTGGGTACCGGTCACAAGGTGTACATCAACGTGGGCGCGAACCAAGGTGTCAAGGTCGGCGACTACTTCCGGGCCGTGCGCTCCTATGATGCTGATCTGAACGACCCCGTGGATTCACTCTCATTCAAGGCGGCCATAGCCGAGGACACCCAGATGAAGACACCGTCGGTTGACCCGCACATGTTTACCAAGGGTAACGGGCCGGTGATTCACGTGCGCGACCTGCCGCGCCGGTCTGTCGGCGAGATCGTCATTATCGGCGTCACGCCGACCACCGCGACGGGCATGATCGTTTTCTCGTTGGAGGATGTGCACGCGGGCGATAACGTAGAAGTGGATCAAGTGAACTAGTCAAGATCAATGGACGCGGTCCGAAGCCGGGGACGGAAAACCGTCCCCGGCTTCGCTGTGTGCCGAGCGTCCGCCGACGTCGATACCGGCTGCATTCGGCTCTAACCCTCACCCCGACGCTTCCGTCGGCCAATCGGCATAGGGGGACGCTATCCAGTCCATTTGTTCTACACACAAGGATGTGTAGTGCTCCACACATGGCAACGAACCTGGCACTAGATGACAAGCTCATCGAGGAAGCGCGGGAAACCGGCGGTCATCGAACCACGGTGAAAGATCATCCGAGCTTGACTGCCTCATCTCCGAAGACCTCTGCCGTAAACGCCTCGATAGTCGCACCTTGCTGCCACGCATTCCGCGGCAGACCCGCCTTACGGCAGGTCTGCTCGAGGAACGTCACCCGATCCCAGTGATGTTCTGCCGGCACCTGCGGCAAAAGCAGCCCTCGCTGCCCTGCCATGCCGATCAAGAGCCCATGGCGGCCGACTTCGACGGCTTTAGGTTGAATCGGTTGTGGGGGCGAGAGGATGCTGAGTTCGATTTCGAGCGCCGGGGCTTCTTCCCGTGTTACGGGGTAGAAGCGGCTGTCTTCGAAGGCGGCAGCGCGAGCGGTCTCAGCCACCGCACGATAAACCGAGCCCACCGGAAGGACGTAACCCACGCATCCTCGCAGCTGACCGCCCAGATGCAGCGAAGTGAATACTCCGCGAGGCTGCGCGAGGTGTTCAGTGGGCGGATCGAGAGGGATTTCCTGCTGTTCCAGAGCCGAGAGAATCGAATCGTGCGCCAGCCGGAGCAGCAGGGTTCGCTCGTCCTGAGAATACTCTGAATCGACTGCTACCGGACTATGTGGAAGTAGCGACATCGCGGTCCGCCTGCGGCGGCACCGGCACGGGCTTTCTGCGCCGGCTCAGAATGAAGGCGCGGCGGCGGCGCTTGACCACGCGCCGGTCAATTCTCGACCAGAAGGCGACAAAGTAGTCGATCGCCGACACCAGCGATACACACACCATGAACCAGATCGCCAGGTAGGCGATCCAGTGAATGGGGAAAAAGTAGTGGCTGTAGATGGGCCATTCCTTCCAGCGATGATCGAGAATGACCGCCACCACCGAAACGATTTGCACCACCATCTTGAACTTGCCCAGGTCGCTGGCTTCGATCGTGAAACCTTCCGAAGCGGCGATGGATCGGAGGCCGCTTACCAGGAACTCGCGGCCTATGACGACAATCGCCACCCACGCGGGCACCAGGCTGGGGTTGAGTTGCACCAGCACAACGAAGGCGGCAGCGATCAGAAGTTTGTCGGCCAGCGGATCGAGCAGAATTCCCATCGCGGTGATCTGCCCTCGCCGGCGCGCGAGATAACCGTCAATCCCATCGGTCATGGCAGCGGCGATAAACACGATGGAAGCCAGCAACTCCTTCTCGCCACTGACACTACTGAAGCGAGCGCTGGAAAGGATCCAGATCAGCAGAGGGATACTGAGGATACGACTCAGCGTGATGGAGTTGGGTAGGTTCACACTTGCGAGACGGTCCCGGAGGCCAGCCGGAAACTTGATTGATTATGCTCCACCCCCGAGGGGAACGCAACGCATGATGGTTTGCAGCGGTTTGCAGCAGCAGTGAGGAGGGCCGGCTATCTCCGAGTAGGCAAGTGCCACAACTGAATCGCCACTTCAGCGAGAATCATGAGCGCCCACAAGGAGCCGCCCCGCAATGTGGATGATGCGGCTGGTTCGAGAGAGGCAAATCTCTCGGTTGAGGCCCGTTGGTGTAGCATTGCCCAGCGCAATCAGAACCAATGTCATCAAGACCCATTGCCGGAGTGGCTCACCTGAGGCATTATTTCGGCGCGGGAGCCATCTTGTCGGCCTTGACTTGCTTGGCGATGATCATGTCCTTGATCTTGTCGTAGGTGGCCTGCGGAATGATCTTCTTTTGAACGAGTTCGTTCTTGGCGCGGTAGGGCCGGCCATCGATGATCTTCTGCGAGTAAGCGTCGCCGATGCCTGGCAGCGCCTTGAGCTGATCTTTCGTCGCCGTGTTGAGGTCGAGCTTGTCGGCGGCCGCCGGCTTTGCCATCTGAGCCGGAGAGGCCATGGCTTCAGGTTTTGAGCCCGGTTCGGGGCCCTGCCCTGCAGCCACACCGCTGACAAGCGAAAGTGCGAAGATCAGAACAGCGATTTGTGCCAACAGCGTTCTCTCTGCCGATCTCATGAGTTCTCCTTCACTGGCCGTTACGCGTAAATGCCGCGCTGGCGGATGGTGTAGGCCACGCGGTCGATCGCCAGCATATAGGCCGCGATGCGGTTGTTGACGTGGTGAGTTTCAGCGTAGCGCACGACGTCGTCAAACGACGACTTCATGATGGTCTCCAGTTGCTCGTTAACCACCGACTCTTTCCAGAAGTAGCCCTGGCGGTCCTGCACCCACTCGAAGTAAGAAGTAGTGACGCCGCCGGCGTTGGCGAGAATGTCGGGAATGACGAAGACACCCTTGTCGTTGAGCACGTCATCGGCGGCCGAGGTGGTTGGCCCGTTGGCGCCTTCGGCGAGGATGCGGCACTTGACCTGGTCCACGTTGCGACTGGTGATGACGTTTTCGGTTGCGGCCGGGATCAGGATTTCGCACTCTGTAGTCAGCAGGTCGGCCGCGTCGCACTTCTCCGCACCGGGGAAGCCGTGTACCGTTCCATTCTTCTGGCGGAAGTCCACCAATGCTTTCAGATCGATCCCGTTCTTGTTGTGCAGGCCGCCACCCACTTCTGCGACGCCAATCACCTTGTATCCGACTTCGTGCATCAATTGCGCGGCATTGGAGCCGACATTTCCGAATCCCTGCACGATGACACGAGCGCGTTCTCGATCAATGCCCAGCTTGCGGCAGGCCTCGTCGCACACCACCATCACTCCGCGGCCGGTGGCCTCGCGGCGCCCGCGCGATCCGCCAATGTTGATCGGCTTGCCGGTCACGACGGCAGTCACGGTCTGGCGCATGTGCATGGAGTAGGTGTCCATCATCCAGGCCATGACTTGTTCGTTGGTATTGACGTCGGGGGCGGGGACGTCTTTCTCAGGGCCTATGAATTCGATGAGCTCCGAGGTGTAGCGGCGGGTCATGCGCTCGACTTCGCCCATGGACATTTTGTGCGGGTCGCAAATCACGCCGCCCTTGGCGCCGCCGAAGGGGATGTTGACCACGGCGCACTTCCAGGTCATCCAACTGGCGAGCGCGCGCACTTCATCCAGCGTGACGTCGGGTGCGTAGCGGATCCCGCCCTTGGCCGGGCCGCGGGCGATGGAATGTTGCACGCGAAAGCCGGTAAAGACCTCGAGATGGCCATCGTCCATCTGAACGGGAATGTGCACGATGATCTCGCGGTTGGGATAGCGCAGAACCTTCCACAGGCCCTCATCGAGGTTGAGTTTCTGTGCGGCCAGGTCGAAGCGGGCGCTCTGCGACTCCCACGGGTTGGCCTCTTTATCCATGTGCGGGGTGGGGGCGATCGTCGTCATAAGAATATTCTCCGGAATGATGGCAGGGTCGATGCTTGGCCGGCGCCGGACGATTCCCGATCGGAGGCGGGCAAACGCTCCGAGTATATGAGCGGGGATGGTTGAGAAGCAAGCCGACCGGGAAGGTGGTGCGCCAGTCTCATCAACACCAAATCACCAGGAGACTCCACCTCTTCATTTGGCAGGTATCGGGCTGTTCAATTACCCTAGCGCCCTATGGCCTTCGCCAAACTTCTCTTGCCCATCGCTCTAGGTTTGATCCTATTAGCTGTGATCCTAGACTCCGCGGCTGTATCGGCGCAATCTCCATTCACGTTGGAGCAGGTTACGGGCTCGGCTTTTCCGGCCGAACTAGTGGCTGCCACGCATGGCAGCCGCATCGCCTGGGTCTTTGATGCGAAGGGAGTGCGCAACGTGTGGGTAGCTGACGGTCCTGACTTCGTTCGGACGGCGCACCAGGTGACTGATTACAACGCGGACGACGGCCAGCCCATCGCCAGCCTGCGGCTCACGCCCGACGGCAAGGCTTTCCTCTATGCCCTGGGCAGCGAATTGAATGACGCAAAAGAAAGCGCCAATCCTGCGAGCTGGACGAGGGGTGCCAAACAGCAGGTGTTTGCGCTCGATGTGGATCGTAAAAACGCAGCGCCCCGGCTGCTGGGCGAAATGGGTTGCCCCGACGAGGGCTGTGAGGATATTCAGATTTCACCCGACGGCAAGTGGGCTCTGTGGTCCGCAAAGAAAAAACTTTGGCTCGCCAGCGTGGACGGAGAACAGCAGGCCAAGGAACTGGCCTCGGTGCGCGGGGCTGCAGAGCAACCGAAGTGGTCGCCCGATGGCAAGCACATTGCGTTCGTCAGCCAGCGGGAAGGTCACAGCCTGGTTTCCATTTACGATTTCGATGGCGATTTCATTCGCTACCTCGCGCCGAGCGTGGACAAGGATTCCACGCCGCGCTGGTCGCCGGACGGCAACTGGATTGTCTTTGTACGCACTGCCGGCGATGAGCAGAAGCTGCCGCTCATTCCGGTTCGCCCCAAGCCATGGTCTCTTTGGATTGCCGATGCCGCCAGCGGAACCGCGCGCCTGCTCTGGCGTAGCGGGGAGAAGTTAGACGATTCTCTGCCCGATCTCACGGAAGATGCCTCGCTCAACTTTGCGGCTGATGGAAGAGTCGTATTTGCATCGGAGCAGGATGGGCGCAATCACTTGTATTCGATTGCCGCAGTTGGAGGCGCGGCGACGCTGCTCACCCCCGGCGACTTTGACGTGGAAGACGTCTCCCTCAGCCCGGACAAGGCCTGGGTCATCTACTCCTCCAACCAGGACGATGTGGATCGGAGGCACCTGTGGCGCGTGGCGGCAGCCGGGGGCACCCCGCAGGCCCTGACGAGCGGCGAGACCATGGAGTGGTCGCCCGTCGAGACCGGCGACGGCAAGAGCGTTATTTGCCTGGGCTCCACGGCGACCTCACCCGCCATGCCCTACGAAGTGACCGGGAAGGCCCGCCAAATGATCGCGAAGCAGGCACTGCCCAGGGACTTTCCGTCGGCTTCACTGGTGATTCCCAAGCAGGTCATTTTTCATAGCGACGATGGAGTCACACTACACGGCCAGCTTTTCCTGCCGCGCAACGCAAGTGGAAAGCTTCCCGGGCTGGTCTTCATGCATGGCGGCCCGGTCCGCCAGATGATGCTGGGATTCCACTACATGGATTATTACCACAATGCTTACGCCGAAAATCAGTACCTGGCCAGCCGCGGATACGCAGTGTTGTCTGTGAATTACCGGCTCGGCATTATGTACGGACGCGCCTTTCGCGAAGCACCCGACACGATCTGGAGGGGAGCGGCGGAGTACAAGGACGTTGTGGCCGCCGGGCGATACCTTCAGGCTCTTTCGGAAGTTGACGGAGAAAAGATTGGATTGTGGGGTGGCTCCTACGGTGGGTTTTTGACCGCAATGGGGCTGGCCCGCAATTCGGACCTGTTCAAAGCGGGTGTGGACTTCCACGGTGTGCATGACTGGAGCGTCTTCCTCACCGAGCGTCCCTACTTCGGCAATCTGGCTCTGCGCCCGCCGGACGCGGAAGCTGCAGTCAAGCTGGCATGGGATTCCTCGCCCGATGCCTATGTGAGCATGTGGAAGTCGCCGGTACTGCTCATCCATGGCGACGACGACCGCAACGTGCCCTTCATCCAGACCGTGGACCTGGTGCAGCGGTTACGCGCGCAGCACGTACCCTTCGAACAACTCATTCTGCCCGACGAGATCCACGGATTTCTGAGGTGGCGGGACTGGATACGGGCCTACACGGCGACCGCCGATTTCTTTGACCGGAGGTTGAGGCGCGGGGAAAAGATCGGGTCGGGCGATTAATTCCGAGAGCGGCGCGAAAAGCAGAAAGGTACCATGAACCTTGTCGACACCCTGTTCGGTCGTCCTCTCGCCACGGAGGAAGAAAAGGCGGAGCGCATCGGCCCGCTGAAGGGCATTCCGATCTTCGGCCTGGATGCGCTGAGTTCGGCGGCCTATGGTCCCGAAGCTGCTCTCACATTGCTCATCCCGCTGGGTATGGCGGGGTCGATCTACGTGTGGCCGATCACGATCGGAATCGTGGTCCTGCTCGGCATCGTGTACTTCTCTTATCGGCAGACCATTGCCGCCTATCCGCAAGGTGGAGGTTCGTACACCGTTGCCACAGAGAATCTGGGGGGAGCGGCGGGCCTCTTGGCTGCGGCTGCGCTCATGATCGACTACGTCCTGACTGCGGCTGTCGGAATCTCCGCCGGGGTGGGCGCTCTGGTTTCAGCGGTTCCCTCGCTCGAGCGCGATACGCTCTCTCTATGTCTGGGGATTCTGACCTTGATCACGCTCATCAATTTGCGCGGCGTGCGGGAGAGTGGCGGCGTATTTCTGTTGCCGACGTACATTTTCATCGCTTGCCTTCTGGGATTGATCGGGGTTGGCATCTTCAAGACGCTGGCTGCGGGAGGTCATCCGGTTCCCGTGGTGGTTCTTCCGAAGTTGGCGGGAGTCACTGGAACTGTGAGCGCCTGGCTCCTGCTGCGCACCTTCTCCAGCGGTTGCACCGCGATGACTGGAGTCGAGGCCGTGAGCAACGGGGTCATGGCATTTCGTGAACCTACCGCGCAATACGCCAAGCGGACCCTGACGATCATCATTGCGATCCTGATCGTGTTGCTGCTGGGAATCGCGTACCTCGTCCCAGCCTACGGAATCGCAGCGACAGATCCGGGAATGCCCGGATACGAAAGCGTGCTCTCGCAGTTGCTGGCCGCGGTCACGGGCCGCGGCGCTTTCTACTGGCTCAGCATTGGCTCGATCCTGGTGGTGCTGTCGCTTTCGGCCAACACGGCATTTGCGGATTTCCCGCGCCTGGCCCGCGCCATCGCACAAAATGGATACCTGCCGCACGCTTTCGTGATTCGCGGACGCCGGCTGGTCTTTGCCCAGGGTGTCTATGCGCTCGCCCTGCTCACCGGCCTTCTGCTGATTATCTTCCGTGGCGTCACCGACCGCCTGATCCCTCTCTATGCGGTGGGGGCATTTCTGGCGTTTACGCTTTCGCAAGCCGGCATGGTGGTGCACTGGAAGCGAAACGGGGGACCGGGTGCGGCGCGCAGCATGGTGTTGAACGGCCTCGGAGCCGTGGCTACCGGGATTACTACCGTGGTGGTGCTGGTCGCCAAGTTTGTCGATGGCGCATGGATCACGGTTCTTCTGATTCCGGCTCTCATTCTGATGATGCGTTCGGTGCGCCGACACTACTCCGCGGTGGCACAAGAGATCGGAAAGAGCACGCCGGTCCAAACGGCAAATCTGACCGAACCGGTCGTGCTGTTGCCGATCGATCGTTGGAGCCTGGTGTCGGAAACGGCTCTGCGCTATGCCTGGACCTTGGCGAAAGATATCCACGTGCTGCACGTTCAGTGCGGGGACGACACGGATAGGCTGCGAAGTCAGTGGAGTGAGATCGTCGAAAAGCCGGCCCGGGCGGCGGGTCTGGCTTCGCCCAAATTGGTAGTTCTCGATTCACCCTATCGCTTCATTGTGAAGCCGATTGTCGATTACGCGATTCAGCAGCAGGTGGCGCATCCGGACCGCAATATTACGATGCTGATTCCGGAATTGGTGGAAAGTCACTGGTATCATTATTTCCTGCACAACAACCGGCCGGAAGCCATCCGGGCTCTGTTGCTGTTTAACGGCAACCAGAGAATCACAGTCGTGTCCATGCCGTATCACCTGCGGGCGTGAGCGGCGGCTAGTCCTTGGGCTGGGTATCAGGGTTGAGGTCTCGCGCCATTCTGCGGAAAAAGCTCTCGTCGTCGCCGGCGTTTAGCTCGACCCACTCTTCGTCCGCCATTTGACCCCGCCATTTCAGGAGGGGAAGGGCGTTTGGCCCGACCGGGTGGCGCAGTTGCCACGTCCCACTCTCAACGATTTCCAGAATCTTTTGTCCTACCAGGGACGGTGGCACCTGATTTTTTAGCGATGCCTGGAAAAGGGAAGAGAAGCGCGCACGGTGCGGATACAGAGAGTCGGCTGCCGGATCTCCGATGCACCGCGCCATGGCGGTGTCAATGATGCCCGGTTCGACGATGGCAACCCGGACGTTGAAGCTCTTCATCTCGCCGGCCAGGCCCTCGCTCAATGCTTCCAGGGCCCATTTGGAAGCGGCGTAGGGAGTCAGCGGCGCATTGGAAATTCGCCCGGCGACCGATGTCACGTTGACGATGCAGCCGCTGCGGCGCTGCCGCATGTGCGGCAGCAGAGGCTGAATGCAGCGGAGCGCGCCGAAATAGTTGGTCTCCATGACCGCCCGGAAGTCGCCGAAGGGCAGCTCTTCTACCGAGCCCGCCCGTTCCACGCCAGCGTTATTGACCAGCACGTCCACTGGTCCGTGGTCTTTGTGGATGGCAGCGATCGCACGCGTCACCGACTGGTCGGAATCTACCTCCATGGTCGAGATGTGGATCGGCAGCTTTTCTCGCGCAGCCGTTTCGGCCAGCTGCGGAGACTGCGAAGGGTTGCGCATGTGGCGTGGACTTTGTACCCGGCGCGACCGAAAGCCAGTGCCGCCTCCAGACCAATTCCTTTGCTAGTTCCAGTAATGAGTACGGATGCCATTCGGGGTCTCCTTGGGAGTTTGGCCCACACGCGGCAGCATCGTTGATCGTGCTTGCCGCCGGGTTAGCTTACATGAGCGACGGCAGCCGGACCAGCGGATTGCGCAAGGAGCGTGGGTTTTCAGGCTATAGCAAGTGATGATACGAGAGTGACGGCGTGAAGAATGGGGGCGGTCTAAAGCTTAATCTCCATCCCTTCGGCGGCGGCGCGGACTTTGGGATAGTAGCTGCGCGCATTTTCGACGACCTTGTCGACAATGGCGTCGGTGTGCTCGGGGTCGTGGTGGTAGAGAATCAGTTCCTTGGCGCCGCTTTCCATCACCACATTCACAGCCTCGCGCCAGTGGCTGTGTCCCCAGCCGCGGCGGCGAGCGGCGTATTCCTCGGGAAGGTACTGCGCGTCGTAAATTAGGATGTCGGCGCCATCGGCCAGCTTGCGCACCGCTTTATCAAAGTCGGCATCGCCGGGCTCATTATCGGTGGCGTAAACCAGGATGCCGTCTTTGGTCTCCAAACGGAATCCCATGCATCCCTGCGGATGATTCAGGTACGCGGTTTTGATTTGAATGCCGTCTCCCATGTTGAGGCAACCATTTTCGATGTCGTAAAAGCGCCGGGTCGCCTTCATCTGATCGAGGTTCACGGGGAAGTAGGGCGAAGCCATCTGCTCGGCCATGACCTGCTCCAGGCGCCGCGTCCGGCCTGAGGAGTGGAAGATGAACTGGCTGTTGGGGCTGTCGTAGAGCGGACGGAAAAACGGCATCCCTTGGATGTGATCCCAATGAAAGTGCGAAACAAAGACATGCGCCGCGAAGGGCCGGTCGACGAATTCGCGCTCCAGAGCGTGTCCCAGCATGCGGAAACCGGTGCCACAGTCGAAGATGAAGATGCGATCTCCCAGACGGACCTCGACGCACGAGGTATTGCCCCCGTAGCGCAGGTTCTCGGGCTGTGGAGTGGGCGTGGAGCCGCGCACGCCCCAAAACTTGATTCGCATGAAACTCCGCTGCTGCCAGTCAGTAATCTTCTACCGCGATCATCCCGTCCAATTGATTGCGGGTCCTGATATTCGCTATCGGTGAGAGAGGCGCGGGTAAGTTGCGGCTCGGCTCGCCGGTTCCCGGGCAGTAAGAGTCATATGTGCCGCGGGTACCGGCGCAAAATGCTCATAATACGCAGGATATTCAAGATTCTAGTCGTTACGACGAGACCGGCAAGGTGACCAAAGTTTCTTTGTGCGCCGAAACCGTGGCCGGTGTGGGGCGGGCAGCCTGCCCCCCTGCCGGGAGCATCGAAAAGCTAGCGGGCAAGGAGTGCCCGCTCCACACGGCTTCTCCTATAATGAAAGCCCGCAAGCTCGCGCCGGCTCTCTCTGCGATTGAGCCGCCCGCCGCGCGGTTAGGATCCCAAACGATGCTGCAGCCTGACTTTAAACAGTTTTCCCGTCTCGCCCGCGAGGCCACGCTGGTGCCGCTGGTGAAGTCGGTTAGCGCCGACCTGCTGACGCCGGTTTCAGCCTTTTTTGCTATCGCCGAGAAAGAACCCTATGCATTCCTGCTGGAATCAGTCGAGCGCGGCGAGCAGGTCGGGCGCTACACCTTCCTCGGTGCGCGCCCTTACATGCGCCTGAAGGCCCGCAAAGGTAAGGTCGAAGTCGATCGCGGCGGCCTTTGCGAGGCGTTGAAGGAAAATGTCTTCCAAGCGGTGAAGCGGCTGCTGCGGGAGCATCATCCCGCGAACGTGCCGGGACTGCCTCCATTCACCGCCGGAGCGGTCGGATATTTTGCCTACGACGTCGTGCGGCAACTGGAAAAGATTGGCGAGCACGCGAAGGATGACCTGGACGTCCCCGATGCCGAGCTCATGTTTTTCGATCGTCTTTTGGCGTTTGATCACCTGCGTCACCAGATTCACATCGTGGCTGCAGCCGACGTGAAGCGCGAGAGCCCGCGCCGCGCTTACGACCGCGCGTTAGGTGACATTGTTGCGCTGGAGCGAAAGCTCGCGGCCGGACCGAGCCCGGCGGTTTGGCGCAAATTCGAAAAAGCCAAGGTGGGCAAACTTAAGGTGCATGCCGGTACACGTCGTGACCGTTACCTGCGCAGCGTGGAACGCTGCAAGGAGTACATCGCCGCGGGCGACATCTTTCAGGTCGTGTTCTCGCAGCGGTTCGACTTTACGCCTGAGGTTGCGCCGTTCGATCTGTACCGCGCCCTACGGCAAGTGAATCCGTCGCCCTATCTTTACTTTCTGCAAATGGACGGGACCCATATTCTCGGGTCTTCTCCGGAAATGCTGGTCCGGGTCACCGGTCGCAAGCTGGAATATCGTCCGATTGCGGGCACACGTCCGCGCGGGCAAAATGAAGCCCAAGACTTGCGTCTCGAACAGGAGATGCGCCACGACGAAAAAGAGCGTGCGGAACACGTCATGCTGGTCGACCTCGGACGCAACGATCTGGGACGCGTGAGTGAGTATGGCTCGGTCAAGGTGAAGGACCTGATGTACGTGGAGCGATACTCGCACGTCATGCATCTGGTATCGGCGCTGGAGGGCACGCTGCGCAAGGATCTCGACGCGCTTGATGCTTTTGCCGCATGCTTCCCCGCTGGAACGCTGAGCGGGGCGCCAAAGGTGCGCGCCATGCAGATCATCGAAGAATTGGAGCCCACCCGCCGTGGCGTCTACGGCGGATCGGTTCTCTACGCGGATTTCGCGGGGAATCTGGATTCATGCATCGGCATTCGAACCCTGCTGATGCAAGGGAAGAAGGCATATCTGCAGGCTGGAGGGGGAATCGTGGCGGATTCCAATCCCGCGACAGAATTTCAGGAGTCGATGAACAAGGCTCAGGCGCTGCTGAGAGCGGTCGAAAAGGCACGCGGGCAGTAGGATCGTTCGCTGCTCGCTATTATTCGCATTTCGGCGGCACTGAACCTGGAGGCGGAGGTGGGGCAGCGCAGTGCGGGGTGATTTCTCCGGCTTCAGGATCGGTATTCTTAGAGTTGTGGGCGAAGCACCACTGCACCAGGCTGGCAGGGTAATCGCGCCGGACGGCTATCGGCAGGTCGGAATCACGGATCTCCTGAAAGGCGAACTCGATCGTGCCGTCCGCCGCGACCGTGCCGAGCAGATATCCGTAGACGTCTTTTCTTGAATTTGGCGGCGCCGGCACGGGGAGCTTATAGCGTTCGGCCCCTCCGGTTCCCACAAGCCAGCCGGGCAGGGGCTCGCCCTTCTTCTTAAGCCAATCCGTATCAAAAATGTTTTCCATGTAGAAGTGGGAGTGGCTGGAAAGTAGGTAGACAGCCTTATGCGTCTGCTCACGGAACCTTAGCAGAGCGTCGTAGGCGGCTTCACCACTCGATCTTGCCGCGTCCACCGGGCTGTCACCCATGCTGTGAGCGTTGGCAATACTGTCGGGTAAGGACTCATGCATGCCGACCACAACGCTCTTCACTTTTGAGTCCGCGGCGGCGTCTCGTTTCAGAATTCCCGCAAGCCAGTCCAGTTGCGACGGCAAGAAACAGTCGGAAGCATTGTCGAGATAGATGAAATCCACGCCGTTTTATACCCAGTGGTAGTAGCTCTGGGGGGATAGAGGCTCGACGGGGCCCGAATCTACCCGTTTTTTGTCCTTCTTCTCGCTGCTCCTTTCGGGCGGGCCTTTAGCCTCTTCGTCCTCCGCTCTTTGAGCATGCAGCGTCGGTTGGTCGAGCCATGCAGCAAACTGGCGACGAAACTGGTATTTGTCTTTGGGAGGGATGATTTCGTGGTTGCCGATCCCCACATAGAAGGGCAGATTGCCGAAGGCGGCGATCTGATGTTCGATAAAGTCGGGCCAGGCGCGCGGCAGGTAGAGACTGCAACTCAGGAACTCGCCGTTGTTCGCGGCGGAGAATGCCATGTCTTCATCGATCTTGTAGATGGCTCGCAGGTCGCCGAGATGCCAATAGAAACTTGGCGCGAACCGGGCGCTATGAGCGGCGATGGCGGGCATGATGATGTCTCCGCAGTTGCGCGAGTCGCCCGAGGCGATGAAGCGCCAAGATCCTTCTGGCAATGGGGCGATGGTGGGCAGCGCAACGCCACCGCGGACGATGTACTCAGGTCCTGCGGGTGCAGACTGAGCGGCAGCAGAGCCAGCCAGCAGAACCGTTAAAATAAGCCTCGTCAGAACAGGAGAAGTCGATGAACCTCCAACTGATGAATCTGTACCTGATGAATCTGGATGTAGAATCTTTCCGTACGGACGCAGGGGCGCCATGCAGGTTCTCCCTTTCGCGATCGATGGCGAGGAAAGTATAGACGACGGGAGCGTCGCTCAACGCGACAAGAAGTTCTCTACCAGCTTCTTGCCTGCATCCGTCAGCACGCTTTCGGGATGAAACTGGACGCCTTCTACCGCATGCTGCCGGTGGCGCAGGCCCATGATAGTGCGGCTTCCATCTTTCTCTGTGGTCCAGGCGCTGACTTCCAATTCGCGAGGCATATCTTCTTCCTTTACGATGAGCGAGTGGTAGCGGGTAGCCGTCATGGGCTGGGGAAGACCCTGGAAGATCGTCTTGTTGTCGTGCAGGACGGCGCTGGTTTTACCGTGCATAAGGTGAGTCGCACGGACCACCTTGCCTCCAAAGGCTTCGCCAATTGCCTGATGTCCCAGGCAGACGCCGAGAATGGGGATCTTTCCCGAGAAATGGCGGATCAGGTCGATACTGATGCCCGCTTCACGGGGAGTGCAGGGACCCGGGGAGATGACGATCCGTTCCGGGTGCATCTTTTCGACTCCGTCCACCGTGATTTGGTCGTTGCGGCGGACCTCAACCTCGACACCCAGTTCGCCGATGTACTGGACCAGGTTGTAGGTAAAAGAATCGTAGTTGTCGAGGACAAAAATCACGTCTGGCCCTGATACCAGCTTACACCGGGACGCCCGAAGCTGCAGTCAAGGCGCGGGCCCGGCGCTCTCCCCTGAAAGAGCCACTCGTTGACTCGGAGGTGGTATTGACCGCAGCCGCTGCGGGGGGGCATTCTGACTATTGGAATTGCCACTTCGTGGTCGCCACTTCGGAGGGAAGGCATGGCCGAGCCGCAGCAGGAAAAACGGGGTGCACGACGCTTCGCTCTCCGCGTTCCTGTTACTGTCACTCACGGCGAAGATACCAGCAAGAGCGAGATCGCCCAGATTCGCGATGTCAGCGCGCGCGGAATCTGTTTCTACCTGGAAGCTGCCATAGCCCAGGGATCTCCGATCGGCTTCACTCTCACCCTTCCGCCCGAGATCACGCTGACGGAAAGCATTCGTGTGCAATGCAAGGGTCACGTGGTGCGTGTCGACGATGGCCGCCCGGATGGCAAACTCGCCGTCGCAGCGGTGATCGAGGAATATGAGTTTCTGCCGGAAGCGTAAACACTTCAACCAGTTAGCGCGTAGGGCTCGGTAGTCATCCTTCAGATTCCTGACCCCAGCCCCCTCGTCTCCCTTCTCCCACACCCTCGCAGGTGATATGTTTCTTTCCAGATACTCTTCAGAGGCTCTTGTCTGTGCGACCTGCGATCAGGGCGGTCTGCTTGATGCTGGCTCTACTGGAGGCGAGCGCGGTAGCGCAGACGTTTGGCCCGCCGCCGGTGGTCAGGAGCGTTCGCATCGTGCACGAACGCGGCGTCCCTGCTGTCGAGATTCTCACTCGTGGCGGTCCTGTCATTCCCGAAGTCCAGGCGCTCGATGGTCCTCCACGGCTCGTCATCGACCTCCCCAATTCCCTCATGGGGGTAGCTCGAAAGCGAATTGCCATCAAGCAGGAGAACATCCTCGCCATCCGCATTGATCAATTTCAGCAGAAGCCTCCCGTCACACGCGTCGTCCTCGACCTGCTCGCGCCATATGCCTACAGCTGGGACGGAGCGGGTAATCGCCTCATGGTCCGTCTCAAACCTCCCGCAGATGTGGACGCCACCAAGAAGTCGCCATCGCAGGCGCCCACGGCTGCGAGCTTATCAACGGATGCTAATCCGGTTGTGCCGCTAAGCAGCGGGTCGGGCTCGGTCGCGGTGGCCGCAAGCCGGCTGGCGGCAGGTTCTTCGCTGACCGCCAGCACTGAGACGGCTGTGCTGCAGCTTCCTCGAGGTGGAGAAATCCGCATCTGTCCGGGAACCACGGTCTCGGTAACGCCCTCGGAGAGCAAGCGCGACATCATGCTCGGGATGAGTACCGGCGCTATTGAAACGCACTACTCGCTCGAGGCTTCCGCCGACTCCGTGCTCACCCCCGACTTCAGGGTTCTTTTCGCCGGGCCGGGGGAATTTCATTATGCCGTGAGCGTGGACTCGAAAGGCAACACCTGCGTGCGCACTCTGAAGGGGAACACCTCTTCGGCCATCGTTTCGGAATTGATGGGGGATCGGGTCTATCAGGTGAAGCCGACGGAGCAGGCTGTGTTTCGATCGGGCCGCATCGACAAAGTAGATGCCGACGTTCCGCTGGAGTGCGGGTGTCCTCCACCGCGGCCTTCCCCGGCATTGCTAGCGAAAGCTCATCCGGCGGTGTCGGAGGCCGAGTTGCCCGCCAGAGCGCACCTCGGCGAGACATCAACCCCGGCAGCAGCGACTGACATCACTCCGAGTGCGGATTCTGCGCCAATCACGCTCTCCAGTGGGCCGGAGACTGCTCCGCTGCCCGCCTCTCAGCCCAACGAGGTGCACGTCCAGGTGGATGCTCCGTTCGTGTTTACCGCCAAGGACCGTGCTGCCAGCGCGCCGCCTGCGCCGGTGCAGGCGACCAGAGAGTTACCCGTGGAGGATTCCTCGACGCGGCAACTGCACCTGGATCGAGTGGTGCAGCCTCCGCCACAGGAAAAGAAGACCAAGGCCGAACCTCGCGGCTTTCTGCATCGCGTCGGGCGATTCTTCGCCGGCATCTTCAGCTAGCTTTCGCGATCCACCGGAAATCCTTTTCGCTTCAAGCCGCGTCTTACCGCAGGTTGGCCTTGAGGTCTCGCATCCCCAACTCAGGAGCGCGCCATGACCGCTCGACCGGCCGGACCGACTCAACTCTTTTCGACATTCTCGGGACAAGCCGACGCGATATACCGCACCCGTCACGAAGCCTTTCTGTTTTCTCTCCTTGGACAAGCCCTGATCCTCGGACTGCTCACGTACTTCACCTGCTGCTTGATCGGGAGCCCGCCCCGAGTCGCTGGTCCAATCGCGAAATTCCGTGATCTGCCGTTGGTGTTCTCTGGGAGCAATGGCGGTGGTGGCGGCAACTTCGACAAGCTTCCGGCTTCCCGCGGCAATCCCCCACGCACCTCACTCCACGATCAGATTGTGCCTCCGAACGTGATGATGCCGACAGAGATGCCAAAACTCGCCGCCGAAGCGACGTTGAGGCTGGCGCCCGACGTCACGCTACCCGAAGGCGGGCAGATCGGCGATCCTATGTCGCGGTTCTCTCGCGTTCTTTCGAACGGACCGGGAGGACCCGGCGGCATCGGACCGGGATGTGCAATGGTATCGGAGATTCAACGGGGCCTTATTTAGGCTCTGGGCCGCCGGGAATCTTTCCCGCTGGCAGGAAGGAAGTCACCGTGCCTCAGGTCATCTATAATCCGGAGCCGAGTTTCTCCGACCAAGCCCGCAAGGCCAAGGTGCAAGGCGTCGTACTCACGTTGCTTGTCGTGGGGAAAGACGGGCGCCCCTATGACGTCCGCGTCGGACAAAGCCTGGGGATGGGCTTGGACGAGAGGGCGATTGAAGCCGTGGGCCGCTGGCGATTCAAGCCGGCAACGCTCAACGGCCAGCCAGTCGCTACTCAGATTGCCGTAGAAGTCGATTTCCACTTGTACTGATCGCGATCAAGGCCAAGACCTCAGGCGCTGTTAGCCCCGCGGGAGCGCTGGCTGCGCTTCCTCAGTCTCGGTTGATGGCGCGACGCAGAGGTTCGACTTTTTCACGGAGGTCAGCGGCCAGATCGGCGCCGCGGTTCGCCACATCGCGCACGCGATCGCCGGCGTCGCGAACCCGATCCTTCGCCTCATCGGCCCAATCACCGACTGCATCCTTCGCGTCTTCGTAACCGCGCTGTAGATCGCGGCGAAGTTGCTTGCCGCTTTTGGGCGCAAGCAGAAGCCCGGCCAATGCTCCGGCTCCCAGACCGATCAGCAGAAAAGTGATGGCGGTGCCGAGATTGCTGCTTTCCGAAGATTCGTAACGTCCGATGCGCATAAATGAAGACCTCTTTTTCCGCCCGGCGACTTAGCTGGGCATGAGCGCGAGGCTCAAGTGCGGTTATGGGCAGTTATGATTCTAGTCCAATTCAAGAGGTTGCTACGAATCCCATTCAATTGGGCATGCTCTGGTGGCGCCCGTACAGTTCAGCTTCGGGAGCGGTTTCAGTTTGGGACCGGTCCGGCTAAAGCTTGAGTTGAGGCCCGCAGGCTGGAATGAAGTTATAATTGCGGCCCACAGATGGCACTCTCTTCGGGAACGATGCTGGGGCCGTACGAGGTTCAATCGTCGCTGGGGGCGGGCGGCATGGGAGAAGTGTATCGTGCCCGCGATACCCGTCTCGACCGCACGGTCGCAATTAAGATTCTCCCTTCCCATCTTTCTTCCAATCCGGAGGCCAAGCAGCGCTTTGACCGCGAGGCGCGCACCATCTCAGGGCTGAGCCACCCCAACGTCTGTCAGCTTTACGACGTCGGTTCGCAGGACGGAACCAGCTACCTGGTTATGGAGTATCTGGACGGCGAGACTCTGGCGAGTCGTCTCAGCAAAGGCCCGCTACCCCCGGACCAGGTTCTGAAGTACGGCATCGAAATTTGCGAAGGGCTGGAAAAGGCGCACAAGAGTGGAGTCGTCCACCGCGACCTAAAGCCGGGCAACATCATGCTGACCAGGAGTGGGGCCAAGCTGATGGATTTCGGACTGGCCAAGCCGGTGTCGTCCGCGAGTGCATTGAGTTCAGGGCTCACCGAAACCCTGGCTACTCCGCAACATCCGCTGACCACCGAAGGAACGATCGTAGGGACCTTCCAGTACATGGCGCCCGAGCAGGTGGAAGGCAAGGATGCCGATGCCCGCAGCGACATTTTCGCTCTAGGCGCCGTGCTCTATGAAATGGTGACTGGCAAGCGCGCGTTCGAAGGGAAGACTGCAGCCTCGATCATCGCAGCGATCCTGGCAGCCGAACCACCGCCAATTTCGGCTCTGCAACCACTGGCCCCATCCACCCTCGAAGCGACGGTGAGAAGCTGTCTCGCGAAAGATCCCGACGAACGGCTGCAGACCGCGCACGACGTCAAACTGCAGCTGAAGTGGATCGAGGAGAGCGGCTCTTCGTCTCGTCTGCCCACCGTTCCGGCTGCACGCAAGCCCTTCGACCAGGTGGGCTGGCTCGTCGCCGGAGTGCTGCTGCTCTTGCTGGTTGGTGCTGGCGCGTGGTGGTTGCGTGGTCGCGAGACACCATCGACGATGTACTTCAACAGTTCCGTGCCCCTCCCCACGAATTACGTTGCCTTGTCCCCAGGCGGGCGGAGGCTGGCACTGGTCGCCTTTTCCGAGCAGTCTAACAAGAACGTGATTTGGCTGCAGCAGGTCGGAGGCCGTGGCGCGACCGTGCTGCCTGGAACAGAAGGCGCGGCCTATCCATTCTGGGCGCCTAACGAACGTTCCATCGGTTTCTTCGCCGACGGCAAACTGAAGACCATCGACGTTGCCTCCGGAAGATCAGCGCAGGTATTGGCCGATGCCCCTTTCGGCCGGGGAGGCGCATGGAGCAAGGACGGCGTGATCCTCTTCACGGCGGATGCGTGGACCGGGTTGTACCGCGTGCCCGCTTCCGGCGGAACGCCTGTGCAGGTGACCAAGCCCGAAGTTGCCCGGTTCCAGGTCAGCAACCGCTGGCCTGTGTTTCTGCCCGATGGCCGGCACTTTCTCTACCTGGCCTGCAATTTTTCCGGGCGGCTCGACAAGAACTGGATTTTCGAGGGCTCGCTCGACTCCGACGAAAGGCGGCCAATCGTCAACGCGAGCACCAATGCCGTGTACGTCGATCCAGGCTACCTGCTCTACTGGCGCGACGACGCTCTGGTCGCCCAGCGTTTTGATCCTCACAATTACTCACTCACAGGCGAGCCGCACATTGTGAGCGATGCGGTGCAATATTTTCCCCAAACGAACTTTGCCGTATTCGACGCAACCGCCAATACGCTCGTGGCACAAACCCGTGCGGGTAAGGGTGCCAACAGGTCGCAGCTGACCTGGTTTGACCGGCATGGAAAACAAATGGGCATCGTTGGCCCACCGGAACTGGTTTCCAATCCCAAACTCTCGCCCGATGGGAAACGCGTTGCCGTGGACCAGATCGACACCGACGGCCGTCACGTCAACATCTGGATTCATGATCTGAACCGTGATGCTGCCTCGCGCCTGGGATTCGGCCCATGGTTGGAACAGGTCACGGTTTGGAGTCCCGACGGGAAGCAGGTGATTTACACCGCGAACGAAAAGCTGTTCTTCAGTCTCTATCGGAAGAACGCCGACGGATCTGGCTCGGCGGAGATTTTTTCCGACCTGGGTACCCCGCAGCAAGGACCATGGGATTGGTCTCGGGACGGCAAGTACGTGCTGGCCAGGAAAGACCGCGAACTGTGGTACATCAGCTTGGCGGACCGGCAACCGCGGCCGTTGCTTCAATCGCAATCGCTGGTTCGCAACGCGCAGTTTTCGCCGGACGGGAAATTCGTGGCTTACGCTTCCAGCGAGACCGGGACTTGGGAAGTTTACGTTTCACCTTTTCCGGACTTCGGCAGTAAGTGGCAGGTTTCGCGAGGTGGCGGTGACGAGCCTCGGTGGCGGGGCGATGGCAAGGAATTGTTTTATCTCGCCCCCGACGGCAGGCTGATGGCCGTGGATGTGAAGACAGGTACTGGATTGGAAGCGGGATCCCCGGTTGCTTTGTTTCAGACCCACCCGCGGCAACCGCTCTCCGCCATGGACTTCTTTTCCTACGATGTTACCGCCGATGGTCAGAAATTTCTGGTCAACACAAAGGTGGACACGTCCAATTCCGCGCCCTTGTCCGTCATCCTCAATTGGTCTTCGGAAATGGAGAAGTAGCCTCCATCCGAGGGACAAGGCAGGGGAAGGTTTCTTTTCACCCGCACCTGTGTGTAAAATAAGAATTTAGCCATCGTAGCGGCGGCACTAGTGGCACGCCCGCCTTCTGCCGGCTCCGCAAACTGCAATCGTACAGGAGAGTTCTTAACCGATGTCGATCCCTGCCACCCAGCTTCGTCCCGGCATGATCATCAAGCACAATAATGACCTGCACTCCGTTTTCAGCGTCGAACACCGGACGCCCGGCAACCTGCGCGCCTTCATTCAGGCCAAGCTTCGCAATCTGCGCACCGGCGCCATGTTCGAGCACCGTTTCCGCTCGCCCGACCCGATCGAGAAGATCAATGTCGACGAAATCGAGATGCAATATCTCTACAATGACGGCGACAGCTACTACTTCATGGACACCTCGAACTACGAGCAGACCCACCTCACCAAAGACATTCTTGGCGACGCTGTCGACTACCTCATCCCCAACCTTCAGATCAAGGTAGAGTTTTTTGATGGCAAGGCCGTCGGCATCGAACTGCCCCAGACCGTGGAATTAACCGTGATCGAAACCGAGCCGGGACTGAAGAGCGCTACCGCATCGAGCGTGACAAAACCTGCGAAGACTGAAACTGGGCTAGTCGTCCAGGTGCCGCCATTCATCAACGAGGGCGAGAAGATCAAGGTGGACACTTCAGAGGGGGCATATCTGTCCCGGGCGTAAAGTCTGTTTGTCAGCCTAAGCGCAGCGAAAACATGGCGCCGCGACGTTTTCGAGGATTCGAAGGATCCCTACCATTGCGTAGGACCATGCCATGGCGGCTAGGCGTAGCCCAGAACATTGATTGAAACCCCAGATGCTGCTGCGAAAGTTGGAGAATATAGGGATCCTTCGACTACGAATCAGTTTCGCGTTCGCGAAGCTGATTCTCCGCTCAGGATGACAGGCTGCTATAGATGACTCGTAATGACAGTCTGCTATAGATGACTCCTACTCAAAAGCCAATCGAGGCCCGCCGTTTTCTGGTTCGTGGACGCGTGCAAGGCGTTGGTTTCCGCTGGTTCGTCGAGCGGGAGGCCCACATTCTTGGCCTAGCCGGATGGGTGCGCAACAATCACGACGGCAGTGTGGAAGTGCTGGCACAGGGGACGCGCGACCAGCTCGCTGGCCTTCATTCCCGGTTGCGCGAGGGCCCGCGCGCAGCTCGTGTGGATGCAGTCGAAGTCTCCGAAGCCAGCCCGATCGCAGGACTCGCTGCCTTTCGCATTGAAGGAGCTTGGTAGATGCCTACTGTCTCGGCGATGAATGCCAGCCAATTGAAGAAACTCATTCGCGAGGTCCCCGATTTTCCCAAGCCGGGGATTCTTTTCTATGACATCACCACGCTGCTCAAGGACAAGAGCGGCTTCGCCACCCTCATCGACAAGTTTTCCGAGTACTACATTCCGCGGTCCGTCGACCTGGTGCTGGGCATGGAGGCGCGCGGCTTTATCTTCGGCCCGGCGTTGGCCTATCGCCTGAACGCGGGATTCGTCCCCGTGCGCAAGCCAGGCAAGCTGCCCGCCGAGACGGTGAAGGAAAGTTATGCCCTGGAATACGGCACCGCATCGCTGGAGGTCCACAAGGATGCGATTCAGAAAGGCCAGCGAGTGCTGATCGTCGATGACTTGCTCGCCACCGGAGGTACAGCCGTGGCCACGGTGAAGCTGGCGCTCTCGCTCGGCGGTCAGATTGCGGGCCTCGGGTTCGTGGTGGAACTCGATTTCCTGAAAGGGCGGGAAAAACTGAGAGATTACGACGTGATGTCGCTGCTCCATTACGACAAGTGAAGGAATTGCGGGAAATGAAGAAGGGGCCGGGAAGTTCCCGGCCCCTTCTCATTTTCCCGCCTAATTCAGGAGAGCCGCTACCATCCATCCCACGCCGGCCCAAAAGCCAGCGCTAATTCCGCAGACAAGAACAAGGCCCAAGACTGCATTCCAATTGATCCGGCCACGCGACCCGGGCTGGTCAAGCTTGGAGTCCTCCTCAAACCAGGACTGCAGAAACGAATTCTCCACCGAAATGACCGGGGGAGGCTGAACTACACTCCGCACACGAATTCCGCGGGTGTTTGCAGGGGGGTACGACCGAAATACTCGGAAGTTCATGAAACATCTCCGATTTTGGCGCCCGCAAGTGAATTGCCAATTTATGAGTAGGCGCAACTCTCTGATAACTATGAGGCTCTTTCGAGCGGAAAGCCACCGGATCGCTGGAACCCTTGTTAGAATTTCCCCACCTGCCTTTGAAGGTGTGGCGAAAATTCTCACCTGCCAGTCTTTTCCTGATGCCTACCTCCATGGCTTTCCCGATTGACCAATGAGTATGACCCGTCATGTGTTTTCGGCAACGGACAATTTCGACCCTTTGGGCAGGTATCCTTTGCGCTGGAACCAGTCCTCCATCGCATCCTGGAGTGAATCTAATGGCACACGGACACCGATCTCCATGTGGCCATCGGAAATCGGTAGAGTGTCGTCGAAGACGCCGGCGTTGGTGAAGTTTCGCATGGCGAAACTGTCGAGCCACTTCAGCGGACAGGGGAGCCGCTGGCCGTTTTGCTCATACTCGACGCGGATCTTCCGGGCAAACATCAATTGATTTAACCACAGCCGATGTTGCGGGTGTGTGTGGCGCGCGCACTTCTGCCCGCGAAATCTAACCAGGATTCCGCGACTCGAATTCGATAGCCGCGGTCGGTTCGTTCACACCCTCAAGGCTGGCTATTTTGTGAAGAGCCGCGGCCGTCCACTTTGAACACGTTGTTCTTCATCTCGCTCTCAGGCACGCTGCCGTCATTCACGACGATTTCCAGCGGTGCGCCGGGGATCTCTACTCGAATGGAGGCCTTGCTTCTGGCGCGAACTTCGAGCCGTTTGCTCACTTCTCCGCCGTTGAACTTCACGGTCAGCGGGACCTCTGCCCCGGCCCCGCCAAAGTTGTTCACCGTGATGGTGAGCAGGAACTCATTTGAGGCGGCCTTCCGCGAGAAGGCGGACTCGACTTTGAAATCCGGCAGCCCGCGGTCGTGGTAGACCCAGTCGTCGAAGAACCATCCCAGATCGCGCTGCGTTTGTGCGGCAATGAGTCGCGGCATGTACGACGGGTGGTTATCCTGTTCGGGATGGTAAGAGGCGAGCGCTTTCTTGAGACCCGCATCGCCGATCATCTCCCGCAGCATCCACCAGACGTACATCGCCTTGCTGCGGTAGAGTCCCTCGTCGGTCGTATTCACGAGCGACCGGCTTTCTTCGTCTTCAGATCTCGGTATGGTCGTCTGCTTTTCCGCCTCGCCGAATGCCGAGCGGTGCAGCCCCATATAGTCGAGTGCGGCCTGACGTCCCTTCTGCTGCTCGAGATACAAGGCCTGTTCGAAGTGGGCAAGCCCTTCTTCGATCCAGGGGCGGACTGACAAGAAGCATGCGTGCGTTAGTTGATGGGCCGCAGCCAGACCCGCGAGCCTGGAGTCTGTGCCGGTAAGCGGCGTGAGCAACAGCGCGCCGTTCTCGAAGGGCGCGTCGTTGGGACCGGGAAGTTCAGCGGTTCGCGCCTTCTCCTGTAACGCTCCAAACCAATCCGTGATTAAAGGGACGAGCTTCTCCGTGGCATCTGCATAGCTTGAGGCAGCCGCGTCGTGGCCGTCCAAATAATGGACTTCGATCGCTGGCTTGTCTAACAGTTGATACTCCGCAATCGCGAATGTTGGAACCGCCAGTCGCAACGATTCATAGTTGCAATCTGTGCTGATGTGCTGGACGCCTCCCATTGCCTCGTACATAACAAGGCAAGATGGGTTATTAACCAACAGTTCCGGCCGAGGCTCGGAGCCGTCCTTGGACAGCGCAATCTTCAGATGCATCTTCGATCCAGCTTCGCGCGTCTTCCACCTGCCCAGAACCTCAAAGAGGCTGTTGCCTTCCGACAGATTCGCCGCCTGCGTTGCAATCGGATACCATGCCACGTAGCCCGCCCCACGCACCGCCGTAAAGTTCGATCCGATCTGATCCCAATCCGTGTTCTTTGCCGCATCCTCCGGCGTGCCAATCCGCGTCAGCCGCGTGGCATCGAGCAGAATTACGCCTTCGTAGCCGATCTCCAACTCGACAGTCCCCTTGGGCGCGATAGGCTCCGGCAAGGTGACGATCGCTTCCGAAAGGCCGCCGGTGTGATCGATGTCCGACGTGTAAGGCTGCTTCACGAACGGCACCGCTTTTTCGCCTGCCCTGATGGATCGCCAGTCGAGCGACGAAGAAATCTGCAGCACGGCGAGCTTCTGCGGAGTGGGCGAATCATTGCGCAGCGTGATCTTGCCCCGGACGCCGAGACGATGCTGCTCCGGTTCGACTTGCAGGGTGAGGTCGTAATTGGTAAAGGTGAAGGCCTCGCGGTCGAGAGAAAAACAATTCACCACAGAGGTACAGAGGACACCGAGAAAAACCAGGTTCTTGAAGCCGGAATTCATTGCGCACAACTTCATTTCTTATTCGATGCGGCTTCGCCGGCGCGCCGCTGCCGCACGATCTCATATAAGACGACGCCTGCGGCCACGGAAACATTCAGCGACGACACTTTGCCCAGCATGGGGATCGATACCAGGAAATCACATTTCTTCTTGACCAGATCGTGGAGTCCCTTGCCTTCCGCACCCAGCACCAGCGCGCAGTCCATCTTGTAGTCCAAAGCGTCGTAGGTCTGCTTGCCGTGCTGGTCAAGCCCTACGGTCCAAATGTTGCGGTCCTTTAGTTCTTCCACGCTGCGGGCGATGTTGGTGACTTTGGCGATCGGCAAATGTTCGCTCGCCCCGGCAGACACTTTTGTGACCGTCCCAGTTACGGCTGCCGCGCGGCGTTGCGGGATTACGACGCCGTCGGCGCCCGCCGCGTCGGCCGTGCGCAGGATCGCGCCCAGGTTGTGCGGATCCTCCACGCCATCGAGTACGACCACCAGGGAATACTCTCCGCGCTTGGCTCCGACCACGTCGTCAAGATCGCTGTACTGCTTGGCCGACGTGACCGCGACGACTCCCTGATGCGCCGCATTCCCGGCCATTCGATCGAGTTCCGTGCGCTCGAGGAAGCGCACTGGCACGCTCAGCCGCCGGCAGTCTTCAATCAACCGTTGCAGGCGAATGTCGTGGCGCTCCCTCGCCATCCCCACCCACTCGAATGCCCGTCCCCGCGCCTTCAGAGCCTCGGTCACCGCGTTAATGCCATAGATGTAGTGCATGAGTGATGAGTGATCAGTGTACCGCGCTGTGGCGTTGCTCAGGACTTGGACCCATTTGTCATCCTGAGCGCAGCGAAGGACCTCTGCATTTCGCCGACAGCGCCTGAGGGCAGGCAGGTTGCATAGGTCCTTCGGTCCGCAAAAAAACGGACCTTAGGATGACAAGGTGGTGCTACGATCATCGGGCTGAAGAAGGGATACGATGTCCGCCGGTTCTGGCCGCTCCGTGTAATCCTCATTCGCACTTGCGCAAAGCACCGTGCCGTCACGATCCAGGACGTACGTCGCCGGAATCGGCAACTCCCAACTCTCGTCGCCGTTCGTGAAGGCCAGATTGACGAACGCGCGGCGATACACGGCTTCCTCGAGCGGAGGTACGCGATAGGTCAACCCAAACTGCCGCGCGAGCTGATTTCCCGCATCCGAGAGCAGGGGAAATCGCAGCTTGTGCTGATCATGCATGAAGAACGACTGCTTGACTGTCTGCGGCGAAATGGCGGCCAGCGCCGCTCCAGCCTCCTCGATCTGCGGCAGGATGAGGTTCATGGCCTCCATCTGCCCCACACAGAACGGGCACCAGCGCCCGCGGATGAAGCAGATCACGAGTCGGCCCTTCGCGAGCAGGCCGGAAGAAGAGACGATCTTGCCCTCGTGATCCTGCAATTCGAACCCAGGCGCCTTCACGCCGACTGGCAGGATGTTCGCTGCGAGATGGTTCTCCTTCAGATCAGCAACAGCCTGCGCATGAATCGCTTGCGTCTCGGCGGGAACATAGTTCGCGATCAGATCTTTGCGCTCAGCAAAGATCTCGCGCAGTGGGCGTGCGTCAAGACCGGGAGCGGATTCTTCAAGAGAACGCCACTTCATAATCAGGTTCGGCGAAGCCGATAGGGATCCTTTGACTGCGTTGCCCTTCGCTTCGCTCGCGGCAACTCCGCTCAGGATGACAACTCGTTAAGGGCTACATTCCCGGCAGCTTCATCCCTGCCAGCCTTCTCGCGAAGCTGGGCTTGCCCATCTGCTTGAACATCTTTTTCATCTGCGCGTACTGGCGCAGCAGGTTATTCACTTCCTGCACGCTCGTACCCGACCCGCGAGCAATGCGTTTGCGGCGGCTGCCATTGATCACTTCGTGATGGTTACGCTCGTGCATGGTCATCGAGTTGATGATGGCCTCGACGCGGTTGATCTGCTTTTCGTCCACGTTGTCAGCGGCCTTCTGCAGGCCGGAGAACGGACCGATCGACGGCAGCATTCCCATCAGGCTTTTCATCGACCCCATCTTTTTGACTTGCCGCAACTGGTCACGAAAGTCTTCCAGCGAAAAGCCATCGCCGGAAAGGGCCTTGGTGGCCATCTCCGCTGCCTTCTTCTTGTCGATCTGCTGCTCAGCGCGCTCGATCAGCGACAGAATGTCGCCCATGCCCAGAATCCGCGAAACGATGCGATCGGGATGGAAGGGCTCGAGCGCATCGTATTTTTCGCCCACGCCGATGAATTTGATGGGTTGGCCGGTCACTTGCCGAATCGAGAGCGCCGCGCCACCGCGGGCGTCGCCGTCCATTTTTGTGAGGACGATGCCGGTTAGCGAGAGCTTTTTGTGGAACTCGTCGGCGGAGTTGACCGCGTCCTGGCCGGTCATGGCATCGGCCACAAACAGAATCTCCGACGGATTCAACAGCTTTTTCAGCGACTGCATTTCTTCCATCAACTGGTCGTCGATGTGCAAACGGCCGGCCGTGTCGACGATCAGCACGTCGCAGCCGGAAACGATGGCCTCGCGCCGGGCTTCTTTCACCAGACGCTCGACAGTCGCCGTGTTGGCCTCGCCCACTTCGCCTTCGTAGAAAAGGCTCCTGACCGCCTGCGCCACAATCTTCAACTGCTCGCGCGCGGCGGGACGGTAGACGTCCACCGAAACCAACAGCGGACGATGCCCGCCATTCTTGAACCAGTGCGCGAGTTTGCCGGAAGTCGTGGTCTTGCCGGAACCTTGCAGCCCGGCCATGAGTACGACAGTGGGCGGCTGCGAGGCGAACTTCATGCGCGCCGTGTCCTTGCCGAGAAGCTCGACCAGTTCGTCGCGCACGATCTTGATGACTTGTTCGCCCGGCGACAGCGCCGTCATGACATCCTGGCCGACGGCCTTGGCGCGGATCTGATCGATGAGTTGCTTGACGACTTTGAAGTTGACGTCGGCCTCAAGCAGCGCCAGCCGAATCTCGCGCAGCGCCTCGTCAATGTTCTCTTCGGTAAGCTTGGCCTGGCCGCGAAGGCTCTTGAACGCGCGTTGTAGTTTTTCCTGTAAGTTCTCGAACATAGAGGTATCAGGCTATTTTAGCAGCGAGGGCAGCGTGGGCGACGGACACCTCGACCAGGAGACGACCGCTCTTACCCGACTTTGGGCCGCGCCAGCTCAATTCGCTCCCTAGTGCGCGTGTATTGGACGCCGCCCATGCGCCCGACCAGATCGAGCGAGTTCCGATCCAGCTTTCCCTTCTTGATGTGCGCATCGTCCATGTAAATAGAGACAATCTTGCCGATCACCAGACTGCTGCTCGCAGGCGCAGGAGAGAAATCGAGAATCTGATACAGCCGGCACTCGAAACTTACCGGGGATTCGGCCACCCGTGCCGGCCGCACGAGTCTGGAGGGCAACGGTGTGACCTTCGCCAGTTCGAATTCATTCACCGACGGGTCGTATTCACCGCTCGTCACATTCATCGCTTGTAGCAGATCACAGGTGACTATGTTGACCACGAATTCCTTCGTTTCACGGACGTTGCGCAAGGTATCTTTAGGCTCGCCCTGGGTCGCGTCTGCCTGCTTCGGCTGGCGGAGTCCTGGGGCGAAGCCCAGCAACGGTGGGTCGACACACATCGCGTTAAAGAAAGAAAAGGGCGCCAGATTGGGCTGCCCAGAGGCGCTGAGGGTGGACACCCACGCGATCGGACGCGGCGCGACGGAGTTGAGCAAAATACCGTAAAGCTCGCTGTGCGGAATCTCAGAAGGTGTGACGTTCATATGGGTATATGGAATCTACCTGAAGATAAGTTACGAACGAGGTGACACCGCCCCGGCGAACACTTCCTTTGCTGCTACCACTTTATTGCAGTGGATCGTCACCGTGTCTTCCACATTCTGCGCGTAGCCTCCGGCGAAGGTCACCATCACCGGAATGCCACGGGCGCGGGCCACGCGGAAGACCAGTTCATCGCGCTTCTTCAGCCCTTCAATTGTCAGGTCGAGCCCGCCGAGCTGGTCCTCGCGATACGGATCGGCGCCCGCGATGTAGCACATAAGATCGGGCTCAAACTGGCGCAGGCCGGAGCTAAGAGCGTTGTCGAGCCAGGCGAGATAGTCGTCGTCGCCGGTGCCATCGGGGAGATCTACGTCAATCGACGAAGGCGGCTTGCACAGCGGATAGTTGTTGTGCTGGTGCAGCGAAATCGTGAAGACGTCACCGGCATGCGCCTCGCGCATCTGGCCTCCGCGCGGCCGGCCTCCCGGCGGTTCCAACGTAGAGCTCGAAACCGAAGGGAGCAGCGAACTCGCCGTACGCGTTCCGGCAAAAATCGAGGCCGTTCCGTTCCCCTGATGCACGTCGCAATCAACGGTCATCGCGGTGCGAATCGTGTTGTCGCGCTGCAGTCGCCGGATAGCCACCGCCACATCGTGGATCATGCAGAATCCCTCGCCATGGTCAGGAAAAGCATGGTGAAACCCGCCGCCAATGCTGATCGAAACCTTATCGGTCAGGCATTGGCGCGCCGCCAGGATCGATCCACCGGCCGCCAGCCAGAATGCCTCCGCTAGATGGCGTGAGTAGGGAACTTCCATCTCCATTTCCTCACGCGGGCTCAGGGTGCCCGTCTTCAGCTTCTGTACGTATTCCGGCTTGTGGACCAACAGAATGTCCTGATCGCTCGCCGGTTCGGGCTCTAGAAAATCCTTGGCATCGGCAACGCCGTTGGCGATGAGCTGGTCGCGTATGCGCCGATACTTCTCGGCAGGGAAGACGTGGTCGCCGATGGGCAGGTAGTAGGCGTCGCTATAGACGAGTTTGAAGGGCAGCATGGTGAACCTTAGATCATACCTCTGGGCCTGTCATCCTGAGCGAAGCGCTGTGAGCGAAGCGAACGGCGGCGCAGTCGAACCACCCCTATAGGCTGAAGGGAAGTTCTTCACGTCTTGCGGGACCATCAGGAGAAATCCTTGCCGGGCTCAAATGGACGGAAGGGGATGGGGATCCTTCGACTCCGTCACTGCTTCGCGTTCGTGAACCAGCGACTTCGCTCAGGATAACAAATGATAAGGTGAGACGCGGAAAGGACGGACTACCTTTTCTTCCCCACCTGCACCGCCGCGGCCGCCATCGTCCTCCTCACCGGCACGATCGCCCCCTTCGACGGGTCCGCTGCCGCATTGGCGCGGGTGAGCACTTCCTGCTGGATGTACTGCACGAACTCCTGAATCTGGCGCTGCATCTCCTCCATGCGCTCCCGCATTTGCAGGATGATGGCGATGCCACTGATGTTCACCGCCAAATCGCGGGCCAGCGTCAGGATGAATTCCAGCCGCTGCAGGTCTTCCTCGGTGTAGAGGCGGGTGTTGCCTTCCGTGCGCGACGGCTTGAGAAGCCCTTCGCGTTCGTAGAGCCGCAGAGTCTGGGGATGGATGCCATACATCTCGGCCACCGCCGAGATCATGTAGGCGCCCTTCGACTTCCGTTTGGTCATAGATCTCCCTGGTTCGATTCTAGTGCACGATCAAAATTTCTTCCTGTCCGCACCGGAAAATCGCGCCAAACCCCGATCGCCTACCGGCATCCAAGCTGCGGAGGATTATTATGGACGAAAATAACGTTGTCAGTGTGCTGAAAGATCTTATCGAGACGTGCAGAGATGGACAGAAGGGTTACCAGGACGCAGCCGAGCATGTAAAGCGTCCGGAACTGAAGAGTTACTTCATGGAACAGAGTGCAGAACGTGGGCGCTTTGCGCAAGAACTGCAGAGCGAACTTGCCAAAGTTGGCGAGCCCGGCAAGAAGGTTTCCGGTTCGGCGTCCGCGGCAATGCACCGCGCATGGATTGATACCAAGGTTGCCTTGGGCGGAGGAGACAAGACCATCCTCGAGTCCGTGGAAAAGGGCGAGGACAACGCCAAGGAAACCTACCAGAAGGCACTCAGCGGTTCATTGCCGTCGACCATCGCGGAGATTGTGCGTCGGCAAGCCGCGAGCGTGCAACGCGCGCATGACAAAGTAAGGATGTGGCGAGACACGGCAGCCGCCGCGTAAGACTTAACCCGATCAGAAAGTCAAAGAGGACCGGCTTTGCCCGGTCCTCTTGTCTTTAAGCGAACGATCGATCAGGCAGCCGGCTGGGGCTTTTCTTGTTGGGGAACAGACCATCCTGCCGGCTTGAGCACGTGATTCAGGAAGTAGGCGACAAAGCCCGCCGCGATCAGGATCATCCCGAAGGCGAACGAACTCATATTCCAGACCTGCTCATGCTCGCTACGGACTACAGAAAAGCCCAACAGGAGCATGGGTGGAATGCCGATAGCAATCGCTCCAAACAGTCCGCCCGGAACGCGGAAGGGCCGAGGCAGTTCCGGCTCGCGGAACCGCAGCACCGCCAGTGCCACGAACTCCAGCAGCAGACTAGCGCCATAAAGAAGGATGTCGAGCGTGACCAGCCGGGCAAAGCCCAGCCCCAGGCACATGGCCCATCCGGCGGCCAGCGCCAGGATGGCAACCCACGGCGCCTTCGATTGCTTGTGCAGTTTTCCGAAGATCCCGGGCAGCATGCCGTCCTGTGCCATGGCCAGCGGCAGGCGCGAGTAGCTCATCACCAGCGCGTTAAACATGCCGAAGGCGCTGATGATTCCGCCCAGCACGACGCCAATCCGTAGCAGCGGGCCGCCCAGAAGACCGGCAATGTCGGCCCACGAGCCAGTTTCCCAGGCCGTCGCCTTCAGACCAGTCATCCACATCGCGGCGAAGGGCAGTACGTAGCTGACCGCCACAATGCAGACGGCGACCAGCATGGCCCGCGGATACGTCCGCTGCGGACGCTCCACTTCGGCGGCGATGGTCGAGGCGTTATCCCATCCCATGTAATTCCACATGCAGATGAGCAGCCCACCCAGAATGTCCACGCTGGAAGTCGTGGGCTTGGTCACGGCGTTGGCCAGCGCTCCCAGCTTGAACGGCGCCAGCAGGACGATTGCCACGAACGGCGCCGAGAGCGCTAGGAACAGCCATAGCGAGGTGAGCGAAACCACCTTGACTCCGGCAATATTAAGAAGCGCGCACGCCATCACCACCGCCAGCGCCACCCACCAGCCGCGATTGTTCTCCTGGAACCATGGGAACATGCGGGTCAGATAGGCCACGAACAACGTGGGATAGATCGCCATGTCGAAAATGGACGCAACCAGGGAGAGCCAGGCTTCCTGAAATCCCCAGAAGTTACCCATGGCGCGGCGTACCCAGGCGTAGTAGCCGCCTTCAAACGGCAGCGCGCTCGAGAGCTCGCCGATCATGAAGGCAGTCGGCAGGCTCCAGAGCAGCGGCGTCAGGATCAGAATCAGGATCGCGCGTCCGTAGCCCGCACCATGCACGATGTCTTCCGTGCCATAGGTCCCGCCCGACACCATAAAGAAGGTGGCGGCGACCAGGGGCCAAAGCGTGAGGCGGACGAATCGTTTCGTGACGATCGGGTTCCGGGAAGGTACGGCGGCGATTGGCTGGGGATTGTCGGGTTGTTGGTGCGGAGCGCTAGCTGGCAATTTCTATGTCTTCCTCCTCAAGCGACTCACTCTCGCCACCGCGTCTCCCTTGACTTGCTGCTCGCGGCTCCCGGGTTGCCGAGCGGATTCCCCGGGCATTTCGGCGAAGTTAGTTCGCATTTGTGAGATTACGGGAATTTTCCGCAGATGCAAGATTTTTCTGATTTTTTTTGCAAATTTTTGTAAGCAACCGTTGTGGTACGGAGGTAATGAAGGCCGAGCGCCCGGCTCAGCTGATGATCGACTTGATCAGGGAGATCGCATCGCCTCTCACCACCAAAGTAGAGTACCCTTCGCTCTGGGCGGGTGCCGGCAAGGAAGCCCGCTGCGCTGGGAGGAAACAAATGTTTGCCCGATTGATCGCCCACTGGGTCTACGGTGGGTTCCTGGCCGGTTTATTGCTGCTTTTGCTGACGCCTGTGCTCGTGCACGCTTGGCCCGCTTCGCTCGTGGCCACGTTTCTCTGCCTGCCGCTTTACATGGTTCATCAATACGAGGAGCACGACAACGATCGTTTCAGAGTCTTCGTCAATCAGAAGATTAGGAAGGGAAGAGTGGGACTGTCACCGTTGGCTGTCTTCGTCATCAACGTGCCCGGGGTGTGGGGCATCATCGGGATGTCTCTGGCAGTGGCAGCGACAGTTAGCGTTGGCTTGGGACTGGTCGCAATCTATCTGGTGCTCCTGAATGGCACCATTCACGTCGTCCAGGCGATCATTTCCCGAGGCTACAACCCAGGACTGGGAACTGCGATCACCTTGTTTCTTCCCCTGGGCGGGTACGGTATCGCTGCCATTCATCAGGCTGGTGGCGGGACATTGTTGATGCATATGACTGGTGCGGCAGCCGCGATTGCCATTCATGTGGCAATTGTCGTCCACACAATGCGCCGACGACCTGAGCTCTGACCTTGCTTCACAACACCGTCCGCAGCCTCTCCAGATTCAGCTTCGCTAACTGCCGCGGCGGGCTTTGTGGTACGGAGTTAATGCGGGCCGCGCCCGTCCTGGAGTTTCAGTTCCCAGGTTTCAGCGACCAGATCTTTGCGGTTCCAGCTCTGATGTTTCTTCTCGGCCACCAACTCGAAGCCGGCATTTTGGTAAATACGGCGCGCGGCAACCAGTTCGCTCTGTGTCCAGAGCTTGATCTTCTTGTAGCCGGTGTCCCGGGCGAAGCGGACGCATCCCTCGACCAGGCGCTTTCCGAGTCCCAACCCGCGAGCGGATGGTTCGACCAGCAGCAGTCGCAGCTTGGCCACCGACGCCGAATTCTTCACCAGGAACACGGACCCGACGTTGGCGCCGTCTCTTTCGGCGATCCAGCAGCGTTCTCGGGCAGGGTCGAATTTCTCGATGAACTCGGCCACAATGCTCGCCGCCAGCGCCTCGAACCGCTCATCGTAGCCATACTCTCTGGAATAGAGCAGACCGTGACTTTGGACCACCCAACCCATGTCGCCGGGGCGAGGCCCGCGAAGAACGTAGGAAGGCACGCTGTCCCTATTAGGCAACAATAGGGATTCGATCGTCCTCATCGCCTGAATTAGTTCGTCTTGCTTCGCCGCCGGCAACTTGCCGAGCATAGCCCCCACCTGATCACTCGATCGGGTATTCAGGGGCTCGAAGGCGGCGCGGCCCTTCTTCGTAAGCCTGAGCAGCGTCTGGCGGCCGTCTTTCGGGGAGGCTTCTTTTTCAATCAGGCTGGCCTTCTCGAAGCTCGACAGAATGCGGCTCAAGTAACCTGCATCCAGCCCCAGGTCTTTGCACAGTTCGACGGCTGTCGTGTGTTCTTGCTGCGCCAGTTCGTAGAGCGTCCGGCACTGGGTCAATGAGAACGGACTGTTCAGCAAGCCCTCATCGAGGAGCCCGATCTGGCGGGTATAGAAGCGATTGAAGCGCCGAATCGCCGCAATGTGCGGTTCGGGGTCCGCCGCAAGCGAGAGCGGGGTCATGTGGAATAGTATCTGCAAATAAGTTGACTAAGTCAAGTAATATAAGTGACTGAGGCAACTGTATCGGCGCGAGGAGCCCGGCGCCCAACCTCCCGACGCACCTTGCCGTTCGAGTGGAGGGTATTTATCATGCCGCGTGAGTTGGGAGGGTTCGATGAAATTACCGTTTCTCGGTGTCGTTCTTTCCGTGGCTGCGCTGTTCGCGGCGCAGCCGTCGCAGGCGCAAAACGCCTTCACGCCCGATCAGGTGAAGTTCGGCCCGGCTCCGCCGTTCCTTCCGCCGGGAGCACAATTGGCGGTGCTCGAAGGCGACCCAATAGCCTCCACCGGCGACTTCACCATTCGCCTGAAAATGCCGGATGGCTACAAGGTCGCGCCGCATACGCATCCGCACCGAGAGAACGTTACGGTGCTCTCCGGCACGCTGAAAGTCGGCATGGGGGACCAGTTCGACGCAAGCAAGATGATGAGCTTCGCGCCCGGCAGTTTCGCCTACCTGGATCCGACGATGCACCATTATGCCGCCGCATCCGGGGAGACCGTCATCCAGATTCACGGCATGTCGCCGGTGAAGTTCAACTACATCAATCCGGCGGACGATCCTAGGCCGAAGAAGTGAGCAAAAGAGGGCTGCTCCCCGCCCTGGGAGTGTGGGCGGCCCTTAGTATCCGCCGTTGTTTGGCAAGAAAACCATCACCACAGAGGGCACGGAGGAACAGGGTTACTTTTCCCAATCCCTGCCATCGACCATGCGTTTGATCCCGTCGCGCAAGTGGAGGCGCTCTCAAGTAAACCTGGGCCGAGGACGGAATGGATTTTCATGGCGGCATTCACCACGGCACCCCTAATCTCATTAACGCGACGTGTATGAGAGCGTACAGGAGTGCCATATCGAATGCATATCACAATTCCTCTGTGCTGACCTCTGTGACCTCTGTGGTGAAAGCTTTCGTCGGTTCAAATTGGGAAGGGAAAGATCACCACAGGGGGCACAGAGGTACACAGGGGGAACCAGGAAGTCCTAGACCTTGCTCCACAGCTCCGCCCGCGGGTCCTCCGGATTCAGCTTGGCCAGTTCCCGCAGCAGCTCTTTGGTGCGCTCGTCGCGCGGCATGGACACGGTGACGGTGATCTCCACGATTTCATCTCCGCGCACGCCGTCCTTGGTTGCGGAGGGCACGCCTTTCTCCCGCAGCCGCAGCTTCTGGCCCGACTGAGTTCCCGGAGGAATCTTCAACAGCGCTCTTCCATCAATGGTCGGCACTTCGATCTTGGCTCCGAGAGCCGCCTCGGTCGAGCTTACGGGCACGGTCAGGTAGATGTCATCGCCATCGCGCCGGAAAATCGGGTGCTCCCCGGTCCGGATGATCGCGTAAAGGTCGCCCGGCGCTCCGCCGTGGGCCCCGGCATTGCCCTTGCCGGGCAATCGAATGCGCTGTCCGTCCCGCGTGCCGGCCTTGATCCGGACCTCCAGCGGTTCGGTTTTCGTCACCGTGCCTTCGCCGTGACAGGTCGGGCAGGTCGCAAGGTTCTTTCCGGTCCCATGGCATCGCGGACACTGCACGTTGAACTTCATCCGCCCGCCGGTCTGGGTGATCTGCCCGGTTCCGCCGCACTCCGGGCATTTGCCGGGCGACTCAAGAAACCCCTGCCCGTGGCACTGGGAACAGATGTCTTGCCGCGAAATGTTCAGCCGCATCACGCCGCCCCGAATCGCCGTCCAAAAAGGAACGTTGACCTGATATTCGAGATCGGCCCCCGGCTCGGGGCCTTCCTCGGCCGGCGCTGCGCCGTGCCCGCCCCCGAAGATCGATCCAAAAATGTCGCGAAAGCTGCCGCCACTGCCGCTGCTCTTTCGGCCACGGCCCGCACTGTCGACCAGGTCGGAAAAATCGAACCCGCCGAAATCGAAGGGAGCGCCTTGTCCCCCACCGGCCCCGCCGGGAAATCCTCCGGGAGAGCCTGCGTTTCCGCCCGCGCCGCCCCCGGCCCGCGCATACGCCTCTGCTGTCGCCGGATCAATGTTGTCGGAGTAAAACCCGACCTGGTCGTAAATTTTGCGTTTCTTGGGATCGCTGAGAACGTCGTTGGCTTCCGAGAGCGCCTTGAACTTCTCCTCGGCTGCCTTGTCCCCCGGGTTGACGTCCGGATGATACTTGCGCGCTAGCTTGCGGAACGCCTTGCGGATGTCCTCCGCCGAGGCGGATTTCTTTACGCCGAGAATCTCGTAGTAGTCCTTCTTGGAAGTAGTGGGCATCTAGAGCATCTGAAACTGCAAAACTGGCGAACAGAATTTAGTTTGGAATTTCCCGCTTCTGCTTGTCTTCGACCACCAACGTCAAATCCTCGACCTCCGGCACATCCACGTAAACCGGGATCGGCCGCGCTCCGTTGGGCGTGGACACAAAAACGAGCCACCGCGCCTCGTCCTCGGCGAGGCTCAAGAAATACGTTTCCCCATTGACCTGAAAATCCACTTCGACTCCCCCTAAGAAACTGGCCACGGATCTCACGGATCTTCACGGATCCGCGTCAATCCGTGGCCACGTCTTGCTTACTTCTTGTCCTCTACGTCCACGTACTCAGCGTCGATCACGCCTTCATCCTTCTTCTTGGCCTGACCATCGCCACCGTGATCGCCACCCGGGCTCGCACCCGGCGTTGGCCCGGCGCCCGGGCCCGGTTGCGCTTGTGCCGCCTTGTACATCTGCTCGGCCAGCTTGTGCGACGCCTGGGTCAACTTCTCGCGCGCCTTGTCCATCTGCGCCTTGTCGTTCGACTCCAGCGCCTTCTTGGCGTCGGCGACCGCGTTTTCCACGTCGCCACGCTCGGAGCCCGATATCTTGTCGCCCGACTCGCGCAGCATCTTCTCGATGTTGTAGACCATGCTGTCGAGCTGGTTCTTGGCCTCGATCGAGTCGCGCTGCGCTTTGTCCTCGGCCGCGTGGGCATCGGCTTCCTTCGCCATGCGCTCGACTTCTTCCTTTGAAAGACCAGACGACGAGGTTATGGTGATCTTCTGGTCCTTCTGCGTGGCCATATCCTTTGCGGTCACGTTCAGGATGCCGTTGGCGTCGATATCGAACGTCACCTCGATCTGCGGCACGCCGCGCGGAGCCGGCGGAATCCCAGTCAGGTGGAACTTGCCCAGCGTCCGGTTCTGCGCCGCCATTGGCCGCTCGCCCTGCAGCACGTGCACTTCAACTGAGGTCTGGCTGTCGGCCGCGGTCGAGAACGTCTCCGTCTTCTTGGTCGGAATCGTGGTGTTGCGCGGGATCATCGGCGTCGCGACGCCGCCCAGCGTCTCAATCGACAGCGAGAGCGGAGTCACGTCGAGCAGCAGCAGATCTTTCACCTCGCCGCCCAGCACGCCACCCTGAATCGCCGCGCCTACCGCGACCACTTCGTCCGGATTCACACCCTTGTGGCCTTCGCGCCCGAACAACTCCTTCACCAGCGCCTGGATGCGCGGCATACGCGTTTGCCCGCCGACCAGCACGACTTCATTGATCTTGCCAGCATCGATACCCGCATCCTTCAGGCACTGCTTGCACGGTCCTGCCGATCGCTGGATGATGTCCTCCACCATCCCTTCGAGCTTCGCCCGCGTCAACTTTTTCACCAGATGCTTTGGCCCAGTGGCATCGGCGGTAATGAACGGCAGGTTGATCTCGGTTTCCATCGTAGTCGAGAGCTCAATCTTGGCCCGCTCGGCCGCATCGCGCAGACGCTGCAGGGCCATTTCATTGCCCTTGCCCCGCAGGTCGAGGCCTTCGTCTTTCTTGAACTCGTCAATCAGCCAGTCCACAATGCGCTGGTCGAGGTTGTCGCCGCCCAAGTGCGTGTCGCCGTTGGTGGCCTTGACCTCAATGACGCCTTCGCCGACTTCCAGGATCGAGATATCGAACGTTCCGCCGCCGAAGTCATACACAGCGATGGTCTCGTCCTTACCCTTGTCGAGGCCGTAGGCGAGCGCGGCCGCCGTGGGCTCGTTGATGATGCGCTTCACTTCGAGGCCGGCGATCTGCCCGGCATCTTTGGTCGCCTGCCGCTGAGCATCGTTGAAGTAAGCCGGAACCGTAATCACCGCGTCCGTCACCTTCTCGCCCAGATAATCTTCCGCAGCCTTCTTCAACTTCTGCAGAATCATGGCCGAGACCTGGGGAGGCGTATATTCCTTCCCCTGCGCCAGGATAGCCACGTGGTCGCCCGACTTGACCACCTTGTATGGCACCATCTTGATCTCTTCCTGAACCTCGTCATAGCGGCGTCCCATGAACCGCTTGATCGAATACACGGTGTTCTCGGGATTGGTGATGGCCTGCCTCTTGGCCACCTGCCCCACGAGCCGCTCGCCGGTCTTGGTGAAGCCGACTACGGAAGGCGTCGTCCGCCCTCCTTCTTCATTAGCTATGACTTTCGGCTCGCCACCTTCCATCACCGCCACACAGGAGTTGGTGGTGCCCAAGTCAATTCCAATAATCTTGCCCATAAAACGCATCCTCCTAAACTTGATAAGTCCTTTACCAGCAACAAATTATTGCCGTGAAGTGCTTTTATATCAACCACATGATAGGACTTGAGTGAATCACTGTCAAGTTTTAGATGCGAGTAGTGCGACCAGAGATTCGACGGGCTGTTCTTGTGGAGCGCCTCCCGGTTGCTCTAGAAAACTCGTGCTACACTTCGGCGGGCACGACAGGAACGGAGATACCGGGGTAGTACCCAGGTAACAACGAACACACCTCGGTGTAGAACATCTACGGCGAACTGGGTCTGATCGATCGCCACTTCAACAACCGACAATCCAATTGCCGGGGCCTCGCGAGCGCCGTCGGCTTGAGCCTGCTTTGGATGCTGGGATTTGCTGGTGTACCAGCGCATGCTGGACTCTGCCTACTAACGAAGCCCGGGAACTCGAAAGTCATCAACTTTGGCTTCCCTAGGTCCGCAACAACATGCCAGATCTGGTCGAGGTCGATCTGTTGCAATGGTCGCGTTCTTTTACATCGTCACCGCCGAAACCATGGTGCTGATCAGCGGCGTCGTGCTGGCTTTGTGGCTTCACAAGCTCGTCCAGCACAGGTTCGCCGATTGGGCCGAACTCTCCGGGTATGCACTCGTTTTTGTCCTGTTCCCGGTGTTTATGTATCGCAGGACATCCACCACGCCCGACATGGAAACCAACCTTAAGAAGGCGAGGGAGTCTCGGTCCTCACCTCGCCCTGCCGGATGCCCTGCATCGCACCCTGAAAGCCCGTGCCGCCATGGCCGGCATGTCCCTGTCGGACTATCTGCTCACGGAGATTAAGGAGATTGCGGAGCGGCCGACGCTGGCGGAATTACGTGAACGACTGCGAACCCGCACGGCGGTTCCGCTCTCGCTGGACACCGCACCCTTGGTGAGAGAAGAGCGCGAGGCGCGGTGATCGTCCTGGACCTATCGGCGGCGATTGACTGGCTTCTTCAGACTGCCGCGGGACAACCAATTGAAAATCGAATTTACTTGCGCGGCGAATCTCTTCATGCGCCGCACCTTCTGGACCTTGAGGTGGCCCAGGTCCTGCGGCGACTGGTGCGGGAAGCTGCAGTTTCCGCGCAGCGCGCCGATCAGGCGCTTCAGGATTTACTGAGTCCGCGTGTAACCCGCTATCCTCACTTCGTTTTCCTGTCATATATTTGGCGGTTCAGGCATAATTTGTCGGTCTACGATGCGGCCTATATTGCGCACGCCGAAAAACTCGGCGCCACCCTGATTACACGTGACGCCGCCTCGCTGCTGCCTCCGCCCGCGGGGTAATCATCGACCTGTTTTGAATGCCGGCCTTTGGAGACGACTGTAAACGGGCCGCCAAGGTGCCGAAGAATGACCTGAGACGGGACAACGGAGAGCCGACAACTGCGAACGGCTACTCCATCTCCAGCTTCCACACCGGCTCCCCGCCCAGCGAGTGGTAGAAGCCCCAACCCGCCAACGCCACCACGCTCAGCAGGGCCAACAGCGTTGTGCCCATGTACCAGGCCGAGAAGTCGGCGGTAAACGGCACACCGGACAGCATATCGACGGTGAACGCCGCACACGCGAGCGGTACCAGCCCAAATCGAAAGACAATCAGGACCAACACCCCATAGACCAGTATCAGCGCCGGAAGATCCACTGCCAGGTGCGTGCTCTGCAGCGATCGCAACCCGACAAACAACCCCACGAAGGCAATCGCGGCGAGCCAGTCGTTGCGCAGCAGCACCTTCAGGCCCAAGAGCAGGAAGAAGAACTGCAGGGTTCCCACGATGGAAGAGGGAACCTGCATCAGCCACTGGCCGAACGCCTGCCGCCCTCCGAGCAGATAAGCAGTGGAATTCAACTGCGGAGCAGCGCCCATGTGGGCGAGAGGAATATAGGTAAACTCGAAAATCAGGATCCAGAGAACGCCGAAGGTAACCCCCAGCAAAATATCGCGCCCCACCAGCGGATCGCGCAGCTGTCCTGAAAGCAGCCGGCTCCACGAAATGATGGCATGGGGCCAGCGCCGCCGAATCCAGGGCTCGACTGCCAGGTAGAGCATCCACATAATGCACCCCCAAGACAGGCCGGAAGAAATGGCCCACAGCATGAACCCAAACGTCTCAAGGCCGGGCACGAAATGCGACCGGGACAACCACAGCAGTATTTCCAGCACAAACATTACGGCCGCCAGCCGGAGCGCGCCGTCGAGGTCGGCGCGGCCCTGGCGGTAGTTACGCCGGGCGAGCCAGCCTCCTGCCGCCAGCAGGGCAGTCAGCAACAAAACTCCGATGATCTGGCTCAGGCGGCTCTTCTTGTCGTCCGTGGTCTCGGGGGCAACCATGCGCCAGGGTTTGTTCCACTCGCCGATCATCGCGAAGAACACAGGTTTGCCATGCCAGGCCGCCGCTTCCACCCTCAGCCGCCGCGTCGATCCCGGCCACAGACCGGTCCACGCTGCCCGCGCGTCAGCGGCTCCCAGCGGAGTCCATTCCGGAGATGACGTTTGCAGCTTTGACTCCTCCAACTCGGCGGCCGCGAACAAGGGCCTCCAATCCGGCGTCGTCGTTTGCGCCGTCGCGCTCTCTTTTTGAGGCGGAATTGCCTGCAGGTAGATCAGCCTTCCCTTGGCATCGATCTTCAAATTGATCATCCCAGACAACGTGGTTGGAGGATCTTCCTCCGCGATGATCCCCGGAACCAGCAAAAAGTCCCGATATTCGTGGGCCGCCATCAACTTGGGACTTTGACGGTACCAGAACTCCAGCATGGTGGGACGCCCAGCCATGACTTCATCCCAGTTCGGCGCGGCCTTTTCCTTCTCGAGGAAGTCCCTGAGATTTGTGTCGTAATCGAAGCCAAAAGCGCGGTCTGCAGGTTTTTGGGGATATCCCACCTGCTCCAGGATCTGCCGCGCTCGCTGCGCGAGCACCTCAGGCGGCTGTTCGGGGTGTATCTTCTCGAGCGCGCCGTACCGAACCGTTAAGTATGTCCCTAACCCCATTCCGATCAGAACCGCGACCAGGCACGCCACCGCAATTCCCGGCCGAAGGCCCGCCGTTTCTCCCGCCGCGGCTACTACCTGCGGCGACGGGGTTTCGCCCGCCGCCAGCGCCGCCGCCAGCGGATCGCCGCCGGGCAGCGCCGCCGCCACTGCTAGCACATTGGCCGGACGCGCCGAAGGCTCCGTCTCCAAGCAGCGCAGAATCACCTTCTCGATAATCGGATCCAGATCCTTCACAACCGAGGAGGGAGGGCTGGGAGTACGGTCTGAGTGTGCGTGCAGAACGCCCGCCGGTTTTTCCGCAAACGCCCGCTTGCCCGTGAACACTTCGTAGAGCACCAACCCGAGCGCATAAATGTCGCTGCGCTGGCTGACTTCTTTGCCGGCAATCTGCTCCGGCGCCATATACGCCGGAGTTCCGCTGCGCACCTCCGGTCCGCGAATGTTGTCCGCCAATCCCGCCAGACCGAAATCGGTGATGACCACTTGCCCGCGTCCGTCGAGCATGATGTTGGCCGGCTTAAGATCGCGATGCAGCACTCCCTTGCTATGAGCCGCCGAGAGCCCCGCGCAAAGTTGCCGCGCAATCTCCAGCGCTTTATCCTGAGGAAGCCGCCCAATGCGCCGCAGCAGCGAAGCCAGATCTTCGCCGTCGACATACTCCATGGTGAAGAACGTCTGACCATCAACGTCCCCCACGTCATACACGCGGCAAACGTTGGGGTGCGACACCCGCCGCGCGATGCGCACTTCGTTGCGGAAGCGCTCCAGCAACCCTTCGTCGCGCGTGGCCTCATCCGGCAGGAACTTCATCGCCACCGCTTGGCCCAGGGTCAGATCGTCGGCCCGGTAGACCTCGCCCATGCCGCCTCTTCCCAGCAGAGCGATGATGCGATAACGTCCCACGATCAGACGCCCGGGCAGAAATCGTCCTTCGCTGAGGAACTCGGGGTCGCCTGAGGTCCGCGACGACCACCCGGACGGCGTTCGAGGTGGCTTAGGCGATGCCGGGACGTCGATCGTGGCCAGATCGTCGGTATTGGCCACCGGCGTCCCGCAAAGTGAACAGAAACGAACCCCAGTTGATAACGCGGTCCCGCAGATTGAACACTCGGCCATGGTTTCCCGGCAATTCTATCGCGGCCGTTGGAGAACCATCCCGTTTTTCTCGCCGCCTGCGGAGATGTAGGGTTCGGCTTCAGGCGCAGGGTCAGTAGCCAGCAATCGCATCGGCTGGGCCCTGACCCTTGCGCTCGATGGCCCTTACCGCTTCCACCCTTGCATTAGATCAGACTGTGCCAAACGACCCATCGAAGACCGGCTTTGAGACGACGACGCCGCTCCGGGCAGAAGACCGAAGCAAGGACTCGTCTGCGGCTTGGCGGGATTGGGCAGGGCCGGCACCTGTGTCCGCGGTTTCGTCAGGTTGAGCGCGGTGACGATGTTTCCTACGTCTGTCGATGCGTCGCGTGTCGTCAACGGTGACAGTCCCCACCTCCACTCGATCAGCTTCAGAATGGAAGTGTGATCGAACGTGGTGCCGACGACCCGTGGATTGCTCGGATTCCCAGCCGTGAATGGTGAAGCGATCACGGTCGGTACGCGAAATCCCAGCAATGCCTTGCCGTTGACCAGATCTGGATCCACGCTGTTAGGCGCCGCCGCTCGAGGTGGCGGAACATGCTCGAAGAATCCGCCCCATTCGTCGAAGTTGACGACGAACACCGTGTTCTTCCACGCGGGACCGTGCGCCACCGCCCGAAACGTCTGCGATAGGAAGTGGTCCCCGTAGCGGATGTCCGCGTGCGGATGGTCATCATTGCCCGTTCCGTCGTCCAGCACCGTATAGATCGGGTCGACGAAGGAGACAGCCGGCAGCGTCCCGTTGGCGGCGTCGGAAAGAAAGTTCGAATAGGAGTCGGAAATAAAAATGTACTTCAGCCCCCACAATGCAAGGAAGGAAACATTGTTGAAGTAATACTTGTGGCTGATTCCGGCAGCATCAAGTTTGTCCCAAATCGTGGGCAAGCTGGTCAAGCTGACAGAATCGTCGAGCCTGTCCGTCTGCGCCGCATGAATAAACAAGCGATTCGGGAATGTCGGCCCGAGGATGGACGGGAAATAGCGGCTAAGCGTCGTGTAGTTCTTCGCCAGCGCCGCATAAAAGGGAATGTCCGCCGCCGTGTAGTACCCGATCGAGAACTCGTCGTTGGCGGTATCGAGCAGGAAGCCATCCATCAACCCATGGTCGTACTCAACACGCGCGCCGTTGTAGGAGTGGTCGGGATCAGCCTGTGGGCAGCCTGTGAAGTCGGGAGCCAAGCGATGAGTCGGGTGGAATGTGCCGCCCGGATCCTTGTACTGCAGTCCAGACTGTTTTCCGTTGGCCCAGCTCATCCATCCAAAGAAGTGATCGAAGCTCCGATTTTCCATCGTTACTACCACGATGTGTTCAATGCCCGACTGAGCGGGCGACCGCAGCTCGGCCGATGAAACCTGTTCGGACTGTTCTCCGGCGGCTCCGGCAAACAGTTTGGCCGGGTTAAGGCCGGCCATCGATCCTGCGGCCACAGCACCGCAGGCACCCACAACGCGAGCAAGAAATTTTCTGCGATCGATTGTCATGAGGGAACTCCATTCTCGAGCTCGGGCGAGCTCGTTGAGCATGAGGGATATATAGAAGGATTTGAACCAATCCTTCCGCCTTCGGTCAAGTATTGAATCTATTGTTGCGCTGAGCCGAATGAGGGCAAGTTAAATGATGATGAATTTGGGCCTAAGTGGGGAAATGCGAAGGCAGAGCGGTCTCTGTATTACCATGCAAAGCGATGACCTCACGCTTGGCCCGCTGGCTGCGGGACCCTCTAGTTCTCTTGTGCCTCACGGCGGGCCTGCTCGCGTTCGTCGTGCAATCCGGCGAACTCGGCACCGCCGATAGCATGCATCGACTGCAAACTACCCACTGGATCTGGACCTCTCAGCCGCAAGTATTTCCCAGCGAGTATCCTGAGTTCGGCCTGCACGGCCGCGGCGGCCAACTTTATAGCTGGTATGGCATCGGCCAATCTCTCTTGATGCTGCCGGCCGATTTGGTAGCCACCTGGATCGCCCGCCGCCACGTCTTCGCTGACTACGAAGATGACCCCGCCGTGCGCAGCATCGTGGTGAGCTACAGCACCAACATTTTGGTCAACGTGTTGACGGCGATCATCGCCTTTCGCCTGCTCCGCCAGTTGCTCTTCAGCGTGAAAGAATCCGTCGCCGGCGTAGTGGCCTTGATGTTCTCGACCACGCACCTGCACTACACCCAGAACATGATGGAGAACAACTACATCATGCTGCTGACGCTGGTCGGATTCTCATTCCAGTACGAGTGGTTGCGGACCGGCAACCGCCGTGCGCTGTTCGTTGGCTCCGCAGCGCTCGGACTCAATCTGCTGACCCGCCTTACCACGGGGCTCGACCTGATTGCGGGAGGGATTTTTCTGCTGGCAGTGCTGTGGTTTGAGCGGGCATCCTGGCGACAATTGTGGCAACGGTTCCTCGAGTACTCCAAGGTCGCTGCGCCCGTCTACGCCTTCTTCCTGGCGGCCGATCGCGTCTACCAGTTTTACCGCTTCGGATCGTTCACCAACACCTACGTCTCCCTTTTTGCCAAAGAGCAGCGCCTCGAGGACCCGTCTCTACCTGCGAACTTCCCGTGGAGCACGCCCTTTCATGAAGGTTTGCTCGGCGCGCTCTTCAAGCCGGAGAAATCGATCTTTCTCTTTGACCCACTTCTCCTGCTCGCCCTCATACTCCTCGTGATGTTGTGGAAGCGTCTGAACGTCGAAGTTCGGGCTTATGCGGTGACGGCGCTGCTCCTCCTGATCGGGTACATCAGCTTCTATGCGCGCTACACCTACTGGGCGGGGGACTTCGCGTGGGGAGATCGTTACGTCTCAACTGCCGTGGAACTCGTCGCGTTTCTCGCGGCCCCCTTGCTTCTGCGCTATCGGGAGAACTTGAACAAAGTGGTCTGGCTCGGCGCCCTGGTCCTGATCGCTGCCAGCCTGATCATCCAGACTGCATCGCTGGCCTTCTGGCTGCCACTCGAGATCTACCAGATGGAGTCGTTGGGCCATCCCACATTCGTGATCGCGTTGCGCTTCAAAAACATCGCCGCTTTCGCCCTCGGCAAAATGGACGCTTGGGGACTCAACACCGACGAAATGAGCTACGACCAGTGGGATTACGTGCACATCACAACGTGGAATTTCCTGCCGTTTTTGTTGCGGCGAGTCGGAGCAGCGCCGCGATGGATTATCGACTCCGTGTTTGTCGTCTGGGCCTCGGCGCTCGGTCTTCTCGGCGCCGCTTTGTGGCGGCTGCAGACCGCACTGAATGCCATTACTCCCAAGGGGAGAGGCCCGTGGTAATGGTAGACCGTGATGGTAGAGCGGCATATCGTGATTTCGGCAAAGGCAGGCACAAGACCGGGCTTAACTTTTGGGATTGCTTCGCCTACGCGCTAGCAAAGGAAATGGACGAACGTTGCTCTTCAAGGGCCAGGATTTTGCGCGCACGGATGTGGAGCGCGCCGACATATCACTGCTGCTAACTTCATTCCACCGTCACCGACTTTGCCAGATTCCGCGGCTGATCCACGTCGCAGCCACGACGCACTGAGATGTGATAGGCCAGCAACTGCAGTGGAACGATCTCCAGGATCGGCGACAACTCTTCCGGCGCCGGCGGAATGTACAGAACGTGATCGGCCGCTTCCTTGATCTCCTCGTCCCCTTCCGTCGCGAGCGCGATGACTACTCCCGAGCGGGCCTTCACTTCCTTGAGATTGGAAATTGTCTTTTCGTAGCGCAGCGCCGACCCGGGATTATTCGCGTCCCTCGTCGCAATGATCACCACTGGCAGGTTCTCATCGATCAGGGCGTTAGGTCCGTGCTTCATCTCGCCCGCCGGATAACCCTCGGCGTGAATGTAGGAAATTTCCTTCAGCTTGAGCGCGCCTTCGAGCGCGATCGGATAATGAATCCCACGCCCCAGAAACAGGAAGTCATGCACCTTCTGGTAGCGTTTGGCCAGTTCGTCGCAGGCCTCATCATGAGTCAGAATATTCTCGAGTTTGGCCGGAATGCGGGTCAGTTCCTGCATCGCAGTGCGCGCCTGCTCCGGACCCATCGTCCCGCGCACCTGCGCGAGATACATCGCGAAGATGTACAAGGCCGTGAGTTGCCCGGTAAATGCCTTGGTCGACGCCACCCCGATCTCCGGCCCGGCATGCGTATAGATCGTCCCGGCGGCCTCGCGCGTGATCATCGATCCTACAACGTTGCAGATCGCGAGCGTCTTTGATCCGCGCGACTTCGCTTCGCGCTGCGCTGCGATCGTGTCGGCCGTCTCGCCCGACTGAGAAATCACCAGCGTGATCGTGTCCGGATCGACAATCGGATTACGATATCGCCATTCGCTGGCGTAATCCACCTCCGCCGGAACCCGCGCCAGCGTCTCAATCATGAATTTGCCAGCCAGCCCGGCATGCCAACTCGTCCCGCAGGCAATAATGTTGATCTTGGTCGCGGCCCGAAACTCCGCCTCGCTCACCTGCATCTCATCGAGGAAGATCTGCCCCGTATCCTGCGAAACCCTGCCCAGCGTTGTGTCCCGCACCGCGCGCGGCTGCTCGTAGATTTCCTTGAGCATGAAATGCTTGAACCCGCCCTTTTCCGCCATGATCGGGTCCCAGGTCACATGCTGCACCTGCCGCTGGATCGGCTTTCCCGAAAAGTCGGAGAGTTGCACTCCATCGGGAGTCACGACCGCCATATCACCATCGGCCAGAAAGAAAATGTCGCGCGTGTGATAGAGAATCGCCGGCACATCCGAGGCCACGAAGTATTCGTCATTCCCCAGGCCAATCACGGCCGGAGGTCCATTCCGCGCCGCCACGATCTTGTTGGGATCATCGGTCGAGATCACCGCCAGCGCAAACACGCCGCTGAGTTGTTTCACCGTTTGCCGCAAGGCCTCTTCCAGCGACGGGCGCTTGCCATTTCCCGACTCAGAGTATTTCTCTACCAGGTGGGCGATGATTTCTGTATCGGTTTCGGTCGTGAATTTGTGCCCTTCCTCGATCAGCTTCTTCTTCAGACTGAGATAGTTCTCGACGATTCCGTTGTGCACGACGACGATCTTGCCAGTACAGTCCCGGTGAGGATGCGCATTCTCTTCGGTCGGGCGCCCATGCGTGGCCCAGCGGGTGTGGCCGATGCCATAAGTGCCATGAAGCGGCCTCTGGCGAATGGCTTCTTCAAGGTTCTGGAGTTTGCCTTCGGCGCGCCGGATCTGCAGTCCGTCGCCATTGCCACCGACCGCGATACCCGCCGAGTCATAGCCGCGGTACTCGAGCCGCCTCAGACCATCGATGATGATCGGAACGACACTCTTCTTGCCGACGTAACCGACAATGCCACACATGGAGAAACCTCTGGGGATCGCGGTGCGCTCTACTCCGCCATCGAGAAACGGAACTCTTCAATCACCGGGTTGGTCAGGACTTCGCGGGCAATTCGCTCGACTTCGGCCTGCGCTTCTTCGCGCGCGAGCCCGCCATCGAGGGTCAGCTCGAAGTACTTCCCCTGGCGAACACTCTCCAGACCTTTGTAGCCCATCTTCTTGAGTGCACCTTGAATCGTCTTGCCCTGGGGATCGAGAACGCTTTTCTTGAGAGAGACGTAAACGTAGGCGGTCATAAAGACCTCAATTATACGGCAGGCTCTGCCGTGGGCCTCGATGAGTCAGGGCCCGGAGGGGAAAAGGGTGACCTCGCTTCTCAATCCCTCAGCTTGCCCAACTTTTGATCCAGGTCAGCGAGCGCGTCCTGCAAGAGCTTTCGGTGCCGCGGGTTCGAACTCGCTTCCATTTCCTGCAGCACTTTCTCTCGAGAGAGACGGAGACTCTCTTTTTCCCGGAAGAGAGCGGCTTCCACCCGGCTCATCTTTGGACGGCGCGGGCTCGACTGTTCCCCTGCCTCCGCCTGCTGCGCTTCCACCGATTTGCTTTCCCACCCTCGGGCCACTCCCCGATTATAGTTCTCCCAGAATCGAGCGCAGCCTGGGAGTTGATCGCCGCGGCCCAGGGCTCCCACAGCGATACCCGCGCTCACGCCCGTGCCTGGCTGGCCAGCTCCCACCATCTGTGCGGTGTTAGCTGCAGCCTCAACCTTGCCCGGCAAACCGAAACGCTCCTCCTCCCCCCGGAGAATGACATGAACGCTCCTTATGGGCTCGAAATCGTCGATAACTGCCTGGAGTGCGCCAACACCAGTCCCGGTTTTTCTTGTGGTCTTTCGCAAGCCGCTCTGGAGTCGCTGAAACTGATCAGCCACAGAAGCACTCTGCCGGCCTGTGCAATTCTGTTCGTCGAGGGACAGAGCCCGCGCGGCATGTTTATCTTGTGTTCGGGCAGAGTGAATCTTTCGACCACGCCGCGCGAAGGCAAGATTCTCATGCTCAAAACCGCCGAAGCCGGCAAAGCCCTCGGTCTTAGCGCTGCGATCTCCGGCCTGGGCTATGAAACGACCGCCGAAACAGCCACTCCCAGCCAACTGAACTTTGTAGATCGGCGGCACCTGTTGGAACTGATCCAGTCCCAATCCGAGGTTGGTCTGCACACCGCCCAGTTTCTCAGCCGCGGTTTTCACGCCGCTTATCGTGATATCCACGATCTCGTGCTTAGTCGCTCTTCCGCCGGCAAGCTGGCGCGACTGTTGCAGTCGCAATCTCGCCGAGCGTTGGCGGAAGAGGTCGAATCGCGTATCCATTCCTCCATCAGCCATGAGGAAATGGCGCAGCGCATGGTGCGTCCCGCGAGACCGTAACTCGTCTTTTAAGTGTAAGCGATCTCAAGAGAAAGCAGTTGATTCGCCAGGATGGTCCCACGCTGGTCATTCGCAATCGCAACGAATTGGAGGCTCTGGCGGTGTGATCTCCCCCGGAAAAGGTGGAGGACGGCTCTTTGTCCAAGCCGTCCTCCAGGGTTTTGAGAAGAGCGCACTAATTTTTGCGCGGATATTGAATGTACAGGAACGCTGATTACCGATCTATTCGCCCCAGTGGAAAGAGCTGAGAACTTCGCCCGGCATTCGGTGTCCGAACCTGGAATGTACGCGCTGGTGGAGTTCCGGTCCAGTTGAATAGCGATTACAGCGGGAAGAAAACGGAAACCTCAAAGGCCGAACAATTCCCGCAGGCGCTTGGTCTGGGCCCGGCTGACCGGAATCTCGCTCTGCTTTTTATCATCCATACGCAATTGGTACGAGCTCTTGAACCAGGGAACGACTTCACGAATGCGGTTGATGTTCACCAGGTAGGAGCGGTGCGCGCGCCAAAAGAGATTGGCGTCTAGGCTCGCCAGAAGCTCCTCCAGCGTCCGGCAATTCGAATGTCCTTCGATGCCCGCCTGCCCCCCCGTCACCACCGTGATCACCCCGTCTTCGATCCATGCGTAACAGATGTCTTTCTGGTCCACCAGCAACATGCGTCCCAGCGCTTTGAGTAGAACTTTCGTCGCCGGTTGCTTCTGGGACTCGATCATTTTCACCAGGGCATCGATTTTCTCTGTCGGCAAACCACCGGCTTCCCGCTTGGCCCGTGCCTTTTGAATCGACTGCGCCACCCGTTTCTTGTCGAATGGTTTCAGCAGGTAATCAACCGCATTCACCTCGAACGCCTTCACCGCATACTGGTCGAAGGCCGTGGCAAAGACAATCTTGGGAAGGGGGACTTTCTTGTCCAACAGCTTCTTGATGACTCCGAAGCCATCGAGTCCGGGCATCTGAACGTCCAGAAAAACCAGATCCGGATTGTGCTCTTTGATGAGGTTGACGGCTTCCAGCCCGTTTTTGCCCTGCGCCACGACATTCACGTCGCCGTCATTCTTCAGCAGAAAAGCCAGTTCATCGCGGGCCAACTGCTCGTCGTCCACGATTACGGCGGATAAAGACATGGTTACTCCGGAGGCTTTGAAGAGGCCGCTGGGTTGAGTATAGTGTGCCCGGTTCCGACGCCGCAACGCGGCGTGACTTCCGCAATCTGGATGGTCAATCTGCGTAGCAGCCTCTGACGGCGAAATCGTGGTGATTGCACCGGTGATTTTGCGTCGCCCAGCAACCTGGCCTTCACCCTTTCGCCTAAGTGAGCTTTGCGGCCACTTTTCCGTCGCGCAGGCTAAAAATGTCAACGCCGCGCAGGTGCCCAGGATTGGCCGTTGCGAATCTTGCGATAGACCCACTGCACAACGGCACGATTCCCACTTACGATGAGTTCTTCGCCCTCGAATCGCGCGTCGGGATTACGCGCCAACCATCGCAGAACTCCACCACCGCCGCCTTTCCCTCGATCCGCCGCCCGTCCGGCGCAGGGGACGTATCCTCAAAGACCGTGTCGTCGGTCAGAAGCGCTGCCAACGCATCAGCGTCTTGTCGATTGAACACTTCGTTGAAGCTGTCGATAGTCGTCCGCGTCGCTTGCTCTGTGACTTCACATTCTGCTCGCCCCTCATACGAACCTCGCGGGTCTCGCCAGTGGACACCTTGCGCTCGGCTTAGGCCTGTTGAGCTGCGATTGAATCGCTCCATTACTGCCGCTGCATCATGCTGCCCATGTCGAACTTGCTATAGCCGGACGGGATCTCGAACAAGCTGGCGGGCTGCGATCCTTCCTGGATATTCCTTAGTTCAATTCCGCCCCCCGTGCCACCATCCGTCTTGATGACGCAGTGAAGCTTGGTGTCGACCCAGATATGACTCTTCTCTCCCTTGTTTGAGACCCCTTCGTACTCCACCGTGCTGCGCCCGTTCACTGTGTCGCTGCCGATCTTTGTGCAACTGCCCCAGTTCTTGTACGTCCCCGCCTCTTCGGCGGTTTTCTTCCACTGCGGGCAGGCGTCATTCACGTCTTGCACGCGCCAGAACCTGTTCACCAAGGGCCGTACCATCATCTGCGGAGCGTCCATGTACATGTGCCGCTCCGCCATGAGTACGGTGTACTTGTTTTGCGTTTCATCGAGGATTAATGCGCTGGGTCCCATCGCGGCATTCTTCCCCTCGACTTCGAAGCGTACCTTATCCTTTGTCGCATAGATTTTTTTCAAGCCTGCGTTGTCTTGTCTCTGGTTCAAGACGTCGGCAGAAAACTCCTGCGCCAGGACCACACTGCCTGCCAGCCCGAACGCAAGCGCGCCCAAGTGGCGCAGAGCTGCTCGCAACATAGGAATCTCCTTTGCGGGGAAGCATAGCAGAACTCGCTCCTGCGTCCAACGCGAAGTAGCGCAAATAGCAACCTGGCCGGGCTCCGGAGATCAGTGGCCGCTGCGTCCCTGAGGCTTCGAAACATCTTCCGCGATCCACTTCGACAGGAACCTGCTGTGATGCTCTCGGAATCCCAGCCTGCGGTATAACTCGAGCGCCTTCGCATTCTGTCGCACGACCTCCAGATGAAGAGTGCGAATGCCCTCCGCCCGCGCCGCGTTCTCCACAAAGGCCATCGTTTTCTGTCCCCATCCGTGCCCGCGATACTGCTCCCGCAGGTAGAATTCGTCGACGAACGCGTCCCGACCCAGCCACTCCAGGCTGTAACCGAAACACACCACAACGTATCCGACCGCCGATGCACCATCCAGAATGAGCCAGGCGCGGCCGAACTGAGCATCTCTCAGCAGCGCGGTCAGCGCCTTGCGAGCCTTCTCGCGATCGAATCCATGTCCGTCGAAGTCGTAATACGCACGCACGAATTCCAGAAGCACATCGGCATCGGACTCCACTGCCAGCCGAAATCCCGGCTCCAAACTCATACGACATTTTCCAGCGCCAGGGCCATCCCCATTCCGCCGCTGACGCACAGCGTGGCCACGCCGCGTTTCGTGTTGCGCTTTAGCATCTCGTGCAGCAGTGTCACCGTGATCCGTGTCCCGGTGCACCCAATCGGATGCCCGAGCGCGATCGCTCCCCCATTTACATTCAGCCGCTCGCGGTTGAAACCGAGCGCCCGGTCGCACGCCAGCACCTGGGCCGCAAAAGCCTCGTTCAACTCGATCAGCCCAAAATCGTGCAGCCGGAGATTGTTCTTGTCCTGAAGTTTCTGCAGCGCAGGAACCGGCCCAATCCCCATCGTGCGCGGATCCACTCCAGCAGCCGCGACCGCCGCAATCCGTGTCAGAGGTTTCAAATTGTTTTGCTTCACGAAGTGCTCGCTTGCTACCACAACGGCCGCCGCTCCGTCGGTAATGCCGGACGAATTGCCTGCACTGACGGTTCCGCTTTTCGAAAATACGGGAGGCAGTTTCGCCAGCTTCTCGAGGCTTGCGTCGGGAAACGGATGCTCGTCGCGGGCGAACGTCGACGTCCCCTTCTTCCCCTCGATCGTCACCGGCGCAATCTCCGCCTCAAAGCGCCCCGCTGCAATGGCCCGAGCCGCCCGCGTCTGCGACATCAGCGCGTATTCATCCTGTTCGTCGCGCGTGATCTTGTACTGCTCAGCCAGCACCTCGGCGGTTTCGCCCATCACCATCTTCGCCAGCGGACAGAAGAATCCGTCGCGATACATCCCATCCACCAGTTCCTGGTTGCCCAAGCGATATCCCCAGCGTGCGCCGTCCAAATAATAAGGAAGCCGCGACATTGACTCGGTGCCGCCTGCCAGAATGCAGCTCGACTCTCCCAGCACAATTGCCTGATAGGCCAGCGTGATCGCCTTCATCCCCGACGCACATGCCTTGTTTACAGTGAACGCCGGAACTTCCTCGGGCACTCCGCTGCGCACCGAAATCTGCCGTGCCGGATTGGGGCCGCCTCCGGCCTGTCGAGCGTTGCCGAAGATAGTCTCCTCAACCTCGGAAGCCTGCACTCCAGCCCGCTCCATCGCTGCCTTGGCCGCGACCACACCCATATCCGCTGCGGTCAGCGAAGCCAGCGAGCCGCCGAACTTTCCGATCGGCGTCCGCACCGCCGAAAGAATATAGGCACCCTGCACGCGCCACCTCCAAACGTTTGAGTCTAGCAGGGAGAGGTTTATGTGGGGGGCCGCCGCGTTCTGCTGTCCCTCGAGCGACGCTCGACTCGCATCAAGCCGGACGGATCCATTCGTAGAGACGTTGCTTGCAACGTCTATGCCGGGGGCCGGGTAGGGATTCTGTCCGTGAAAAGCGCCCCATGTGAATCCCGAGCGGCCGGTTTACAATCTATTCCAACAGCACACAGCCAACACTTCACCAACTTCCGTCTTTGCGAAACCCAAGAGTTCCTAAGGAGGTCTCCATGCCGCACTTTGATGTAGGAAAAGAAAACTCCACTTCCATCACTCTCTACTACGAAGACCACGGTGCAGGTCGGCCCGTCGTCCTGATCCACGGATACCCTCTTAGCAGCTCATCTTGGGAGAAGCAGATCCCGGTGCTCCTCGCCAACGGTTACCGCGTCATCGCCTACGACCGCCGCGGATTCGGAAAGTCCAGCCAGCCGACCACCGGATATAACTACGATACCTTCGCCGAAGATCTGCGCAAGCTCGTCACTCATTTGAAGCTCCGCGACTTCACTCTGGTTGGCTTCTCCATGGGCGGCGGCGAAGTCGCCCGCTACATCGGAAAGTACGGGTCGAAGGATGTGAGCAAGGCCGTCATCATCGGAGGCATTCCGCCCTACCTGCTTAAGAGGGACGACAACCCCGAGGGAGTCGACGGCGCGGTATTCGAAGGCATTCAGAAAGCGGTGGTCGCCGATCGCTACGCGTTCTTCACCGAATTCTTCAAGAATTTCTACAACACCGATGTTCATCTGGGAAAGCGCGTCAGCGAGCAGGCGGTACAGGCAAGTTGGAATACGGCGGCGATCTCCTCGGCCACCGCCAGTCTCGCCTGTGTCCCGACCTGGCACGAAGACTTCCGCCACGATGTAGCGAAGATTGACATTCCCACTCTGGTCATTCACGGCGACGCAGATCGCATCGTGCCGTTCTCAGCCGCCGGACAGCGTACTGCCAAGTTGATCAACGGCGCCGAACTCGTCGTGATCAAAGACGGCCCGCACAACATCGCCTGGACGCACGCCGACGAAGTGAACGCTGAACTGGTCAAGTTCCTGGCGAAGCCTGCCGCCAGACCCCAGTCTGCTACCCCAAAGAGGAAAGCCGTCGCGTGAACTGAATCCGCGTGCGTCATCCGAAGCACCGTTGTTCCTGAGGCGGAGCGGCATCCCGGATGGATCCTTACGCCGCTTCAAAAGTCAGACCGCGGGTGCCCCATCCTTACGCATTCGGTGCGCAAGGATGGGGACTTCTTTAGATTACCGTGCATTTTACCCGGCGAGGCCGGCCGGCGAGTCCGGCGAGGCAGCTCTTGCCATTCCACCTAACCTCCGGCATAATAAGAGTTTGTCTTGATCTCGCCGGACTCTTCCGGAACAAGGATATACGTCTCGTGCTAATGATTCGTCTGGCGCGCAGAGGTGCGCGCAAACAACCGCACTATCGCATTGTGGTGATTGAGAAGGCGCGCGCGCGCAACGGCCGTCCGGTGGAAGTGGTCGGGACCTACAACCCCCGGACCAATCCCGCCAGCATCGAACTGAAACGCGACCGGGTCGAGTACTGGATGTCGAAGGGCGCGCAAATGTCGGAGCGGGTGAACAAGCTGTTCTCCAAGACTCCGGCTCCCGCCCCCGCTGGTACCGCAGCCTAAAACGTCGCGGCGGACGATGAGTGCCAGTTCTCGGATATTCACGTCGATAGGCGCGAATCGGGCAGGCCACGGCCACAGCGGTTCCAGATTTTGCGTCAAATCCGTTGCGGTTTTAGCCGCTGAGAGAACCCAAAGAGCTTTGATAACCGGGTCACCTCTACGAATGAGAAGTGCAGACTTATGACCGAACCCTCTGGAGACGTGGTCGTCCTGGTTGAAAAGATCGCGAAGTCGCTGGTCGACGCGCCGGATGAGGTTTTCGTCGAACTGTTCGACGATGGCGTCATCGAACTTGAAGTCGCCGAGAGCGACGTGGGCAAAGTCATTGGACGCCAGGGACGCACGGCTCGCGCCCTGCGCGCCCTGTTGAGTGCTGCCGGCTATCGCGCCCACAAGCGTTACACGCTCGAAATCCTCGAGTAAAGGAAGGCGGGCGGAGTAACGTAACGCGGGCGGCGACGCCGGTTCGTATCAGGGCACGCCTTCAGGCGTGTCGCTTGCGGCGAGTGGGAGAAGGGCTTTAGCCACTGAGGTTTCAGCCTCGACAAGAGTCCCACTTCTCGCAAAGGACGCGAGAAATGGGGCACCCGGTAAGTTCAAACGGCGATTTCATCACCTTGGCGTTGGTGGTGAAGACGCAAGGCCGCCGCGGCGAGGTTGCAGTCAAGCTTCAGAGTGTCGTCCCGGAGCGATTTGCCGCGGGCATGAAATTGTTGGCGCTGGCCAAAACCCCGCCGGAAACGCAAGACCTCCGGCGCGAACTGCAAGTCGAAGATCTGTGGCCGCACAAGGGCATGCTGGTCCTCAAATTCGCGGGCCTAGATTCGATTTCCGATGCCGAGATTCTGGTCGGAGCTGAACTGCAGGTTCCTCGCAGCCAGCGCGCTAAGCTTGAAACGGGTTGGACCTACGTCAGCGATCTGGTCGGCTGCGTGGTGCTCGACCACGGTCGTCAAGTCGGCCGCATCGAGGACGTTCAGTTCGGGGCCGGCGAAGCGCCCCTGCTGATCGTGACCAGCGAAGCAGGCACGAAGTTCGACGTGCCGTTCGCCGAGGCGTATCTGGAGGCCGTAGAGGTCGCGCGCCGGCAAGTACGCATGAACCTTCCCGAAGGCATGCTGGAAATCAATGCCCCGGTAACGTCAGACGAGACGCAGGAACAGAGGTCACACCGAAAGAAGAAGCATTAGCACAGGCGAGTTTTCCCGGGTTCCGCTGTGCTCTCTTCGGTTAAGGGTTTCGAGTTCGCAAATGAAGGCCGACATCGTCACGATCTTTCCGGACTTCTTTCGCGGACCTCTGGATCACGGCATTACGCGCCGGGCCTGCGAGATGGGCCTTGTGAAAATCGAAGTCCACGATCTGCGGCAGTTCACGCACGATCGGCACCGCACCGTGGATGACCGCCCTTTTGGCGGCGGCGAAGGCATGGTCCTGAAGCCGGAACCGCTCTTTGAATGTTTGGAGTCGTTGCAAATGGCGTCGCGGCGAGCCCGCATCGATGACTGCGTGGCCGGGCGCGCAAGCCAGTCTGTAATTCTGCTTTCCGCCCAGGGCGAGCGCTTTACGCAAAGAGTCGCTTCGGAGTTGGCCACCCTCGATCGCATCGTGCTGATCTGCGGCCGCTACGAAGGCGTGGATGAGCGCGTCGCCGATTTTCTCGCTGACCGCGAGCTATCGATCGGCGACTACGTCTTGAGCGGTGGCGAACTAGCGGCGGCGGTCGTGATCGAAGCCGTCACACGCTTGCTCCCCGGCGCGGTGGGCAACGATGCTTCGACACGGCAGGAATCATTCACCGCGCACGCGGCGGCGGGAGCGGCAGACGGTCCAGATTCCACCTGTGGTTCGGGAGGCTTGCTGGATTATCCGCACTACACGCGGCCTGCAGATTTCCGCGCGATGGCGGTACCGGAGGTACTGATCAACGGCAACCACCAGGAAATTCGGCGTTGGCGGCGCGAGCAGGCGCTCAGGAAAACACTCCGCAACCGTCCGGATTTGCTGGAAGGAACAGACCTGAGCGAGGAGGACAGCAGGATTCTGGCCCGCCTCAAAAGCGGCCGTAAGTAGGATGTAGTGCACTCGAAGATTCAAGTTCGTATCAGGATATGCCTTTAGCTATACCGTAAAGTAACAACGACAATTGCGCCTCAGGCGTTGGCCCTCGGGCAGAAACGGAATCGAACGAAGAAGGGTAATCACATGTCAAACTTAATCATCGAAAAACTGCTAGCCAGAACCAAACGCACCGACATCCCCGAATTCCGCCCGGGCGACACCGTCCGCGTCCACGTCAAAATTAAGGAAGGTGACAAAGAGCGCGTGCAGGCCTTCGAAGGCGTGGTCATCAAGCGCGACAACGGCCCCCAGGCCAGCTTCACCGTGCGCAAGATCAGCTTCGGACAAGGTGTCGAGCGCATCTTCCCGGTTCACTCCAAGGTGATCGATAAAGTCGACCTGGTGCGCTCCTCCAAAGTGCGCCGCGCCAAGTTGTATTACCTGCGCAGTCTGCGTGGCAAAGCAGCCCGCCTGCGCGACGTGGAAAAGGCCTAGCTCGTGGCATGCTCGTGTGGGGGCCGGGTCTCAGACCCGGCCAGGCCGAGCCTAGCCCGGTTCGGTTTTGCTTTCGTGGGTTTGAGATTATCCTGCCGCGACCAGCGGTTCGCGGACCACTTCCACTTGAGCGAATTCCTCGACCCTCTTGGTCCGCACCCGGCTGAGCACATAGCTGAGTAGCGGCCCGTCGCCCCGCCGTATTTCTTGAAACTCCACGCCCATTCCGAGGCTTTCCACGAGATATTTCACCCGCGCCTTCAGCGCCACGCTCACGTCAAAGACGTTCAGCATCAGCCGGAAGTCGGTGCCGGGGCGTAATGCGCCTGCGGCCGTGATACGCGCACCACACTCGGAGATCTGCTGCACCTCACCTTCGACCCGCTGCACGCCGTCGATGACCTCCGCCTGCCCTTCGACATAAAATCGCGGCCGCCGCCGACGATTGCCATCCGGAGCGATCGACCCATGCGCCCTGTTCCTCTGCGACCCATCCAGGATCACCGGTTGGTACTGCTCTTCCATGCGGCGCAGTTCTTCCTCCCAGGGGGTCTTGCCTTCCTCGACACATTGCACGGTAAACTGCCCGCGCAGTGGAGAAGCCGGGTCCGCCGTCCAGATGACCTGGCAGAGCGCCTTATTCCGCCCGCGCTCTACCACCACCATGTCGCCACAGTTCACCGCGCGCGTGCTGAGCAGCCGCGCCCCGCGCGGATGAATGTCATAGGTGCACGCCATCTCGGCCGACCGGCGCCCTTCCTGGCCGAACAGGCTCCAGCGTACCGGGATCGCCACATGCACCAGCTTCCCCGTCAGTAGCCCGTCTTCGGTGTGGTTCTTGTTCTCCAAGAAACGCCTCGCTATGGAATTCTCTTAACGTGAAGTTACCAGTACATGTCCGACCGGACAATGTACTGCGGTAATCGAAAGGATAGTTACTGATTGGCGTTACCGCCGTGGGGGAAGGGCGAGCGGCAGCAAAAAGCGGCCTTCCGCCAACCCTCAAAATGATTCTCATTCCGACCCTGAGCCAAGCGAAGGGGAGGAATCTGCTTTTTCGCCCGAACAAATCTCGCTTGCACCGGGGCCCACTCTCGACGAAGATGTTTGTTAACTGCCTTGGCTTCTGTGATCAAGTCCCCGACCGGGCGGCCGCTCTCAGCTTCAGCGGTCAAGTTGCGCCTGCTCAAAAGGCTGCGCTGCACGCTGCGCTACGAGAAGAGCGCTTGGGAGTCCGGGGCGGCACATGTTGCAGGTGTCGACGAAGTGGGCCGCGGATCGCTATTCGGCCCCGTCGTGGCGGCGGCTGTAATTCTCGATCCCGCCTACCGCGTGCGCGGTCTGCGCGATTCCAAGCTGCTATTGGCCGGGCGTCGCGAAGTGCTGGCGGAACGCATTCGCGAGCACGCTGTAGCCTGGGCCATCGCTGCCGTGGATGCGGCGCGCATCGATCAGATCAACATCTATCAGGCGTCACGTGTGGCCATGCGCGAGGCGGTAATGCGGCTCGCCTGCAAGCCTGACCACCTGCTGGTCGATGCGGTGCGCCTCGACTGCCAGCTCCCGCAAAACCCCATCATTCATGGCGACGCGCTCTCGGCCTCGATCGCGGCGGCGTCCATTCTGGCCAAGGTGGAGCGCGATCGCATGATGTGCGAGTGGGACGCTGTCTTCCCCGCGTACGGCCTGGCCTCGCACAAGGGATACAGCACTCCGCGTCACTTGGCCGCGCTCCGCGAGCATGGCCCAAGCCCGCTGCACCGCCAATCGTTCGCGCCAGTATGGCAGAACCCCGTGCCGCAAGAGGCTTTTGCCTTCATGAACGAGGATGATTCCAACGACGAAGGTTCGCAGGAGATCGCCGACCCTGACCCCGCAGCGGGCGCGCCCGAAGGCCTGGCGGACGACCTGGCGGGATAGTCGCCTTAATGAAGATTTAACAGCGCTCCAGAAAAGTGATCGAACCGGGAGATGCAGCGACCGGAAGGTAGCCTACCGACCCAGGCGACTCTCTCCCCCGACAGCAAGTTGCGCCTTTTTCTGCTCCACCCATCCCCGCATGCGGGCTCCAAGCACGTCCATGGGGAGTGCGCCTCCGCCGAGCACTTCATCGTGGAAACCGCGCAGGTCAAACCTGTCCCCAAGCTGATCCTTCGCGTACTGGCGAAGCTTCAGGATTTCAAGTTGGCCGATCTTGTAGCCCAGCGCCTGCGCCGGCCAAACCATGTATCGATCAGTTTCACTCTGCACGTCCGGCTCGTCGATGGCGGAGTGCTCGTGGAAGAAATCCACCACCTGTTGGCGCGTCCAGTGCTTATAGTGGAGACCCGTATCGACAACCAGCCGAATCGCGCGCAGCATATCGTCCCCGAGGTGCCCGTAGTAGCTGTAGGGGTCCTGGAAGAAGCCGGCTTCCTTGCCCAGGCGCTCGGCATACAGTGCCCAGCCTTCGGTATAAGCGGTGTAGTACTCGTGCTGGCGGAAGAGGGGCAGTTCGGGTAATTCCTGGGCGATTGCAATCTGCATGTGATGTCCCGGCACGCCTTCGTGATAAGCGGTGGTTTCGACATCGACCGTCGTGCGGTTCGCGAAATCGCCGGTGTTGACCATGACATGCGCCTTGCGCGACCCGTCAGGCGTGCCCTGGAGGTAGTGCGTGGATGCTTCCTTCTCGCGGAACTCCTCAATCGGCATCACGTCAACTCTACCCTTGGGAAGGCGGCCAAAGAATTCCGGGAGCCTCGTATACATCGCGTCGATATACTTGCGATAGAGATCGAGCATCTCCTCGCGCGACTTAGGATGCAGTTTGGGATTGCCTTTGATGGAGGCAGTGAAGCTCTTCAGGTCCTTGTATCCGAGTTGATTTGCAACTTGCAGCATCCGTCCTTCGATTTCTTTCACCTGGGCGAGCCCAATCTGGTGGATTTCTTCAGGTGACAGGGTCGTGGTGGTGCTCTCTTTGACCCGGAAAGCATAGCGCTCGGGACCATCCGGCAGGGACCAGACTCCAGGCTCGGTGCGGCCTTTCGGCGCGTATTCGTCGCGGACGAAAGCCGCAAACTTGATGTAGGCAGGAGCGACAGAGTCGCGGACTGCAGCAAGTCCGGCCTCGCGCAAGCGCTTACGGTCTGCCTCCGAAATGGAGTCGGGGAACTGGTCAAAAGGATGCGCAAAGGGGGATTTTTCTGCGGCCGTCGTCCCAATGGTGTTGACTTGAGTGGCGGCCTTTTCCAGCAGCATGCGGGGAGGCATCAAGCCATCCGCCATCCCCTTGCGCATCTGCACGGTGGTCTGGTCAAAGACGCGAGGCACTTGCTTCAGGCGCGCGACGTAGTCCTCATAGTCTTTCACATTGTCAAAGGAGAGGATGTTCACCAGCTGGGGAAGATCGGTTTGAACGCCGCTGATTTGGTCGACCGGCATCTCCCATGGCTTAAAGCGCGCCCCCTCCAAGGTCATCCGCAAATCGCGAACCATGAGTTGCTGATTCAGGACTTCCTGGTCGGGAAAGCCAGTGGTATTGATTGCCTCGAAGCGCGTCAGGAAGCGCCGGCTCTGTTCGAGGTCGTCGTCGATGGCCTGCTGAGAATAATCTTCCAGCTGATCGTTGTACCGCTTGTCACCCAACATCGAGGCAAAGGTTGGGTAGTGTCGCATAACGTACTCCCACTGCTCCTGCAGAAGGTCGCGCAGCGCTTTGCGACGCGACTCGAGATCGGTGGGCTGGCCGGCAGCGGCTAAGGCGAAGGGAGAGAGAATCGCCAGCGCAAGAAACTGTACGAGGTATCGCATGGAAACTCCGAGCTAAATTTGCGAGAGGGCCCACCCCAAGGTCAGTTTGCTTCGCTGAAATCCTAACACTAGGGGGGGCTTATTTCGACAAGGTGGCTGGTTCTTTCAAGCTGTTGTTCAACTCATCTAGGAGCTTCGCGTTGTTCGCTAGGGCGTGTTGCAGAATCTCAGCTTGCTGCTTCGCCCTCGGCCAGTCCTGCTTTTCGACCGCTTCGGTCAATCCCGGCAGTTCCAGGTGAGCATAGGTGAAGCGGGCGCCGTAAAGAATGTGCTTGAACCAGGGACGCCCCGGAATGCCTTCGGGGTTCAGCCAGTTGCGTTCAACCTGCATCATGCCGCGATTCAGACTGAGGGCGATTTTAGGGTCGACCGGTCCCATCGCAAGCTTACGGCGCAATGAGTCATTCAGGTGCTTTCCCGCGGCTTCGAACGCATCGATCTCTTTGCGGACTCCACTCAGTTCGACCTGGCTCATGTCTTTGCCCATGGTCAAGTCATCGACAAACTGGCGCACATTGCTGGCGTAGCTGGCGAAATCGAACGGCAACAGGTCGGCATTGGCCAGGCGCAGCGCGGTCACACCCCACAACTGCGACATAAGCGTGTGGTAGCGGTAGCCGGGATCGCCGAAATGATTCATCCAGTAGAAATCATCGTAAGCGGAGTGGTAGACGCCGTAGTCTCCGTCGAACTCGAGGCCGATGACGGGCACGCCAACAAAGTTCAAGAACACCGTGTGGTCCGAGCCGCTGCCGATGCGCGTGTCGGCCAGGGTCCCGTCGCTGACGCCGGAATCGTTCATCTGACCGGATTGCCTGCTTTCTGCTCGCTTACGCGTCACCGTCTCCTTCCACACGTCGTACAGACTTCTGCCCGAGGGATCCTGCAAGCTGCGGCTGGTCTCAACCAGCATAGGGGCGAGCGAGGCCACGGCCTGCCCGTGGAAGTTCGGGCCGGAAGTCGCCTCGTCGACGTTGAGGTAGGCCACGGCCTTCGCGCGCAGTTCGTCGGCGAACTCCTCTCCCCACTCCGTGGAGCCGGTGAGGCCGACTTCTTCGCCATCCCAACTGCACACAATGATCGTGCGACGCGGGCGCATGCCGTCTTTCGCGAGCTTGCCGAGGGCGCGGGTCATCTCCATCATCGCCGCCGTGCCGCTCGAAGGATCCACGCCGCCGAAAACCCAGGCATCGCGGTGGTTGCCGAGCACGATCCATTCATCGCGTAACTCCGCCCCGCGTATGCGGCCTTCGACCACGTAGTAAGGTTGCGTGCCATTGTCCATCTCGATCTTAAGATGGACTTGCACGCGCTCCCCGCCAAGGTGGTACTGGATCGGCAAGCCGCCTTGCCAGCCTCGCGGCGCAAGCGGGCCGTCCATGTTTTCAAGCAACGGTTTGGCGTCGTGCCACGACAACGGCAGCGCCATGATCTTCGGCGCGGACGTCGCCTGCTCGATCGGGATGCGTTTGGCGCCCGGCACCGATGCCCATCCCGGAGTCAGGGGGTCGCCCGGCACCATGAAGTCGTAAGTAATCGCACCGCGCTGAATGTGATACTCCGGGCCCCAGGGGCCGTCGGGATCGACCTTTCCCTTTTTGTAGCCGTCCTCGTCGGGATCGCTGTAGATCAAAATCGCAGCCGCGGCTTCGCGCTGTGCGGTGAGAGCTTTGAATCCGCGATAGCTGTAGGGATTCGAATAGCGCACGAGTACGATTTTGCCCTTCACGCTGATGCCGTTCTTGCGCAGGAGGTCGTAGTCTTCGGGATTGCCGCTATGCGCGTACACCACCGGCGCGGTGACTTCACCGGAGATCGACATACCAAGCCATGCGCCGCTGATGTCGGTCTTTTTTGAGTCGGAATCGCTGTCGAGCGCGGCTTCGCGCAGCGCCGCCTGATAGTGCACGGGCGCGATCATCTCCAGAGAAGCGGACTTTGGATTCGTGCCGTAAACGTCGTACCGGTGGATGACGATGTCTTCGAGTCCTTGCTTGCGCCATTCTTCGGCGATGTAGTCGGCGAGTTCGTTGTTGCGCTTCGACCCGGCCAGATGGGGTTCGGAAGTGAAGATGCGATGCTGGCGCTGTTCCTCGTTGGACGAGGGGATGGATTTGAATGTCGTTTCGATGTCGGTCTCGCGGGTGGAAGAGGCCGGAGTGAAGCCCAGGATCGAGCTCTGACTCTGTGCGGTTGGGCCGGCAACGATAATTAGAAGAACAGGGATGACAAGTCGGAAGGTTGCAGCACGACGGAATGGATTCATCGCGGCATCGAGGGTCATTCCAGTTCCTCGTTGACCATTGCTCCTGGTCAACCTTCCACGGTACCGCCGGCAGCCATCGGCGGCGCCGCCTGACCGGGTCCCTTCGACTGCGCCCAGGGCAGGCTCCCACCCGGTCCCACACACACTGGCTACTTGGCTCTCAGGATGTCGCTCAGCAGATCGGGTTTCGATTCGTCGCGCACCAGATGCGGATAGCTTTCGCCGCCATGGTAGTCGATCTTGTAGGTTGTGTAATATTCGGTGTTCTCGACCAGCAATTCCATCGGAGCGCTGCTGCTTTTCGAAGCCCGGATCGCGTCGTGCATAATCTCACGAGAAAACCGCCGGCCATTGACAGCGACAAGCCTCATGCCGGGACCGATGCCGGCTTTGGCCGCGAGACTGCCTTCGATAGTATCGTCGATGTCACCGTCATCGCGCAGTTCGAGGCCGATTGCGGAGGCGGAGGCCACGCTGCGCAACATATCCGCCGAGTTCTGAGTCATTTCCGAGGGCGTTTCGTCATACACCAACTTCCATCCGCTGCCCTCGATACCGCCCAGGGGAGCCCCGGGCCCATGATTGGTGAGGCGCTCGGTCCAAAAGCCACGCCAGTCATAGGCTACAACCTGATTCAAAGTGTTCACCACGTCGTCGAAGGTGTACGGCTTCACCATGGGGCCGGTGCTGGGCGCCCCGTGGAACAGCTTGCAGAAATCGTCGAGCGCTTTCTTGCCCTTGCTCTGCTGACGGATGATTACGTCAGCCCAAAGCCAGTTCAACGTGTCTTCCGCATAGAAATCCGTGCTGCGGCGCCACGAGCGCCAGGCTTCGGGAGAAAAATAAAGTTGCGGCGCCGCGTCCGCGGTGTCCTGCAGGTTGCGCCACTGGCGTCCAGGCGTATTGTCGAGGGCCGCCGCAGTGATCGCCAGGTCATCCCGGTCCTGATCGGCGCCGAGCAGGCCGCTGCGGGCCGTCAGCACGAAGCCGAGATAGTTGGTCAATCCTTCGTAGACCCACAACAGATCGTCCTGCATGGGCTGCTGATAGTCAGGTGTGGCAAGATCGGCGGGACGGCGGAACTTTCCGTTCCACGAATGCACGTATTCGTGGGGAAGCAGGCTGGCCGAAATCCTGTGCCACCTTGAGTCGACCAGAGTTCGTTCATCCACACGGCTGTCGTCGGACTCATGATGCTCGAGTCCGAAGTGCGCGACATGATCGCTCAGGGTGTAAAGGAAGTGATAGTCGCGGTAGTGATGCGCGCCGAAAAGCTTCTGCGCCTGCTCGACCAAATTCCTGTAATGATCCCAGGTTTCCTGTGGAGCATCGAGATCGGCCGCGCTGTCAGCGGCGATATCCATTTCAGTGGGAGGGTCCTGGGCCAGCGGAACAACCTTCAGGAATTCCCCGGTAATGACGGGAGAGTCGACCAGCGTGGCGAGGGAACAGGTGCCGAAGTGGATTTCATTTCCGCTTTGACTCGCTACGGGCAAAGGCGTGCCGAACTTCCAGCCCTCGGGCAGTTTCAGGCTGGCGGTATAGTTGAGGTCGTCCGACTTCCAGCCCTTGGGGTAGAGCAGAACCTGGTTCCAGCTGATGAGGGCCAGCTTGTCGGTGGCCGAAGAACCGGCGGAGAATCCGCCCTCGAAGACTGCCGGAGAAAGAAAATCAAGCTCGGCGGAGATTTCCGTCTCGCCCGCCGGGACTTCGACGTGAATGGTGAAGCCATCGAGCAGGTCACGGCGCCATTTCAGGGTTTTGCCGCCAGCGCTGAACTTTAATCCGGCGAGATCAACCACTGGCCCGTCGGGCGCGTGCTCACCCGGAATCCACTTCGGGTAGTAGAGCGTGAGATCGCCGGGACCGGCCGGAATATTCAACGAAGCATGAAAAATCTTGCGCGGTGCCGTAGTGGCGTCGACCGCAATAGTAACGGTGGGCGGAGTTGCGCCCCAAGTCGAACTTGACATCACCGCAAGACAAACCACTCCCAAAACTCTTGAGAATCTCATTTACAAGGGTCTCCTAACGCTTCTGATGAGATCAATCCCATTTGACGCGGCAGAATTAACGACTATAACAGCCCGTGCGCGCGAGCGTACGGCGAGGCGAGCGTCGGGTAGTGGCTCAATTTGGAAGCTGAGCACAACGTTTCTACCGGGGCGTTATCCTGAGCGTAGCCGGTTTTCAGGCGGAGCGATGGATCTCGCGCAAAACGCAGACCGGAAAACTACCGAGCGGCCGGCGATCGCCAGAGCGCCACACTCCGCGAGCGGCTGCTATCATTCCGCAGGATGTCGCGGCGCGGACAATTCATCACCTTCGAAGGGCTCGACGGAACCGGCAAGAGCACGCAAATGCGCCGGCTCGCCGCAGCCCTCCGTGACTCCGGGCAGAAGGTGGTGGAGACGCGGGAGCCGGGGGGCACGGTGACGGGAGAAAAAATCCGCAAGGTGCTGCTCGATTCCGCAACCTCGGGGCTTTCTCCTCTGGCCGAGATGGCGCTCATGTTTGCAGCGCGCTGCCAGCACATCGCTGAGGTGATCGAGCCAGCGCTGGCTGCAGGCAGCATTGTGCTGTGCGACCGCTTCACCGATTCGACCGAAGCCTATCAAGGCAGCGGGCGCAGACTGGGCAGCGACTCGGTGCGCGAACTGCATCGCCTCCTGTGCGGGAACCTTCAGCCGGACTTGACGATCCTGCTCGACTCGAATCCGCACGCGAGCGTGAGCCGCGCCCGCAGGCGCAATCAGCGGGTTTCGAAGAGCGCCAGCCGCAGCCATGACGAGAACCGCTTCGAGCAGGAGACGCGGGCGTTCTTCGCCCGAGTGCGCGACGGATACGCCGCGATTGCGAAACGGGAACACGGACGCGTCGTGATGGTGGACGCCCGGGGCACGCCGGCACAAACCCAGCAGCAGATTGTCGAGGTTGTGCGGCGGAAGTTGAAGCTGTAGGAAATGATTGCACCACAGAGTCACAGAGACGCAGAGAAAAGCCGGAGATTTCCGCATTTGTTTTGCGGTTTCTGGGTGTCTCTGTGACTCTGTGGTGAATAAGCTCTATGCCTTTTTCTGATTTTCACGGTAACGCTGAAACCGTCCACCGCCTGCGCGATATGCTGGCGCGGGAGCGCTTTCCCCATGCTGTCGTGCTAGCCGGCGGCCAAGGCTCGGGCAAGTACACGCTGGCGCTTATGCTGGCCCAGGCGCTGAATTGCCTTTCGCCCACCAAGACCGACGGTCTGCCCGACTTCTGCGGCAAGTGCGCCAACTGCACCCGCGTCGCTCAGAGCGCCGATCTCTCCGCTCGCTTCGCCGAAGCGGTCGAGGCGCGCGAGAATCTCCGCGAGACCGACAAGAAAGAAACCCGCCTCTTCGTGCAGACGCATCCCGACGTGCTGGTGATCCCGCCCGACCCGCCGCAGATGATGATCAAGGTCGACCAGGTGCGGCGCGTCATCGAGACTATCTATTACCGCCCGGCCGAGGGCCGGGAGCGGATTTACATTTTCACCGATTCGGTGTTCATGAAAGAGGCGGCGAACTCGCTCCTCAAGGTGCTGGAAGAGCCGCCGGAATTCGCGACCATCTTTCTGCTGACCGAGAATCCCGGGGAATTGCTCCCGACGATCCGTTCGCGGTCCATGGTACTTACGCTGGGAGCGTTGCCAGCGGAGGAAATTGAGCGCTACCTCGTTCAGCATCGGCCGGATTGGAAACCCGCCCAGCGCGCTCTGGTGACCCGGCTGTCAGAAGGCGCAGTGGGACGCGCACGCTGTTTTGACCTGGCCACTTACACCGCAGCCCGTGATCACGCGCTCGCCATTCTGAACTCCGCCCTGCGCGGCGGCGAACACAGCGAACTGTTCAAGGTCACCGAGTCGTACCGTCCGGGAGCCGAAGGCCGGGAGAAAACCGAGCAATTGATCGGCACGCTGTATTCCTTGTTACGGGATTTAATGTTCATCAATTCAGGCTCGAAGGAATTGATCCGCAACACAGACATTGCGTCCGAGCTTGCCCGTCTCGCCGAGTCCGCCGACTTCGACTGGATCACGGCGGCGTCCGAGCAGTTGGCCGAAGTACAGCGCGGCATGCGTCGGAACCTGCTGCGATCGCTATCGCTGGATGCGTTCGCGGCTGCCTTGGAGAAAGCGTAGGGGAGCGGCACCAGAGCAAACCATGGGGGCAGCCGCCTCTGTTGTCCAAGGAGCGAAGCTGCTCGGGCTTAGGTAATCGCCCGCTGGTTACCTTAGACTTACTCGCGGCAACTCTGAGATCCATCCAATGTGTATATTTATCAGCATTTTGCCCGGATAACTCCGCTGGTTCTACTCCCTTCGGAGAGATTGCCCCTCCCTACCCCCCGGCCTATAATCGTCCTACTCTGGTTCACGATTCTCCGTCAGGTTTCCGGGTAGAACAACGGAAGGGTGAAGCTTGTCTAAACCGTGCCCTGCCCGCCAAGGTTCGGCGAAAAGGAACCGCCCGGATATGCGAAAGCGCCTCAAAACCGCATTCATGCTGACGGCCACTACGGCATTCGCGACCTCTTTCTCTCTTTCTATTCCCGCAGTATGGGCTGTCGAAGGCGACGGCCCGTCGCAAGTCATCACCACCACCGAGGAGCACGGACGCAAGGTCTACGTCAATGACGACGTCCCGGTAGCGCGAGCGCGCCAGGTGCCCGCGCCGCAACCGAAGCGAGCCACGCTGGTCTATTGGAGCAGCAAGGAGAACCGCTGGAAGCCGGTGCCCTCAGCCAGTGCGGCTTCCATGCAGGCGGCGCGCTCCGCCGCGGCGGAAGTCAGCCAGTATTTCGGCCGCGAATCGACGCAGTCGGCCAATGCACGCATCGTCGCCGCTAACGCCCGCGGACGTCAGTCCTCGCCGGAGGAAATCGACGCAGCGATCGTCATGGCAGCGGCCCGGCACAATGTCGATCCCAACCTGGTGCGTGCGGTGGTGAAGGTCGAGTCGAATTTCAATTCCAATGCGGTTTCGCGCAAGGGCGCGATGGGCCTGATGCAGCTTATGCCCTCAACCGCACGCCAGTTGAATGTGAAGAATCCTTTTGACCCGGAGCAGAACGTGGACGCCGGAGTCCGCCATCTGAAGCAACTTCTCGAAAATTACGGCGGCGATGTGAATCTGACCCTGGCCGCCTATAACGCGGGTTCCGGAGCGGTGGCGCGCAGTGCGGGCATCCCGCCCTTTGCCGAAACCCAGAATTACGTCCGGAGAATCACCAACCTGTACTACGGTGGGTTCGATTTTGCTCGCTCCGGGGCCTCGCGCGATCCTGTTCGGGTTCAACGAGATGCGCGAGGTATGCTTTACATCAGCAACACCGACTGAGTTCGCGGCATCTGTTTTAGAGTATTCTCTCAGGTACCTCAAGCGGTTCAACCGCAACGGCGATCGAGACAGTTAACGGGCCGACGACTTTGAAGACGACATCGAGCCAGCGCGGCTTGCGCTGGGGAGCGTTGCTGTTGCTGGCCGCGCTGCCCGCAACGCCGGCCTATGCCCGCACGCATCACACCGCCACCCATCACAGCGGCTCGCATCATGGTGAATCATGGGCGCGCGACCACTTCGCCGGCGCCGAGCGCATGCGCGAAGCGCTCAATGGACGTCCCCCCGTCGACCGTACCCGCCGCGACTATCAACGCGTCATCAACGCCTACCGCAACGTCTACTACGGCGCGCCGAACTCCTCCAAGGCCGACGCCAGCGTGGTCGCTGTTGCCGAGACGCTGGTCGAGATGGGACGCCGCTTCGATGACGACAAAATCCTGAACGAAGCCATCGGCCAGTACCGGTTCCTAAGACGCGAATATCCCGGCAGCAAGTACCGTTGCGACGCCTTGTTCACCATCGGCGAGATTTACAGCGACGACCTGAATAATCCTGAGCAGGCTCGGGCCACTTTCCAGGAGTTTTTGAACCGCTATCCGCATAACCGCCTGGTCGAAGACGCCCAGCAGGCCATCGCCGAACTCGATCGCCAGACTGAGGCCACAAAAAACGCGGAAGCCGAAAGTATAGCTGGCGCCGAGAAGAGGACGGTCGAAGCCGCGAAGAACTCCGGCACCGAGAAAAGACCCAGCCAAGCGGAAAAGAAGGCCGGCAAGCAAAGGCCCGACAACGACAGAGCCGACAAAGACGACACCGACTCCCCGGCCGAGGACGCTGACGCGCATGCCAGCACCCCGCAGGAAGCCTCCGGACATGATTCCGGGCATCCCTCAGCCGGCCTACCGCGGGTGACCGGAATCCGGCACTGGTCCACTCCGGATTACACCCGTGTGGCGATTGACCTTGAGAGCGAAGTAAAGTTCTGGTCGCAGCGCATCGACAATCCCGACCGCATTTTTTTTGATCTGCGCGACACCAAGCTGGCTTCCACACTGGTGGGCAAGAGTTTCGATGTCGATGACGGATTCCTCAAGAAGATCCGAGTGGCGCAATTTCAGCCCGGCCGTACCCGGGTAGTGCTCGAAGTCGATGATCTTTCCGACTACGATGCCTTCCTGCTGCCCAACCCTTACCGCCTGATTATTGATATCCACGGCAAAAACAAAGACAAGGCTAAGAACGCGCGTGTCAGGGAGTCGAAGGTTCCGCCCGAAAGCGGTGCTGGTGGCACCGAGCCAGTTGAAAATGAAGACTCGCAAGAGGTGCAGTCGAAGATCGAGTCAAAAAAAGAGGATCTGCGGTCTAAGGTGGGTAAGGCTCCGGTCAACCGCCAAGACGTTGGCGATGACGTGACCGTTACACCCAACAGTGATCCATGGGGCTCGAAAACCCCATCGCAGTCCGGCAGCGCTCAAGCCGCGGTGGCAAAGGCAAACAGTCGTGAGGTGAAGGCCGTCACCAAGGTCGTGGTCGACGCAGACGATGACGACGAGGTTCCTCCTGTAACGGCGGCGCAGCGGAAGCATCCCGTTTCGGCCACGACCGCGTCTGGCAAGAAGGGCAACCGTTCTACCGACCGAGAGCTGCCGGCTGACGACAAACTGGCCAGCGCCGATCGCACTCGAACGACACGTCCCCACGGCAAGTCTTCGCCGCAGCCGAATAAGGACGCAGACGAATCCGCCGACATCCGTGAGGCCAGTCCCACGGCCAGGGGCGATCGCTCTCTGATTCGCGCGCTGGGGCTGAAGATCGGCAAGATCGTCATCGATCCAGGCCATGGTGGACACGATACCGGCACCATCGGACCAAACGGCCTGGAAGAGAAAGACCTGGTACTCGAAGTCGGCCGCCGCCTGGGCAAGTTGCTGGAAACGCGCCTGGGCGCGGAAGTCGTCTACACCCGCAAGAACGACACCTTTATTCCGCTCGAAACCCGCACTGCCATTGCCAACCAGCAACGCGCCGACCTGTTCATCTCGATTCATGCCAACTCGAGCCAGGATCCGGCGGCCCGCGGAGTCGAGACCTACTATCTGAATTTCACTTCCTCGCCCGAGGCGCTGGAAGTCGCCGCACGTGAAAACGCCGTTTCCGAGAAGTCGATCTACGAACTGCAGGACCTGGTCAAGAAAATCGCGCTGAAGGAAAAGATTGAAGAGTCGCGCGAATTTGCGGGCGACGTGCAGGAATCGCTACACAGCGGTCTGGCCGTGAAAAGCCCCGGCATCCGCAACCGCGGCGTGAAAAAGGCGCCTTTCATCGTGCTCATCGGCGCCAATATGCCCTCGATTTTGGCGGAGATTTCCTTTGTCAGCAATCCCGGCGATGAGCATAGGCTGGAGACCAGCGAATACCGTCAGCGGATCGCCGAGTCGCTCTACCGCGGCATCGCCAAGTATGTCAATGGATTGAGCGGCGTGAAAGTGGCCAGCAAGATGGAGAAAGTAGCCGGGCAGTAATATCCACCCCCCTGCGCCGTAGCGAACGGCAAAGATGGGGCACCGCCAATGGCGTGCCCCGAACTCTACTGAATCGCGCTGCCGACCTGCGAGAAGATGTTGCCGGCGTTGGATCCGATCAGACGGACCGTGCCGACCACGATGACGAGTACTACCGCCAGCATGACCGAGTATTCGGCGATATCCTGACCTTCCTCATCTGACCAGAGTTTGTTCAGCCAATGATTGCATTTTCCGTTTTGCATGCTCTCTCCCTTATCTCTTATAGATCTCTTATAGAACGCTCGATGCGTGGGAAACCTTCGCCGCAGTCGGCTCGCCATCAAATTCGGCGAACCCCATTCCCCAAGCTTCCTTATCCTGCGTGAGCGCCCGCAGCCCTACTTGAAACTCGGACGTTCCTTGCAATTTCTTCGTCCATACCACGCGATACTGCATTTTTCGCTGGCGATAGAAAATGGTGATCTCGTCCATCACGTTCAGTTCGCGGCGCACCGAACCCAGCCGCACACCCGACGCTGTCACGTCCAGCGTATGCACCAGCTCCTCGAACGGCTTTCCGGAGTTATCTTTGCCCTTCACTCTCACGGGAAGAACCGCTTTTGTACGACTTCCCCGCCGCTGATTCGTTTCCACACTGCTCGGTCGCATCGATCACCCACAGCCAGTTTCTCCTGAGATGAACGGCTTGTGAATGGCTCGGATGTGGGGGTGCTCCCCCCGAGGGTAACCACTCTCAAATGGCTGTCAGGGCAAGACTTGTCGGCCCAGGGAAACTTTTCATCGGCGCCTGTGGTCTAATGAAGAAAACATTGTTGCAGGGTCACTCATGAGGCTCTCCGGTTCCGCTGAAATCATGGTTTTTCTCCTGCTTGCGTTATGTGCGGCCTTCGCCGCCACCCCAGCAGCCCAGCAGGCTTCTTCGACGCAGGCTCCCGCCATTCTTCCACAACAGTTTGCAGGATGGCAGCGGCAAGGTTCGGTCGAAATCAGCGCCGACCCGTCGTCAGCCGACCCGACCAACGCCGCAGTTCTTCGCGAGTACCGCTTCACCGATTTCGCAGCCTCCACCTACCTCCGCGACGACGGCCGCACCTTGAAGATTCGCGCCGCGCGCTTTGCCGATGCCTCCGGCGCTTTCGGCGCATATACCTTCTATCTGCAGCCAGAAATGACAAAGGAGCAGATCGGCGATCAGGGTGCGTCCCTTGGACAGCGCGTCTTGTTCTACCGCGGGCACGTCCTGGTCGACGCACTATTCAGCAAGGAATCGCCCATGTCAGGAGCGGAGTTGCGCGAGTTGGCTGGCGCATTGCCGCGCCCCACCGGTAGCGCCGGAAACCTGCCCAGCTTTATCGAGTTCATGCCGCGACGCGGATACGTCGCCAACACCCAGAAATACGCCATGGGACCGTCGGCGCTGGCTGTGTTGGCTCCGCCAGTCTCCGCGGATCTGGTGGATTTCGCCGCCAGTTCCGAAGTGTCGTTAGGCCGCTACAACACGCCGAGTGGCGAAGCGACGTTGATACTGATTTCCTATCCCACCCCGCAACTCGCCGCCGATCATCGACGCCGTATAAACTCGGCACACCAGGTCGCTCAGTTGCAGACCGGCGAATCCGAGATCACGTGCGCGGGTGACTTCTGCGACAAGCGCACCGGCCCAATCATCGCCATCGTCACGGGACCGATGTCCAACAGCGATGCGAAGTCCCTTCTCGGCATGGTCAACTACGAAGCCAGCGTCACCTGGAACCAGGCCACCGATCAACATGAAGTGCGCGATCTCTACCTCCTCGTGTTGAACGTAGTCATTCTGTGCGCGATCCTCGGCGGCTTGGCCATCGTTGCCGGTGTCGCCTTCGGCGGATTCCGCATTTTGATGAAGCGCTGGTTCCCCGACAAGGTTTTTGATCGTCCCGAGCAGATGGAATTTATCTCCTTGCACCTTGCCGAGACTGCGACCCCAGGCTCGTCTCAACGCGGCTCCGAGACCACACGCCCGGGCCCTCCAAACCCCTCCTGAGCCCGATAAGTAGCTTTAGAAATATTGGCTTAGACCCTTTGAGTGACGATTCCGTCTCAATTTGCTACACTCCGTGACGGTGTTGATGATCTTTGTAAGACACTGAAAACAAAGACATTTATTTCACAAAAATCGCTTGACACCCCCGTTTTTAGACTCATAAGATTTCGCCAGAAAGTTTTGACGGAATTTCAAAGCCTCCGTTGGAACTATTCTCCCTTGAAGAAGAGGCCGCCCAGTTGCCGGGTGGCCTTTTCGTTTTTGCCGTTCGTGGTTCGAGCGGGGTTTAAGAAGAGGATGTAAACTGCGAACCACCGCGTGGTTGGAGTGCGGAACGATTTTGCGTGTTTCCTCGTACCCGCGACGTCGATCGAATCAAAGGAGGCCTTCATGTTCTGCGATGGATGCGGCACGGCGGTACAGGCTGGGCAGGCGTTTTGCAGCAAGTGCGGCAAGCAGATTGTCGGCCCCGTGCTGGCCTCGCAGTCGAGTTCCGGCCGCGTGCAGCAACACGTGCACTTGCTCGGTATACTCTGGCTGGCGATTTCCGCATTTAACGCGGTGGCCGGGCTGATCCTGTTGGTCCTCGCCAATACTCTGTTCGCGCACCTGCACGAAATGGGAGCACCGCCACAGGTGCCCAGCGGATTCCTGAGCGCACTGATCAGCACGATCGGGATGATCGTCCTCGCCAAATCCGCGTTCGGCTTCCTCGCCGGCTGGGGATTGCTGCAACGCGAACCCTGGGCACGCATCATCGCCCTGGTGCTGGCATTTATTTCGCTCTTCAATATCCCGCTCGGGACCGCGATCGGCGTCTACACCATGTGGGTGCTCCTGCCCGGCCAGTCCCAGCAGGAATACGACGCGATGGTGGTGGCGCGTGCCGCGTAGTTTCCCCGACGGATCACCCTTCGGAGCCGCGTCGCGGCGAGAGAATATAGCCACGGCGCAAGGGGTGGTTGAAAAGTGGCCAATGACCAGTCGCTGCGAGGCGAAACAGGAGTGCTCAGGAGCGTGCAGTTGAAGCCCACGTGATCGAGGCTTTCACCAGCGAGGTGGTAACGATAGGAAGATGTGGGCTGTTTCCACTCGAGCGAAGGATTCTCGCAGGCCACTCTCGATGATCAGAACGTCCCCGCCTGATTCTGCTCCTATTCGGCGGCATCCCTAACAGCCCACTGATCGGTGAATGTCGTGCTAAACCGATCCTACCGGGATAGTGGGTCAGAACCGAAGGTCACGAAGGTAACGAAGCACATAGCCCGCTAGTTCGGTGCTGTCGGAAGCATACCCCGTCCGCGGTCCCGTGGCATTTCCAGGCGCTGCTTCTTTACCCATTGCGCCAGCGCATTTAGAATCGATCCCAGGCCGACTGTTAACTCCGGCGAAAAAGTGATCCGTTTTAGCCGGTCCCGGCCCGAGCCCGTGATCCAGAGAGAGCCCCGGTCGACGCGGACGCGGTAGGAACTCTACAGCAGTTTCTAAATTAGTTTTCCGCGCAGGGCTTGCGTAACACTCGAGGTTTCGATTCTCCTCAGGGATTCATCCTAATGAGCCTCTGAGGAGTCGGCTTGAGCCAGTCCCGCCGTTGTCCTTACTGTTATAGTTCGTTTCTACCCTCCGCTTATCGTCCTCAACAAAGCGTGTGCGGTCGGCCGGAGTGCCAACGTCGGCGCCGCAGCGATTATTACCAGAAGAAGCCGGCAACCGATCCAGAGTATTTCCAGGTGGTGCGCGACAGCCAGAAGCAGTGGTGGGACGAACATCCCGACTACCAGAAACAGCACCGCCAGCAGAACCCGCCGCTGGTCGAGAGCAACCGTCAGCGCCAACGACTGCGGGATCGGAAGCGTCGGGTCGAACTTCTTGTCAGGAACAACTTAGCTTTGGACCTAAAGTATTCAGCATCAGAGGTTTGGCTGTTGGGGCCCTCCAAGGTGTGCGATCTTGACAGGAACAACTTAGCTTCCGCGTTCGGTAATGCATATCGGCTCTCAGATGCGAACTGGAACAAGCTCCGGCGGGGCAACTTTTACAATCCTTGGCAGCATAGGTCGGAAATCAACGGTTTGAAATTGATGATGTTCCACGCTAAAGACGATCCGAACGTGCCCTACGAAGGCACCAGAGAATTCGCGGAAATCACAGGAGCGAAATTGAAGTCCCTCAGCCGTGGCGGGCACATCAGCACGGACTACGTCGTCAGAGAGTATTGGGCTCAAATCAAGAAGTTCTTCGATTCGGCTCGCACTGAGAAGCATTCCGCGCTCTCGCCCTGTTAGGTTGCTAAGCCCGTTTAGCTATACTGTTGGCGGATGGACGTTGAACGCATCATTGACGACATCGAGCAGCTGCAGGAAATGTTCGAAGCGCCGGACATTAGACCACTCAGCGCAAGCGACATCTCGGCTGCAAATCGAAGGCACGACCAGATAAATGCGCATAGCCCGTGGTTTCGGCTTTGGCAGCGATACGGAGTTTGTTGCCGACCTGAATCCCCTGTAATCCAGCAAGGGGAAAGAGAGGGCTAAACCTCAGCTTGGAGATTCGCACGGCCCGTTCTGTTATCTTGTGCGAAATCCGCGTCAGTCGGAGAAACATTCAAAGCCAACGGACAAACATACCGTGGGGGTCTGCACAGGCGATTGGCTGGTTATCCATCACGAGTAGGAACTGACCCGGAGGGCATAACACGTTTGGCTCCTCATCCACGCAAGGTTGGACAGCAGGAACCTCATTGCTAATCCAGACTACGTGGAGACGAGCAATGGTGTCCGCCACCGCTATACGCTCAGCTTTAGATTCAATGTGCGAGTACGGCACTATGGAAGATAACGAGCGTGGCTTCACTCCGAGCTTGATCTGCGATCACGCGAAGATGAGTTCTCAAATCTCCCTTGCTGACCACGGGCGGGGCTTAGCGTGCGACGTTTAATGCTTTTCGCAGTAGGTCAAGGCGCTCATGCTTCCCGGGCCAGACTAGGGCCTCTAACCACGCAATCCCGTCATTGTCGTGCAAGTTGATAGGTTCGAGGTCGAGTCCCGCTCTCCAGGCTACTTCGACATTCCGTCTAGGAATCGGCGTCTTCTCATTTGTGTTGCACGAAAATGTCGGAGCAATCCCTGCCACCTTTGAGGAGGGTGCGTGTAGATATTCTCGTTGTACCGATATGCGTATCGATCAGGAACCAAGCAGAGACCAGCGGAGGCTTCGATTCCGAGAAGAGCGAGCGGCTGAGGCAGGAGAGCTAAAACCGGAAGGAGTGTCGCACAACGAGCAGGTTCATTGGTCTGTGTGCGTCGTTTCAACATGCGAATCTGTTCGCGATGAGAGTTCAGCCAATCTCGGAATTCCTCCCAGCCGTGTGCCGTCCCGCATACGAAGCGCACAGCCGCGAAAAACAGATTCGGCTGCTGCTTTGAGGGCGGGAATTCTGAGAGGAATTCAAGCGTGGGTAGGTCGCGGCCAACTTCGTTTGCCAGTTCCTCGTACAGTAGTGATCGCCCGTGCGCTTCGTGCTGGGAGAAGCGACGATATACATTTGCAATGCTTTCTAGCGAGGTGCTCAATGGTGCCTTATGTGTATACCGCGAGATTTTACATCCGCGCATACCCATCCGAATGCGGCGACCATCGGGCGGTGATACCTCTCCATCGCCCAGCCATAGGCTTGGTCTTTGGAACCCTCGGCCTCTGATGGGCAGTGTAAAGGATGCGACAGGCAGTGAGAAGCGCGTAGGCGTTATGGATGAACGCCTTGTCTGATCGGTCGCCTTTGTTGGAGCGCAGGTCTTCCTTCAGGTAGTTCAATTCCAACAGGAGAGCCCGGATCAAAGCGATCTTCAAGTCGGTCGGATGGCGTAGTGCAGCCTGACCACCCCATCGGGGAACCTCTTGGTCGCCAGCAGTTTCAGACGGAGGTCTCGATGGCGTGGCGCGACCAACGGAATACCCTCTCCGATCATCTTCGGGATTATATGGATGATGAATTCGTCCACTTGCCCGGAATCAAGGAACGAGGCAACAAGCTCACCGCCGCCCACCAGCCAAATGTGCTTGCCCTTTTCGGAACGCAATCGTTCGGCGAAGGTGCGCACGTCTTCATCAATGACAGTCACCTTGGGGCTGGCAGCTTTCGACAGCGTACGCGAGAACACGTAATTCTTCTTCCCTGCGTATGCGTCCGCCTTTCCAAACTTGACCGAGAGGTCGTAGGTCTTGCGCCCTAAAATGCAAGTGTCAATGGAACGGTAAAACTCACTCATGCCATAGTTCCCCTTCGGGCGAGGACGGTCGAGCCACGAGAAGTCACCATCTGGTCGTGCGATGAAGCAATCGGCACTAGCCGTCATGTAGACGATAAATTTCCGCTTACGATTGGAACTCGGCACGCCGAAAATGGTAGCACTTCAATACCTTCGCAGGCTCGCCTTACGACTGGAACAGCCCATTCTGAATTCGAGCAGGCTCGACGGCTCGCGAGCATTCCTCGTCATCGTTCGCCACGTGGTTGACGCGACTGCTCACGGGATAGCTATGCATCAAACGAGCATCGTAGGGCTTCAGCAGTTCGAGGATGACTGGCATCCTGTCATGAACAACCGAGGTCACGGCATTTGGCGTCGTGGTAAGAATCGAGCAGGCCTTTATCCAAGTTCCATGCGGGTCTTTCCAGCGATCCCAAAGTCCGGCGAATGCAAACAAGTCGCCTTCATTGACTTCAAAACAGAAAGGCTGTTTCGCCTTCGTCGTTCGCACCAACTCGTAGAACGCATCTGCTGGAATCAGGCATCGGCGGGATTTAAGCGCATCGCGGAACGCAGGTTTGGTGGCGGCTGTCTCCGACCGTGCGTTGACCGTGCTTGCAGCGCCAGAGGCGCCCCTAGCCCAATAAGGAATCAAGCCCCAACGCATATTTGAAACTTGACGGATTGGTTCCTTCGGGTGTTGCCGGATCACTGGAACAGGTTGTGCCGGGGCGATGTTGAAGCGCGCACACCAGTCGTCTTGCCAATCCTCAGTGCCGAAGGGCTCCTCGATGATCTGCTTTCGTCGGGAGGGGCGATAACGTCCGCACCTGGGAAACATTATGGCAGATTGGTTCGCTCGCAGGTGATCCGTCAGGCCGCTTTCTCTTCCGCATCAGCAATTTCATCATCAGTGGCCCACTCGATCTTTTTAACCGATTCAGCTTCGACGGCTGTGGCGAGATTTTCCCACTCCTCGGAGGTAACCATGCCGATGTTTCGAGCCTCCATCACGGCGACGGCTGCCTGAACAACGGGCGACTTGTTCTTCTGTGTGGGCGTTATATGAGCGGCAGTCTAGCAAATGGGTATCGACTCCGGTTGGTATCATAGGTCTTTGAATTCGGGCAAGGCGTTAGCGGCATCACCATTGCAGCCGTGATCCCAGAAGCGTTCTTCGCACCAGCGCCGCCCACGGTGTAAAACATAGTCGCTACCGTCAGGCAGAAGTGTTTCACAGGTCGAGCAAAGTGGATTCCCAGTGCCTTAACCATTCATCGTGTGTTACAGGTTCCATTGTGCATTCGGAACCCAAATGGCCGCCGGATTTGTTGCTGAGAGTTTCCACTCTTAACTTTCGCCGGCAAATTTTTCAACGCATTCTCGTTCATCATCTCGAATCTACGTCTCCGGTTACTGAGCGGGCAGTCGCTCGAAAGGGGGTTGTGATTGGGGCGGCATTCCTAGCATCCAGCCTGCCGTCTCACGGATGAGATGCCTTTAGGGGTCGATTACAAAGCATCCGTGTCCTGACCGCCCCAATCCGCTCAATTGGTTGCGGTCTAGCCACGAACCTTCATGAACTCGGTGTTCCTGATATTGTGATTTAAGCGATACTCAGACACGAGGACATCAGAACGACTCAGCGGAGCTACATCAAGACTGTGCCGCAGGTCGTCACCGCAGCCATGAAACGACTTGAGCTCAGATTGCATGTACAGCAGTTGTACAGCAGCAACCACCAAGTGATTTGGTAAACTAAACAAAGCAAACCAGAAGCCGACGTAGCTCAGTTGGTAGAGCAGTCGATTCGTAATCGACAGGTCATCGGTTCAAGTCCGATCGTCGGCTCCATCCCTTCAATCACTTGCGGGTGCTCCTCACGGTGACGTGAATTGCGCCCGTGGATGGCGTCACGGATCGGATCGAGTTGCGGATGCTGGTACTGCATCGCCGTTCGCGCATCCGTGTGACCCATCACCTTCATCACCATCGCCAGATTTCCGGTTGCTTCATACGCGGCCGTGCCGAATGTATGGCGTGCGCAAAATGAGGACCAAGGATTCGGGTAAGGCCGCCTTGCGTCGAGCCTCCCGGAACTGCTTGGCTACTGTCGTTGGATGCCCAGCGGCCGCTCTGGGTGAAGGAAAAAGCCAGCCTTCTTGTCTTCCTCCGGAGCGAAGCAACAACAGCTCCAACATGCGTTGACTGATTGGCACATGCCGGCGCGGCGCTCGTGACTTGCCGTGAGGGTTGAAGATCAGTCTTCGATTCCAGTTGATGTTCTCCACTCGAATTCGAAAGACCTCGTCGGGACGCATACCAGTGTCCTGGATAATGATCAGTACGTCTTCCATTGGCTGCTTGCCAACAGAAAGCAATTTCGCTTCCGTATCCAGGTCAATGGTCTGCTCTCTTCCCAGCTCTTTCAGGAGCTGATCCTCGGGGCAGTTGCAATGACCTTCCATTCAACCGCTTTGCCAAGACCAAGAAGCCTGCGCAATGTGCGCAGAGCCTGCTTGACATAGGACGGCGAGCCCTCGAATCCTGACGAATCCACCTCCTCCGTCGTTATCCGATCAAGGGTCATTTCAGTTAGCCGAGTCTCCGCGAATCGTGCCCATCCGGCCGGATAATAGCGGCGTGCAGGGACGGCAAACGGGCGCTGCCATTCCGATGCGTCTAGCGAAACCCTTCTGGATTAGGCGACCCTCAAGTCCTTCACGGCAGGCGCGACCTCCGCTTTGGATTCCAGTTTCTTGCGGATGCGGCGCAGTTCAATGAAGCTCAGTGCGGTCATCGTGGAAATCACGGATGCAAACATAATGAGCACGATAGTGTCCATAGGGCGCGGGCTCCTCTCCCGTTAATGAAGCGTCAGTTCATTGAATTGAACTGGCTGCAGATGAAAATACGGTGTTCGCATTGCTTCCCACCAGGCGAATCGTACCAACCACCAATACCAGGATTACGGCTAGCATTACCGCATACTCGGCAATGTCTTGGCCGTCATCGTCCAACCACAGTTTGCGAAACAGGTGATTCAAGTTCGCACCTCCATGCCACGGCTCAATTCTACGAATGAGATCGGTTTGGGCTCATGAGATGCGCAGCTTGTTCGGAAAATGTAAATAGTTCCGAACATCAATGAGTCATTGCCTGGTTTCGCCAACTGACAAAGCCTGCTTGACCTCCCCATTCGTTTGGGTCGAACAGACGGCGCAAACTTACGATATCGCCTGCTTACAACACTTTCTTCCCCTGCCAGTCATCCGGGCATCCACACACGTCGGGCAGCAAGCTGCTAGCTCCTATCGTTTCGATCGGCATCGAGGACCTCTCGAACTTTCGCGGCGAGCGCTTCAGGAGTGAACGGTTTGGGGAGGAAAGAGACGCTTCTTTCGAGGACACCGTGGTGGACGACGGCGTTTGGGGCGTAACCAGACATGTAGAGCACTCTGATATTAGGCCATCGTTCAGCTACACGCTTTACAAGCTCTGGGCCGCTCATCATTGGCATGACAACATCCGTCAAGAGCAGATCGCACTCGACACTATCTTGAAGGATCGCTTCGACCTCCTCTTGCTTCTCGAAGGCACGAACCGTGTACCCATGCGCGTTTAGGATATTCGCCGCCAACTTCCTGACGAGATCGTCGTCTTCAACCAGCAGGATCCTTTCCGAACCTCGCAGGCGACCAGCGTGCCTGACGGGAGGCTCAACTTGCTGCGTGGCTGCGTCCGTACGAGGCAAGTAAATCTTAAATGTCGTGCCGTGATTCAACTCGCTATAAACTTCGATGGATCCCCCGCTTTGCTTCACGATGCCGTACACCGTGGACAAACCGAGGCCGGTACCTTTGCCAAGTTCTTTCGTAGTGAAAAATGGTTCGAAGATACGGGCTTGCGTCTCTGGTGCTATTCCTGTCCCTGTGTCACTCACGGCGAGCAGAACGTAGCGCCCTGACTGAACGTACTCATGGCGTTTGACATACCTGTCATCGAGTTCGACGTTTTCAGTCTGAATCGTCAGCTTACCGTTATTTGGTATGGCACGCGCGTTGACGACGAGGTTCATGAGTACTTGATCCATTTGTCCGGGATCAGCCTCGACCGTGCCGAGATCGTGCGCCAGGACCGTTAAGACTTCGATATCCTCCCCGATGAGTCGGCGTAGCATCTTGTGCATGTTGCGCACCGTATCATTGAGGTTCAGTGGTCGCGGCTGCAACACCTGCTGGCGGCTGAAAGCAAGCAATTGCCCAGTCAGGGCGGCAGCGCGGTCTGCAGCTGTCTTGATCTGTTCGGCTTGTTGATGGGCACGATCAGACGGGTCGGTGCGTTCGATGAGCATCGCGCTGTAACCGCAGATGATGGTTAGCAGGTTGTTGAAATCGTGGGCGATGCCACCAGCTAGCCGTCCGATCGCCTCCATCTTCTGCGCTTGACGGAGCTGGGCTTCGAGAGCCCGCCGTTCAGTGATGTCAACGAGCGTGCCCTCCAGCAATTCCGCGCCGTGCGGAGGCTTCTCGAAGTTTGCGTGCAACACAACCCAAAGAGTCGACCCATCCTTACGGCGGAAGCAGACCTCCCGGGGCATGGAGTTGCCGCCACTTCGCAGCGTGTCGATCCATTTGTTTCGTTCTTCTGCCCCTCCGAAATACAGCTCGCGCATTGGAGTGCGCAGCAGCTCCTCGCGGGAATAGCCGCACATGTTGGCGAACGCAGGATTGCAATCGAGGAGCTTCCCGTCAGGCGTGCTACGAAAGACTCCCGCCATGTTCCGTTCGAACAGGGAGTGGTACTGGTGCTCGGTGGCATGAAGGGCTTCCAAGGTCATCCGTTGCCGCCGTTGAGTCAGGAGAAGGCGGGCAGTGAAGAGGAGTATCGAAAATATCAGGCCAAACAGTGCGAGAGAGACTTGCTCCCGCTGTAGTTCACCGTACTTGACCAGCAACATCACGGGAAGAACCAGTGAGGGTAGGTAAACTAGGACAACGCGTGAGATCCTTGGTAGCTGGAGCGTAACCCGTACCTTGTCTGGCGAGTCCCGCCAGAAACTCGCCTGCATCGCAATCAGGAAGAAGGGAATAGACCATCCCAAGTCATACCACGCTGTTTCCGGTGCGTGAGAGGCTTCCTGTGCGCGGTTGGCAACCCACGTTGAACCTGTGAAAATGCCTATGATTATCGCCATGGGCAGGTACAGGCGTCGAACATTGCCCGATCCAGAAGAGAGGGCACGTGCTAGTAGGCCTCCTGTCAGAAGTATGTTGCGCCACAAAAGCAGACGGTCCTCAATCGGGCTTACCACCCCTTCCCCATAGACGAGCAGGGGGATGTAAACGATGAGCAGATAGATGGTGAGGGTCAGTCCCAGGATCTGTGATGCATCCAAAAGCCATTCCCAGTTGATAGTACCGATGAAATCGGCATCAGAAAGGAACACCGCCACGAACATTGGAGCAGCAGAAAGAAAGAAGAGAAGAACAGGCGTGATTGCGAGTGTACTGAGCCCTAGATGATAGGAGTCATAGAATACGACGCACTTCCCCAGAGACCACGAGGCAAGAGTACTCCCTGTGAGATACCAGAATGGTCGGGCGATTCCTGTGGCCCGACGGGCCGTGAGAAAGCAGACAAACGTTGCAAACAACACCAGAGCAAGCTGGAGGCAGTCTGACCAGACTCCGACTGACGGGGAGTGAGCGAATAGGAGGAGAAGGGCAATGTGCGCGACAAGCAACAAGACGGCAGCGACAGCTAACCGAGGGACGCGCGAAACCCATGCCCGCCATGATCGCCAGGAATTGAGATTCATTGGGCTTCCCGCCGCGGGAGTAGTCTAATAGACTCTCGCCTCGTTGCGAAGACCTGGTTCGCAGAATCCCGCCAGACCTTCTCTCCTAAACTAAGACCGATTCTGAGTATTCGACCCCACAGTCAATAAATGGCGATAATTCTCTATAACGCATTGACCCTATGTCTCCGTGCCGTTTCCGTGCCGATCGCACTGCTTTACGTCGAAAACAGGGTAGAACATGCCATCTGCCGCCGTCTAAGTTGTTGTAGTTACGTGGTCACGCGGATTCGAGTCCTTCCGCGCTTACTCTCTGCTTTGGCTTACTGCTTTTTCCACGCGCTTGAGACTAGCCTCTCGCAGTCCCTTTACTCATTGCGTATAGTGGCGCTCGGTCGTGGTCACGCTCTTGAAATTTCGGCCATGTGCAGGGCAAGCCGATAGTGACACAATGCGCCAATCAACGAGTGAACCGGCGGAACGGTGATGAGTGGCTCGCCCCTCCTGTCGCCGTTTTTCGTTTTTACGAGTGGCGGTCGCAAGCCTCGCCTCCGACCCTGCCATAACGCGAAAGGCCGCGCTGGGCACGGCTTCTCAGCGATCGTTACGGACGAACTGGATGTTAACTCCGACGCTCTCGGTGCAGTCGTGCTGGCCTCGTGTGATCGCGGTCAGTGTCCGTGACGGACGTAGAATTTGTATTCGCCTTCTGTGTGCTCACTCGTCTCGCGCATGATGCGTGAAGTCTCGCGCTCGGATTCCTCCCACCGCCGAATGAGGCTCTTTCGATCCAAGCTGTCGAGTTCGCTCATCCCCCGGCAAAGGTTCCGGCAGTGGGTCAGGAAAGCGCCAATGGAGGGCAATCTCCTCCATCTGCCCGTCGCTGAGACCCTCAAGGAAGCGTGAGAAATAGAACCAGCGCCTAAACATCGCTTCCTTCTCCACTTGGGCGATCCTGCTCTTAACCTTCGCCACGGCTATCGCTCCCTGGCCCGCGTTGGCCAATATCCGTGAACGCAGAAGAACTCTCTCACTTCCCTTGTTTTGTTCGCAGCCATTCTTTGGAACTCCTTCCAATGCTTCCAGCGTTCATTCCAACTCATTAGCGGTGGCTCGAAAGGACGCCCTGGTATCGGAATCTCGGGCAGATACCCGTAAACACAGAAGACCTCAACGTCCGCTGTACTTCGGCCCTCAAGATAACGGTCAAGTACTTCAATGGTCCTCCGCCAATGCTCTTCCTCAGCTTGTTCTAACCTGCGTTTAAATCTCATACGAGCGCGATCTGATGGCGCGATTACCTTCACTCGCCTTCTTTAGGTGTCGATGCCTGCTCAGGTACCGCGTCCTTCGTGGACCTAATCTCGAAGAGTTCCGACCCGGCGCCACTCTTACCAAGGATCGCCTCGATATAGGCCAATCGCTCTTCCATTGGACCCTGTTCCAGAGCTCGCAGGAGAACGCTCGACAGATAGCCCATTCGCATTGGCCACACGTGGATCAAGCTGACCGCGGCGTAGGCGATTGACCGAATCCGCCAACAGATCGGAAACCTGTTTGGGATTTCCCAGAGGATGGTCTGGAGTGTCTGGTGGCAACACTCCGGCTGCCCGGCTCCGCTTGATGCCTCCGGCGCGTCTGGCTCCGTGGCCCTCAGATGCTTTATCAGGGTCGTGAAAGACGCGAAGGCTCTTGCCGGTTTGCGCGTCGGCGCCGCAGCGTTCGCTATTCTTTTTCCGGAACTCCCATTTCCTTGCCATTGCCTCCTTGCGACCCTACCTAGGTAGGGGGATACCCCCCAACCGCAGACGAACATGACTCCTTCAGAATTCGTGTCCGTCTGCCCGCGCGCTCCAGATCTTAGAACCTATGCTGATCCACATGATCGAGCTGCGTCTCCGCGACCCGCCCGCACCGCGACGCGCTAAAGTTATCCACGTTTCTTAGCGCAAACGTCGGGACATCCTTCGCGTACGGTGCGCGGACGCGGAAAAAATCGGCGCCCTCGACGTCCTGCACCGCGAAGGCCGGCCGCAGGTCTTTCTCCGCAGAACGAATTTCAACATTGCTCACCGAGATGTTCTTGGCGTGGCGCAAGAAGAATCCATGAGCTGGCATGCGCCCGAACATGGTGGGCTCGGGATATTTCTTATCCTCTTCCGCAGGCTGAATCGCCGCGTCTTCGACGGTGCCGCCGCCGCGATGCTGGATGTAGATGTCGTTGAACTGAATGTCCTCGATGGGGTGGCCGGGAATCCCGCTGAGGATCGAGCAGATCCCGGACTGGGCATCGGAGCAGACGAGGTTGCTAATCAGAATGCGGCGCATCGCTCCGACAGGTACTCCCTCGGGTCCACGCATGCGGCCGCCCAGTCGCAGAAATAAGGGAACCAATACGTCGCGCATGGTGATGTTGCTGATGGTCACATCTTCGAGCAGCGCGCCATCCACACTCTCCAGCGCGAAGCCGTAGCAGCCTTCAAAGACACAGTTGGAGACCGTGATGTTCTTGAAGCCGCCGTTCGACTCGGTTCCGAACTTGATGCGACCCGTCCCGTGCGCCTTTTCGGCAGGATCAAAGCGCTGGAAAGTGCCATCGAGCAGCGTGCCCAGCTTGTATATGCCGGTTACGTAGCAATTCGTGATGGTGAGGTCCTCGGTCGCTCGTGCATACCCCAGAGCAAAAGAACTCTTAGGGCAGATGGCATCGTCCCACGGCGAATTCACGGAGCAGTTGGAGACGCGGACATTGCGGCAGCAGTCAGTATCTATGCCGTCGCGGTCGGTATCAATCCGCAGATTGTCGATCGTGAAGTTGTCCACGCCGGTGGCGAGGACGCCGAAGTGTCCTCCCTTAAGAATTGAAAAATCGCGCAGCGTGACGTTGCGGCAGTTCTTCAGGCTGATGGCTTTGTTTGCAACGCCGGGATTCTCGGCCACCGGCCCTGGCCCGGAGCCACGGCTAAGCCCCCGGCCCCAGATCAGACCAGGACCTAAAATCGAGAGATTCTCCAGTCCCTCGCCCCAAATCAGACTGTTGTGCCAATGATTGTGGCCAAAGTCCTGGTAGGCATCCCATGGATTCTTGGGCTCGGCCAGGTCATATCCTCCCGAACCGGAGGAAGTCGCATCAGCGGCCACGATAGTCGCCCCCTGCTCCAGGTACAGAGCGACGTTGCTCTTGAGGTGAATGGAGTAGCAAAGGTAGTTTCCGGCAGAGAAGCGCACCGTGCCTCCCCCAGCCGCAACCGCAGCTTCGATCGCTCGGTTGATGGCAGGACTGTCGATCGCTTTGCCGTTGCCGCTAGCCCCGAATGCCTTCACGTCATAGACTCCAGAGTTTGGCGTCGGCGAAGGTGGTTGCGCTTGCGCGAAACCGGATGGCAAGGCGACTCCGGCGATGCCCGCACCAGAGAGTCGAAGAAAATCTCGGCGTGGCGTGGTCTGCATGGACATTCGCTATCTCCAGAGAGAGCTAACAGCAGACTGCGGCGCAGGCGCCATTTTATGGCCGGTGAAAGCAATTCGTAAACCTGCCGTGAATTGCCCGGCTTTCACCGCGTTTCTTGGGTCTCTTCTGCCCGTTTCCCGCCACCCACCACTTTCGTGCCATGTATAGCACGGGTGAGCCATTTACCGGACTCAGGGTCGGGACTAGAGTTGTTCTTGAGCAGCACTTGGGGGAGGGCTGATCAACAGACGTCCCGAGACTCAAATTGAGTCTGGGGCGTTTTGTTTTGTGCGCAAAACAGGTTTTCCAGTTCACCGTTCGTGCCATGCCTTGGCACTCGGGAGCCATTCCAACAATCGGGAGGCAGAGTTAGAGTTGTTCTCGAGCAGCACTTGGGGGAGGGCTGATCAACAGACGTCCCAAGACTCAAATTGAGTCTGGGGCGTTTTGTTTTGCGCGAAAACTTCTGCGGATCGTTCCACGACGGTTCTGTGTTGCACCATGTGGGGATAGCCGACTCTGGCTGTCCGGCGGAGCGAAGCTGCGCGGCCCACACCGGGTTCATGAGTCTCTATCCTCATTCTCGAATTGACTCCCCCGCCGCCCGCTAGCCGCCCTGTTTCGATGGTGGTAGATTTGTTGGCGCCCCTTCATCACTGTTACTAGTCCTAGCCCGAGGAGCCAGTTCATGCCCTTGCGGTTTGCCCGTCGCCAATTTCTGCGAGGATTGGTCGCCATGACCGCCGTGAATGCGGCGTCGCGGCTTTCACCGCCTCCCGATTCCACCGCACCCTTCCGCATCTCTGTCATCAACGACGAGATCTCGCAGGACTTCGGCCACGCCTGCGAGGTCGCCACCCGGGAATTCGGGATGCATTGGATTGAACTCCGCAGTATGTGGAAGAAAAACATCGTCAGCCTGGACGAGAAAGAAGTCGCCGAGGCCCGCCGCATTCTCGACAAGTTCCAACTGAAAGTAACCGACATCGCCAGCCCGCTGTTCAAAGTCGATTGGCCGGGCGCTCCTAAATCGAAGTTCAGCGAGGGCAAGAGCTTCGGTGCGAACTTCACCCTGGCGCAGCAGGACGAGGTCCTAGACCGCGCCGTCGACATGGCCAAGGCGTTTCAGACCGATCGCGTGCGCTGCTTCGATTTCCGGCGCCTCGACGACCAGGCCCCCTACCGCACTGCGATCAACGACAAACTCGTGCAAGCTGCGAACAAAGCGGGCCAGCAGGGAATCACCCTGGTTCTGGAAAATGAACCCGCCTGCAACACTGCGACCGGCGCCGAAGCCGCCAAGGTTCTCGATGCCGTAAAATCTCCCTATCTCATGCTGAACTGGGACCCCGGCAATGCCGCCACCCTGGGCGAAACTCCCTATCCCGACGGCTACAATCTGCTGCCCAAAGACCGCATCGGCCACTGCCATTGCAAAGACACCGTCAAAAACGGCCAGGGATACGCCTGGGCGCCGATGGGAGGAGGCCTCATCGACTGGGCCAGACAGTTCAAGGCCCTCAAGCGCGATGGCTACCACTTCGCGGTCAGCCTCGAGACCCACTGGAACGGCGGAGGCTCGCCGGAAGAATCGTCCCGCAAGAGTTGGGCAGGAATGAAAAAGCTTCTGCAACAGGCGGACGCTTTGTAGCGCCGCCAAGGAGGATGTCGTGTCCGATCATGATCAAAATAGGGATCAAGCAGGATTCGCTCAACCGCTGCTGGGTCAGACCCGGCGTACTTTTCTGAAGCAGGCCGCGCTGGGAACGGCTGCCGTCCTGGCCTATCCGCCTTCGACCGTGTTGGGCGCCAACGATCGCGTTCGCGTCGGCATGATCGGCGTGGGCGACCGCGGCACCGACTTGCTGGGCCAGATCCGCTCCGTTCCCAATGTCGAACTGGTGGCAATGGCAGACGTCTACAGCCGCCGCCGCGAGCAGGCCAAGAGCAAGGTTCCCGACATTCAGACTTTCGACGACTATCGCCGCCTGCTTGACATGAAAGATATCGACGCCATTATCGTGGCCAGCCCGCTGCACTGTCATGTTCGCCACTTCCTGGACACGCTGGCCGCCGGCAAGGATCTCTATGCCGAGAAGACCATGACCTGGTCGATCCCAGAAGCCGACAAATGCCTGGCGGCATCAAAAGACTCAGGCCGTGTCGTGCAAATCGGCCTGCAACACCAGAGCGCGGGCTCGACCACCGACGCCCAACAGTGGATCAAAGACGGCGGGCTCGGAAAAGTCACCCACGTCGAATCCTGGATGAGCCGCAACACGCCCCACGGCAAAGGCCAGTGGGTGCGCCCCGTGCCCTCCGATTGCACCGCCCAAAACGTAAACTGGAGCGCGTTTCTCAACGGCCGCCCCGACCGCCCCTTCGATCCCTACCGTCTCATCAACTGGCGCTTGTTCTGGGAATTTTCCGGCGGCAACTGCGCCGAGAACATGGTCCACCAGATCGCCTGGATCATGAGCGTGCTCGATCTGCCGCTGCCCTCGGCGGTCTACATGTCCGGCGGTGTCTTCTCCGAAAAAGACGGCCGCGAGGTTCCTGACACCATCGCCGTGACTCTGGATTTTCCCAAGGACATCGTCGTGACCTGGCAATCCACCTTCAGCAACAAGCACTACGAACTGGGAGACCGCATCCTGGGCAGCGACGGAACTCTCGAACACCATTTCGATGAAGCACTCCAGTACTGGCCGGAAAAAACCAACCGTCACGACGGAGAGTCCACGCGCGGCAAAACTCACGACCACAACCACATGCAAAACTGGATCGACTGCGTCCGCAGTCGCGGCACTCCGAACGCTCCGCCCGAGATCGGCTACCGTTCCGCCATCGCCGTCCACATGGCCAACCTGTCCTACAAAAACAAGCGCCGAATGACCCTCGAGGAAGCCAAGGCGATCACCCCGGAGTTCTAGAGCAGTTTCCGAGTTTCGGTAGGCGGCCTAGCTCGCATTGTCATCCTGAGGCGGGACCCGTTGCCCACCGAAGGACGTGGGCAACGGGCGGATCGTGGACAGGTTCTCGGCGGCAAAGAACGGCGCTTCCTAATGAACAACTTCGATACATGCCGCCTGTTCATTTCCCTTTTAACCCGCTGAAAGCGGGTCTCTGGCGCAGGATGACAAGGCTTTGCCATGCCAGAACTCTGTGCGTGGCCGATTCGTATCAGGGTATGCCTTCAGGCATACCGCAAGGGCACGACCGTCACGCACGCCTTCAGGCGCTGCGATTCAAGCTCAGAATCGTAGCCCTCCGCGAATTTTCAATCTCCAAACACGACATGATAAAACGGATGGACCCCATGGCGAGTCCTTTGATCGGTGCGGTCGACATCGGTGGAACCAAGATCGCCGTCGGCATCGTAGACGGCAGCGGCAAAGTGCTCTCCAGAACGCAGGCTCCTACCGATCCCGATCGCTACTCCGACGGAATCGAAATGATCGCGCGCATGCTGCGCGAGACGGCCAAGACCGCCGGCGTCGAACTTGCGGGAATCGGTATTGGATCGACTGGCCCGGTGGATCCAATGCGCGGCGAGTTTGGAGAAGTAGACTTCCTTCCAGGATGGCGTTGGAAGAATCCAGTCAAGGATCTGGCCGAGGTCTTCCACGTTCGCGTGGCGCTCGAGAATGACGGCGATGCCGCCGCCCTGGCCGAGGCCGGATGGGGCGCAGGCCGCAAGCACTCGCGCCTGATCTACGTGACGATTGGCACCGGGATCGGCGGCGGCATCGTTTTTGACAGCAAGCTTTACCGTGGAGTCGACGGCGCTCATCCCGAAATCGGCCATCAGGTTATCGATCCCGCCGGTCCACCCTGCTCGTGCGGATTCCGCGGGTGCTGGGAGTCCATGGCGGCCGGTCCAGCCATGGCGGCCTGGTTTGAAAGCCACGCCCCCGCCGGCTATCCCCATCGCCAGAGCATCAGCGCGAAGCGAATCTGCGAACTGGCGCACCAAGGCGACGTCATCGCTCTCCAGGCCGTCGAGCATGAGGCTTTCTACCTGGGCCTGGGCCTGGCCAATCTAATCAGTCTGTTCACGCCGGATGCTATCGTGCTCAGCGGCAGTGTCATGAAGAGCGCTCCGCTTTTCCTCGACCGCATCCGCACCGTGATTCGCAGCGGCTGCCGCTTCGTCCCCGCCGAGCAGACGCAACTGACTCTCGCTTCTCTGGGAGACGATACCAATCTGATCGGTGCGGCCAGGGTGTGGCACTATCGCTTCCGACAGTAGCGCCACCGTCGCGGCGGAGTCTGTGTTACGGCACAAGGGTGCGCAAAGGGGTGGAGCTTGCGAATACGCTCCCGCCGCGAAGCGGCGCAAGAATAAAGCCCACGACCGAAGTCGGGGTGAAAATAGGAATAATCAAGCCCTGAAAGGGCGCAAGAAAAGCTACGCCACAGGCTCCAGGGCCTGGCCGCAAACGAGAATAAGACAGCGAGGTATAAAATGAAAGAACTGAGCGAACAACTTCTATCCGCAATTGACGCTGCAGAGCCCAGGCTTCGTCAAATCACCGCCCTTGAGAGCGCCAAGCCTGTGTTGTCCGGCGGCTGGTCGCCTAAGCAAGTGGTTGGACATCTGATTGATTCGGCATCCAACAACCACCAGCGATTTGTCCGCGCCGCCCAGCAGCCATCCCTGGATTTTCCCGCCTACGACCAGGAGGGAAACGTGCGAGTCCAAGCACCGCAAGAAGCGGATTGGTCGCTGCTGGTCTCTTTGTGGGCCGCTTACAATCGCTACCTCGCTCATATAGTCGCTCGCCTGCCTGCTTCCAAGCTGGAAACCGTTTGCCGCATCGGCTCCAATCAGCCCCAGCCTCTCAGTTTTGTGGCCACGGATTACCTTACGCATCTGTTTCATCACCTCAAGCAAATCGGCGCCGCAGACTAGGCACCAGAGCCGTGAGCTCAGCGCCCCATCTTTTGACGATATTCCGCCCCGTGGAGTCATCCTGAGCGCAGCCGTTCTTCAGGTGCAGCGAAGGATCTCCCGCGCGACGGAAAACCCGAAGCGCCCCTGAGCCCTGTCTTCCAGTTCCGCACCCGATCTGTTACTGTTTCCAGTCCACTCTTTGTGGGTCCCTGTGACGTACGTCACAGAATTCGCGCAGCAGCCCATGAAAGAATTGCCAACCGCGGCCGGACGCTCCCGGCAACGTCGAGCCGCCTTGGTTGGCTGATCCGCACGGAAAGGACCAGAGCCGCGTGATCGTCGGAGTTCCAAAAGAAATTTATCCCGGGGAACGCCGCGTCGCCCTCGTTCCCGTCGCCATTCCCAATCTCACTAAGGCGGGCCTCGAGGTAGTCATCGAAGCCGGCGCCGGCGAGCAGGCGGGCTACCCAGACGCAGCCTACGTAGAGAAGGGTGCGAAGATTGCCCCCGACCGCGCCGCTGTCTTCGCCACAGCCGATATCGTGGTGCAGGTGCTCTGCTACGGCTCCAATGACGTGACCGGCAAAGCCGATCTCCCCCTGATGCGCCGCGGCCAGACCCTGATTGGATTCCTCCGCCCTCTGGGTTCCCTGGAGGTCGTCCAGCAGATCGCGCAGTCCGGAGTCACCGCATTCTCCGTGGAATTCATGCCGCGTACCACGCGCGCTCAGAGCATGGACGCGCTCTCCTCCATGGCCACCTGCTGCGGCTACAAAGCCGTTCTGCTCGCAGCCGAGACTTCGCCCCGCATTTTTCCCATGATGACCACTGCCGCCGGCACCATCACCCCCGCACGTGTATTCGTCATCGGCGCCGGGGTGGCCGGACTGCAGGCGATTTCGACCGCCCGTCGCCTCGGCGCTGTCGCCTCTGCTTACGACATGCGCCCCGCCGCCAAAGAGCAGGTCCAGAGCCTGGGCGGCCGTTTCGTCGAGCTCCCCATCGAAGCCCAGAATGCGCAAGACGCCCGCGGCTACGGCACTGCCCAGGACGAAAGTTTCTACGCCCGCCAGCGCGAACTGCTGACCCGCGTGGTTGCCGAAAGCGACGTGGTGATCACCGCCGCCGTCATACCCGGCAAAAAGTCACCCGTTCTGGTGACGGCCGAGATGGTCAAAGGAATGGCGCCCGGCTCCGTGATCGTCGACCTGGCCGCCGAGCGCGGCGGCAACTGCGCACTAACGCGCACTGGAGAAACCGTGGAAGCCTACGGTGTCACCATCATCGGCGCGATCAACTTCGCCAGCAGCGTCCCCTACCATGCCAGCCAGATGTACGCGCGCAACATCACGACCTACCTCACCTACATGGTGAAGGACGGCAAGTTGCAACTGAACCTGCAGGACGAAATTATCCGCGAAACGCTGATCACGAGTAGCGGAGAAGTGGTCAACGCCCGCGTCCGCGAATTCTTCAAACTGCCGACGCTGGCGCCTGCGGGAGGATAGAACTGTCCTGGGTTGCTGGGAAGGTTTTGTTTTAAACGGATTTGTTCTGACGGACTCAACTCTGAGCTTTGCTGAAGCTTTTGCTTTGAAAGGGCGCGCTAGCCGCGCTGTTACTGCTCTTTCTAAATTGTCATCCTGAGCGGAGCCAGAGTTCGCGAAGTGAACTCTGGCGTAGCCCAAGGACCCCTACCCGCTATGCAGCGGCGGGCCCGCTGCAAGCCGTTCTCACCGTGGCCCGTACCATCCACTGTGAGAATTTCTCGCGGCAAGACGAGGTAGGAGAGTGCAGGGATCCTTCGACCCCGTGGGTGCTTCGCGAAGCTCCACTCCGCTCAGGATAACAAACCAAGAACTGGAGTCATCACATGGGTTCCACCCTCATCGACGCACTTTTCGTATTCATGCTGGCGGCCTTCATCGGATTCGAAGTCATCCGCCACGTCTCCCCGTTGCTGCACACGCCCCTCATGTCGCTGACCAACGCCCTCGACGCCATTGCCGTCGTCGGTGCAATTGTTCTCGTAGGCGAGAAGAAGAGCACGTTCGCGACCGTGCTCGGGGTCATCGCCATCGTCGCCGCCACCAGCAACGTGGTCGGCGGATTCTTCATCACCGACCGCATGCTGCGAATGTTCAAAACCAGCCGTCCGACCAACAAGTAGCTGAGCACAATCATGACCGAGTTTGCCGGAAGCCAGCACGTCATCGAAGTCATCTACCTCATTGCCAGCGCCCTTTTCATTCTTTCGCTGAAGTGGATGAGCTCTCCCGCCACCGCCCGCCACGGCATTCTGGCCGGCGAGATCGGCATGGTGCTGGCCATCGCCGGCACTCTCCTTCACCACGGTATCATCGACTACAAATGGATTATCATCGGGCTCGTGCTCGGCAGCGGCATCGGAATCCCGCTGGGGATGGTGCAGATGACCGCCGTCCCGCAGCGAACCGCCCTCAGCCACGCCTTCGGCGCGCTCTGCGTCACGCTGGTTGGCACCGCCGAGTTCTACCTGCGTTCCCCCGACGTCCCCAAGTTCATGATGTCGGTCCTCTCCATGGAGGTCATCCTCGGCGGCCTGACTTTCACCGGCAGTCTCATGGCCGCCGGAAAGCTGCAGGAAGTGCTGCCGCAGCGCCCCGTCACTTATAGAGGCCAGAACCTCGTCAACCTGGTGCTCTTCACGATCGCTGTGGCCAGCGCCGTCTATCTCGTCCTGCATCCCGGTGCGAAGGAATTGTTTCCCGTGGTCGTAGGCATCTCCCTGATCATCGGCGTCCTATTGGTAATCCCCATAGGCGGCGCCGACATGCCCACAGTCATCTCGCTTTTGAACTCCTACGCCGGGCTTTCCGCCGCGGCCATGGGCTTCGTGCTCAACTCGAAGCTGCTCATCATCGCCGGCGCGCTTGACGGATCCTCTGGCTTCATCCTCTCCGTCATCATGTCGAAGGCGATGAACCGATCGTTCACCAATGTGCTCTTCGGCGCGTTCGGCCAGGTGCAAGCGTCCGCCGCGGCCGGACAGGAAGCCAAGCCCGTTCGCAGCGCCACTCCAGAAGAAGCCGCAGCGATCCTTTCCGCCGCCAACAAAGTCGTCATCGTCCCCGGCTACGGCATGGCCGTCGCCCAGGCCCAGCACAAGGTTCGAGAGCTCTACGATGCGCTCACCAAGAAGGGAGTGGACGTCCGCTTCGCCATCCACCCCGTCGCCGGACGCATGCCCGGCCACATGAACGTGCTGCTCGCCGAAGCCGACATTCCCTACGACCGCCTCATCGAGATGGACGAAATCAACGGCGACTTCCCGCAAACCGACGTCGCCCTCATCATCGGCGCCAACGACGTAACCAATCCCGCCGCCCGCACCGACCAGTCGAGCCCCATCTTCGGCATGCCCATCCTCGACGTCGACAAAGCCCACACCGTCATGGTCATCAAGCGCAGCATGAACCCCGGCTTCGCCGGCATCGACAACCCGCTGTACTATCTCGACCAGACGTTGATGCTCTTCGGCGACGCGAAACAGTTCGTAGGAGGAATTGTGCGGGAGTTGGGTGGAGGACATTAGTTGCTGGCGCTCTCCTTGAGAAAAGTTGGGCTGTCATGGACACCCGACAGTCAATGCCGCCGTATCCATCAAAATTGAGAGTAACGCTCGCGATCGAGAACGGCCACCGAAGTCCGTGTGGAGGTGCGAGGAATGCGTGGAGTTCGATGGGCGCGAGGTTAAAGCGTCCGCATGATATCTGGGATGTGGCTCGCTATCTCTTGCGTTCAGGCAATTGGCGTCGTTGCTCTTGGTCTCGGGAACGACTGGTTACTCATCTTAGGTGTTCTACTCTTGTTTCCAGGACTTCCCAGGCTTTACCTGGTTCCCGACATCCCACAGATTGCTGCTGATCAAAGACACTTGGCTCAGGCATGCTGCGATAGCCTTCAATGCCGTTGCCTGGCAAGACCCGTCAAGATCTCCATTCGTAGACTAAGAAAGAGCGGTTGAGTTCAAAATGACCGATCGCCAAACGGTTGGGTTGGTCTTCGTCAAAACCTCGGAGTAGACTTAGCAGGGCAGGTTCCCGCAACCATGGCTTCATCGACTGACGTGATCGTCCGTGATCCTGAGGTGCTGGGGGGGCTCCTGTTTTCGTGGGCACCCGCGTTCCGTTTCAAGCTCTGCTTGACTATCTTGAAGGCGGACAGACTCTGAACGAGTTCTTGAACGATTTCCCAACCGTGACTCGCGAAGCCGCTGTTCATGCTCTGGAACACGCCAAGACCCTCGTGGTTGGCGAATTAGGATGAAACTTCTGCTCGACGAATGTCTTCCGCGAAAATTGCAAGACGGTTTGCTCGCTCACGGTTGTCATACCTGCCTGAAGAAGGTTGGGCGGGAAAAAAGAACGGCGAACTCCTGTCGTTAACAGAAACCCGAGGCTTTCAGATTTTTCTGACACTAGATCGCGGCCTTGTAGATCAACAGAATTTGCGGGGACGAGCCATCGCCATCGTTTGGCTGCGGGCACAATCAAGTCGTTTGGCCGACCGGTTACCAAAAATCCCGGAAATGTCAAAAGCGCTTTCATCAGCACAGCCCGGCCAGGTCATAAAGGTAGGCTGAGGGAATGGATCAACAATGCGAACGCTGATTATTTCGAGCATCCTACTCACCCTGGCATCATCACTTGCAGCTCAATCTCAACCGCAACTCAACCTCATGCCTATGCCCACCGGCGTGCAGCCCGGCACAGGCCAATTGCTGATCACGCGATCGTTCTCCCTTGCAGCGAGTGGCGCTCACGACGCCTCCTTCGACCGCGAAGTCCAACGATTCCAAACGCAGCTCTCCCGCCAAACTGGAATCCCTTTCCACCCCATGCCTGGCGCCACGCCAACCCTGCAGATCCACGCTGACCACGGCCGCCAGCCCGTGCAAAAGCTCGGCGAAGACGAATCCTACGAACTCACCGTTGCCGACTCCGTCGCGAAGCTCACCGCGCCCACCACGCTTGGTATCCTGCGCGGCCTGCAGACTTTTCTTCAACTCGTCGCAATCACACCGTCCGGATTCGCGGCCCCCGCCGTGACCATCAAAGATCAGCCACGCTTTCCCTGGCGCGGCCTGCTCATCGACGTCAGCCGCCACTTCATTCCTCTCGACGTGCTCAAGCGCAACGTCGACGGCATGGCCGCCGTGAAGATGAATGTCCTGCACTGGCATCTTTCCGACGATCAAGGCTTTCGGGTCGAAAGCAAGAAATTCCCCAAGCTGACAGGAATGGGATCCGACGGCCAGTACTACACTCAGGACGAGATTCGCGACTTTCTCGCCTACGCGCATGATCGCGGCATCCGAGTGATTCCCGAGTTCGACATCCCCGGTCACAGCCGCTCGTGGGTTGTGGGATACCCCGACTTGGCCAGCGGACCTGGACCTTTCACCCTAGAAAGTGGCGACCCGATCATGGATCCCACCCGCGAGTCGACTTACAAGTTCCTCGAGAAATTCATCGGTGAGATGTCCAAACTTTTCCCCGACGCCTACTTCCACATCGGCGGCGACGAGGTCGATGGCAAACAGTGGGACGCCAATCCAAAAATTCAGGAGTTCATCCACGCCCACGGCATGAAAAACAATCAGGATCTGCAGGCCTACTTCAACCAACGCCTGCAGAAGATCCTGGCCCAGAACCACAAGACCATGGTGGGCTGGGACGAAATCCTGCATCCGGACCTGCCCAAGACGATCGTGGTGCAATCCTGGCGCGGACAGCAGTCGCTGGCCGCTGCGGCGAAACAGGGCTACAGCGGCCTGCTTTCGTTCGGTTACTACCTCGACCTGATGTGGCCCGCGGCGCGCCACTACGCCATTGATCCAATGACCATGCCTGATCCCGCAACGACGTTGACTCCCGAAGAGAAGAGCCGAATCCTCGGCGGCGAATCCTGCCAGTGGGCGGAATGGGTCACTCCGGAAAATATCGATTCGCACATCTGGCCGCGCAACGCCGTGATCGCCGAGCGCCTGTGGTCCTCGCCCGATGTCAAAGACGTCGATTCGATGTACGCGCGCATGAACGCCGTGAGCCTGGATCTCGAATGGCTGGGCCTCGCCCACCGCTCAGCCCGCATGCACATGCTGCATCGTATGGCCGGGAACGCCGACATTTCCACGCTTCGTATACTCGCCGATGAGATCGAGCCGGTAAAGGACTACAATCGCTCTCCTGTAGACGATCAAGGTCACACCATCCCGAAAATCGATTTCCACGCGCCTCTGGACCGCATGGTGGATGCCGCCTATCCCGAGAGCGACACAGCGCGGCAGTTTTCATCCCTGGTACAAGCCTTCCTTCAAGGTGGCGCGAAGGATCAAGCCGCCGAGGCGCAGATTCGCTCCTGGCTCACGCTCTGGCGCGACAACGATGCGAAACTGCATCCCTTGCTCGACCAATCTTCGCTCCTGCAGGAAGACGCCCCTCTGTCCCAGGACCTGACGGCGTTGGGCGCAGCCGGCCTGCAGGCGCTGGACTATCTCGACAAATCTCAACCCGCGCCCGATTCATGGAAGGCGCAGCAACTGCCGCTATTCGATCAGGCCACGAAGCCGAAAGCCAACCTACTGCTCATGGTGGTTGCACCCGTGCAGCAGTTAGTGGAAGCCAGCGCAGCCCCGCACAACTAGGTCGAGCGTGACGGCCAATCGCCGGTTCGCTAAGTAAGCCGTGAACCGGTGTGATATTCTATTGATTCCAGCTGCGTACCGTCTTGGCGGAATTCCCCGCAGTTCCTGAAGAAGCCCAGAAGAGAAGCTACAAATGCTTTCAGTCAGCAATGTGTCCATGCGCTACGGCGCCAAAATACTGTTTGACGAAGTCTCCACGGCGTTTACGCCGGGCAAGCGCTACGGCCTGACCGGCCCCAACGGCGCTGGCAAGTCCACGTTCATGAACCTGCTCAGCGGCGAACTCGAGCCGCAAAAAGGCACCGTCGTCCGTCCCCGCAAACTCGGCGTACTGAGCCAGGACCAATTCGCCTTCGACGCCTACTCTGTCCTCGACGCTGTCATCATGGGCAACAAGCGGCTGTGGGCCGCCATCCAGGAACGCGACGCCATCTACGCCAAGCACGACATGACCGATGAAGACGGCATGAAGCTGGGCGAACTCGAAGGCATCGTCGGCGAAGAAGACGGATACACCGCCGAGAGCGACGCTGCTATTCTTTTACAGGGCCTCGACATTGCTGACGAGTTGCACGCGCACAAGATGAGCGAGTTGCAGGGCGGACAGAAAGTCCGCGTCCTTCTGGCGCAGGCCTTGTTCGGACATCCGCAGGCCCTGCTGCTCGATGAGCCCACGAACCACCTTGACCTCGACTCGATCCACTGGCTGCAAGGATTTCTCAACGTCTACGACGGGGTCGTCATCGCCATCTCGCACGACCGCCACTTCCTCAACAGCATCTGTACCCACATCGCCGACATCGACTACGAAACCATCATTACCTACACCGGCACGTACGACGACATGGTCGTGGCCAAGACTCAAGTTCGGTCGCAAATCGAAGCCCAGAACGCGCAGCGCGAAAAGAAAATCTCGCAGTTGAACGAATTCATCGCGCGCTTCGCCGCCGGCACACGATCGAGCCAGGTGCAATCGCGGCGCAAAGAAGTCGAGCGCCTGCAGGTCACCGAACTCGCCCGTTCCAACATCCAACGCCCGTTCATCAAGTTCGAACAGAAGCGGCCTTCCGGCAAGCACATCCTCGAAATCGAACATCTCGGCAAGGCCTACGACGACAAGAAGGTCATCAGCGACTTCACCGCCAGCATTACGCGCGGCGAGAAAATCGCGCTCATGGGCCGCAACGGAGCAGGCAAGACCACGCTGCTGAACGCTCTCCTGGCCAACTCTCCGACCACGCCCGAGGCCGAACTGCGCAAGACCAGTGGCTATGACGGCCCCTTCGTTGACTCCGGCAAAGTCATCTGGGGGCACGAAGCCTCCATCGGCTACTTCGCCCAAGACCACCGGAGCCTGATCGAGACCGGCATGACCGCGATCGAGTGGCTGCACCAGTGGGACTCGGCGGCCGTGACCGAGGAACTCCGCGGAATTCTGGGCCAGATGCTGTTTGCCCGCGAAGAAGCCACCAAGTCGACCAGCGTCCTCTCCGGTGGCGAAGCCGCGCGGCTGCTCTTCTGCAAGCTCATGCTGCAGAAGCCGAACGTGCTCGTCCTCGACGAACCCACCAACCACCTCGATCTCGAGTCGATCAACGCCTTAAACATCGCGTTGCAGCGTTATCCGGGCACGGTGCTGCTGGTAACCCACGATCATGACCTGATCGACGAAGTCGCCACTCGCGTCTGGCACTTCGAGAGCGACCACAAAATCACCGATTTCAAGGGTACCTACGAGGACTACCAGGCCGCATCCGTGGCTGTGTAAGGATCCAGCCGCGAAGCGGCGCAAGAATAAAGCCCATGGCGCAAGCCGTGGGAAAAAAAGTGGAAAAAGAAACAAGCCCCGCAGGGACACCAGAAAGGCGACGACCCAGGCTGTGCCGGGACGGCACCGGTTCTCATGCTGTCTCCTAAGCCCGGTGGCGCTCTCGGCCGTTGCACCATTCCCGATGCATATGAACCATCCAGGTTCTCCACAGCCCTCCACAAGGATTGCAGTTGCGTTCCCTGCCGCAAGTTAAGGATAATGGCGTCAAGCGTTCTGCGCCTTGGAACCTGGTGTACTGTCTTGTATAGCCGAAACGATTTACTTCGAATTCTTCACATCACGCCTCGCCAGTTAGCCAACTGGGAACGCCTCGGCCTGCTGGTGTCGGCCGAGACCTACTCCTTCTCCGACCTGCTGGAAATCAAAAAGGTTCGTGATTTATGCGCTATGAACGTGCGGCCCACCGTCATTCGTCAGTCCCTTGAGGCCATGCGCAAGCAGATCGCTGGTGTGGAGAATCCGCTGCTCGAAGCCGGGACATTCTCGAGCAACAAGCACCGAGTCGCTTTCCGGCACGACGGGAAATTGCTCGAGCCGATCGCCGGCCAGTTCCTTATGGATTTCACCGAGCGTGAGAACGTGGTGACCAGCACTCCGGTTCCGCGACATGAGCCCACCCCGCGGGAGACCGAAGTCGCCGCCTGGTTTGCCCGTGGCATCGCCCTGGAAGAAGATTCCAACACTCAGGCCGAAGCCATTGCCGCCTATCACAAGGTGCTTGAAATCGAGCCCGCGCATGCCGCGGCTCACATCAATCTGGGCACCCTCTACTACAACCGTCAGGATTTCACCCTGGCCGAAAGACACTACCGTCAGGCCATCGAGACCGACCCGCGATACGCGCTGGCTTACTTTGATCTGGGCAATGTCCTCGACGAGACCGGCCGTGTAAGAGAAGCGATTCAGACTTACAAAACCGCTCTGCAACTGGCTCCGACTTACGCCGACGTCCACTACAATCTCGCCCTGGCCTACGAAAAACTGCGCGAACCGCGCAAGGCTCTGAAACACTGGCAGGCCTACGTCAAACTTGACAGTTCCGGCCCTTGGTCCGTGCACGCGCAGAGCCAGATCAAGCGCATCCTGCAAGCCGACGCGCTGAAACTGGTCTACAAGCGCGCCTGAGATCCCAGCAACGCCAGGCCTCACCCCGCTCCAAGTGCTAAAATTACCGGTTTGCCATCCTACCGTTGAAGGTGTTTCCATGCCCGATACCACATTGCAGGCCACTTCCCCCACGCCCTTGACGAGTCTCAGCGAAGACGAAATTCTTTTCCGCGACAACATCCGCCAGTTCGCCGACCAGAAAGTCCGCCCGCTGGTCAAAGAGATGGACGAGAAGGGCGTTTTCGATAAACACCTAATCCACGATTTCTTCCAACTAGGCCTGATGGGCATCGAAATCCCCGAGCAGTACGGCGGTGGCGGCGCCAAATTCTTCGAAGCGATTCTGGCGGTCGAAGAACTGTCGCGCGTCGACGCATCTGCCGGCGTCATCGTCGACGTTCAAAATACGCTGGTCAACAACGCCCTGCTGCGCTGGGGTAACCCGGAGCACAAAAAGCGATACTTGCCGAAAATGGCCTCCGAAACCCTCGGTGCCTACGCCCTCAGCGAAGCTGGTTCGGGCTCCGACGCGTTCGCCCTGCAGACGCGCGCCGAACTTAAAGGCAGCGAATACGTCCTCAACGGCCGCAAGCTCTGGATCACCAACAGCAAAGAGGCCGGCCTGTTCGTCCTGTTTGCCACCCTCGACCCGGCTGCCGGATACAAAGGCATCACCGCATTTCTGATTGAGAACACATTCCCCGGATTCACTGTCGGCAAGAAGGAAGACAAGCTCGGCATCCGCGCCTCCTCCACCTGCGAGCTGTTGCTCGAAGACTGCCGCGTCCCCAAAGAGAATGTCCTCGGCGAGCCCGGCAAAGGCTACAAGATCGCGATCGAGACGCTGAACGAAGGCCGCATCGGCATCGGCGCGCAGATGGCCGGCCTGGCCCGCGGCGCCTGGGAATTCGCCTGCAAGTACGCTCTCGAGCGCAAGCAGTTCGGCAAAGCCATCGCCGATTTTCAGGGCATCCAGTTCCAGATCGCGCAAATGGCCACCGAGATCGAGGCCGCCCGCCTCATGGTCTACAACGCCGCTCGCATGAAGGACGCCCGCGTCAACTTCGTGAAAGAGGCAGCCATGACCAAGCTTTTCGCCTCGCAAGTTGCCGAACGGGTGACCTCGCTGGCCATTGAAATCTACGGCGGCTACGGTTTCACGAAAGACTACCCGGTTGAGAAATACTGGCGCGATGCCAAGATCGGCAAAATCTACGAGGGCACCTCGAACATGCAGCTCGCAACCATTGCCAAACTGGTGCTTGGCAAATAGTCCTTTGTCGATAGGCGGCGACAAACTGGTGTCCAGGGTCAGAAGTTCGTCGACGAAGGATCGGCGTTCTGAAGGGCACGGCTTCAGAACTCGCGCGAGAGCTAAATTCCGGGGAGAACGGCGACCCAAAACCCTCCAAGATCCAGCCGCGGAGCGGCGACACAATTTAGCCCAGGACCTGGTCCTGGGTAGGCGCGGAAACAAGGAACGAGGTCCCGGAGGCACGGCACAGGTTCGCAGGCAGTCTCTTTAGCCCCTGAAACTGATGACACTTCTCTACGCTAGCTCACACAATTACCGTGGATTCTCCGCCGGCCCCCTCATTTTCCCGAGAGTGACGCCGGGTAACGTAAGCCGGCAAACGGCCCCCAAATCCGCGTCCGAAAAGGGATTTGGGCCTGATGTCCACACGAACCGCAAATCTCACTTGCTCATAATGTGCAGCGAGTTGCACTTTTGCTCCTCCACTCGTCCTGTGCTAGAAGAGCTAACTTTCCTGCTATCAGTAATTTAACCGGACCCCTCCCGTTGGCTCACCGGGTGCAATTCCCTCTGTGCCTGCGCGTTTCGGGGCGACAAGATCGGAGTGCAACTTGACGACACTATTCAGCGACACCGCAATCTCCACCGCAGCCCCGATTGATGCACCCCTTCCACACAAAAAGCGCGGCTGGCTGCCGCTGTTGACCATCCTGTTTTGCGTCTCCTACGGCTTGATGACCATGCTGATCGTCGAGCAAGGCTCGACCATCGAATCCCAGCGCGCCCTGATTCGTGAGCTGTTCCGTGACAGCTCCGAACTCACCGCCACGAAAATGAAGGCTCTAAACGATAAGAGAGCAGCTGCCCCGTCGGCCAAAGCCCAGATCCAGACTCCGTCGACCCAGGACCCGTCAACCCAGGACCACTCGAATCAAACCCCGTCTTCCCAGGCGGCACCGCAACATGGCAGGCAGAATCCAGCCCAAAAAGCGAAGCCCCAGTTCCAGATGCCGTCCCGGCCCGCTTCTGATTTGGCCGACGATCGCCGCGCGCTGATTACGATCTAGAAGCACGATCGCAGAATCGTGCGGTTTCGTTCTGTGGATGAGCAGTAGCTGTGGTTAAGCAGTAGTTAAGGAAAATCCGGATCGAACAATGAAGGTTCTGACCCTAGCCTTGTTGTTAAGTTTGCCGGTAGGCCCCCTGGCCCCGCCGAAGCCCATGCGCCAGCCGACCACCCAAGCCACGAAGCATCCCAAAAGCGGACGCTGGTATTTTGCCGCCAGCGGTCATGCCGTCTACTGTTACGGCCCCGTCATGACCGTCCCCCGCGCCAACGGCGGCCTGCAGAAAGTCGCCACCTTCTGCCGCGACGGCAGCCCCGTGGTCCCCCTGAAAGACTAGAAGGCTGCTGAAGAGGGCACCGCTGCCTCTACTAGAACTCGCCAACTCATCCGAACTCCGCTTTGCTTCGCATCTTGAACGGTCGCGGCTTTCCGTCGTGCCGCAAGCCCGCGCGACTCACGATTCGTATCAGGCCATCGCTCTTAAGCGATGCCCTAAGTCAGTGTGGTGTCGGCTTTAGCCGCTGCGGAGCGCTACCTCCCGATATCCTCATCCCACAAATCCGCATGCTCGCGAATGAACTCACTCATCATCCGAATGCACTCAGCATCGTCGAGGACAACCACATCGACCCCGCTCTGCCGGATCAAATCCTCCGCCCCCATGAAGTTCCGATTTTCCCCAATGACAATCCTGGGAATGCGATAAAGCAGAGCTGTGCCCGTGCACATAATGCACGGACTCAGCGTGGTGACCAGCGTCAACTCCGCCCAATCCCGCCGCCGCCCCGCATTGCGAATGCAAACCGTTTCAGCATGCGCTGTCGGATCTCCCGTCTGCACGCGCAGGTTGTGCCCGCGCGCCACGATCTTCCCGGTGCGGTCCGCCAGCACCGACCCGATGGGCAACCCGCCTTCCCGCAGCCCCGTGCGGGCCTCTTCGAGTGCTTCCTGCAACAGTTCCTGATCGTTCATGGTTTCGTAACCAGTGAGTGAAGTCGATATTTTGCAAAAGCCTACTCGCTTGGCACCTGCCAAAGAATATACTTGTCATGGGCAAGGTTTCGGTTGAAAGGCCAACACGATGACGAAGCGGTATGTTGTGATTGCCACGGCAGGGTTGCTTCATGCGGCTTCATGGTTCCTTCCGGCGATCAAGGGTTTCCTAGGTAGCAGGCTCGACCACGGCATCCGTGGATGGGAAGTCTTTTTGGCTCAGACCTGTGCGCTGCGGCCTTTCCGGACCGAGAGCGCCGACCCATGGGTATGGTACGGCGATCTCTGCGGCAGGAGTCGTAACAACCGTATTGTTTGTCCTCGCCTCACCGTGGATTGTATGGCGGGCATCACGTAGAGTCCGCCTTGCGGCAGCATTCGTCGCAACTACGGCGTTTGTCGTGAACGCTCAGTGGTACGTGTTCTACGTACCAGAGAGGTCCGATCTCGGATTTGGATACTTCCCCTGGTGTTCCTCGTTTGGCCCGCTTGCGATTGAGTCTTCTTTCTTGCAGGATCGAACAATGAACCTGAGTCGAGACAACAGCAATCAGCACTGACCCTGAGTTAAATCGACGTTAGCAGGCCATTTCACAAGTTGAGAATTGGGCCCGGTTCCCCTCTAGCTCTGCGTCCAACCGCTGTCCAGCGGCATCAAAAGCACCATACCCACAGCGAGGCACCATGTCCATTCGACCCATCAAGCGGCTCATCAAATCCAAGCCCGCCCTCGAAGGCGCCGGAGTCCATCTCCGCCGCGCCTTCGGCTTCGGCAACACCGATGACTTCGATCCCTTCCTCCTGCTCGACGACTTCCGCAACGACGTCCCCGAGGACTATCTCGCCGGTTTTCCCTGGCACCCCCATCGCGGCATCGAAACCATCACCTACGTGCTCGCCGGCACGGTCGAGCACGGCGACAGCATGGGCAACCACGGCGCCATCGCCGCCGGCGACGTGCAGTGGATGACCGCCGGCAGCGGCATCATCCACCAGGAAATGCCCAAAGGAGATCCCGCCGGCCGCATGCACGGCTTCCAACTCTGGGCGAATCTCCCATCATCTTTGAAAATGACCGCTCCGCGCTATCAGGAAGTGAAGACCGCCGACATCCCCGAGGTCACCGACGACGATGGCACGCACGTCCGCATCGTCTGCGGAAATTTCTGGGGCAAGTCCGGCCCGGTCGACGGCATCGCCGCCGACCCCATCTACCTCGACGGGTCGGTGCGTCCCGGAGAAAAAAAGACTCTTCCCGTCGAAACCACTCGCCATGCCTTCGCCTACGTCTTCGCCGGAAGCGGAAAATTCTGCAACGCCTCCGCCCCGCTCGCCGTCCCCACCGAGAGTGTCCGCTGGGCCGACACGCACCCGCCCACCGAAGCCGACAACCGTTCGCTCATCCTCTTCGATCCTGGCGACGAAGTCTGTGTACAGGCGGGCGAAGATGGCATTCGCTTCCTCCTCGTCTCCGGCCAGCCGCTAGAAGAGCCGGTCGCATGGTATGGTCCAATCGTGATGAACACGCAGGAGCAACTGCAGCAAGCTTTCCGCGAACTCGAGCAGGGAAACTTCCTGAAGAAGTGATCTCGGGGGCTGCGCCGTCCGCTCCCCCACACTTTGTCATTCCGAGCGCCGGTTTTTTGCGCGACGAAACTGCTTTCGCGTGCCGCCCCACGACAGCAGACTTTTCACTTCCGCTCGGAATGACAAAGGCGCCGTGTGACAATAGGGTGCTCGAATCGGAATCGAAAACGACCCATGCCCGAACTCCCCGAAGTCGAAACCATCGCCCGCGGCCTCGCCAAGCATGTCACCGGAGACGTTGTCGAATCCGTCTGGCTGGGCCAAAAAAAAGAGCTCCTGAAATCCCCGGCTCCTGAAATCGCTGCAACCCTCGAACACAGCCGTATCGCCGCCGTCCGCCGCATAGGTAAGCACATTGTCTTCGATTTGGAGAGAAGCAACAATGTGGGCCGGACACTCCCTTCGGCAAGCTCATTGCAAGCTCTGTCGGGCAAAGGCGGGAAGCCAAGCCCGCGGCGTCGGAGATCTAAACTGAGCCCGCCCGAGCCGTCATCGAAGCCGCAATCAGCCCAATGGATCGTCCACCTCGGCATGACGGGCCGCATGCAAGTCTGCGAACCGCAAACCGAAGTCGAGAAGCATACCCATGCCATCCTGAGATTGTCCTCCGGCAGGGAACTGCGCTTCGTCGATCCCCGCCGCTTCGGCCGCCTCAGCGTCGCGCCCGCCGCCGACTTCGATGCCGGCGGCATCGAGCCGCTCGAAGTCGATGTCGACCGCTTTGTCGCTCTCTTTCGCGGCCGCAGGACTCCCATCAAAAGCGCTCTTCTCAACCAGAAACTCCTGCGCGGCGTAGGCAACATTTACGCCGATGAATCTTTGTTCCGCGCAGGCATTCGCCCTCGCCGCCGCACCGCGACCATCACCCGCGAACAGTTAAGCAAGCTGTACACGTCAGTAAAAGAAGTTCTCAAAGAAGCGATCGCCCTGGGCGGCTCTTCCATCTCCGACTACGTCGACGCCAATGGCGACGAAGGATTCTTCCAGCTCCAGCATCGCGTCTACGGCCGCGAAGGCGACCCCTGTCTGGTCTGCAAAACCCCCATCAAACGGATCGTCATCGCCGGTCGCAGCAGCCACTACTGCCCCAAGTGCCAGAAGTGATGTTTGGTCATCCTGAGGCGGGCGCATTTTGCCCGCAGAAGGATCTGGGCGAGCCACGCGATTAGCCGCCCTGAGCGAAGTCGAAGCGTCGCGTTTTTTGCGACGCTTTTAATCGCGCGTTTGGTTCGCTTCCTTATCGATACCGACGTTGACCATCCATCAATCAACAAACAATTCTGGTACTCTCTTCCCCATGCCCGATTTTTCCATCGGAGTCGATCTCGGCGGCACCAACCTACGTATCGCGGCCGTCACCACCGACGGCCAGCTTCTTGAAAAGGTCACCCTCGGCACCAAGCTCTCCCCGGGCCCCGATCACGTCATCACGGAAATGTGCGACGCCATCCTCCACCTCATCAGGCAATACCGCAGCGCTGGCGCGTTCCTCGGCGCCGGCATCGGGATTCCCGGCATCATCGACCTGCAAACTGGAATGGTGCGCAAGTCCGCCAATCTTCCCGGCTGGGCCGATTATCCGGTGCGCCATGAGATCGAGCGCCGCCTGGGCGCTCGCATCCTGCTCGAGAACGACGCCAACGTCCACGCCCTCGGCGAACAATGGCTGGGAGCAGCTCGCGGCATCGACGACATGGCCATGATCACTCTCGGTACCGGCATTGGCGGCTGCATCGTCCTGGGCGGGAAAATATTCCACGGCATGAATGGCATGGCGGGCGAGTTCGGCCACGTCACCGTCGAACCCGACGGCGTCCCCTGCGGCTGCGGCAATCGCGGCTGCGCCGAGCGTTACGCCTCCGCCACCGCGGTCGTGCGTATGGCCCGCGAGGCCATCGATTCCGGCGAGGCGCCGGAACTGGCCAAGGCCGCCAGCTCCGACCCGGAGTTCAGCGCAAAGTCCATCTACAACCTCGCCCTCCAGGGCGACGAGGCTGCCCAGCGCATCTTCGGCCGGTTCGGTCGTGCCCTGGGGATTATGCTCGCCGACATCATCAACATCCTCAACCTCGAGATGTACGTGATTGGTGGAGGCGTCGCCAGCGCCTGGGACGCATTCGCTCCCAGCATGTTCGCCGAAGTCTGTGAACGCTCGACCATCTACGCAGCCACCGCCCCTGATAATCCTCTCGAAAAACAGGAAGTTGTAGCAGCGCCGGGTGCAACTCCAACCCGGCGAAGAACGATCATCACCTTCGCCCTGCTCGGCAGCGACGCCGGCCTCTACGGCGGCGCCCGACTGACCGCCTCGTAGGAAGATTTCCGACGGTGTTCGAGAAGGGACGGGCACAACTTCAGTCGGGCAAACCGAGACATATTGGGTTAACAGGCAAGAGCAGAATCCCGAGGACGCAGCCCCGCAGGGGCGACAGACGTGAGCCGGGGACGTAAGTCCTGGGACAGCTGGATTCAGTAGGAAGGAGTCCTGTAGCGACGGCACCAGTTCTCGGCATCATCCGCGGTGGGCCCTGAAACTCACCTTCAATCTCTGCCGCTCACCTGCGCCCGCCCGCCTTCTTCACCGCCTCTAGAAAAGACCTATTCTGCTCCGCCGTCCCGATGCTGACGCGCACGCAACTCGCCGCGCCCCACGCTCCCAACGGACGCACGCTGATTGCTTCCGCCCGCAATCGCCCGGCGAACCCCGCCGCATCCCTGCCCACATCGCAATAAACAAAGTTCCCCCACGTCGGCACCGTTCGATGTCCCAACTCGGTCAACTCCTCCACGAGAATCTGCGCCTGTGCGGCATTGTTCGAGACCGTCTTCGCAATGTGATCCTGATCGTCATGCGCCGCCAGCGCGGCAGCCTGGCCCATCGACGACACCGAATATGTGTCGGCCATGCGTGCGCAGTACCCCAGCAGTTCCGCCGGCCCCAGCCCGTATCCGATGCGCAGCCCTGCCAGTCCATGAACCTTGGAAAACGTGCGCAGCACTACCACAGCCGCCCCCCGCCGCACGTAGTCCAAAGACTTCGGATATTCGACCTTGCGCATCGCCGCGAATTGTAACGCGAACTCGTAATAGGCCTCGTCCAGAGCCACCAGGACGTGCTCCGGAACCTTCGCCAGGAACTCGTCGACCGCCCCGGCCTCGAGCATCGTTCCCGTTGGATTGTTCGGATTGGCCAGGAAAACAAGCCGCGTGTCGTTGTTGATCGCGGCCAGAATCGCTGCGAGATCGAATCCATCTCCGCGCATCGGCGCCTCGATCAACCTCGCCCCCACCGCCTGCACGGCCATCGAGTAAACAATGAACGAACGTTCGCTGGTCACCGCGTTCTGCCCCGGCCCAAGCATCGTCTGGCACAGCAGGCTCAGCATCCCAGTCGAGCCCGCCGTCAGCAGAACTTCCTCCGCCCGTACCGCATGGTGTGCGGCCAGTTTCGAGCGCAATGCGCTGCAGTCATTGTCGGGATATCTGTGCGCCCCGGACAGTTCCGCCCGCATCGCCTCAATCGCTCGCGGCGAAGGCCCAAACGGATTCTCATTCGAGTCGAGTCTGATCAGTCGCGGTGCCGTTCCCGCTCGTGTAGCCTCTTTGGAGGGGTCAGGAGAGTAACTGCCAATTTCGTGCGCCGGTTTCGAGACCCGATCAGGAAATCGGCTCATAGTCGACGCATTCTAAGACGCGGATCGTTTTCCTCGAACGGCTGAAGTCCCACTAGCCGACCTCAACCGCTCCACTTCCCGCAGTGTGAGCGATCGGAACTTACCGGGAGGAACATCAAGCGCAAGCGGCCCATAACGAACCCGCTTGATTTTTTCCACGTGATGCCCAACCGCCTCAAACATCCTCCGGATCTGCCGATTGCGGCCTTCGATCAGCGTGATCTCATACCACGGATTTGCCCCTTCTTTCACGATGCGCACTCCCGCCGGCCCTGTCCTCACCCGCTTGCCGTCATCGGTAGCAATCGAAACCCCCGCGCGCAGTTTCACAATCGCCTCTTCCTTCGGCGTCCCCGCAACTTTCACAACATAAGTTTTGGCCACATGCGAAGCCGCCTTCATCAACTGATGCGCCAGCGGCCCATCATTAGTCAGCAGCAACAGCCCTTCGCTGGCGTAGTCCAACCGCCCCACCGGATACACCCGCCCCTTCACGCCGCGAATCAGGTCCATCACCGTCGGCCGCTTCTCCGGATCGCTCATCGTCGTCACGTAACCCTTCGGCTTATTCAGCAGAAGGTAGACGTGACGCTGCGCTCCCTGTAGCAGTTTCCCGTTGACGCGCACATGATCGCTCTCCGGATCAGCCTTGCTCCCCAGTTCGGTGACGACCTGCCCGTTCACCTGCACGTGCCCGGAAGAGATAAGTTCCTCCGCCTTGCGCCGGGAAGCGATTCCAGCCGCAGCAATAATCTTTTGCAGGCGTTCGAGAGCCATGGTAATAGGCAGTGCTACCGTCCGTTGTGAAAGTAAGATTCGTATCAGGGCACGCCTTTAGGCGTGCCGCAATCGCCAGTATCGACGCGCCTTCAGGCGCTGCGTTTCGGTATTCGACTTTAACAGCGGGCCGCTAGTTGAGACAGCATTCTGTTGGTTCAAGACTAGTGCTGGTTCAATCCCTGCTGGTTCAAATTGTGGAAGAGTGGCCCGTGAGGACCTGGGTAAGCCGTTCCGAAACTCCCTTGAGGCCGAACCTCAGCCCGCCTTCTCTTCCTGGGGTACGCCGGTCGCAGCTTCCTGTTCCACGTTCGTCTCGGGGACCTCCGCGGGCGCCATCACCTCAGACGGAGACGACGCCTCCGCCGGAATCAATTCCGACTGGAACGACTCCGCCACTAGCTTTTCAAACTCCTCCATACTCGGCAGCTCGTTCACGTCCTTCAGCCCGAACCGCATCAGGAATTCCTTGGTCGTCTTGTACAGAATCGGGCGCCCGATGACCTGCTTGCGTCCCCCAGTCGTGATCAGCTTGCGATCCAGCAACGTCCCGATCACGCCCCCGGAATCGACCCCGCGAATCTCATTGATCTCCGGCACCGTGACCGGCTGCTTATACGCGATCACAGCCAGTGTCTCCAGCGCCGGCAGCGACAGCCGGATCGGCGGCTTCAGACTCTTGGCAAACGCACGCACCACTTCATGCTGCTCCGGCTTGGTCGACATCCGATACCCGCCCGCGACCTGCCGAATCTCAATTCCATGATCCCGTCCACCATACTCGACAACCAGTTCTTCCACGCCCGCTCGCACACGCGACTTGATCTCGTCATCATCCGCCGCGCCTTCCGCGACGACCGACTCTTTGACCAGCGCCATCATCTGCTCCAGCGTAATCGGCGTCTCCGCCGCGTAAATGATTGCTTCGAGTTGAGCCTTCAAAGACATAAGTCAGTTAACGCTTTCTACCTCCAGTCATCTCTCACCGCCGACTGTTCCTTCATGATCTCGTCAAAGTGCGTATGCTTGCGCACTGCAATCTCTCCAAACAACCGCTCCTGTCGTACCTGAATCGCCTGTAGCCGCACCAGTTCCAGCAGCGCCAGGAACATGCACACCAGCGCCTGCCGCGAAGGTATCCGCATCAATAGCTGCTTCAGTCGGATCGGCCGGTCTTCCAGCGATAGCCGCCGCCGCAGATAATCAATCATCTGTCCCACGGTAACTGTCTCTTCATCCACATTCAGCACGGGACGCGTGCGCACCCGCTCCAGCACCTGCTGAAACGTCTTTACCAGGTCGATCACGTCGGCCGCGATCTCCGGCTCGGTGCCTTCCGCCTCCATGAACTCCTTCAGCGAAGGATTCGACATCACCGCGTCTTCAATCTGCTGCTTCTGCAAAAGCATCTGCGCCGCCGACTTGAACTTTTCATGCTCCAGCAGCCGGTTGACCAGCTCGTTTCGCGGATCTTCCTGTTCCTCCGCCGGCGCGTCCGGATCGCGCGGCAACAGCATCTTCGACTTGATGTGAATCAGCACCGCCGCCATGTAAATGAAATCCGCCGCAACATTCACATCCAGCTCGCGCATCTTCTCCACGTACGCCAGATATTGCGCCGTGATCTTCGCGATAGGAATGTCGTAGATATTAATGTCCTGCTTGCGAATCAGATCCAGCAGCAGGTCCAGTGGTCCTTCGTAAACATCCGTGACCGCCACCGCAAACGGAAAGTCGCTTTCTTCCTTCTTGCGTCCTTTGGCCTCTTTCACCGATGGTCCAGGGACGATCGCAGGCGACACAGATGTGAGTCTGTCATTCCCAGAAGCGAGTTTGGTTTGTTCTGACATCGTTATTCGCAAGGACTACAAACAACCGCGGGTGCCCCGTCCTTGTCTCGCCTTTTTTGGGCGAGACAGGGCGGGGAATTTGATCCTCTAGTTACCCTGCCCTTCATATTCCACCGACATCCCCATCGCCGCCCGCACATCCCTCATCGTCTCTGCTGCCGCCGCACTCGCCCGCCGGCTGCCGTCCTCCAGAATATCCCAAGCCAGCCGCGCATTCTCCTCGAATTTCTTGCGTCGCTCCTGCATCGGATTGAGCAGTTTGACAACCCCGTCGGCGGCCCAGCCTTTGCACTCAATGCACCCGATGCCCGCCGACCGGCAACCATCATTTACCTTGGCCATCGTTTCCTGACTGCTGAAAATCTTGTGTAGATCGCCCACCGGGCACACATCCGGATTCCCCGGATCAGACCGTCGCACACGCGCCGGGTCGGTCACCATCGTCTTCAGCTTTTGCCGCACCTCCGCTTCCGGATCCGTCAGCAGGATCGTATTCCCGTACGACTTCGACATCTTCCGGCCGTCCGTCCCCGGCAATTTCGCAGCGGGCGTGAGCAGCGACTGCGGTTCCGGGAAGACTTCCTTCGGCGTGCCGTAAAACGAGTTAAACCGCCGCGCAATCTCCCGCGTCAGCTCCACGTGTGCGACTTGATCTTCCCCCACCGGAACGCAGTCCGCCTTGTAAACCAGAATATCCGCCGCCTGCAAGACTGGGTAGCCCAGGAACCCATACGTGCCGAGGTCTTTATCTTTGATATTGTCGCGCTGCTCCTTGTAAGTGGGCACGCGCTCGAGCCAGCCCAGCGGCGTGATCATCGAAAACAGCAAGTGCAACTCCGCGTGCGCCAGAACGTGCGACTGAATGAAGATCACCGATTTTTCCGGATCGAGCCCCGCCGCCAGCCAGTCCAGCGCGACTTCCAGCGAATTCTCTTTCACCCGCGAAGTATCGGCATAATCGGTCGTGAGCGCATGCCAATCCGCCACTTCGAAAAAACATTCATATTCATCCTGCATGCGGACCCAGTTCTGCAGTGCGCCCACATAGTTTCCCAGATGCAGCTTTCCAGTCGAGCGCATGCCACTGAGCACGCGCTTGCGAGTTTTCGTCAATGTCATCTTGCTCGTAACCAGCTTGAACGATTGCCTGCAACACTAGGTAGATCCCCCGGCCCCAGCCGGATCAGCACAGTTGCAGTGTCATGCAGGACTGATTTCGATAGTAACACGCGCAAATGTTGGGACAGCCGCCCCCGGCTGTCCGCCGGGCGCAGCCCGGCTCCGGCTGCTCGCCCAATGCTTTATAATTCGCGCCACTCCAAATCAACGCCCCCGTGACCACCCTCGCCCGCCAACTCCGCGCCACCGACTACTTCACGCTGGGCTGGGGAACCATGGTCGGCGTGGGCTGGCTGGTCATCATGGACGACTGGCTGCTGCGCGGCGGCGCGCTCGGTGCCCTGCTCGGCTTCGTAATCGGTGGCGCCCTGCTGCTCCCCATCGGATGGGTCTACGGCAAACTCGTCGTCGCCATGCCCGACGCCGCCGGCGAAATCGCCTACACCTCCGCCGTCTTCTCGCGCCCCGTCAGCTTCGCCACCGGCTGGATGATGACCCTCGCCTACTTCATCGTCTGCCCCTGGGAGGCCGTAGCGGTCGGCCGCATCGCCGGCTACATCCTGCCCCAGATCGACTCGATCGAACTGTACCGCATCGCTGGCCGCCCCGTGTACCTCCCGCACCTCGTGATCGGCCTCGGTCTGACGGCATTGCTTACAGTCCTGAACTATCACGGCATCCGCCTCAGCGCAACTTTTCAAAACTGGACCAGCTTCGGCACCCTCGCCCTCTTCATCATTTTCGTAACACTAGGCGTGAGCCGCGGTTCTCTGGAAAATTTTCCTCCCCTCTTTACCCACTCTCCGCTAATCTCGATTTTCCTCGTCATTCAGATCGTCCCCTATTTCATGACCGGCTTTGAATCGGTCGGCAAAGCCGCGGAAGAGGCCAGCCCCGACTTCCGCGCCCGCGGCTTCTTTCGCGCCATCTGGATGGCCATGTTCGTCGGCATCCTTTTCTACGCCACCATCGTCGCCGCCGTCGGGCTCGTCGCCCCCTGGCGCCAACTGACCGGCGAGAAATTCATGACCGCGGTCGCGTTTCAACACGCCGTCGGCTCGCGCCGGATCGTCAACATCATCCTCTCTGCCGCGCTCTTGTCGCTGTTCAAATGTTTCAATGGAAATTTCGTCGCCGCCACCCGCCTGGTCTTCGCCCTCGGACGCCGCGACATGATCGCCCCGCGGGCCGGAACCGTCCATGCCCAGCACCACACCCCGTCGTCTGCCGTCCTCTGGGTTGGCCTCGCCACCGCCGCCTGCATGCTGCTGGGAGACGCGATCCTGATCCCGATCACCGAGGTCGGATCCGTAGCATGCGCCATCGGATGGTCCGCCACCTGCGCCGCCTGCCTGGCGTTGCCGCGTGCCCGCCCAGGCATGATGACGCTCTCGCGTGTCGAGCGCGCCGTGGCTTGGTTCGGACTGGGCGTAGGAATGGCGATGGTCCTGATGAAGGTGATCCCGCGAGTCCCAGGCCACTTCACGGTCTACGAATGGATAGCGCTGGCAGTGTGGATTACGCTAGGCGGAGCCGCCGCCATGACCCGAAGACGCTCGACAATCATCAAGGAGGGCACGAATCCAGTCGCACCGTAAGCCCAGCCGCAAAAGCCTGTCCGGAGCGCGGTCGAAAGGCGGCGAAAGAATAAAGCACGGCGCAAGCCGTGGGTGAACATAGAGGATTGAGAGCAGCCCCGAAGGGGCGAAAGAAAATGAGAGGGGGAGTCGTGGGAAGCGGAACTTCACTTAGATCCAAACGTGCTTCACTGCTGGGTTTCTGGATGTTGCTCTTAGCCACCCACCTTCACGCTCAAACTCCCTCCTTCGACCTGATCATCACCAACGGCCACATCATCGACGGCACCAGTTCCCCCTGGTACTCCGCCGACCTAGGCATCCGCGACGGCAAAATAGCCGCCATCGGCAACCTCGCCGCCCATCCGCGTCACCGCACCATCGACGCAGCCGGCAAGGTCGTCGCCCCCGGCTTCATCGACATGCTCGGCCAATCGGAAATGACCATCCTCGTAGACTCGCGCCTGCCTTCTAAAGTTTTCCAAGGCATCACCTGCGAGATCACCGGGGAAGGCTCGTCCATCGCTCCGCTCAACGACGCCATCATCCAAGCCGACCGCTCCGGCTACGAACACCTCAAGATCACCCCCGACTGGCGCACCTTCCGCCAGTATTTCGCGCGCCTAGAAAAGCAGGGTATAGGCATCAACCTCGCAAGCTACGTTGGGGCGACGCAAGTCCGCCGCATGGTCCTCGGCGATGACGACAAGCAGCCCACCGCCGAGCAACTCGACCAAATGCAAGCCCTCGTGCGCGAAGCCATGAAAGACGGCGCCGTCGGCGTATCCACGTCACTCCAATACCCGCCAGCCCCATATGCAAAAACCGACGAGTTAATCGCCCTCGCTAGCGAGGCTGGCAAGGTCGGTGGCATCTATGCGACCCACATGCGCAACGAAGCCGATTCCGTGCTTGACGCCATCGACGAAGCCCTACACATCGGCCGCGCGGCCCACGTTCCCGTCGAAATCTGGCACATAAAGGTTGCCGGCAAGAACAATTGGGGACGCATGCCGGAAGTCATCGCCAAGATCAACGCCGCCCGCGCCGCCGGCACCGACGTCACCGCCGACACCTACGCCTACACCGCCTGGTACAACGACTTCTCCGCCTTCATTCCGCCCTGGGCGCACGACGGCGGCACGGCTAAACTCGTCGAACGCCTCAAGGATCCCGCCACCCGCGACCGAATCCGCAAGGAGATGCTGACTCCTTCGAAAGCCTGGGACAACGAGTGGCAGGAAATTCCCGGCCCCGACGCCGTCATGATCGGCGCCGTGCACAATCCCAAGCTGCTGCCCCTCGAAGGCAATCGCCTCTCCGAAATCGCCAAGCTGTGGAACAAAGATCCCATCGACGCCCTCTTCGACTTCCTGATCGAAGATCCAAACACCGGTGTCGCCGTGTTCGCCATGTCGCAACCCGACGTGACTCTCGCGCTCCAGCAGCCCTGGGTTTCCGTCGACAACGATTCCGAAGGCACCTCCCCGGACGGCATCCTCGGCCAGGAGCATCCTCACCCCCGCGCCTACGGAACGTTCCCCCGAATCCTGAGCAAATACGTCCGCGAAGAAAAAGTCCTCACCCTGGAAGACGCCATCCGCAAGTTCTCCGCGCTGCCCGCGCAACGCATGCGGCTGGCCGATCGTGGCGTCCTGAAAGCAGGCATGTGGGCCGACGTCGTGATCTTCGATCCCGCCACCGTGCGCGATCGCGCCACCTTCGACAGTCCCAATCAGCTTTCCGAAGGAATGGAATACGTGCTGGTGAATGGTGTCACCGTGATCGATCAGGGAAAGATGACCGGGGCACTCCCCGGCAAGGTCCTACGCGGCGCGGGCTATGCGCCATAGCACTCTTGAGCCAAGGAGTTTTCGTAAAGACTAGCCAAACATATTTGAAATTTCCGAACTATCCGGCTCGGGCGATCTTCTTCGTGGGATACCCGAGGATGGTTCTGACCCGTCCCGAGTCACGATCGGCGTAGATGAAGGCAGTCCCCTCGATGC